>Ga0335075_10002840_pt1 | contig 27686 bp, 29 predicted proteins | sample Lox_Sample_24_FD_206723 | JGI IMG/M metagenome (GOLD analysis project Ga0335075, IMG submission 206723) | Soil microbial communities from Loxahatchee National Wildlife Refuge, Florida, United States - Lox_Sample_2.4 | ecosystem: Environmental > Terrestrial > Soil > Wetlands | place: USA...
CTGGCGTCGCTCCAGCGCCCGCGGCGCCAGCCGCGAGCCCATGGCGACGCCGACGGCCAGTGCCACGAGGAACAACCCCCCGGCTAGTGACACGGCCGAGAACACAGTCACATAAAAATCCTACAAACCCGGTGAACGCCAACCCAGCAGCGCAAGGCCAAAATCGGACATGTCACACGCGACAAGACAGGTGTTCCACGGCTGTTCACGTCACGTTTGCCCTTCTGCCGGGAACAACGGGCTACCGCGCGCCTTGGCTGGCCACCGCGGCCGCGCCCGCGGCAGCGGCTTCGGGGTCGAGATAGCTGCCGCCGACGACAGTGGGCCGCATATCGGCGTCCAGGTCGTAGCGCAGCGGAATGCCGGTGGGGATATTCAGCGCGACCACGTCCTCGGCCGACATGCCATCGAGGTACTTGACCAGGGCGCGCAGCGAGTTGCCGTGCGCGGCGATCAGGACCGTCTTGCCGACGCGCAGATCCGGAACGATGACGTCGGTGAAATACGGCAAGAAGCGGGCCACCACGTCGGCCAGGCATTCAGTCAGCGGCCCGCCGCCGATGTCGGCGTAGCGGGGGTCGGCGTCCTGGCTGAACTGGCTGCCCTTCTCGATTGGCGGCGGCGGCGTGTCGTAGCTGCGTCGCCAAATCATGAACTGCTCGTCGCCGTAGCGGTCTCTGATCTCGGCCTTGTCCAGGCCCTGCAATGCGCCGTAGTGGCGTTCGTTCAGCCGCCAGCTGCGCCGGACTGGAATCCACAGCCGGTCAGCGGTATCCAGCGCGAGGTGCGCGCTGGTGATGGCCCGTCGTAGCAGCGAGGTGTACAGGACGTCCGGCTGCAGATTGTGCTCGGCGATCAGCTCGCCGCTGCGCACCGCCTCGCGGCGGCCCTTGTCGGTCAGGTCGACGTCGACCCAGCCGGTGAACTGATTGCTCGCGTTCCATTCGCTCTCGCCGTGGCGGAGCAGCACCAGCGTGGCGGCCGCATTCCCCATGGTGGCAAGTCTCTCACCCGATGCGCGGTGAAGTGCGTCACATGTCTTTCTGCAGGGCTGATACAGGTATACGGTTATTCCGTAATCGAGTATCACAAGCACGGAACGGGGAAGATGCGATGAGCGAGAAGACGACCTGCGTAATCGTCGGCGGGGGTCCTGCCGGAATGGTGGCGGCTCTGCTGCTGGCGCGCGGCGGCGTGGACGTCACCGTGCTGGAGAAGCACGCCGACTTCCTGAGGGATTTCCGTGGGGATACCGTGCATCCCTCCACGCTGCGACTGCTTGACGAACTCGGCCTCTTTGAACAGTTCGATGCGCTGCCGCACACCAAGCTCACCGGATGGGGATTAGACCTGCCCGATGGCCGCTCGGCGCCCGTAATCGACTTCACTCGGCTCCGATTGCCGCATCGCTACATCGCCATGGTGCCGCAGTGGGATCTGCTCGATCTGCTGGCTGAGGCCGGCCGACGGGAGCCGACGTTCACCCTGCGCATGAGCCATGACGTCACCGGGCTGTTGTACGAGTCGGGCCGAGTCGTCGGTGTCCGGTACGACAGCCCGGACGGGCCCGGAGAACTGCAGGCCGACCTGACGATCGCCTGCGACGGGCGCTGGTCGCGGTGCCGGCGCGAGGGCGGACTCATCCCGCGCGAGTACCCGGTGAACGCGGACATCTGGTGGTTCCGGCTTCCGAAGGCCGAAGGTGTCGGCGAGACACTACTGCCCCGATTCAAGGACGGCTTGTTCCTCGGGATCATTCCGCGCAAGGACTACCTGCAAACCGGCTACTTCCTCCGCAAAGGCGCTGACGCCCAGCTGCGCGCGCGCGGCATCGAGGCGCTGCGCCACGACATTGTCACCGCCATTCCTGAACTGTCCGAGGCCGTTTACGGCCTCGAATCGATGGACGACGTCAAGCTGCTCGACATCCGGCTCAACCGGCTGCGTCGCTGGTACACCGAGGGGCTGCTGTGCATCGGCGACGCCGCGCATGCCATGTCCCCGGCCGGGGGTGTCGGCATCAACCTCGCTGTTCAGGACGCCGTGGCCGCGGCAACGCTGCTCGCCGAACCGCTTCGCGAGCACCGCGTGACCGGCAAGGACCTGGCCGCCGTGCAGCGCCGCCGCGAGCTGCCCACGGTGGTAATCCAGATGCTGCAACGCCTCCTGCACGCGGCGATGGGGCGGGCGATCGATTCCGGCAAGACGCCAGCACCCAACAAGTTGTTGCGCGTCCTGGCTCGCTTTCCGCAGCTGTCCGTAATACCCGCGTACCTGATGGGGGTTGGGGTTAGACCTGAACATGCTCCACGGTTCGCCCGACGTGCGCCGCAAGAGCTCTCAGTACCTGCAAACGAAAAGGATTGAAGCTGATGGCATTTCCACGTCAGATGGCCGCCTTGCCGCGACTCCTGAACCCGGTAGTGCTGCCACTGACCCGTCACGTACCGCCGCTTGCGGAGTTTCTACAGTTCGACGCCACACCGGTCGAAGCGCGAAACTAACGTCGATGTCTGTGTCAACGGTCAACGAAGTCCCCGCCGAGGTGGTCGAGGCGGCGCTGCGTGCCGCCGAGAATCTCGGCAGGGACGTCGCCGACGTGCCGATGATCGCAATCGCCCGGGAGGCCGGGATGTCGCGCAGCACGCTGGTGCGACGGTTGAATGGCTCCCGGCAGCCGTTGGACGACGCCGTGCGCGCCGCCGGGGTGGAACCCGGTGGCCGCGCGCCGGTGCGCGAACGCGCGGTGCTGGCGGCGGCGTCGCTGATCAGCGACCGCGGCCTGGCCGACTTGACATTGGAAGCGGTTGCAGCGCAGGCGGATTGCTCAGTACACAGCTTGTATGCGGTGTTCGGAAGCCGTGATGAGTTGCTGCGCAGGGTCTTTGACCGCTACGGTCCGATCCTGGACCTCGACGAGGCGGTCTCCGACCCGAATGCCGAGCTCAGCGAAACCGTGCATCGGGTCTACCAGGTACTTGCCGAGGCGTTCAGCCGCGAACCGCGGGTGGCGCCCGCGATGCTCGCCGAAGGGCTCGCCCGTCCGACCTCACCCGCGGTGCAGGCCCTCATGCAATACCACGTGCCACGCATGCTCGCCGGCGTGGGCCAGTGGCTAGAGGGCGAAATTACCGCCGGGCGTATCCGAGATCTTCCACTGCCGTTGCTCATCCAGCAGCTGCTCGCACCGATCGGGATACACACCATGGTCCGGCCGGCCATCGGCACCGTCCCCGAAGTCGAGCTGCCCGAGCTGGACGAGGCATGCGCGGTGTTCGCCGATGCGTTCCTTCGCGCCGCCGCGACCTAGTCGTCGTCGTCTTCCTCGATTTGATTGCCCGACTCCTCCTCAGACCGCTCCGCGGTCTGCATCGTCGTCGGGCGCAGGTGGGCGAACGCCTGCAGGTTCTTCAGCGACTCACCGCGGGAGACCCGCCACTCCCATTCTTTTTGGATCGATGACCGAAAACCCAACTCCAGCAACGTGTTGAAGTCGCTATCGACGGCTTCGAGCACCTGCCCGAGGACCCGATCGATCTCGGCGGCATCCACCGACGGCAACGACATTCGGCCCACCAGATAGATGTCACCGACGTTGTCCAGCGTGTAGGCCACGCCGTACAGCCGGCGATTGCGCTTGAGCAGAAACCGGTAGACGCCCTCGTGATTCTCGTCGGGTTTGCGGCAGACAAACGCTTCGACGCGCACCGAGTGCTCGCCGATGCTCAGGATGGTGTTGGTCTTGAGTTTGCGTTCACCGGGCAGCTCCACGATCAGTCCGGGCAAGCCGCCATGCGCCCCGGGATGCCGGGAATACGTCAGCTTGTTGGCATCCAGCGTGTCCTCGATCAGCTGCTGGACGTGGCTCACCGGCGGCGCGTCGCCGTCGCCGCCCGTGCGCGTCATGCCCAGGCCTCCCGCCGCGGTGGTCGGCGGCGCGCTCGGCGCGCCGATGCCAGGTCGGCCACCGAGCGACGGGCGGCGGTGAACTCGCCGATCGCACGCCGGTAGCTGGCCAGCAGCGCATCGACGGTGTTGTCCCAGGAGAAGGTCGCGGCATGTTCGACCGCCGCGCGCCGCATCGCCCAGGCCTTCGGCCCGCCGCTGAGCCGTAGCATCTCGTCGATGGCCTGTGCCCACCCGTCGACGTCGTGACCGGACACCAGCGTGCCGCTGGCCCCGTCGCGAACCGCCACCGGCAACCCGCCGACCGCGGCCGCCACCACAGGTGTCCCGCACGCCTGGGCCTCCAGCGCGACCAGACCGAACGACTCCGAATAGCTGGGCACCGCAACCAGATCGACGGCCCGGAACAGGCGGACCAGGTCGTCCCGCGACTGCGGGGGCAAGAACGTCACCCGGGCAGAGATACCCAATTCGTCGGCGAGCCGAACCAGCCCGTCCGGAGCGGCCCGTCCGCTGCCCGACGGTCCGCCGGCGACCACGACGTGCACCCACGGCAGCTTGGCCGCCGCGCGCAACAACACATCGGGCCCCTTCAGCGGTTGAATACGCCCGACGAACGCCACCACATCCGCGTCGGCCGGCAGCCCCAACTTCGCCCTGGCGGCGTTGCGGTCACCGGGCCGGAACACCTCGAGGTCGACGCCGGGGTGGGCGACGTCGATCCGGGCAGGGTCGGCGTGATGTAGCGAAACAAGCTGTGCGACTTCATCTTCGGTGTTGGCGATCAACCGGTCGGCTTCATCGACGACCTGCTGTTCGCCTACGGTGCGCAGCGGCGGCTCGGGTGTGTCGCCGTCGGCCAGCGCGGCATTCTTTACCGCGGCAAGGGTGTGCGCGGTATGCACCAACGGCACCGACCAGCGGTCACGGGCCAACCAGCCGACCTGGCCGGACAGCCAATAGTGCGAGTGCACGATGTCGTAATAGCCCGGCTCGTGGGCGGCTTCGGCGCGCAGCACCCCGGCGGCGAACGCACACAGCTGCGTCGGCAGATCGTATTTGTCCAGGCCTTCGAACGGCCCGGCCACCACGTTGCGCACCAGCACACCGGGTGCCACCCGCACGATCGGCGGATCGGTGGACGCGGTGGCCCGGGTGAAGATCTCCACCTCGACGCCACGGCGCGCGAGATGAAGCGCGCTCTGCAGCACGTAAACGTTCATCCCGCCGGCGTCCCCGATGCCCGGTTGGGCCAGCGGTGAGGTGTGCACCGCCAGCACCGCGACGCGGCGCGGATCGGTCAGCTCGGAGGTGTCCGGCCGGGAAAGGCTCGGCCGGGAAATATCAGAGTGGCCCACAACGTCATCTTTGCAGGACCGCTCCACGTGCCCAGAAGACGCCGGTCAGGCGGATGTCTCGGTGGCAAGGGGCAGCGCGACCACCGGCGGTTGGGCGCGACGCATGGCACCGAGCGGATCGGCGTACAGGCCGGCCAGCGACACGATGCCGGCCCCGGCCTCCTGAACCCGGTTGCCGAAGGCCGTGACCCGGATGTCGCGCTGCGGCAACACCGAGCGTGCGGCGAATGCGGCCTCGACGTGCTCCATGCCTTCCGGATATTCGGTGAACGCCTGGCCGCCGACCACCAGGTCGTCGGGATTGAGCAGATCGCGTAGCAACGCGACCGCTTCACCGAGCACCCTGGCCCGCTCGGCGAGCAGGTCCTTGGCCGGCTGGCTGCCATTGCGGGCGGCGCGCAGCACCTCGGTGACGGTAGCGCCGGACCCGCCGTTGCGGGCGGGCAGGATGCGCGTCCGGTGGGCCGCGGCGAGCACGGCCTCGTCGCTGACCGTGGACTCCAACAGCCCGGACCCGCCGAGCAGCTCCGATTGCGCCGGCAGGTTCGCGATGGTGCCCGGTCCGCTGGCCGGACTGTGCACCCGGCCACCGATGGACAGCGCATAGCCCACGGTCTCGCGCGCGTAAACGTACAAGCTGGTGGTCGAGTTGGGCGCAAATCGCCGCATGCCGAGCAGCAGCTCCGCCGCGGCCATCGCGTCGACGTGGCAGGCCACTGACACCGGCAGACCCAACGACTCGGCGAACACCGGTCCGACCGGCGCGTCGCGCCAGCCCAGCCGGGCGTGGTCGACGTGCCCGCTGGCGCCGTCGACGATGCCACCGATCGCCACCCCGACCCACAGAGCGCGCCGTCGGTGCCAGCGCCTCAGGTAGCGCCGGGCGCCGTCGGCCAACGAGGCCAGCGCCGGGCCCTGAGCACTCCGCGGTGTGGGGGTCTCGACAGCGTCCAGGGTGCGGCCGAACAGGTCGGTGGCCACGATGCTGGTCGTTCGCGCACCGATGTGGATGCCCAGCGTCAGGAACGGCTCGTGGTTGACCTCGACCGGCACCCGGGGACGCCCAATGGCGCCGGAAACTGCCAGGTCGGCCCGCTCGCGCAGGATGCCGGCCTCCAACAGGGCGGTGACCTGCCGATTTACCGTCGCAATCGACAGCGACGTGACCTGCGCGATGACGTCGCGGCCGATCGGGCCGCGTAGCCGCACGGCACGAAAGACCGCTGACGCAGCGCCGTCGGACAGCTGCAGTGACGGCGCGACGACGCGGTGGCGGCCGGGTGTTCGAGAGCCGTTCCGGCCGTGCGGCTGGCCGGCGAGGCTACGAGGGTGGGAGGTGAGACTGGTTGAGCGCACTTGGGGTGTCCTTGTCCGAGTTCCGATGGCGGGTCCGGGACCGCACCATCGCGTTCGCTCAGGCGCGGTTAGCTGCGCGGCAACAACACGCACAGTCTGCGAACAGACACGCAGACATGCAGCCGAACAAGGCGCTGGAGTACACACGAGGAATTTAGCACGCTTACTAGAGTTGTTCAGATGACAGCCGCTGATCAACGGGTCGCAGTAATCACCGGTGCGAGCGCCGGGATCGGTGAGGCAACCGCGAGAACTCTTGCCGCGCAAGGCTTTCACGTGGTGGCGGTCGCGCGACGGGCGGAGCGAATCAGTGCCCTGGCGGCCGAAATAAATGGCACCGCGATTGTCGCCGACGTCACCGACGGCGCGGCGGTAGACGCACTGGCCGCTGCGCTGCCGCGAGTCGACGTTCTGGTCAACAACGCCGGCGGCGCGAAGGGCCTGGAACCAGTGGCCGACGCGGACCTGGACAACTGGCGGTGGATGTGGGAGACCAACGTGCTGGGCACGCTGCGCGTCACCCGCGCGCTGCTGCCCAAACTGATCGACTCCGGCGACGGCCTGATCGTCACCGTCACCTCGGTTGCGGCGATGGAGATCTACGACGGCGGCGCCGGATACACCTCAGCCAAGCACGCGCAGGGCGCGCTGCACCGCACGCTACGCGGCGAACTGTTGGGAAAACCGGTGCGGCTCACCGAGATTGCTCCCGGAGCGGTCGAAACCGAATTCTCACTCGTCCGCTTCGGCGGTGATCAGCAGCGTGCCGACGCCGTCTATGAAGGCATGACGCCGCTGGTGGCCGCCGACATCGCCGAGGTGATCGGGTTCGTGGCATCGCGGCCGTCGCACGTCAACCTCGACCAGATCGTCATCCGGCCGCGCGACCAGGCAACCGCTAGCCGCCGGGTCGGCCGCTAGGGGTCGTCGGGGTGCCCGACAACGTCGGCGCATCGTGCGGAGTGGCCGGCGCGCTGCGCGGTATCGACACCGGCGACGGCTTGGCTCCGCTGGCCGGCGGCAGCGCCGACATGCCCACCCAGGTGTCCCAGTCGACCGCCCAGTCCCAGATGTCGCCGTCGGAATAGGACAGCTCGATCGAGCTGCCGGTGACCTCGACCGGGTCGCCGTAGATCGCGCTGGCGAAGTACTGCTCGGCATCGGACGTCGACAGGTTGATGCAGCCGTTGGTGACGTTGGTGTTGCCCTGCGCGCCCGCACTGGCCGGGTTGGCGTGGATGAACTCCCCGTTGTTGGAAATCCGTACTGCCCAGCGCTCGTGGATGTGGTTATAGCCGGCCGCCGGGTTGGACATGTAGAAGTCGGAGTACTTCTCGGTCACCACATGGATGCCGTTGCGGGTGACGTTGCGGGCCTTGTCGGCTTCGCCGTAGCTACACGGGAAGTCCATGATGACGCCCTCGTCGCGGACCACCTGGATGCGGTGCGAGGACACTGCGGCTTTGACCACTTGGCGGCGACCGATCGCGAAGTTCAGGCTCATGTCCTGCTTGCCGTAGGCGCCGTCGCCAAACGCCAGCCCGTAGAGCTTGGCGTCGACGCTGACCTTGGTGCCGGCCGGGTAGTACTCGCGCGTGCGCCAGTGCACGCGCGACCCCTCGGCTTCGTCGGGCAGCCACGCCCAGCTGCCCTCAACCGGCGGCTCGGTGGTGACTTTCAGCGCCCGCTCGACGGCGGCCTTGTCGGTGATCGGGGCGTCGAACTGGATGATGACCGGCGCCGCGACCCCGACGGTCTGGCCGTCGGCGAGCTGAAAGCCGCCGTCGATCACCTTGGTGGGCGTAATCGTGGTGAGCTTGGCATTCACCGGGACAGCCTTGCCGTCGTGGCCGACCGCCGATCCGTTCCAGGTGTACGTCGCGTCGTAGCCGAGCGGCTCGGTGATCGTGTAGATGGTGCGGTCCCGATTCAGGGCGCCCGCGACCACCTTGCCGGCGGAGTTGGTCAGCGCGACGTGCTGAAACCAGCCGTCGCGCACCTCGACACTGATCGCCGCGGTCGGCAGCACCTTGGTGGACTTGTCGGCCGGCCGGAACGTCACGCTGGCCCCGGCCGGCGGCTTGGCCTTCTCTGCTTGCTTGCTCGATCCGCCGAAACAGGCGGCCAGCACATTAGGCGCGAAGATGCCGACCGCAAGGGTCGTCAAAGCCCGGCGCCGGGTCACCGGCGAGAGGCCGCGCGCAGTATTCACGACTCAAAAGATACCGGCGAAATTGACCCCGCCCGCGCACGCGCGCTACAGCGAGCAGCCGACCAGCACCGGCTCGGGTGTCAGTGTGACACCAAACACATCGCGGACGCCGTCGCGGACGGTGCGGGCCAGCGAAATCACGTCGGCGGCGCTGGCCCCGCCGCGATTGGTCAAAGCAAGCGCATGTTTGGTGGACAGTCGACAAGGCGCGGTCGCGTCGTGCGGATAGCCCTTGCCGAAACCGGCTTGCTCGACAAGCCAACCGGCGGCGAGCTTGACGCCCTCGGGAGCCGGATAGTGCGGCACCGCGCGGTCGAGGCTGTCCGCGAGTTCCTGGTAAAACTCTTGCGCAACAACCGGATTGGTGAAGAATGAGCCCACACTCCAGGTGTCGTGGTCGGCCGGGTCGAGCACCATGCCCTTGCGGGCGCGCAATCCCAGCACCGCATCGCGGACCGCCGCGGGATCGACGCTCTCTCCGGACGTCGCGTCCAGCGCGGCAACCAATTCGGCGTAGCGCAGCGGCGCGCTGCGGCCCGAGGCGTCCAGGGCGAATTCCACCTCCACCACGACGGCCGCGTCGGAGTGCTTGAGCACGCTGGTGCGATACCCGAAGACCAGTTCGCTGGGCCGCACCCAGCGCACCGCTCCGGTGCGCCGGTCCAGTAGCCGGACCCGGGTGATGGTGTCGGCCACCTCGACTCCGTAGGCGCCGACATTTTGCACCGGGGTGGCGCCGGCCGAGCCCGGGATGCCCGACAGGCACTCCAGCCCGCCAAGGCCGGCGGCGATCGCCGCGACGACCACCTCGTCCCAGACTGCGCCGGCCTCCGCTCGCACGATGTTGCCCTCGACGCTGATGTTGTCGGCGGCCAACCGCACTACGGTCAGACCGGCCAGCGTCTCGGTGATCACCACATTCGACCCGCCGGCCAACACCAGCGGCCGGTACCCCTCGCCGTCGAGCTGGCGCAGCGTGGTGACCACTTGCTCGGTGGTCGTGCAGGTGATGACTCGCTGCGCGACCGGACCGACCCGCAACGTGGTCAGCGGGGCGAGCGGCACCGCCTCATCGACGCGCGCACCCGCGAAAGGTGTTCCCGCATCACCCCTTTTCATGGCCCTTCACGGTAGCCTGACCTGCTATGCCGCGTTCGTTCGACATGTCCACCGACTACGGGGTCAGCGTCGAAGAGGTTCTCCGGGCCTTCAGCGAAGAGGAGTACTGGCTGGCCCGGCTCGCCGATTCGGGCGCTGACGACACCACGCTGGACTCGATCGAGGTCGGCGGTCCATCTGGAAATGACGGCAGCATCGACGTGATCACCACGCAGGTGCTGCGCAGTGGGCGGCTCCCGGGCGTGATCACCCAATTTCACCGCGGCGACCTGCAGATCCGCCGCGAAGAGCGATGGGAGCCGATCACCAACGGCTCAGCGACCGCGAACTTCACGGGCTCGATCCTGGACGCGCCGGCGTCACTGACCGGCAGTGCGGTGCTGGAGCCGGTATCCGAAACGGGCGGCGCCCGGCTGAAGCTGCGGGCCACCGTCGAGGTGCGCATCCCGCTGGTCGGCGGGAAGTTGGAGAACTTCATCGGCAACCAACTTGTCGAGTTGCTGATCGCCGAGCAGCGATTCACCACTACGTGGATCGGCGAAACCGCCTGATCCGTGGGTCAGGCAGCGCCTTCGGCAGACTTGATGCCGCCGTTGAGCAGTTCGCCGATGACCCTCTTGAGCAGCGGTGACAACAGCCGATCAAGCCCGGGGATCTTGGGTGTCGACCGTAAGTGCCAGCTGACCGTGGTTCCGGTTCCCGCTTCGCGCAACTCGACCGTGCCGACATGATCCCGGACCGGCGCGCCGGAGAGCATCTTGTACGCGTAGCGGATAGGCCGCTCGTAGTCGATGATCTCTTCGACGATTGGGGGTCCGACCGCCTCGAGGCGTCGGATAGCGCCGACACCGTTTGGCGCGGGGGTTCCTTCCCGGTCCAGCGTGCTGCGACGAACCGCCCACACGTAGTCCGCGATCCCGCGGTGGTTAGTGAGGGCGTCGAACACCGTCTCGATCGGCGCCGTCGTGGTCCGCGTGAGAGTGAACTCGATCATCGGCCAATTCTGGCATCCGCGGCGACGCAGCGGCCCTAGGCATTAGGGCGACCCGCTGCGCCCGGCTTCGCCGCGCTTGCGATCGCCCCTAGGCTGGCGGTCATGCGGATTGCGGTGGCTCAGATCCTGTCTGGCACCGATCCGGCCGACAACCTGCAACTGGTGCGGGATTACACCGGGCGGGCCGCCGACGCCGGCGCGCGGTTGGTGGTGTTCCCGGAGGCGACCATGTGCCGGTTCGGGGTTCCGCTGGCGCCGGTCGCCGAGCCGGTCGACGGCCCGTGGGCCGACGGTGTGCGCCGGATCGCGGCCGAGGCAGGCATCACCGTCATCGTCGGCATGTTCAGCCCGGCCGACAACGGGCGGGTCCACAACACGCTGCTGGCAGCCGGGCCCGCTACGAACACCCACTACGACAAGATTCACCTCTACGACGCGTTCGGGTTCACCGAGTCGCGGACCGTCGCACCCGGCCGGGAGCCGGTGGTGATCGACGTCGACGGCGTCGTGGTGGGTTTGACCACCTGCTACGACATCCGCTTCCCCGAGCTGTTCACCACGCTGGCACGCCGCGGCGCCCAGCTGATCGCCGTGAGCGCGTCGTGGGCTGCCGGACCCGGCAAGCTGGAGCAGTGGACGCTGCTGGCCCGGGCCCGGGCGCTGGACTCCACCAGCTACATCGTCGCGGCCGGCCAGGCCGACCCGGGTGAGCCGCTGGCGTCTTCGGCGCCGGCCGGGGTGGGCGGCAGCCTGGTGGTTTCGCCCTTCGGCGACGTGGTGGCGTCGGCCGGAGGCGACCCGCAGTTGCTGGTCACCGACGTCGCTCTCGATCGGGTGGCGCAGGCTCGCGACACTATCGCGGTGCTGCGCAACCACTCAGCGTTCGCTCATGGTGATAAGGCAGAATCGCCCGGGTGACGAATCCGCAGGGGCCCGCACACCAGGACCCGTCGATATGGGCTCGTCCAGGCAACCCGACCGCGCCTACCCAGCCGGTGCCGCAGTTCGAGCACGCTTATGAACCACCGGCCCAGCCGCCGCACCAGACCCTCCCGCCGCCCACCCTGGAATTCCCGGCTGCGTCGCAGTACGGTCAGCCGCCCTCGCAGGACCCGCCAGCTGCCGTGAAAACCAAACGACGCCGCTTCATCGGCGACCCGGTCTCGATCATCCTGATTCTGGTCATCGTGGCCGCGTTGGGCGTCGCCGGTCTGATCGCAGGCGAGCTGTATGCCCGCAACCGTGCCGACAACGTAGTGGCCGCGGCCACCGAATGCGTAGTGCAAGACCAGGCCAGCGTCTCGTTCGGTCCGAGCCCGTTTCTGTTGCAGCATCTGACCGGTCACTACCGCGACATCTCCATCCACACCGCGGGACACCAGCTCCGTAGCGCCAAAGGCATGAAGGCTGACATCAACATCAACGACGTCGACCTGCACGGCAGCGGTGACTCGAAGGGCACCATCGGCGCGCTGGATGCCACCATCACCTGGACGTCGGACGGCATCAAGGAAACCGCGCAGAGTTTCCTTCCGTTCGTCGGCAGCCTGGTCAACAGTGTCACCTCTGACCCCGGTGCCGGCACCGTCGAGCTCGGCGGGGTCCTGGGCACCGTCACCGTGAAGCCGGCGGTCGCGAACGGCGGGTTGTCACTGCAGGTGACCAAGGTCACCGCGTTGGGTGCCACGCTGCCGCGTGAGACCGCGCAAGCGGCGCTGGACACCTTTGCCTCGACGCTGAACAAGCAGTATCCGCTGGGTATCCACGCCGACAGCGTCCAAGTCACCAATGATGGCGTGGTGGCCCACTTTTCGACGCGCGACGCTTCGATCCCGGCGGCCCAAAACGACCCCTGCTTCGCTCATGTTTAACTCCGACAGTCTCGGGTATAAGGAAGCGCGCTGATGACGAACTCACGAGGCCCATCCGGCGGCGACCCGTCGGAGTGGGCGCGTCCGACCAGGCCGGCCGGACCCCCCAACCGAGGCGCGCCGCCACGCCGCCCGCCCTCGGCGCCGCCGTCCCAAGAGGAGACTCGCCAGATCCGCCAGCCCGGCCGCCCGCAGGATCCGGCCGGCCGCGATGTTCCGCGTCCGCAACAACCGGGGCCGCCGAATCGCGCGCCGCAACAACCGGTTCCGCCGCCGAACCAGCCGGGTCCACCGCAGCTTCGGCCACCGCAACAACCGGGGCTGCCGCCTAATCCGCAGCCACATCAGCCCGGTCCCCCACCCCCGCACGAGCACGCCACGACGACCCGGATATCGACGCCGCCGCCGCTGCCGGACGCGTCAGGTACCGCCAAGCACGGCCCTTCCGTCAACCGGACGTCGGTCCTGTTGATCCTGGGGATCGTGGTCCTGCTGGTTCTCGCGGGCGCAATCGGCGCTGAGCTATACACCCGCCATCTGGCGAGCAGCAAGGTGGCTCAAGCGGTGCAGTGCGAAGTACAAGACAGCGCCAGCGTGTCCTTCTCCGGAGCCCCGCCGGTGCTGTGGCAATACCTCTCGAGCCATTACACCGATATCTCCGTGCAGACCGCGGGCAATCAGGTTCGCTCAGCCAAGGGCATGAAGGTGAGCCTGGACATCCGTGACATCAAACTCAATAACACCGCCAACTCCCAGGGCACCATCGGCTCGCTCAACGGCACCGTCACCTGGTCCACGGACGGCATCAAACAGTCGATCCAGGACGCCATCCCGGTGCTGGGCAAGTTTGTCAGCGGCGAGGTCACCACCAACCCCAGTGACGGCACCGTCTCACTGAAGGGCACATTCGACAGCGCCACCGTCAAGCCGCAGATCGTCAACAACGGGCTGTCGCTGCAGGTCGTCAGCTTGACGGCGCTGGGCTCCAACATGTCGACGACGACGGTCCAAAAGAATCTGGACGACCTCACGTCGAAAGCGACCCAGAACTATCCGCTGGGCATCCACGCCGACAGCGTGAAGGTCACCAGCAACGGGGTTGAGGGCACGTTCTCGACCAGCAACGCCACCATCCCCGCTGGCGGCAGCAGCAGCCAGGACCCCTGCTTCGCCAACATGTAGCTAGCCCGCCTCCAGGCCGTCGAGGACCGCGCGGGTGCCCGACAGCCCCAACCGGGTGGCGCCCGCGTCGAGCATCGCCAGCGCGTCGGCGGTGGTGCGGATGCCACCGCTGGCCTTGACTCCCAGCCGTCCCCCGACGGTGTCGGCCATCAGCGCCACCGCAGCCACCGACGCCCCGCCGGCAGGATGAAATCCGGTCGAGGTCTTCACGAAATCGGCCTCGGCGACCTCGGCGGCGCGGCAGACGTCGGCCAGGAGTCGCTCGTCGGCCAGCGCCAACAGTGCCGCCGACTCGACGATCACCTTGAGCACGGCGCCGGGTATGGCGGCCCGCACTGCCGCGATCTCGGACCGCACCGCATCGACGTCACCGGCAATCGCTGCTCCGATATCGATCACCATGTCGATCTCACTGGCGCCGGCGGCCACGGCCAGCACCGCCTCGCGGACCTTCAGCTCGGGCAGGTGCTTGCCCGACGGGAAACCTGCCACCGCGGCCACCCGCACTCCCGCGGAATTCGCCTCGGGCACCATCGACGGGGAGACGCAGACGGCATGGACGCCCAGCGCCGCGGCCTCGGCCGCGACCGCGGCCACCTGCGCGGCAGTTGCCTCGGGCTTGAGCAGGGTGTGGTCGACCAAGGCCGCCACCTGGGCGCGGGTCGGGGGCATCAGAAACGCTCTTCGGAACCGCCGGGATTGCATCCGGAGCCGATCATCGTGGTGTCGTCGACGACGGGCCGCCAGGGCTCCAGGTTCCAGCTGGTCTTGCCGGGCTGCAGAACCTCGGCCAGCTCCCAATGGCACAGGAACTGCTCGCGCATGCCGGGGGTGCCGGCATCGGGCGCCAGCGCGAGCACCTCGGACCACGCCTCATCGGCGTCGGGCCCCGCCGAACCGAGGGTCTTGGCGGCCGCACGCCCGGACGCCGTGGGGTAGACCCGCAGGCTCGGCAGGCGCTTCCACTGAGACCACTGCGCGTGGTCGACGAACGGCGGCGGGTACCGAGGATCCTGCGGCGCGCCCGCCCCTGCGGCACCCGGATCGGCGCACGCGGGCGCAGCGCCCGACAGCGCGACGATTGCGGTCGCCGCGACGGTCAGCGCTCGCATGCCGCTATCGCGACTTGCCCTGAATCTCAAGGAGTTTCGGCCGAACATCGACCAGGTAGACGCCCGCCGCGCATGCGCCGACAATCATCCCGAGCACGGACTGCGCGGGCAACAGCAGGGTGAGCAGAGTGGCCGCACCCAAGATCATCAACCAGACCGGCTTGGTCATCTTGTCGGTGGCCGTGTAGGCGTCAGGCCGTTGAATCGCCGCGTGCACAAAAGCGTAGAGCGTCATCAGGAAGATGGCGATCTGCAGGACCAGCAGAACGATAAAGACGAGATTCACTCAATAAGCGTAAGCGGGCGGCGCCGAAAACGTCGACTCCGAGCCACCCGGGTGGGCGACTCGGAGCCGAGGCGTGAGCAGGTCCGCGCTGCCGTTGGCGGGCAACGCGGACCGCGTCTTTACTTCTGGGTGACCTTCTTGGCCGCAGCTTTCTTGGCCGGAGCCTTCTTGGCCGCAGCCTTCTTGGCAGGAGCCTTCTTGGCGGGAGCCTTCTTGGCCGGGGCCTTCTTGCTCGGCAGCTCGATGCCGACCAGCTTGGCGGCACGCTCGCCGACCGCGCGGGTCTGCGAGGCAACGGTGCCCAGCGCCTCCTGGGTCAGCTCGACGGCCTGGTCGACGTAGCCCTCGGCACGCGCCGACGCGTCGTCGAAGCCGGCCTGGCTGCGCAGCCGCTCGAGAGCAGCCTCGCCACGCTCGACCAACTCGTTGTACCGAGAGGTCGCCGCCTCGACATAACCTTCCGCGGCGGTGCGCAGCTCGTCAGCGGTGAACCGCTCGCGCAGCTCGCGGAGCTGGTCGCGCAGTTGCTCGGGCAGCTCCTCCCGCCGCTTGGTCAGACGGGCGCGGCGCTCCTCAACCCGGCTGCGGGTGTCAGAGCGGGTCTCTTCGGCGCGCTCGCGCAACTCGATGAGCAGGTCGTTGACCGTGGCCAGGGCCAGGTCAGCGGCACCCAGCGCGGCGAGCAGCGGGGCCTTCAGGTCGTCAATGGTCGGGTTCTCGGCCATCGTGTTTCCTTTCGTGGTTTTCGGTATGTCAATCGGTTGGTAATGCTCAATCGCAGGGTTGTCGAGGTCTAAGCAGGTGCAATCTCCTCACGGCTAGCTTCTTCGTTCTGCTGGACGAACGACGTGTAGATGTCCAGCAGGACCTGCTTCTGCCCCTCGTTGATCGCCGTATCGGTGACGATGGCATCGCAGACTTCGCTGGGCTTACTCGGCTCGAGAATCCCGGCCTGCACGTAGAGAACCTCGGCGGAGACCCGCAGCGCCTTGGCGATCTGCTTGAGCACGTCGGCGGACGGTTTCCGCAATCCACGCTCGATCTGGCTGAGGTAGGGATTGCTGACACCGGCTTTTTCCGCCAACTGCCGCACCGACACCTGCGCCGCCTCGCGCTGCGCCTTGATGAAGCTGCCGATGTCGGACGCGGCGGTCGACACCACAGCAGAAAGCTTCTCCTCCTGCGGCATGGCTTCTTCCTTGAGTCCTCGCGTCGGCTGATCGGTGCGAACGCGCCCCACAGTAAAAGCTAGTGCTAACTTTTGCAAGCACTCTTAGCTGTGCTCAGAACAGCAGCTGCGCGAGTCCGTAGATGACCAGCCCGGCCAGCGAGCCCACGACCGTACCGTTGATCCGGATAAACTGCAGGTCACGGCCGACGTGCAGTTCGATCCGCCGGCTGGCCTCCTCGGCGTCCCAGCGCTCGATGGTGTCGGTAATAATCGCTGTGATCTCTATCCCGTATTGGGCGACCAGGTGCTCGGCAGCCCGCACGATCCAGTTGTCGACCTTGTCGCGGAGGTCGGCATCGTCACGCAGCGATTCGCCGATCCGCACCACCGCGTCGGTGATACGGGTGCGCAGGGCACTGGACGGGTCGTCCACACCCTCGAGTACCAGGCGTTTCAGCGTCTTCCAGGCCGTCGCAGCAGCGTTGGTGACCTCTTCGCGAGCCATCAACTGCTCTTTGACCGCCTCAGCCCGCGCGATCGTGGCCTCGTCGTGCTGCAGATCGTCGGCGAACTCGAACAGGAAGCGGGTCGCCGACCGGCGCAGTTCGTGGTCCGGGTTGCGGCGCACCTTGTCGGTGAAATCCATCAGCTCGCGGTGGATTCGGTCGCCGACGAGGTGGTCGATGAATCGCGGTGACCAGCCCGGCGAATCGCGCTCGACTACCCGCTGGATGACCTCTCCGGCGTTCAGCGACCACTGAAATGCCCGGTCGGCCAGCAATTGGATCAGGGCCTCCTGCCGATGCTCGGCCAGCAAGGTGGCCAACACCCGGCCCACCGGCGGACCCCACTGCGGCTCGGCGATGCGCCGCACGATCATCCGGTCGATGACGTGCTGGACGTCTTCGTCGCGCAGCAGTTCCACCATGACCCGCAGCACGGTCGCGCTCTCGGCAGCCACTCGCTGGGCGTGCGAGGTCTCCGACAGCCACTTGCCCAGTCGGCTGGGAATCTGTGCGTCGCGAAGCTTGGTCCCGACGACCTCCGGCGACAGGAAGTTCTCCCGCACGAACGTGCCCAAGCCCTCGCCCAGCTGGTCTTTCTTGCGTTTGATGATCGCGGTGTGCGGGATCGGGATCCCGAGCGGGTGCTTGAACAGGGCGGTCACCGCAAACCAGTCCGCCAGGGCACCGACCATGCCGGCCTCCCCGGCGGCGCCCACATAGCCCACCCAGGTGGCAGTGACGCCGGCCGACTGCGCCCACCGGCAGCCCAGGAAAACGGCGGTGGCGCCGACCAGAAAACTTAGTGCCACCACTTTCATTCGTCGCAGCGCCTGCCGCCGCTCGGCATCGGCCTGCGGGTCGGCCCCGGCGAACGACTCGGCGAGGGACGCGGGTTTGCGCGGTTCCATCGGCGGCAACGTTGCCGGCTCGCTGCGCACCGCCTGCGGGCCTCGCGAGCCGGCTCGATGCTTGGGTCCCGGATTGGGTCTGTCGTTCAGTCCCAGTGCCACCCCACCATCATCCGCTATCGACGTCGCGGTTCGGCGACAACGTGGGCCGTTCGCGGCCCGGAGGAGGAGCCGAACGAAGGGCCGGGGCGGTGACGATGCGGGTGCTCGGACCTGCGCGAGATCTTGCCAGTTTCGCGTGGTTACTGTTACCGGCTAGACGGCGAAACGCTGTTATGTGAGGTACAGGCGAGAAATCGTCGGCGATAAGCCGTACCATCAAGAGCATTTAGTGAATAGGAATCGGCGATAGTGGCAAAGCAGGTACCCGCCGGGACGGCAAAAACCGACGGTCGGAAGCGGCGTTGGCACCAGCACAAGGTGGAACGCCGCAATGAGCTGATCGACGGAACGATCGAAGCGATCCGACGCCGTGGCCGCTTTGTGAGCATGGATGAGATCGCCAGTGAAATCGGCGTCTCCAAGACGGTGCTCTACCGCTACTTCGTGGACAAGAACGATCTGACGACCGCGGTGATGATGCGGTTCGCGCAGATCACCCTGATCCCGAACATGTCGGCGGCGCTGTCGTCGAACCTGGATGGCTTCGAGCTGACCCGCGAGATCATCCGGGTGTACGTGCAAACCGTAGCGAACGAACCGGAGCCGTACCGGTTTGTGATGGCCAACAGTTCGGCCAGCAAGAGCAAGGTGATCGCCGACTCCGAGCGGATCATCGCCCGTATGCTCGCGGTGGTGTTGCGCCGCCGCATGAAAGCGGCCGGGATGGACGTCGGCGGGGTGGAGCCTTGGGCGTACCACATCGTCGGTGGCGTCCAGTTGGCCACTCACTCCTGGTTGCTGGATCCGCGGATGAGTGCCGACGAGCTGATCGACTACCTGACGATGCTGAGCTGGAGCGCGCTGTGCGGGATCGTCGAGGTCGCGGGGTCGCTGGAAAAGTTCCGCGGCCAACCGCATCCGTCGCCGATCGTGCCACCGCTAGGTTCTGACCATGAGTGACCTAACGGTCCGTTCCCGGCTCAGCTCCTGGGCCTACGCCCTGCGTACCACCAACCCACCCCCGGACGGGCCGGTCGATTTCGTCACCCGCTGGATCGTCGTCACCCGCGCTGCGGTGCTGCCGATGACCCTGTTCGCCGGCCTGGTTGCTGCGCTGCTGGCGATCGGCCGGCCCGGATTCGATTGGCGTTGGCTCGTTCTCGCGATCGCGGGAATTCTGTTGGCGCACACCGTCAATAACTTGATGAACGACCTTTTCGACACCCAGACCGGTCTCGACAGCGCCAATTACCCGCGCGCCCTCTACGCCCCGCACCCGGTCCTGTCGGGACTGGTCAGCCGGCGCACCCTGCTCACCGCGATCGCCGCAGTCAACCTGGCCGACCTGACAATCCTGGTCGTGCTCACGTGGGCGCGCGGCTGGCCGGTGGTGGCCTTCGCGCTGTCGGGTTTCGTGCTCAGCGTCGCCTACACCGCGCCGCCGATACGACTCAAAAAGCGTGGCCTCGGCGAACCCGATGTGCTGGTGGTCTGGGGTCCGCTGATGGTGTGCGGGACGTACTACTCGGCGGTCGGCACCGTCGGCTGGAACGTCCTACTGGCATCGCTGCCCTACGGGCTGCTGTGCACGACGGTGCTGATGGGCAAGCACATCGACAAGATCCCCTACGACCAACCCCTTGGCATCCATACGTTGCCGGTGATCTTCGGGGAAGCTCGTGCTCGCGCGGTGACGCTCGGGATGATGGTCGGCTTTTATCTGCTGGTCGTGGCGGCGGTGCTGGCCAGGGCGATGCCATGGCCCGCACTGCTCGTCGTGGCGGCGCTGCCCCGGCTTATCAAGATATGGCCGTATTTTCGCCGTCCGCCGCCCGAAGAGCCACCGGCCAATTTCCCGGTGTGGCCGCTGTGGTACGCCGCCCTGGCCTGGGTGCACGTGCGCCAAGCAGGTGCATTGCTCGTGGTGGGTCTGGCGATCGGCGCGGTGCTTCACGCCGTCTGAGACAGCCCAGAACACGGCCGCTATTTGATCAGGGTGAACTGACCGACGTTGCTGATGCCTCGCCGGAAGAAGTCCGCGCACCCGGTCAGGTACCGCATGTAGCGGTCGTAGACTTCCTCGGACTGGATGGCGATGGCGCGTTCGCGGTTGGCCTGCAGATTGGCCGCCCACATGTCCAACGTGCGGGCGTAATGCGGACGCAGCAAGTGGACGCGCTCCACGGCGAACTTGGTCGCCGCTGACAACTCGAGAATGTCTTCGACGGCGGGTAGCTGGCCACCCGGGAAGATCTCCGTGCCGATGAACCGCATGAACTTCAGGTCGCTCATCGTCACCGCAATACCGTTGTCCCGGAAGTACTTAGGCGTGTGCCCCAGTATCGTGTGCAGCAGCATCCGGCCGCCGTCGGGAATAATCTCGTACGCCCGGTTGAAGAAGGCGGGGTATCGCTCGGCTTTGAACGCTTCGAAGGCACCGATGGTGACGATCCGGTCGACCTTTTCGTCGAACTCTTCCCAGCCTTGCAGCCGCACCTCGACCTTGCGTTCCGTTGGGATCTTGCCCAGCTTGGCCCGGCTGTACGCGCACTGATTGCGGCTGAGCGTGATCCCGATGACGTTGACGTCGTACTTCTCGATCGCCCGCTGCATCGCGCCACCCCACCCGCAGCCGACGTCCAGCAACGTCATTCCGGGCTCGACGTTGAGCTTGCCGAGCGCCAGGTCGAACTTGGCGTTCTGCGCCTCTTCGAGGGTCATATCGTCGCGCTCGAAGTATGCGCAGGTGTACCCCATAGTCCGGTCAAGGAATAGCGCGAAGAATTCGTCCGACACGTCGTAGATCGATTGCGATTCTTCGTAGAACGGCGTCAACATTGACATTTGCGGAAGCTCCCGTCTTGGCCCCATTTCAAGCGGGAACTGTATCAGGGCGGACGCCCGGTCGCCGTGAGCAGCTGTTCTACGCGCTCGGGGCCGGCGCTAAACCTTTACCAGGGTGAATTGGCCCACCTCAGCGATGTTCCGCTGGAAGAAGTCAGAACATCCGGTCAGATAGCGCATGTAGCGGTCGTAGACTTCCACGGAGGTCGCCGCGATGGCCTTGTCACGGGCCGCTTCCAGCTTCTGCGACCAGGTATCGAGTGTCCGAACGTAATCGGCGGTCATTTTTTGCAATTCTTCGACCGAAAACCCTGCGCCTGTTGAGTATTCGACGACGTCTTCGTCGCACGGCACTGCCCCGCCGGGAAAAATCTCTGCGGCGATGAACCGCATGAACCGCAGATCGGTCATCGTGATCGGGATGCCCATCTCGGGCCAGCGCTTGAGCGGGTGCCCCATGATCGTCTGCAAGACCATCCGACCGTCGCTGGGCATGATGCGGTGGCACAGATCAAAGAAAGCCTTGTAGCGCGATTTGGGGAAAGCCTCGAAGGCTTCGATGCTGACAATGCGGTCGACGGGCTCGTCGAACTCCTCCCAGCCACGCAGCAGCATTCGCCGGGAGCGGTCGGTGTCCATCTGATCGAGCAGCTCTTGGCCCAGAGCGCGCTGGTTTTTGCTCAGGGTCAGCCCGATGACGTTGACGTCATACCGTTCGACCGCGCGCCTCATCAACGAGCCCCAGCCGCAGCCGACATCGAGCAGCGTCATTCCGGGTTGTAGGCCAAGCTTGCCCAGCGCCAGGTCGATCTTGGCGATCTGAGCCTCTTCCAGCGTCATGTCGTCACGTTCATAGAACGCACAGCTGTAGGTGCGCGTCGGATCCTGGAACAGCCCAAAGAAATCGTTGGAAAGGTCGTAGTGCGCTTGGACGTCCTCGTACGCCGGCCGCATGTTCGGCGAGCCATCTGACTCGCTGTGTGTCATGAGATCGACCCTTCGGTGAATCTGTTCAGGCCGGCTGATTGCCTGTTGCACACGAACTTTATAACGTACTCCGTCGATTCCGGCTAAACGGGCGCCTTTTCGCAGGTGAATTGGCAGACGTCGGTGTAGCCGTTGCGGAACAGGTCGGCGCAGCCGGTCAGGTACCGCAGGAACCGCTCGTAGATCTCGTCGGACGTGATGGCGATGGCTTCGTCTTTCTTGGATTCGAGATTGGCCGCCCAGGTGTCCAGAGTGCGGGCGTAGTGCGGGCGCAGCCGCTGCTTGCGGGTCACCGTGTAGCCCGCCTTCGCCGCGTGCTCTTCGACCTGCGCGGCCAGCGGCAGACGACCGCCGGGATAGATCTCGTCCATGATGAACTTGATGAACCGCACCGTCGACATCTTCAGGGGCAGCTGCAGTTCTTTAACCTCTTCGTCGCTCGGGATGATGATGGTGTGCAGCATCATCACGCCATCGTCGGGCATCAAGTTGAACGTCTTCTTGAAGTAGTCGTCGTATTTGTTGAAGCCGAAGTGCTCGAAAGCGCCGATTGAGACCACCCGGTCGACCGGCTCGTCGAACTCCTCCCACGGCTGCAGGCGCACTTCCATGTGCCGCTTGCTGGTGGAGTTCGCGAACCAATGGTCCTCGATGTGCTGCTTCTGGTTCTCGGACAACGTCAGCCCAATGACGTTGACGTCGTACTTCTCGACGGCCCGCATGATCGTGGAGCCCCAACCGCATCCGATGTCGAGCAGTGTCATCCCGGGCTGAAGACCGAGCTTCCCGAGGGAAAGGTCGACTTTGGCCCGCTGCGCCTCTTCGAGCGTCATGTCGTCGCGCTCGAAATATGCACAGCTGTACGTCTGACTCGGGTCTTGCCACAGCCTGAAGAAGTCGTTGGAGATGTCGTAGTGAAACTGAACTTCCTTGGCATTCGACCCGCGGGTCTGCGCCGCGGACTTCGATAACCACTTTGACTGAGCACTGGCTGTTGCGTTTGAGGTATCTGGCACCGTTCGTCCTCGAGCATCGGAATTGTGAATTGGGACTGTGCCGATTCTTGACACGGGCGTGAGGTTGCGCCCCACCCTTAGCAGGCAATCGTAGCCGTAGGCGGCGAGCAGGCCGAGACCGGCGGGGCGGGTCGATGTCAATATTTTCCGAAGGCCAGCGCGACGTTGTAGCCGCCGAAGGCGAACGAGTTGTTGACCGCGTACCGGTAGTCGCCTGTTCGCGGCTCACCGGTCACCACATCCAGTTCGATCTCCGGATCGAGCTCTCGTAGGTTCAGCGTCGGCGGGATGATGCCGTCCCGCAACGTCAGCACCGTCAGAATCGACTCCACCGCGCCGACCGCGCCGACCGAATGGCCGAGCGCCGCCTTCGGCGCGTAGACCGCCGGCGTGTGAGTGCCCATCGCACGACTGATTGCCTTGGCTTCGGCCAGGTCGCCGGCGACGGTCCCGGCCGCGTGCGCATTGACGTGATCGATGTCGCCCGGAGTCAGCCCGGCAAGCTCGATCGCCCGGCTAATCGCGTGGCCGGCCCGTTCACCGCTGGGATCGGCCAGCACGGCCTGGCAACCGTCCGAGGTGATCCCGGCGCCCATCAGCCGGCCAAAGATGTTGGCCCCGCGGGCTTTTGCGTGCTCCTCCGCTTCGATCACCATTAGCGCGCCCGCTTCGCCGAACACAAAACCGTCGCGATCCTTGTCGAATGGACGGCACGCGCCCGCCGGATCGGCGTTGTTCGTCGACAACAGGTTCTGGTTGGCGAAGGCCGCAATGGGAACCGCTTCGATCTTGGTTTCGACGCCGCCACAGATCGCGATGTCGGCTTCGCCGAACACGATGTTGCGCCACGCCAGGGCGATCGCTTCGGCACCGGAGGCGCAGGCGGACACCGGCATGACGATCCCGGCTTTGGCACCGCGTTCCAACCCGACCGCCGCCGCCGCAGCGTTGGGCATGGCCTTCTGCACGCCAAACGGGGAAATGGCCCGGATGCCCCGCTCGCGGATCTCGTCGTGGACCTGGACGAACTCTTGGGTCGAGCCCATCCCCGTGCCGATCGAAACCATCAATCGGTTGGTGTCCACCTCGGGCGAGCCGGCGTTTGCCCATACCCGCCGGCCGACTCGTGTCGACATCTTCTGCAGAAACAGGTAACGGCGAAGTTCGATCCGCGTCAGTTCATGGTCGAAATCCTCGAGCAGATGTCCCCCAATGCGAACCGGTAGGCCGAACTCCTCGACAAAGGGATCATCTAGCTTGCGGATCCCGCTTTGTTTGTCCAGCAACTTTTTCCACGTGCTGTCGGCGTCCGTCGCCAGGGCGGTCGTCATCGAGATGCCGGTGACGACCACATCGGGTAGACCGTTTCCGGTTGAGAGCCGCGCCATAGCTTTGCTGCGTTCTCCTCTCGAAGGCTTCAAAGCCGCTTTCCACCAGTCTGGTACCCGCTCAGCTACGAATAAAGCCTAGATCCGGCCCCAGCCGGGTTATTAAGTTGGACGTGGGCAGTGATTGCCGCGCCCTGACGAGGGGTACAGATTCGCCATGAAGTCGCGCGCAAGTGAAACCGCTGGTGAGACCGGCCTGAAGCCGAACGTCGGCAACATCCAGTCGCACTACGACCGGTCTAACGAGTTCTTCAAACTGTGGCTCGATCCGTCGATGACTTACAGTTGCGCCTACTTCGAGCGCGAGGACATGACGCTGGAAGAGGCGCAGCTGGCCAAGATCGATCTGTCGCTGGGCAAGCTCGGGCTGCAGCCCGGCATGACGCTGCTCGACATTGGCTGCGGCTGGGGTTCCACCATGCGGCGGGCGATCGAGAAATACGACGTCAACGTGATCGGGTTGACGTTGAGCGAAAACCAATTGGCTCACGACAAGCAGAAGTTCGCCGAGATGGACTCTCCGCGCACCAAAGACGTTCGGCTGCACGGCTGGGAGGAGTTCGACGAACCGGTCGACCGCATCGTGTCGCTGGGCGCGTTCGAGCACTTCGCCGACGGGGTAGGCACTTACGAGCGGTACGCCGACTTCTTCAAGATGTGTTACCACGTGCTACCCGACGATGGCGTCATGCTGCTGCACTCGATTGTGGTGCCCAGCGAAGAAGAAGCCGAGCAGATGGGTCTGAAGCGGACGATGTCGCTGATGCGGTTCATCAGCTTCATCCGGAAAGAGATTTACCCCGGCGGGCGATTGCCGATGGTTTCCGTCGTGGACGACTATGCGACCGCGGCCGGTTTCGACATCATCCGTCATCACATGATCGGGCACAACTACGTTCGCACCCTGGACACGTGGGCCAAAGGACTGGAAGCGCACAAAGACGAGGCGATCGAACTCAAAGGCGAAGACGAGTACAACACCTTCGTGAAGTACCTGACCGGTTGCCGCGAGCTGTTCCGCGACGGCTACACCAACGTGTGCCAGTTCACGATGGAAAAACGCGCCGCCTGACCGCCGGTTACTTGGTCAGGGTGAACTGGGCGACCTCGGTGATGCCGCGACGGAAGAAATCGGCGCAGCCCACCAAGTAGCGCAGGTAGCGGTCGTACATGTCCTCGGATTGCACGGCGATGGCCCGATCACGGTTGGCCTCAAGATTGGCCGCCCAAGTGTCCAGGGTCCGCGCATAGTGCGGGTTCAGCATTTGGACCTGTTCGCACGCGAACCGGGCCGCTTGGGAAAACTCCTCGATGTCCTCTTTGGACGGTAACTGGCCGCCCGGGAAGATTTCATGCTGGATAAACCGCATGAATTTCAAGTCGGTCATCGTCACCTTGACGCCGTGCTCATACCAATAGGTCCAGGGATGCGTGTAGATGCTGTGCAAAAGCATTCGACCATCGCCGGGCATTATGTCGTAGGCGCGTTCGAAAAATGCCGGATAGCGCTCCTTCTTGAACGCGTCGAAGGCCTCGACGGTGATGATCCGGTCGACTTTCTCGTCGAACTCTTCCCAGCCTTGCAGCCGCGCCTCCGCGCTGCGTTTGGTGGGGAGGCCGGCCAGCTTGGCCTGGCTGTACTTGGCCTGATTTCGGCTGAGCGTAATGCCGATGACGTTGACGTCGTACTTCTCAACTGCCCGAACCAGTGCCCCACCCCAGCCGCAGCCGACGTCGAGCAACGTCATTCCCGGCTCGAGATTCAGCTTGTTCAACGCCAGATCCAGCTTGGCTTTTTGCGCCTCTTCGAGCGTCATGTCGTCGCGCTCGAAGTACGCGCAGGTATAGGTCATGGTCGGATCGAGAAACAATGAGAAGAATTCGTCGGAAAGGTCGTAAATCGCCTGCGACTCTTCGTAGAACGGCCTTAACCCATTCATTCCAACATTTTACCTATCGAGGTTGCCCCGACCCGTGGACAGCACCTTACCGCAGCCGGAACCGCCGCACATCCGAAAGGCATGGCGCCCACCGTAACTGGAGAAGCCGGCGGGATCCGCCGACGTTAGTGCCACCTCAGTAGGAGTAGAAACCCTTCCCGGATTTCTTCCCCAGCAAACCAGCCTCCACCATCCGCAGCAAAAGCGGCGGTGGGCCGTAATGCGGCTCCTTGAATTCCTGGTACAGCTTGTCGGCGATCAGCTTGAGGGTGTCAAGACCGATCAGATCGGATAACCGTAGCGGCCCCATCGGATGCGACAGCCCGGCGACAACGGCCTTGTCGACATCTTCGACGGTGGCGAAACCGCCTTCGACCATCCGGATCGCCGAAAGCAGGTAGGGCACGAGCAACGCATTCACCACAAAGCCGGATCGGTCCGAGCACCGCACGACCTGCTTTTTCAGTACTGCGCTGGCGAACTCCTCGGTGCGCGCGACCGCGGCCTCGTCGGTGACCAGAGTGCTGACCAACTCCACCAGGGGCAGTACCGGAACGGGGTTGAAGAAGTGCAGACCCAGCACCCGACTCGGATTCTTTGTGGCAGCAGCCACTTTCATGATCGGAATGCTCGACGTGTTGGACGCCAGCACGGCGTCCGGGTTGGTGATCACGCGATCCAGTTCGGCGAAGATGGCGGTTTTGACGTCCTCGTCCTCCACCACGGCCTCGATGACCAGCTGTCGGTCGACCAGCTCTGCGATATCGGTGGTGAACTTCAGCTTGGCGACCGCGGCGTCACGCTCGCGCTCGGTGATTTTTCCGGAGCTGACACCGCGCTCGACGGATTTGACGATCCGATTGCGCCCTGCGGCGGTGAGGGCTTCGGTCGGCTCGTAGACCAGCACGTCGACCCCTGCCCGCGCCGATACTTCGGCGATGCCGGCACCCATTTGACCGGCCCCGATGACGCCCACTCGTTCGATCGACACTTCTCTCCTTCAGGCTTCCTCGGCCGCTACGGCGACAGGCCCCGCCCAACATGGCTGGGCAGGGCCTGCGCTGTCAACTCCGGTCGCGATGCGCGAGCAGTCGCAAAAGCTCCTCGACACGCCGAGCGGGAGGGGCTTTCGCGTCTGCTCGACGCAAGAACCTCAGTGGAACTGACCCTCTTCGGTCGAGCCGGCCAGAGCGGTGGTCGACGAGGTCGGGTCGACGGTGGTGGCGATGCGGTCGAAGTAGCCGGCACCCACCTCACGCTGGTGCTTGGTCGCGGTGTAACCCCGCTCCTCGGCGGCGAACTCGCGCTCCTGCAGCTCGACGTAGGCGCTCATCTGGTTGCGGGCGTAGCCGTAGGCCAGGTCGAACATCGAGTAGTTGAGCGCGTGGAAGCCGGCCAGCGTGATGAACTGGAACTTGAATCCCATTG
>Ga0335075_10002841_pt1 | contig 27679 bp, 22 predicted proteins | sample Lox_Sample_24_FD_206723 | JGI IMG/M metagenome (GOLD analysis project Ga0335075, IMG submission 206723) | Soil microbial communities from Loxahatchee National Wildlife Refuge, Florida, United States - Lox_Sample_2.4 | ecosystem: Environmental > Terrestrial > Soil > Wetlands | place: USA...
GCCTGCTACGCATGGTCGAAGACGACCGCTATTGCGTGGACATCCTCACCCAGATCAATGCTGTCCGGTCAGCGTTGCATCGCGTGGAGGAACAGATTCTGCGCGATCATGTGTCGCACTGCGTAGCAAACGCCTTTGCGTCCGGCGATCCGACCGAGCAGCGCCACAAGGTCGAGGAACTTGTCGAGACGATCGAGCGCATGACGAGGTGACCCGACCCCGCATCGTCATGGCCGGCCTTGTGCAGGGGCTGTCCGGTTTAATATCTGCTACGTACTATCTAATGTAGGTCAGTAGTTTATCGATCGCCTGGACGACAGTCCCGACAGGCGCGAATGCCGTCTTGATGCTGTTCAAATCGGCAACGAAGTCCTGCGCATCCGTCGTGGCTGCTTTGAACGGGTCAGTCTGCGGCACGTAAGTGGCAGTTGCAAGCAGCGAGGCTTCCAAAGCGCCAACTTCGTCCACAATATGCTGGATCGACGTCAGGAGCTTCACGAGGGTTTCTCCGGACGCCACGACACATTGGTCTTCGAGAGTTTTCTTCGAGTCCTCAAGATCTCGAATCGCGTCGCTGCTTGTGGACAAACTGATCGTTCCCTTCATTTTGCGCCGGATGGAATGGCAAGCGCCTGCTGTGCAACCGCGGCAGCCTGGTTTGCCAGCGCCCCGGCGAAGAGGGGCTGCCCCGCGGCGAGGGCTTCATTGGCCTTTACCAGCTTTGCCAATGCATTGCTGATGTCGCTTCCCTTGTTGACGAGGGAAGGCCTCCAGGCATGCCACGCCATCACGGCCGCAAAGCGCTGGCTGCTGTTGACCCGAGGATCCGCATAAACCGCATTCAGCATGGCGATCATTGCCGTCTGCTGATCCGACATCAGGCCCGGCGCGAAGTTGTCCGACTCGATGTTCGCGTTGTCCTGGGCAACCATCGTCGCGATATCGTTGATCGGCGTGCGGGCCTGCTGAGCAAGGGATTGCAGGTCACGGGCCGTCGCACCGCTGACAATCGCCGAAGCCAATTGCTGCACGGCGATCTGGATCAGTCCGGCCTGCTGGCGAGTGAGCTTGGCCGCTTTCTGGTCGTTCAGCAAGGTGGTGACGTTGGCGGTGGCACTTTTGGAGTCATCGGCAATCCAGGTCCCTGTCGCGGCTGCGGTTATGGCAGCGACCTGCTGGGCATAGTTCTGCAATTGCGCCATGACCGCCATCCGTATGGCCTTCGCCTTCGAGAAGTCATCTCGTTTCGTCAGCTCCGGCGCGATGGCGGAAAACCGCGGGCCGCCTTGCACGTAAATGGCGGCGCCGAGCAAAACATGACTTTCATCGGACGCGGCCTGGAGCTGATCAAAATACTCCGACTCAGCCTGTGCCAATGTATCGGTTGCCGCGACAAAGTCCTGCGCGGGTCCCGTGGGTACAGCCTGACAAGCAACGAGCAGGAGAACCGCCAAAAGTGGAACGGGCCAGATTTTCGGAAGCGACATGCTGATTTTCCTGTTCCGGGCTCTGACCATCGGCTTGCAGCGAACCTTCCTGAATGCGTTTATTATCATCGCACATAAGGGTTAATATTCCTATAACGATTGACCAAATTCTGCACGCTAAAAGCGAGGCAACCGCGGGAACCCAGCAAAACAGCGCATCACGACGGGAAGTCCGTATCCTTCTCCCGAACCGGCGGCGCCCGTGCCATGCTGCCGCCCCGCAGCAGCCTCCTCTTCAAGGCGACCCCTGATGAACAACGACCAGGCCACCTGTCTGCCCGTCTGGCGCTCGATGCTGTTCGTTCCGGTCACGGTGGCGCGGTTCGTGCAAACCGCCGCCGATCGCGGCGCCGACGCGATCATCCTGGACCTGGAGGATTCCGTTGCGCCCACGGCGAAGCAGCGCGCTCGGGACCTGCTGGCCGACGCAATCCCCCGCGTTGCACGACGCGGTGCAGATGTGCTGGTCCGGCTCAACCGTCCCTGGCGCTTGCTGGTGCGCGACCTGGAGGCCGCCGTCATACCCGGCATCACAGCGCTGATGCTGACCAAGGTGGATCACGCCGAGCACGTCCGGGCCGTTGCCGAAATCGTGGACGAGTTGGAAGCCGAGCGCGGGCTGCCCGCCAACGCGATCCGCTTTGTCGTCCTGGTTGAAACCGCGGCCGCCTTCTTCCGCATGGAGGCGATCGCCCGTGCCCATCCACGCGTGGTGGCGATCGGCCTGGCGGCGGAGGATTTCGCCCTCTCTGTCGGCATGCTGCCGGAGGCCGAGGGGCTTTTCTACCCCAAGCAGCACACCATCTTCGCCGCGCGGGCCGCCGGCATCATGCCGCTGGGCTTCGTCGGCACCGTTGCCGACTATAAGGACCAGGAGGCGTTCCGCGCGATCGTCCGGCGCTCCCGCCGGCTGGGGTTCATGGGTGCGTCCTGCATCCACCCGCTGCAAGTGCCGGTGCTGAACGAGGAATACGCCCCAAGCACCATCGAAATGGAGCAGGCGCGGCGGATGGTCGCCGCCTATGATGCCGCGCTCGCCGCCGGCACCGGGGCGGTCGAATTCGAGGGCAAGATGATCGACATTCCCGTGGTGGAACGGGCGAAGCAGGTGCTCGCACGTGCCGAAGCGATTGCCGTGCGACAGGCGCGAAGGGGCTGAGAATGCCAGATACCTCGCGCCTGTTTGGGCCGGGTCGGCCACGCCGTCCGAGCGTGATGGCACGGCAGCACATGGTGGTGTCGGGGCATTATTGGGCCTCGCTCGCCGGGTTTCAGGTGCTGGAGGCGGGCGGCAATGCGATCGATGCCGGCGTGGCGACGGGCCTCGCCATCGACGTGCTGGAGAGCCAGTTCGTCGGCTTCGGCGGCGTTGCGCCGATCATGATGTATCTGGCCGAAACTCAGGAAGTGGTGGTGGTCAGCGGCGTCGGGCCATGGCCGCGCGCTGCCAAGTTCCGAATATTTCCGGACGCATCACGGCGGGCGCATCCCGGACGGAATGCTTCAGACCGTCGTGCCGGTGGCGCCGGCCAACTGGATCGGGGTGCTCGCCCGATACGGCACCATGTCATTTGCGGACGTTGCCGCCGCGGCGATCCGTTTCGCTCGCGACGGGTTTCCGACCTATCCGTTTTTCTCCGAGATCCTGGCCGCGAAGCAGGAGGAGATTCGCCAGCGGCCCTCCACCGCCGCGATCTTCCTGCCGGGTGGCCGCGTGCCCGCGGTCGGCGAAATCTTCGTGCAGGCCGATCTCGCCCGGACGCTGCAATATATGGCCGCCGAGGAACGTGCGCATGCCGCCGGCGGCCGCGCGAACGGACTACGCGCGGCGCACGACGCCTTCTATCGCGGCGACATCGCGGCGGCGATCGTGCGCCATCAGCGGGAGAACGACGGCTGGCTGACGGCCGAGGATCTCGCGGGGCTTCAGGCCCGCTTCGAGCCACCCTGCCGAACGACGTTCCGGGACATGGACGTCTATGGCTGCGGCGCCTGGTCGCAGGGTCCGATGCTGCTCGAGGCGCTGAACATCCTCGAGCCGCTTGATCTGCGGGCGATGGGGCACAATTCGTCGGCCTATTTGCACGCAGTGACCGAGGCGCTGAAGCTCGCCGCGGCGGACCGCGAGGCCTATTTTGGTGACCCGGAATTCGAGGACGTGCCGCTCGACATCCTGCTGTCCAAGCCATACGCGGCTGCGCGGCGGACGCTGTTTGATCCGCACCGCGCCTGGCCGGAGATGCCGCCGGCCGGCGATGCCGGACGATCCGCCCCGCGCTGGCGCCTCGATCCGTCGGCCGATGGCGGGCCCGATCGGGGCAAACCCGCCACCTCGTTCCTGTGCGTGACGGATCGGGCCGGCAACGTGTTCGCCGCCACGCCGAGCGACGGCACGATCGGCGGGCCGGTGGTGCCGGGCACCGGGATTCTGGCGTCGATGTGGGGCTCGCGTGGCTACACAGCAGCCGATCATCCGGCGCGGGTCGAGGGTGGCCGCCGGCCCCGCATGTCCGCCAATCCGGCAATCGCCATCCGGCCGGGCCGGTGCATCATCCCGTTCGGCTCGCCGGGCAGCGAGGTGCTGGGTCAGGCGATGTTGCAAGTGTTCCTGAACATGGCGGTGTTCGATATCGACCCGCAGTCGGCTGTGGAGGCGCCTCGCGTAGCCAGTGCGTCGTGGCCGGAGTCGACGCTGCCACACACGTATCGCCCGGGACTGCTGAAGGTGGAGGAGGACGTTGGTGAAGCGGCGATCGACGGGCTGGCGGCGCTTGGGCACGAGATCGAGCGATGGCCGGCGCGGAAGTATCTCGCCGGGTCGGTGTGTGCGATTTTGTCGGGGTTGGAGAGCGGCGTCAGTTGGGCGGGCGCCGATCCGCGTCGGACGGCTTATGCGGTGGGGTGGTGACGAGGTCGGATGCTGCACCCGCGTGAACTCTCGACACTCTGTGCTAGCGTCGTCTCAAGTGAAAATGTCTATTATAGCGAGGTGGGAACCCTGTCTCGCACGGGACGCTGAAGGCCAGCGTTGGTCTCAGCGGGTATCCATTTATTCGCCCAAGTCTGATGCACCACTGTCAGCAAGCGGAACCGTCGCGATCGAGAGAGTATGAGATGTCAGGAGCGAAGCTGTTCGAAGTTGTGAGCCGCCTACCGAACCGCCGGCCGGGGCGAAGGCTCTTCATCTTGCTACGTGACACCTGGGACGATTGGTTTAAATACGAAACCACCTTCCAACTATTCATGGATGACGAGACCGGGCACCGTTCGCAAATAGGTTCCGTGAAAATCGGTCGGATCGGCATGACGCCGAAGGACCGCAAGCCGCCCATCCCCGATACTTTCGATGCCCTGGACTCCGCCTTCTTCTCGGTTGGCCAGAGCGACGATTACTACGAGACTATAGCGGGTCTTAGTTCTGGGTTTGGCAGGATCGTCTTTGAGGCGCTTCGAGACTGCGCATACGACCCGACCACCTTCCAGAAGGCGCGCCACGAAGACGTTATGAGAACGTCGCTCCTGCGCGGCGTGAGTTCGCAACGTGTTAACGGTCGTTTCCATAATCTTGCGCATGGCCGGGTTGAGCCTACCAGCTTTGGGTTCTGTTACCGCTTTTTTGCGAATTCACCCGAGCCAAAGCTTCGCTTCGAGGTCGTACCCAAAAGCCTTCCCCCTACGAACATTCATGTTCTCATCGGTCGCAACGGGGTCGGCAAGACGCGCCTGCTGGACCGCTGCACGCGAGCCCTGCTTGGTATCCCGCCGTCAGACGGTCGCGAAGCTGCCTCGTTAGATTTCGATGATGGGGAAAAGAATGGCACATTTGCCAACGTCATCTCCGTCTCGTTCAGTGCGTTCGATCCATTCGGTCCAATCTTGCCCAACGACATCCCCACTGGTGGGATCACCTATGCCTATCTCGGCCTAAAGAAGCAGCGCAGCGATCCGGGCCAGCCGTATGAATCCAAAGGTCGCTCGGAGCTTCAAAGGGAGTTCGTCCAGGCAGTCCAGACCTGTCGAACCGCCGCACGCCTATCGCGCTGGCAGCAGGCACTTGAGACGCTCGAATCGGATCCTCTATTCGAGGAAGCCGACGTGTCGCGGTTGATTGATATGCCGGATGATCGATTGGAAGAGACTGCCGCTAAGTTATTCGAGAAGCTCAGTTCGGGGCATGGAATTGTACTCTTGTCTATTACCCGTTTGGTCGAGCTTGTTGACGAGCGCTCGCTCGTACTACTCGATGAGCCAGAGGGGCATCTTCACCCGCCATTACTCTCGGCTTTCGTACGAGCCCTCTCGCAACTTCTCACGCTGCGCAATGGCGTCGCGGTCATCGCGACACATTCACCGGTGGTGCTGCAGGAGGTTCCGGCGGTGTGCGTCTGGACGATAACACGTTCCCGGGAAGAGGTGCGCGTTGATCGCCCTGAAATCGAGACGTTCGGCGAGAACGTGGGCCTGCTAACACGAGAAGTGTTCGGCCTTGAGGTCCAGCGGTCGGGCTTTCACACCCTGCTTGCGCGAGAAATCGCCGCCAGCAATGGTAATTATGAGGCAGTTATCGAGGCTTTTGCCGGCCAGTTGGGCGCCGAAGCACGTGCCATCCTGCGCGGCATGGCGCTCACCTATAATCCCAACGACCGGCTCTGATCGATGCGTCGTCTTCCAGTGCCGCAAGTCAAGGCTTGCGACGTCTTTGCGTCCGCCATTGGAGCTTTCCACGATTCCGGCCTCCTCGCACGCTTCACCGCTGCCCAAGCCGTAATTGTGAGCGAGGAGACCCAATACGCCCGTCTGGCCCAGGCGGGTCGGCTTGACTTGGTCCAGGCATCCGCCTCGGTTAACTCAGATCTTAGCGTAGACGAAATGAAGGAACTTTACAGGAAGGGGATGAGCAGCGCGAGCGGGCCGGCGCGACCTTTCTACGACAAGCTCGTGACCGCAGCGCCGCATGGAACCTGCCCGCTTTGCGGTCAGGGCAGAGTTCGCACCCTCGACCACTATCTGCCCCAATCGAAATACCCGGCGCTCGTTGTGACACCGATTAACCTTATACCGGCCTGCCGCGACTGCAACACAGCAAAGCTGAACAAGGCACCGACAACGGCCGGCGAGCAGACGATGCACCCATATTTTGACGATTTCACGAGTGTGCGATGGTTGCGTGCCAAGGTCGCCGAGAGTGATCCTCCTGTGATTCTCTACGAGACTCGCCTGCCCGAGGGTTGGCCGCCGGTGATAGCTGAGCGGCTACGCCGTCACATGGCCACCTTCAAGCTGGCCACGACATTTACGCTTTATGCAGGCGAACAGATGTCCGAGATTGCGGGAGAACTGCAGCTGCTGCATAGCACGGGTGGTGCCGACGCGGTGCGGCAGGAACTGCAGACGAGGGCCGGTAAGCGCGAGCAGACACATCGGAACAGTTGGCAAACCGCTATGTATTTTGGGCTTGCCGAGTCGGAATGGTTCTGCACGCAAGGGCTCTTCTTACTGAAACCTACAGCCGTGACTACCATGGCTGCCTGATTGGCCCCTCGATGTGGATTACACGTCGCCGGATCAGACTCGCCCCACCCGTTGTAATCTCCACCAATGCCCCCCGCCCCCTCCCCCCGCGACCAAGCCAACACCGACCAGCTCGCCGCCTCCAACCCCGCGGTCTCCGCCTTCGTCGGCGCCTCCGCGGGCTCCGGCAAGACCAAGCTCCTGACCGACCGCCTGCTGCGCCTCATGCTCGGCGGCGTCCGCCCCGAGCGCATCCAGTGCCTCACCTTCACCAAAGCCGCCGCCGCCGAGATGGCGCTCCGCCTCCAGCGCACCCTCGGCCGCTGGGTCACCCTCAATGACCCAGCCCTCGACAAAGAACTCAGCGACCTCGCCATACCGGCAACAGAAGAATCCCGCGCCCGCGCCCGCGCGCTGTTCGCCCAAGTGCTCGACCTCCCCGGCGGCATGCGCATCGGCACCATCCACGCCTTCTGTCAGTCGCTGCTCCGCCGCTTCCCGCTGGAAGCCGCCCTCTCCCCCCATTTCGAGCTGGCCGACGAACGCGACGCCGAAGCCGCCCTGATCGAAGCCCGCGAGCAGATGCTGGCCCGTGCCGCCGCACCCGACATGCAGGCCGCCCTCACCACCATCGCCGGCCTCGCCACCGCCGACCAGTTCGGCAAGCACGTCGCCGCATTACTTGCCGACCAGAACCACCTCGCCGGCGCGCGCGCACTCGGCCCCGAACTCGCTGCGGCACAACGCCGCGCCCTCGGCCTGGCAGCCGACACCGAAGCCGCAGCCATCGCCGCCGGCCTCTCCTGGCCCGGCGAAGCCGATCTGCGCCGCGCCGCCGAGCACATCCAGCGCCACGGCTCCCCCAAGGTCCAGGAGAAAGCCGCCGCCCTCCTCGACTGGCTCAGCCTGGACCCCGACCAGCGCGCGGAACACTGGGCCATCTGGCGCGAGCACTGCCTGACCAGCAACGGCGACCCTCGCAAGCCCGGCGCCTTCATCAACCCCAGGCTGGCGACCGCCGACCCGCAGCTTGCCGCCACCTTCCAGGCCGAAGCCGAACGCGTGCTGGCAGTCGAGGATGCCTGCCACGGCTTGAAAATGGCGGAAGCCTCGCACGCCCTGGTGACACTCGCCGGACCGGTGCTGGACGCCTATGCGCGTCGCAAGGACGAATCCGGCCTGCTCGACTACGACGACCTGATCGGCCACACCCGCCGCCTGCTGATCGATCCCGGCGCCGCCTGGGTGCTCTACAAGCTGGATGGCGGCCTCGACCATCTGCTACTCGACGAAGTGCAGGACACCGCGCCGGCCCAATGGCGCATCGCCCACGCGCTGACCGAGGAGTTCTTCTCCGGCGCCGGCGCGCAACGCCAGGAACGCACCGTCTTCGCGGTCGGTGACCGCAAGCAGTCGATCTACTCGTTCCAGGGCGCCGATGCCGACGAATTCGACCGGTCCCGCGCCCGGCTCGGCGCCCGCGTGCGCCAAGCCGGCAAGACGTGGATCGAGCGTCCCCTCAACGTATCCTTCCGGTCCACCGAGCCGGTGCTGGCGCTGGTAGATCGGGTCTTCGCTGACCCGACCGCGGCCAACGGGGTCGCCGACCCCGGCACCCTCCGCCACATCGCGGAACGCTCCGGCCATGCCGGCGCCGTCGAGCTATGGCCGCTGGCCCCCCCGCCGCCGCAGGACGAGCCACCCCCCTGGACCGTGCCCACCACCAACCAGGGCCTGAAATCCGCCCCCCAACTTCTCGCCGAGACGCTGGCAAACTGGATCGCCCGCGAGACCGACGGCTCGGTGGACCTCCCCAGCCGCGGCCGCCCTCTCCGCCCCGGCGACGTCATGGTGCTGGTCCGCCGCCGCAACGACTTCGCCCGCTCCCTGCTGCGCGAGCTCAAGGGTTGCGGCGTGCCGACAGCCGGTCTCGACCGGCTGAAGCTGACCGAGCAGCCAGCCGTGCAGGACCTGCTGGCACTCTGCGATGCGCTGCTGCTGCCGCAGGACGATCTGGCGTTTGCGTGCTTCCTCACCAGCCCGCTCGGCGGCCTGACCGATCCCAGCCTGATGGAGCTGGCGATCGACCGCCCCGGTCCCCTCTGGGAGGCGCTGCGCACCCGCGCCACCGAGCGCCCCGACTGGCAGGCCGCGTGGCGCTGCTTCGCCGCCCTGCTGGCCCGGGTGGATTACGCCACCCCGCACGCCCTGTTGGCCGAGGCACTCGGCCCGCTCGGCGGTCGCGCCAAGCTGGTCCGTCGCCTGGGGCCCGAAGCGGGTGAGCCGGTCGATGAGTTGCTCAACGCCGCCCTCGCCTACGCGCGCACGAACGTCCCCAGCCTGCAAGGCTTCCTGCACTGGCTCCGCTGCTCCGGCGCCGAGGTCAAGCGCGAGCAGGAAGCCGCCGGCGAGACGGTCCGCATCATGACGGTGCACGGCGCCAAGGGCCTGCAGGCGCCGCTCGTGATCCTGCCCGACACAACGGCGTTGCCCCCCGAAGAGCACACCATCCTGTGGGCCCCGGACCCCCGCACCGGCCGCGACGTACCGCTATGGGCACCACGCAAAGAGCTCCGCTGCGCCGCCGGCGAAGCCCTGCGTGACGCTGCGTCTGTCCGGCGCCTGCAGGAGTACAACCGCCTGCTCTATGTCGCCCTGACCCGCGCTGAGGACCGGCTGTTGGTCTGTGGTTGGGCTCCCCGTAAAGGCGCACCCGACGAGTGCTGGTACTCGCTGGTGCGGAAAGGCTTCGTCGCGCTGGGCGCAGCGGCCGAGCCGTTTAGCCCGTGGGACGGCCCGGTCCTCCGCCACGCCATGCCCCAACTCGTGCCGCCAAGACCTGAACACGCCCGCAGCTTCGGCCCAACCAAGCCGCTCCCCGCCTGGGCCGGCACCGCCCCTGACTGGCATCCGATCTCCCCGCCCGCGGAACCACCCCGGCCTGAACCGCTTGCTCCCAGCCGCCCGGAAGGCGTCGACGCGGGTCCCGTCCCGGCTGCCGCCTCGCCACTCGGCGATCCCGCCCAGCGGTTCCGCCGCGGCCGACTGCTCCATGCGTTGCTGCAGCACCTGCCGGAACTCGCCCCCGAGCGCCGCGCCGCCGCGGCCGAGACGTGGCTCAAGCGGGCCGGGACCGGGCTGAGCCCTGCCGAGGCGGCTGACGTTGCCGCCGAGACCATGGCGATTCTCGCCCACCCCGACCTGGTCGAGCTGTTCGGCCCGCAAAGCCGCGCCGAGGTGCCGTTGAGCGGTATGATCGGCGAGCGGGTCGTGGGCGGGCTGGTCGATCGGCTGGCGGTGCTGCCCGACCGGGTGCTGGTGGCCGATTTCAAGACCAACCGCCGCGCCCCGACGCGGGCCGAGGACACCCCCGTCATGTATCTCCGCCAGATGGCCGCTTACCGCGCCGTGTTGCGCGAGGTATTCCCCGACCGCCCGGTGCACTGCTGGCTGATATGGACCCACACCGCTTGTGTGTCCCCCCTCCCCGACTCGCTACTGGCCCAACATTCCCCCTCCCCTTGCGGGAGGGGGCCAGGGGGAGGGGGCGCGCGAGCAGAGGATCGGCCAGTCTCAGAGGCTGGATAGTCCGAGCCGCGAAAGTTTGGCTCTCGGGCGAACCCAGTCCCACGTCGTCATGGCCGGCCTTGCCACAACGGGAACAAGATAACCGACGCGGGCCCGCGCAAGGCCGGCCATGACGAGGCTCTGAGCGTCACCAGCCGTGGGCCATTCTGTCGGGCGGCTCATATTATTCCATGGGCAGTGCCTGATCGGGCCCGCAACCCTCGCCGGGAATATCCGTCGGGGCGATCGCCTGGAGCCCAAGTCTCCTGGCTTTTGAGCAGCTTGTGCCACTCGTGCGAATCTGGCACCGGTTCTATGTCGTGATGTCGATTGATTAGTCCGCTCGATCCCCCACGTCTGCGCGCGACAAACGAGGTTCCGAACATGAGCGCCAACACCAAACCCGTCACCGACGACAGCTTCGAGGCCGACGTGCTGCAAGCCCCCGGTCCGGTGCTGGTAGATTTCTGGGCCGAGTGGTGCGGCCCCTGCAAGATGATCGGCCCGGCGCTCGAAGAGCTGGCCGGAGAGTTCGCCGGCAAGCTGACCGTCGCCAAGGTGAACATCGACGATAACCCGATGACTCCGAACAACTACGCGGTGCGCGGCATTCCCACGCTAATCATGTTCAAGGATGGCAGGCCGGCGGCCCAGCAGGTTGGCGCGTTGCCGAAGAGCCGCCTCAAGGACTGGATCGCCAGCAACTTGTAGCACATCCGCATATCCACCTCTCCCGCTAGCGGAGAGGTCGGATCGCGAAGCGATGTGGGTGAGGGTTAGCCCGGAGGCCTCTTGACCTGCCGGCAATGTGTTTCACGTGTCGGGCGTTATTTGCGCTTGAGCCGCAGGCGCCAGAACTCGAATCGCTCGTCGCCTGGTTTCACCGCGGCAGCAAAGTGCTGGATAAGGTTGCTCGATGTAAAGACCACGTCGCCGCCGTCGTCGATCGTTGCGGTGTCGGGCCAGTGAACCGCGATATTGGATGCAAACAGCGCCATCGCTTTCGTCTGCGGATCGTACTTGACGATGCCGCCGTGAGTGACATCGGTGATGTAGAGGTTGCCCACCGCGTCGGTTACAATGCCGTCGGTGTTGCCGCCAACATCGCCAAGGTCGGTTATCATTGCCTCCACCGCCGTCTTGCTCGCCCCGGCGTCGCACAGGACTTCTGTCGGCGCCGAGAACGCATTCCGGCCCGTGGTGACGGTCCAGTAGAGCGTCTTCCCGTCAGGCGAGAGCGCGATTCCATTGATGCCCATGATCAGTGGGTTGCCCGGCCAAACCTCGGCGCCATGGAACATGACCTTGACACCTGGCTGCGGTGAAACGGTCGGATGCCGGTCCAGCACCCGCCCGGCGCTCCCGGTGACGAAGTCGACGACGATGATACCGGCCTTGGTCTGCGGCGCGCTGCGCAGGCCGCTGTCGGAAATGTAGGCGACCTTCCGCGCCTCATCGACTGCGATGTCGTTGAGGAAGCTGCCCTTACGGTCAGCCACAGCGTCGAGCCCAATACGCTTCACCGTGCGGCCGGTCTCGAGATCATAGATCAGGACCTTTTGGGAGCCGGCTGGTGCCTCGGACTCGCCGGCGACGTAACCTTGGTCCAAGGCCCAGAGCCAACCATTGTTTTTATCGACATAGAACCCGAGCACGCTGCGCAGGTTCTGGTCGGGCGCTGTGCCGACTGCGTTGCCCTCGACCGATGGGAAGGCCGTCAGGCGCGCGGGCCCGGTCGTGGCGCCGGTGTCGAGGATACTGAGCGTCGCCGGGGATTTGGCGGACACTAAGCGCGGCGTGCTGACGAAGACGCGTCCCTTGGCGTCGAAATGGACGCCGCAAATTGGCGAATTCACTGAATCCGGGAACGGCGCGGGATCGGAGCCGTGATGCGGAACCTCCCAGCTGACGCCGGCGTAGCTGCGCCAGCGTTCGAGCGGCAGGCTGTTCCCTTGGGAGGTAAGGCTGGACACCGCGGGCCTCGCGAGCTTGGGTTGATGGGGAGTTTCCTCTTCGCCGGCCTGCGCGGCCCGGTCAGGCACCGGTGCCGGCGATGTCGATCACGACCTTGCCCTGAGCCTTGCCGCTTTCCAGCCGGCGATGGGCGTCCGGTGCGGTCTCGAGCGTGAAGTGGCTGTCGTCGATGAGCGGCCGCAGCTTCCCGGCGTCGGCCATCTGCGCAACGCTGCGCAGGATCCGCCCATGGCGGTCACGGCCCGGGCCGCGCAGCATGGGCAACAGCATAAAGACCACGTGCAGCGAAGCAGCTTTCGCATGCAGCGGCCCGAGATCCTGCGTCGTCTGTGAATTCGTCGTCGCGATGCGTCCCTCATGCGCAAGGGCCGCGAAGGAGTTCGGCAAGTTGTCGCCGCCGATCGTGTCGATCACGACGTCAAAGCCGCGGCCCGCAGTCAGCCGCGCCGTGTAGGCGCTTACCGCCTCCTCACGGAAGTTGATAGTCTCGTCGGCACCGAACGATGTCGCCAGGGCGGCGGCCTCGGCCGAAGGCACAGTCGTCGCGATGCGCGCGCCCAGCGTCTTTGCAAGCTGGATGGCGACGTGCCCGACGCCGCCAACCCCGCCGTGGATCAGGACATGGTCCAGAGGACCCACCATGCTCCGCTCCAGCGCGTCCCAAGCCGTGATGGCGACGAGCGGCAAGGCCGCCGCTTCGCGCATGGACAGTGATTGCGGCTTGGGTGCGATCAGGCGAGCGTCGGCAAGAATATATTCTGCCATGGCTCCGCCCTGTCCCTTGACCCCACCGGCGCAGCCGTAAACCTCGTCACCTGGGGTGAAGCCGATCACGCCCTGCCCAACAGTTTCGACCACACCTGCCACGTCCGCACCCAGGATGGCTGGCAGGGCAGGGCCAATCGGCAGCCCCTCACGAATTTTGATGTCGATCTGATTGACCGAAGTTGCTGCAACCCGGATCAGGAGTTTGCCGAGCTCGAGCGCGGGTGTCGGAATATCGGCGAGACCAAAGTTTTCGGGACCACCGTAAGCCTTCAAAATCTGTGCGCGCATCATGATCGTCCTTGCAGGGCTGCCCATGACCGAAATCGTCATTCTCGGCGAGGACTCCAAGGCGGCCGGTCTTGTCCGTCCGTTCCTGACGTTTCTAGGGAAGCAGTCTGTCCCTGGTTGCCTAAGTCGGGCCGGTGGGATGGCACCTGTCGTGCCACCCCACCATGGCACCTGCTCTACGGCGAAGCGTTTCGGGCCATGAAGGTCGCAGGCGTACCGTCTTCGGGATTGACGAAGATGATATCGGTCGGCTCGCGCCGCGGCGTATCGACAGAGAGGAACACCACCGGCTCCTCAAGAAGATCCGGCAGAGCATGCACCGTACCGCGCTCGAAGAACAGCAAGTTGCCGGGGACGAATTCCGCCTTGGTCGCCGGATCCTCCATCCAGAAAGTTCCACGTCCGGAGAGGACAAACAGATACTCGTCACAGGTCGCATGGTAGTGCGGCGGCGTCTCCTTGTACACGCGGAATATCCGCGCACTGGCCGACTTCCTGTCGGTCAGATAACGGTCGATCAAAAGCGTCGAAGCCGTCGGCGGGAAGCTGGCGGCGATGGCCTTGACGTCGAAACGTGCTGACTTTCCCTGCGCCAACTCGTCGGTTTTGGTTTGATTTGGAGCCATGTGTGACCTCCTTCTGCTGCGGTGGCGGTTGCGGGGTGGCGAGTGTCGCACGCGCCACTCGGATGGTCAGCTTGAGCCGGGGAGTGGGACCCAAAACAACTGGATCGGCCACTTGATTCGTGACTTGCCCCCATGAAAGATCGAGACGCGATCCAACTGCGGCGCGGGCAGCCAGAGACGATGCTGGTCGTCGATCTCCAGCGCGTCGACCCAGTGCAGGCGCTGGTCCTGGACGAGAGTGGTGATCTTTCCGTTCGGCGTGCGGCGCTTCACGCTATGTGTTGCGAGATCGCTGAAGTAGAAATCACCGTTGGCGTCCATCGCGGTTCCGCCAGTGGGCGGTATATCGGCCCAGGGCTCGACCTTCGAAGCGATGGTCTCAGGACTGGCGTTGAAATCGTCGAGCCAGCGCGTTTCGATCCGCGACCAAGGCGCCTCCAGCGTACCGAAATAGAACCACTTTCCGTCCGGCGAGACTTCCATCGGATCCGTGTTGACGCGCAACGGTTTGCCGTCGGGCGCCATCACCGTGCTGCCATAGACGACGATCGGACGATCGGCGGGCGCGGTCGTTGCAGGAATGTCGTTGAGCACACGCCGCATCGCGCCCGTTTTGAGGTTTACGACGATGATCCCTGGCCGGCCCGCATCGGTCGAATAGGTGAAGTCGCCGTGGAACCGCACGTCATCGACATAGCTGCCGGGAAGAGCGACATCCGACCCTAACGAGATGACCCGCACCACCTTCGCGGTGGCCAGATCGATCTGTACGAGCTTGGCTCCGCCAGGGAGCGGGTTGCCACCGAATTGGGGCGATCCGGTATCGACCGCCCAGAGTGATCCCTTACCGTCGAGGTGAATGGAATTCACGTTGACGAAGGCGTGGCTGGGATCCTGGCCTTCGTGCCAGCTATTCCATGCGGCATCGGGGTAAGGCACAAGGTGCCCGTGGCTGTCGAGGCGAGCCACGGCCGGACCTTGCGAGCCCACACAGCGCGGACCGGACACGAGTACTTGGCCGTGCGCTACCGCGACCCCGTTCCAAATCATGGAACGGCTCTCGGCTGCCAGGGTGAGCCGGGCACTCGCGGAGGCCGCGAGCGACGACACCGTCGCCAACAAAAGGCTGGCCATGGCGGCTATTGGTATGTTCATAAGACGATCTCCGTTGCCTTTATGGCTTTGTCCACGTAAGGGGCCGTCGATATCGAGCGGATTTGCACAAAACCACGGACCATTGCCGGGTGTAGGCGGTGAGGGCGCGGCGGCGTTCGTCGCCTAGAGGTTGATCATTGCTCGACCTTCGCGACGCCCATTTGGGTGAGCAAGGTGAGATTGTCTTCGATATGCCAATTGTCGGTGATACGGCCATCGTGGACCCGGAGAAGATCGGTTGCGATGAACCGGATCAGCTGGCCCTGACCTCTGGTTTTTCCGAAGAGCCCGGTGAAGTGCCCTTGAAACACCATGTGGACCGTCACGAACTCGCCGGCCACGATCATTTTTAAGACCTCGACACTCAGATCGGGAACCGCAGCGCGGAAGTGCTCCGACGCGAAGGCAGGTCCCGCCGGCCCTTGTGGCCGTCCGGGCGGCAGCGCGCGATCGACGAAGTTCGGCGCGAGAGCCGCCTTCAGCAGCGCTTCGTCACCTGTGTTCCAGAACTGATAGAACGCGGTTGCCGCCTTGATCTCGGCATCCCGTCGTGAGTCGGGCATCGTTGTTGCAACGACGAGATCGTCGATCTTCACGGCGTCAGCAACGGCGGGCGTTGCCGTAAGCGCCGCCGCGATGGCGGCGCTCGCGAACGCGTGGCGCATTCTGGATGCTCCTCTGCATCGAAAGAGAGTTCATGCAGCCGAGCCTGGCAGGCCGCTCACCGTCGGCGCGCCACGGTCGCGGACCGGCGTCACCGCGCGGTGCTCGACTGCCCATTGCGCGATCTCATCCTTGCGCGCGAACCACACACCAGGCTTCGACTTCGCGTAGGTCAGGAACCGGTCCAGCACGCGCACCCGGTTGGCATGGCCCGAGATGCGATCATGCAGGGAGACGACCATCATCCGCCGCTTGCGTGTGCCTTCCTCGTAGAGCTGGTCGAACTCATCCTTCAGCGCCTGCTCATAGGCGGCCGGGTTGTAATTTTCAAACGGATAAGAAACGATATCGTTCATGTGGAAGGTGTAGGGCACCGTGACGAAGTCGCCGCCGCTCAGCCTGACAATGAACGGCTCGTCCATGCTCGGTTCGTCGATATGGTATTTGAAGCCGAGCGACTGCAGGATATCGAGCGTGCGCGGCGAGTTCCGCATCCAGTACGCGTTCCACCCGACAGGCCGCTGGCCGGTCACCGCGTGGATCGTCTCGACGCTATCGGCGATGAAGCTTCGCTCGGCGTCGGGATCGAGAAAATAGCTGTTCTGCCAGGTGCGGCCGTGCGCGGCGGCCTCGTGGCCCTGCTTGACGATCTCGCGGGCCAGGTCAGGGGCCTTTTCGACCGCCCGGCCGATCATGAAGGAGGAGAGCTTGACCTGGTGCTTGTCCATCAGGTCGAGGATTCGCGGCACACCTTCATAGACGCCATACTGAAAGAAGGCGTTGGTCGGCAGATCCGGCCAGGCTTTCTGGATCGGGTCAGGGATCACGCCGCCGGCGCCTGAAATGGGCTGACCGCCGGCCTCGAACATCAGCGAGAAGCTGACGGCGAGGCGAGCGCCATTGGGCCAAAAGAGTTCGGTGACTGCCATAACGTTCTCCTGCGCTCGAAGGTGAAGGAGCCTTTCGTCTCAGCATCTGGGCTTTCTCGTCCGAACGATTATCCTGCGAAGATTGGAGACAGCCTCCACCCTGGGGAAAGAACCAACCGCCATGCTAAGCGACATCGCGGAACTGCGCACGTTCGTGCGTATTGCCGCCGCGGGAAGCTTGTCAGCAGCGGCACGCGAGATGGGTTTGGCGTTGAGCGTCGTCAGCAAGCGTCTGGCCGCGTTGGAGCGCCGCACCGAGACTGTCCTGACGTTGCGCACGACGCGCCGCTTTGCTCTCACCGAAGAAGGACAGCAGTTTCTCGATCGGGCACAACGCATCCTCGCGGAGGTCGATGAAGCTGAGGCGGCTTTGGCCGATGGCCGGGTCGAACCGAGCGGCGTTCTCAGGGTGAGCGCGTCGACTGCTCTTGGCCGCGCGCATGTCAGTCCTGTGTGCCGCGATCTGATCAGGACTTACCCGAAATTGTCGGCAGACCTTGTTTTGACGGATCGGGTCGTCGATCCCGTCGAGGAGCGAATGGATGTGGTGATACGGATCGGCACGCCGCGAGATTCCGATCTCATCATGCGAAAGCTCATCGACAACTGGCGCATCATCGTCGCTGCTCCTGCCTATATCAGGCGGCGGGGAGTGCCCTCCACGCCAGAGGAGTTGGCGCTGCACGACTTCCTTCTGTTCAGTCGCGGTGCGCAGACGTCGTTGCACCTCATCCACGGTGATGGAAAGGTTGTTGATGTGCGGGTGACCTCGCGCCTGCGCTGTGACAACGGCGAGATAGCTCAGGATTGGGCGCTCGCCGGGTGCGGTCTGATCCTGAAATCCTGGATTTACGTTGCATCCGACCTCGCTGCCGGACGCCTTGTTCAGCTATTGCCTGAATGGCAGAGCGACCCTGCTCCTGTCTGCGCGCTCTTTCCGCGTTACCGCCAGGTGCCGACGCGTGTGCGGCTGTTCGTCGACGCACTGGCAGCGCACCTAATCGAGTTTGTGCGTGCAAACGATGTATCCGGATCGACACGAGGCTCGTTAGCGACCGGCCGGAAGGGCCTATAGGAAAGTCGGCACGGGAAAGCCAAACAAGCAAGGCCAAAAGCGCAACGTCCGCTATTGGGATCGCAGGCTTATACCGAAACTCGCTGATCAGAACCCCTGTGCCGCGTCACGCATGATCACCTCCGCATCCGGGAATCCTGCCCATGAGTCGTGATCAACGGGGCTTGGTATTAGCCTTGGAAGGTCTGATATAATACCAACGGCCCCGGGGAGCGACTCTTGGCCGTCATGCCTGCGAAAGCAGGCATCCATGGAAACGCGCGGAATCTGTGCTGTTGCAATGGATTCCTGCTTTCGCAGGAATGACGAGAGAAGCGTCATCTGTTCGGGCCGCAGGTATAAGATTCCTGGAAAAGGTCCATGAGAGTGCGCGACGCCACGAACTGCGCGTGCTGGCCTGGCAGCGACAACGTGTTGGCAGGCGAGTACTTCGCCTGGACCTGCTGGTCGAAGACGCGCTTCCGATCGGGCTAAAGGCTGTCAAAAGCGCTGCAAGTCGCTGCTGAAAACCAAACGCACTGGAGCATTTGCGTGAATCGTCTGCCTCCATCTGTGTTAAAAACGTCTTCTTGTAGTACGGCGATGCATTCAATCTGTCGACCGATAAGGATTAATTTTCACGATCCTTCGTTCCGCCTCCACACACCGTTTTGCACAGCAGCGCTCCAGCGCCACCACGGCGCCGTCTCTTCCGCGTAGGTTTGTTTCGAAGCAGCAGATACCCGACCCCGCCCCCAAGGACGATATCGATCACGTCCCCCATATCTTCCTATAGATTCCCTTGTAACCATTCTCCGGGTCATAGATGTTGTGCTCCCCGCCGTCGCGGTTGATGTTGGCGTGAACAAACAGATGCGGCGGAGGAACAAATCCGCTGGGACCGTCGCCGGCGAAAGCCCGGTTCAGTTCATCGATGCACATCCACCCGTGCAGATGAAGCGGTTCGGCGACCGTGCCGATCTGGTAATGCCGGTTGCGGATACGCTCGAATGCCGGCACCGAGCCGTCGCCGGCGGAGATCTGCCGCGGATAGCCGACCGCCGGATCAACGCCGGCAGCCTGCAGCGACGGGGCCATGAAGTCGAACCAGAGATCGTTCACCGCGATCGTATAGGTCCACTTCTTGCCGTACCTTTCCAGCAAGGTGGTGGTGAGCTGCGGCATCCGGTTGGCGGCCTCGGCGATGGGCGTGTCCTCGAACACCAGCACCGTGCATCCCTTGCATTCCTTGACCGCGGCAATCGCCGCATCAGTCTTCACGGTGCTGATCGCATAGAGGTTGTCGCCGATCACGACCGCGCCGGCCGTGCCATTCGAATCCACCACGGCGTACAACGCGGCCAACCTCCCGACCTCCTTCGGGTCGGTCGTGATATTGGTGAACACGGGCGGCTCCTTCAGCGGCCCGGGCGCCCCGGCGGCATGCCAGCCGACCACCTTGATGCCGAGCTTCACCGCATGTTCCACCACTGGCGCCTGCTCCTTGGCATCAACGGTGCCCAGGATGATGCCCTCCGGCTTCAGCGCGATTGCCTGATTCAGCGCCGAGGTGCGCAGCGCCACCGAGCCCTGCCCGTCCAGTATGCGGTATTCCCAGCCGATGACCTTGGCCGCCTCTTGTGCCCCGTCGCCGACCCCCTGGGCACCGCCGTTGCGCTGGTCGGCCGAGACATAGATCACCAGCTTGTGACCCTGTGCCTTCGGCCCGGTGGTCGGGCCGGTCCATGGCGCACCAGGCTGCGTCGCCTTGGCGATATAGGCCCGGACCTGCGCCAGATAGGCATCCTGGGCCGCGGCGCCGGTCGCACCGCCGGCCAGCGCGGCGACCGATGCCAACAAGGTGCGCCGCGGAACGCGAATTCCTGCCATCGTCCTGTCTCCTCTCCTGTGGTTGGCAGCTTCTGTGAAGCGACGCGGCTACCGTGCGCGCCGAACGCATCATGAGGCGGGGGGTGCAGGGTTCGCCACCTTCGCCACCGCGACCGACCGGCGGCGCTGCGCAAATCCGGCCATCGCGATGGCGACGACCAGCGTGATGCCGTTGAACAGTGGCTCCACGAAGAATGCGCCGCCAAGCTGCTGAATGCCGGAGATGCCGATCGCCAGGATCAGCACGCCGACGATGGTCCCCAGCACATTCACCCGCCCCGGCTTGATCGTGGTGGTGCCCAGGAAGGTGCCAACCAGCGCTGGCAGCAGATAGTCCAGGCCGACATTCGCTTGGCCGATCTGCAGCTTGGAAGCCAGCACGCAGCCGGTGAACCCGGCGACAAGCCCAGAGCCGACGAACACCCCGATAACGTTGGCCCGCACCGAGATGCCATTCAGCGCCGCCGCCCGTTCGTTCGCGCCAATCGCATAAATCTGGCGCCCGAGCGGCAGACGTTCGGTAATGACCCAAAGCACGGCACCCAGCACAATGACATAGACGGCCGGCATCGGTATCCCCAGCGGCGACAGCGCATTGATGTCGATGAAGCCGGGCGCAAGGTTGCCCATCACCTGCCGCCCGCCGCTGAGCCACAGCGCCAGTGCGTACAAGATCGTGCCGGTGCCAAGCGTGGCGATGAAGCTGTCTATCTGTGCTACTTCGACCAGCAATCCGTTGGCCAGCCCCGCTAGTGCGCTGCACAGCAGGACAACCAGGATCGCCAGCGGCCACGGCACGCCGTACCAGACCTGCAGACTGATCGCCAGGATGTGCCACATGACGATGCCGAAACCGATGGTCAGGTCGATGCGCCCGGCCATCATCGGCAGCATGGCGCCAAGCGACAGCAGGGCGATGATTCCCTTGTCGCTGAGCATCGAGCGGATGTTGAGCGCGGTCGGAAACGACTCCGGCAGCAGGATCGAGAAGAAGACCGCCAACGCCACGGCCAGCAGCGGCAGTCCATAGACCGGCAGGATCCGCCCTGCCGCGCCCCATCGCGTGAGCCCGGCCAACTCCGAGCGCGTGGGTTCCAGAGCGGTGGACTTAAGCGATTGCATGGCTGGCCTGGGGTTCGATCCGGGTCAACGCTTCGGCCACCTGGCCGACGCTCGCGGAAGCGGCGGCAAGCAGATTCTCGACCGAGATGTCGCCGACGCCCAGTTCCGCGACGACACGTCCGCGGTCGAACACCAGCGCGCGGTGGCAGACCTTTGCGACCTCCTCGAAATCGGTGGAGATCAGCAGGATGGCAGCGCCTCTCTTCAATGCGACGTCGAACAGGCGGTAAATTTCCGCCTTGGCGCCGACATCGACGCCAGCAGTCGGGTCCTCGAAGATATAAACTTTGCCCCGCAGATGCAGCCAGCGGCCGAGCACGACCTTCTGCTGGTTGCCGCCCGACAGCCATTCGATCGGCAAGGCCGGATCGTTGGGACGCAAGCCGATCTCCTGCCCGAGCCGGAACGCGGCGTTATGTTCAGGCGCGGGTCGGATAAGCGAATGCACGCGCGACCCGCCGGCGACCGGGTTCAGAAACAGGTTTTCGCGCACGCAGAGGTTCGTTGCCACAGAGTCCGCCATCCGGTCGGCGCACACCAGATTGATGCCTGCCTGCATTGCCTGGCGCGGCGCGGCGGGCGCGATCGGGCGGCCATCCAGCATGAAGCGGCCGCCGCCGGGTGGCAGAAGGCCAAACAACGCTCGCCCTACGGCTTCCTGTCCAGCGCCGCGCAGGCCGATCAGCCCGACGATCTCGCCCGCGTGCATCTTGCAGTCGATCGGCCCCACATCACCGACCGTGAGGCCCGCCAGCTCCAGTCGCGCCGACCCGGCGCGCGGCGCCGGCCGACGAAATACCTGGGACGGTTCGCGCCCGACGATCAGCAGAATCACTTCCTCGGCGCTGGTCCCGGTTGTCGCGCGCTCGCCGACGACGCGGCCGTCGCGCAGGACCACGATGCGGTCGGCGATCTCGAAGACCTCGTCCAGCCGATGCGAGACATAGATCATGCCGACGCCCTGTCCGCGCAGCCAACGCAGCGCGGCAAACAGCCGCGCCACCTCGTTGGCCGGCAGGCTGGCGGTCGGCTCGTCCAGCACCAGCAGCTCCGCATTCGCCGCCAATGCACGGCTGATCGCCACCAGCGACTTTTCCGTGCGGCTGAGCGAGAACACCCGCGCATCTGGGTCGATATCCGCCCCTACCGCCGCCAATGCGCGCGCCGCGCGGCGGCGTGCCGCGTTCCAGTCAACCATGCCCAGGCGGCGCGGATAGCCCAGCGCGAGACAGATATTCTCTGCCACCGTCATCCACTCGATCAGGCCCAGATCCTGGTGGATGAAGGCGATCGGCAGGCGACGCAGCCCATCGGAGGCATCCTGTCCGCGATAGCGGACGCTGCCGGCGTCGAGCGCATGCACGCCGGCCAGCGCTTTGATCAGCGTGGATTTCCCGGCGCCGTTCTCGCCGAGCAGCGCCACGATTTCACCGCGCGCGACCTGCAACGCAACGTTGTCCAGCGCCCGCGTCGCGCCAAACTGCTTCGAGGCGCCGACAACTTCGAGGAGTGGCAAGGCGTCTGTGCCGACAGGGATCGGTGCGGTTTCAGCCTCGCCGCCGGGAGTCACGCCTTCGCCTCCCAGCCCGTGATAGAAGTTCGCTCTAGGGAAACCTGGCTGACGCTGCACGGACGACTTCGGGGTCCATGCCGTCGGACGTCACGAAAAGCAATCAAGTGGACACGGAGTTGCACGAAGCTTGCACGGAGTTTCGCAGAGAAGGAATCAGCACCCTTCGCACGGATAAACCCGGGGCGGAGTTGATTGCGATCGCACACTTTCGGCCGCCTGGCGAGAGTCATTTCACCACTCAACTCCGTGAAGCTCGTGCAACTCCGTGTCCACTTGATTGCTTACGGGCGCCGCAAACGCGGCGGCGAACGCGCAAGCTCTTTGTCAGAGCCATCGCGCGGTTTCAACCGGTGTACTCCATGATATACAGTCCCGCAGAAAAGTCCGTGCAGTAAACGATGCCATTCCTGTCAACGGACACGTCGGCCAAGTGCAGGACCTTGGGCCGGTTCGGCCGAGGATCGACCAGTTTCGCGGGCGGCGGCGGTACGCAGGCACCCACCTCCACCGGGCGAAACTTGTCGCGGATATCGTAAACCCGGACGCCCGCGTTCTGGTATGTGGCAAAGATCAGCTCCTCGCTGACGAACTGGTCAGGCCGGTTTTCGTACACATTGTGCGGCCCGAAATGGCCGCCGACCTTCAGATAATCCGTATCGTTTGGTTCCGGGAACGTGGCGATGCTGATCGGGTTGGACTTCACGCGGTTGTCGAACACCCAGATCGGCTTTTCGCCGTCCTCGCGGTTGTCCAGCACGGTCTCATCCACCACGATCAGCAGTTCGCGGTTCGGCAGCGGCAGCGCATTGTGCGTGCCGCCGCCGAACGGGGGCGCCCACACTTTGCGCGTGATCAGCTGGGGCGCTGTACGGTCGCTCACATCCACCACCGCCAGACATGCATCGCGCCAACTGCAGTAGGCGATATCGCCGTGCACTATCGCATGATGCAGGCCGAAGCGACCGACTTCGCTCGGCCAGTGCGCCACCTCGCCGGCCGCGACGTGCATGCCGGGCAGCCAGTACTTGCCGGCAAGCGCCGGCTTCGTCGGGTCCGCCATATCGATGGTGATCAGGATGTAGTCGGAGAACCCGTCCAGCAATGCCGACGCATAGGCCCATCGGCCGCCGGTGTACCACAGCCGGTGCAGTCCGCCGCCCTGCACCGGCATGAAGCCGATCTGTCGCGGCGCTTCCGGCTTGCTGACGTCGTAAACCGCCATGCCGGCCGACCAATTCTGCTCTGCCGGCGCATCGCCGTGGGAACTGATCTTGCCCTTGTAGTAGTTCTTTTCATCCGCCAGCTCGGGCTGCGCGAACATATCCTTCGCGTGTATCACCAGCAGCAGGTCGTTGAATTGCTGCAAATGGATCGACCACGTATTTGCCGGCGCCGCGACATAGGTCACCGGCCTTGGCTTCGTCGGATCGCGCACGTCGATGACTGAAAACCCCTTGGAGAATATGTGACCAACAAAGGCATGACCCTTGTGGATCATGATCTGCACACCGTCGGCACGCCCACCGCCTTGGTCGGTGTGGCCGATAATACGCATGTTGCGCGCATAGGTGGGCGTCATCAGGTCGCTCATTTGGCGTCTCGCTCCTGTTTTCCGGTCATTCTAGACCATGCGTGGCGCCTGTCGACCGTGGCAGCACCGGCTGGTCTGCAGGCTACGAGTAGCCTCCTCGCAGCCGAGTTCCATCGGCTCTTCGACGTGTTGCGTACACGCCCGATAACCCGTCTGATCGGTCTGCCAGGCCTGTTTGAAACTTTACACCAAATTGCGAATGGTCAAACGATGGCGCGCTGAACCCTGGCCCCACTTTTGCGCTGTGGCCGCGGACCATGGATCGATGATGGTGTTAAGCAACGACCGATCGAGTTCGATTCGACCGCCGTCGCGCAAACCGTCACAGCCGTTCGTCGCGCGAGCGAAGTGTCGCGCGTGTCGAGCAGTAGCCGCAAGCACACGTCAGCCTGCCGCCAGCGGCAGCCCAGGGTCCGGCCGGATGCGTTCGCCAAGGCCACTGACAGAATCGGCAGAATGGGCAATGGATGGATCGTTGCCAATACACAGTGCTAGTTTGCGCGCATGACATTGCCCTTCAATCTGCCCCTGTGGCTCCCCTGGTGGGTGCCCCTCGTCCTCCTGGTTCCAACCCTGCTCTGGGCACTGGCCTTCCTGCTGGTGCCGTTCAGCGTGATCGGCGTGAAGTCGCGGCTGGACGGGCTGGAGGCGCGGCTCGACGAGATCCAGGCCGAGATTCGCACGCTGGCGCTGCGCCTTCCGGAGGCGGCCCGGGCAGTGGACTTCGACGAGGTGTATACGCCCCCGCAACCATCGGAGCCGCAACGGCGTGCCCCGCTCATCACCCGCCCGCCAATTCCCCCAGCCATGCAGGAGCTCGAAGAAGATCAGCCTTCGCGCGACGCACCACCCCCCGGCAACCTGGCACCCGCCGGCAAGCGAGCCGAGCCGCCCCGCCGCGAGGGCCGTCTGGAGCCCAGGCTGGACTGGCCGAGATAGCGACGATTGCCACAACCCCGCCGGTCGGCTCATCTCTGCACCGGATAAACCCATCACCGGAGGATCCCGATGCGCGTCAGCGTCGTGCAGATGAGCCCGGGCGCCGACAAAAGCGCCAATATCGATCAGGCGCGCCGGCTGGTCGGCGAGGCCGTCAGCGCCGATCATCCGGACCTCGTCAGCCTGCCCGAGATGTGGACCTGTCTCGGCGGGACGCGTGCGGCCAAATTCGAGCAGGCCGAGGAATTGCCCGAACCCGGCTCCAACCGGCCCGGCGGCCCCGCCTATGAATTCCTGCGCGACGTGGCCCGGCACGAGAAGTTGCACGTGCACGGCGGCTCGGTGGCGGAGAAGGGCGGCGACAAGCTGTTCAACACCACCGTGGTATTCGGGCCGGACGGCGATGAGATCGCCCGCTACCGCAAGATCCATCTGTTCGACATCGTCGCCCCGGACGGCACCGGCTATCGCGAGAGCAACACCTACGGCGCCGGCGATGAAGTCGTCACCTGCGAAGCCGACGGCATGAAGCTGGGACTGGCGATCTGTTACGACGTGCGCTTCCCCGAGCTGTTCCTGTCGCTGCGCCGCGCCGGCGCCGAGGTGGTGTTCCTACCGGCCGCCTTCACGTTGCCGACCGGCAAGGACCACTGGGAGACGCTGATCCGTGCCCGCGCCATCGAGACCCAGTGCTGGTTCGCCGCCGCCGCGACCTGGGGACAACACACCGAGGGCGCCAGGAACGAGCCGCGCTACACCTATGGGCATTCGCTCGTCTGCGATCCCTGGGGTCACGTCGTGGCCAAGGTTTCCGACGGCACCGGCTGGGCGACGGCGCGCATCGATCCGGCGGTGACCGCGCGGGTGCGACGCGACATGCCGGTGCTGGAGCATCGGAAGCTCGGGTGAACAGCCCGCTGGTCGCTCCGGTGGCCGGGGCCGTCGCGCCGCCATCGCGCAAGCTGGCGGCTGCTCCGGGGCGGATCGCTTTCGCCGCCGCCCCCACAACGCCGGCGCACGACGCCGAGCAGCGGCTGACCGCCCGCTACGGCAATTGCGCGTTCGAGCACGCGGACGTCGTCGTGCCCTTGGGCGGCGACGGCTTCATGTTGCAAACGCTGCACCGCGTCCTGGGCCGGCCGATCCCGGTCTATGGCATGAACTGCGGCTCGGTCGGGTTCCTGATGAACCCGTTCCGCGAGGACGGCTTGCTCGAACGGCTGGCCCAGGCGCAGGAGGCGCTCCTGCACCCGCTGCGGATGCACGCGGTCACCGCGAGCGGCGCTGTCGAAGAGGCGCTGGCATTCAATGAAGTGAGTCTGCTGCGCCAGCTTGCTCAGACCGCGAAGATACGGATCACGGTCGATGGCCGTGTGAGGCTGCCGGAGCTGATCTGCGACGGCCTGCTGATCTCGACCCCAGCCGGCTCGACGGCCTACAACCTCTCGGCGCATGGCCCGATCGTGCCGCTGTCGGCCAATCTGCTGCCGATGACCCCCATCAGCGCCTTCCGCCCCCGACGCTGGCGAGGGGCCCTGCTGCCCAGCACGGCGGACGTGCTGTTCGAGATTCTGGAAGCCGACAAGCGCCCAGTGGCGGCGGTGGCGGATTCAACCGAGGTGCGCAACGTGGTCTCGGTGGCGGTCTGCGAGGACCGCGGCGTAAGCGTGACGGTGCTGTTCGACCCCGATCAGGGCCTGTCCGAGCGTATCATCGCCGAGCAGTTCACGGTGTGAGCGCCCCTATGTCCCAGGGTTGACCGTCGGTTCGCGAAGCGAACCGGGTGAGGGTGCCGCGGGCGAGGCTCACCCTGCACTGCGCACGGCGATCTCTCACGCTCTGTGGGAGAGTTGCAATAGGACAACCAAATCACGACGTGGCCGACGGTGCGCGTTTGGTCGGAACGGTATCGCCGCTTCGGCATGACTGCTATAATCACGTCACGGAAGAACCGATCGCACGCAGGTACAGCAGCCTCAATGAAATGAAGGCCCACGAATATCAATACTGGCAAAGTCGGCCCAGGGATGGGCGACTGGCAGCTCGCCGGAAGGCTTGTGCGCTCTATTGACTCTGTCCAGATCGGCTCTCAGCATCAATAAGGTCGTATTCAGCTTCGGACCAAACACGCACCATGAGCACGTCGGACGCTGCGTGGCGAGAATTCATCTCCGCACTGCACGCGTCCGGCCGCAAGGCGGCGATCGCGATCACCGGGGGCGGCACTGGGGCGATCGGCGAGTTGCTTCGTGTTCCCGGCGGCTCCCGGCTGCTCATCGAGGCGCAGGTTCCCTACGACGAGCAGGCGCTCGCGACATTTCTCGGCTTTGCACCGGCACAGGCATGCAGTTCCGACACCGCGGTCGCCATGGCACGAACCGCATGGGCACGCGCGGCGGTGCTGGCGCCCGCTGGCACCGGTCTGGTGGGCCTGGGCGCGACGGCCGCGCTGGTGAGCGATCGCCCGCGTAAAGGCATGCATCGATGCCACATCGCATTCGCCACCTTCACCCACATTGCGCACTGCACTTGCGTGCTGGCC
>Ga0335075_10002843_pt1 | contig 27669 bp, 26 predicted proteins | sample Lox_Sample_24_FD_206723 | JGI IMG/M metagenome (GOLD analysis project Ga0335075, IMG submission 206723) | Soil microbial communities from Loxahatchee National Wildlife Refuge, Florida, United States - Lox_Sample_2.4 | ecosystem: Environmental > Terrestrial > Soil > Wetlands | place: USA...
TGGAGACGTTTACCGGCCGTATCGGCCGGCAAACGTCTCCACCCCGGCGTGTGGGGCTCGTGACGCCTTTGTGCTTCCGGCGCCTACGGCCGAGTCCCGGGGCTGGTCGCTTCGCTCCGCGCGTGAATGACCTGTTCTGGGGGCGATTTGGGGGCTACCAGCTCTCGGATCTCCCCCAGAATGCTGACTTGGGACTCAGTGAGAGAAGGGTGTTGCTTCGGGTCCCGGCTGGCCGCTGTGCTTTGACAGGGATTCCAGTCTGGCGATCTGACGTTCGCCCTCGGCCCTGGCCGGATGATCGGCGGGGAGGGGGTCGATCAGACGGCGCACCCGATTTCTCACCTGGAGTGAGAAATGGGGGGTGACCGCTCCGGTCAGCTCGCGGATGTCCTCCGCGGTGATTTCGTGTCCGGAGTCGAGGACTCCGATGTGTTCTGTTTCGCTCATTGTCCGCTCAGAGTTTCTACCGGCGCCAGTTCGACCGCATCGTCGATCAGTGCCTGCTGGTTGACGTCAATCAAAGATTCATCACCGATTATCCACACATGGCTGAAAACCGCTGCGGTCGGGTCGTCGACGTAGCCCGGTTTCACGTCGAGCAGGTAGTCGCCAACATCCTCCGGAAGCTTGTCGCTCGAGTCGGTCAGCAGCAGCGCCGGCCAGGTTCCGCCGGTCGAAAGTGCCGCGGAGGCGATCGCGTCCATCGGCCGGTCGCTGCGCGCGATCGTGTAGCCGTGGCCGGGCGCGTTGAGGTTCCAGCCGAAACTGCCGCTGGAGAACCGGACCAGCTCCAGGGCGGCCGCCACCGGATCGTTCCCGCCGACCCTCTCGACACCCTTCGACACCTTGTCGAGCTGCTCAAGCGCGTCGGCCGAGACGGCCGCCGTCGGGCCGAGCACGAAGACCGGCACGTCGGCGTTCTCTTTCTTCTTCAGGAAATCGAGAGTCGCTTTCGGCACCGAATCGCGGCCTGAATACAGAACGACGTCGCCCGAGCGAGCCGCCCAGGTGGCCGCCGGCGAAGCGAACTCGGCATCCTCGGAGGACACGACCACGAAGGCGGACGGCGGACCGCCGACCAGCTGGGCCTTCAACTCGGCGACGCTGACCGCAAGCGAAGCGGGATCCTTGGCGTTGACCTTCTTCGTGTCATACCCGGACGGCGGAGCGACCTTGCCGATGGCAAAGACCTCGCTTTCCCCGGTGATCGGGGATCCACCGGGCTCGAACTCCGAGATCACCGTCTCACCGTCCTCACTCAGAGTTCCGTCCGGGGCCAGGATGAGAGGTGCGTTGATCGGAGCGGCGCTCAAGGTCGCGGCGACGACCCCGGCCTGCCACTGGCCGTCGCCGGCGATTGTGACGGCGCTAGGCGGAGTGCCCGGACCCACGGTCGGGTACGCCGCCAGTGCGGCGGCGATCGAGATCGCGGAAGGGTCTGATCCGCTGATCCGGGTGGTGTTGCGGGTCGCGATGGCGGGGTAGCCGAGTGATCCATCGCTGTGCCCCGAGACCTTTCCGTCGTTCGACCCGCGCTCGTTGTTCGTCAGCAGCGAAGGTACCCCGGGGCTGTTCGAGGACTCGGAATCGCGTCCCACATCGAAGAAGAAGTAGGCGACCAGAGCAGCGAGAATCAGGGCCAGGACGAGCAGGATCCCGAGTCCCACCCAGGGAACACCGGCAGCGCTCGAGGCCCCGGCGGGTGAGTTGATGGGACGTCTTCCTGAGCCGGGCACGGACCACACCGTATCGCTCGGCGGAAGTCGTAAGAATGGCGGCGATGGTTTACCCAGTCGGAACAGTCACCAATGCCCAGGGCCACCTCGTCATCGGCGGATGCGATGTGGTCGAACTCGCGGCGGAGTTCGGGACTCCGGCATATGTCTTTTCGGTCGAGGAGATGCGCAACCGCGCCCGGGCCTACCGGGACGCGTTTGCGGCCCACACCGAGAACTTCGAGATCCTCTTCGCCAGCAAGGCACTGCCGGTGACGGCGGCCTACCGTCTCTTCGCCGAGGAGGGCCTGTCGGTCGACGTCGCCTCCGGCGGCGAATTGACCATGGCACTGGCCGCCGGATACGACCCCGCGCGCATCTACATGCACGGCAACAACAAGACCGATGTGGAGCTGGCACTCGCCAGCGAGGCGGGTGTGGGGCATCTGATCGTCGACTCCTTCGACGAGATCGAGCGCTGCGAGCGCGTGCTCGAAAAGCGGCAGGACGTGCTGGTCCGGGTCACACCCGGGATCAAGCCGTCGACCCACTCCTACATCCAGACCGGACAGCTCGACTCCAAGTTCGGCTTCGGGCTGGAGGACGGAACCGCGGCCCGGGCGATCGAGCGGGTGCTCGCCTCCGACACGCTGAACCTGGTCGGCCTTCATTTCCACATCGGTTCGCAGATATTCGAGATCGAGCCCTTCCGCCTGGCGGTCGAGTCGCTGGCCGCCCTCCGGGGCGATTGGTGCAGGATCGTCGATCTCGGCGGTGGCCTCGGAATCTCGTACGCGGCGGCCGACAAGCCCCCGGCGATCGAGAGCTACGTCGATCTCAAGTTCGCCGCGGTCCGGGAATTCTTCGGTGAAGACGTCAAGATCCTGATCGAGCCGGGGCGCTCGCTGGTCGGCACGGCCGGCGTGACGATCTACACGGTCGGCACGATCAAGGAGATCCCCGGAATCCGCACCTACCTTTCGGTCAACGGCGGGATGTCGGACAATCTGCGTCCGATGCTCTACGACGCCAAGTACGAGGCGGTCATCGCCAACCGGGCCGACGCGACCGCGGACCGTGTCGTGACCATCGCCGGATCGCACTGCGAATCCGGCGACATCCTGGTCCGGGACGTCGCCCTGGCGGACCCGCGGGTGGGCGACATATTGCTCACGCCCGCGACCGGGGCATATGGTCACTCCATGGCCAACAACTACAACGGCATGCCGAGACCCCCCGTCATCTTCTGCGAAGGCGGGGAGGCGCGAGTCGTCGTCCGCCGTGAGAGCTACCAGGACCTGCTCGCGAGGGACGCATGACGGACACCCTGAAGATCGGCCTGCTGGGCCACGGCACCGTCGGCGGCGCGTTCGACGAACTGGTCACCGAGCGGGCCGGGGAGATCGAATCGGCGACCGGCAGGCGGGCCGAGATCTCCGGTGTGCTCACCACGAGCATCGGCGACTTCGACGAGATCCTCGCCGGCGCCGATGTGATCGTCGAACTGATGGGCGGGACCGACGCCGCCCGAGATCACGTTCTGGCCGCGCTCAACGCCGGCAAGCCCGTGATCACCGCCAACAAGCAGCTGCTCGCGCAGCACGGGAGCGAGCTGTATGACGCGGCCGAGCGGGCCGGGGTCCAGCTCCGGTTCGAAGCTGCCATCGCCGGGGTCGTCCCCGTGGTCCGGGTGGTCCAGGAGAGCTTCGGCGCGGTCGAGTTCACCAAGATCTCCGGGATCGTCAACGGAACGACCAACTTCATCCTCTCCGAGATGGCTTCGACCGGTGCCTCCTACGAGGACACACTGGTCCGGGCCCAGGAGCTGGGATACGCGGAGGCTGATCCGACCGACGACGTCAACGGTGCCGACGCGGCCGCCAAGATGGCGATCCTCGCCCGCCTCGCCTTCCACACCCCGGTCACCCTGGACCAGGTCGATTTCGAAGGGATCGAGGCGGTTCAGCCCGATGACCTTGAATACGCCAAGGAGCTCGGCCTCTCGCTGAAACTGCTCGGCGTCGCGGAGCGCCTGCCGGATGGCATCACGGTGAGAGTCTTCCCCTGCTTCCTCTACCGGGGCCATCCGCTGTCACCGATCGAGGGACCGTTCAACGCGGTCACGGTCGAAGCGCCGGAGATCACCGAGGTGACCATGTCCGGCCCCGGTGCCGGTGGCATCCAGACCGCCGCCGCGGTCCTGGGCGATCTCGTCTCGATCGTGTCCGGCGACGCGCCGACCCATTCCGCCCTGAAGCAGATCCCGGTGCTCTCCGACGCCGACTCATCGTTCTACCTCCACCTCGAGGTGGCCGACGAGCCCGGTGTGCTCGCCGAGGTGGCGAAGGTCCTCTCGGACGGCGGCGTCTCGGTCAAGAGCGTGGTCCAGCGGGGCATCGGCGACGATGCCCGCCTGGTGATGGTCGTCCATCGCTGTCCCGAGGCGAAGTTCAAGTCCGCGATCGACCAGATCGGGCGGCTCGCGTCGCTGCGCTCGGGTCCGCGCTTCATACGTGTCATCGAAGAAGAGTTCGTTTAGGGAGAATCGAGAAATGCCGCTGCCACTGATTGAGAGATACCGGGATTCATTGCCGCTCGAACCGGGCGACCCGGTGGTGAGCCTGAACGAAGGGTCGACACCCCTGGTCGAGGCCCCGCGACTTTCCGAGAGGGTAGGTGCCCGTGTCTGGCTGAAGATCGAGGGCGCGAACCCGACCGGAAGCTTCAAGGACCGTGGCATGACCGTCGCCGTCTCCCGTGCCGCCGGACGAGGTGCCAAGGCCGTGATCTGCGCGTCGACCGGAAACACTTCCGCCAGCGCCGCCGCCTACTCGGTCCGCGCCGGCATGACCTGCGCCGTGATCGTTCCGGAGGGCAAGATCGCGATCGGCAAGCTCGCCCAGGCATTGATCCACGGGGCCCGCGTGATCGCGATCGAGGGCAACTTCGATGACGCCCTGGTCATGGTCCGTGAACTTTCCGAGCGTCATCCGATCGAGCTCGTCAACTCGGTCAACCCGTACCGGATCGAGGGACAGAAGACCGCCGCCTTCGAACTGATCGACGAACTGGGACAGGCCCCGGACGCGCTCGCGATCCCGGTCGGCAACGCCGGCAACGTCACCGCCTACTGGAAGGGTTTCCAGGAGCGAGGAACCACACCGATCCTCTACGGCTTCCAGGCCGCCGGCGCGGCCCCGCTGGTCGATGGCGCCCCGGTCGCCAAGCCGGAGACGATCGCCTCGGCGATCCGGATCGGCAGTCCGGCCCGCTGGGAAGAGGCGATGAACGCCTTCAACACTTCACGGGGCCGCGTCGCCGCGGTCACCGACGAACAGATTCTCGACACCTACCACTGGCTGGCCTCGAACGAGGGTGTGTTCTGCGAGCCGGCCTCGGCCGCCTCGGTCGCTGGAATCCTGAATCACGGGCTGCCCGTGGTCGATGGCATGGAGAAGCCGGAGACGGTGGTCTGCGTGCTCACCGGGCACGGCCTGAAGGACCCGGACACCGCGCTCGGCAAGGCGCCGGCCGTGATCACCTGCCGCAACGAGATCAGCCTGGTAGAAGAGGCTGTCTTCAGTTGACCCCGCCGGAGTTCCGGACCGCTGAGGCCAGGGACTTCGATCTGCTCACCGGGATCTGGCTCGAAGCTGTCAGGGCAAGCCACGACTTCCTGACCGCCGAGCAGATCGAGGGTTACCGCCGGCGGATGCCGACCGAGTTCCTGCCGGCCGTGCCCGAGATCCGGATCGCCGAGGACGAAACGGGACCGCTCGGGTTCATCGGTATGGACGGCGAGGCGATCGAGATGCTGTTCGTCGATCCCGCAAGTCACGGACGCGGGGTGGGGCGGGCCCTGATCGACCTGGTCGCACCCGGCCGCTCTCGGCTGACGGTGGACGTGAACGAACAGAACCCTGCGGCGCACGGCTTCTACCTGCACCTCGGATTCCGCGAAACGGGCCGCTCGGCCACCGATCCGGACGGGAATCCATTCCCGATGGTTCACCTGGAGCGGTAGGACCGATCAGGCCCGCAGCTTGTAGCCGGTCGTGAACAGGCGCAGGTTCAGCAGGAAGAGCGCCGCGGTCGCCGCGGTCAGCAGCACCAGCGAGAGGGCCACGTTGACGTCGGCCTGTCCCAAGAAGCCGTATCTGACCAGGGAGATCATGTAGTAGACCGGGTTGAAATGGGTCAGGGTCTGGTACGGCTCGGGCAGCAGTGAGGCCGAGTAGAAGACACCACCGAGGAAGATCAGCGGCTGCAGGATGAAGGTCTGAGCGAACGAGACGTCATCGAACTGCTCGGCCCTCACCCCGATCAGCACACCCAGCTGGGCGAAGAAGAACCCGACCAGGACGAGGCCCGCAATCAGGATCAGCGGATGCTCGACCGGCAGGTCGACCAGCAGGCTGGCGACCAGGAAGGTGATCACCGAGATCGTCATCCCTCGCAGGAAACCACCGAGCGTGAACGCCATCAGCAGCTGGAACGGCGAGGCCGGGGAGGACAGCTGGTCGTCGATCGAGTGCTGGAACTTCTGCTGGAGGATCGAGGACGAGTTGTTGGTGAAGGCGTTGATCGCCCAGGCCATCAGGATCAGGCCGGGGATGACGAAGACCGTGTAGTCGACACCGTCGAGATCGCCGACCCGCGAGCCGAGAGCGGCGCCGAAGACCGAGATGTAGAGGAAGGTCTCGAGCAGGGGCGCTCCGATCGTCTGCTTCCAGATCTTCACCCAGCGGTTGACCTCGCGACGGGTCAGCGTCGCGAAGCGGATCATGCTCGGGCTCACGGCGCGTCGCTCCCTACGTGCGCGCGAGAGAGCTCGTTTCGGCCCACCAGTTTGAGATAGGCGTCCTCGAGGCTGCTCACCTGGAACTTGGCGGCCAGCTGCTCGCTGGTGCCCTCGGCGACGATCTGGCCGTCGTTGATGAAGGCGATCTGGTCACAGAGCTCCTCGGCCTCTTCGAGGTAGTGGGTCGTGAGCAGGATCGTGGTGCCCTCGGCGTTCACCTGTTTCACGTACTGCCAGAGCTCCAGCCGGAGCTCGACGTCGACCCCGGCGGTCGGCTCGTCGAGGATCAGCAGGCGAGGCCGGTGCATCAGCGCCCGGGCCAGGGTCAGGCGGCGCTTCATGCCGCCGGAGAGGGTACGGGTGCTCTCCTTGCGCTTCGCGGTGAGAGTGAAAGCGTCGAGCAGCTCGGTGACCCGCTCCTTGCGGTCCTTCTTGCTCATCCCGAAGTAGCCGCCGTGATAATCGAGCACCTCTTCGCAGGTCGCGAACCAGTCGAGATTGATGTCCTGCGGCGCGAGACCGATCGATTCCCGTGCGTCGGCATAGTCCGACACCGCGTCGTGCCCGAAGATCCGGATGGTTCCCTCCGAAGGGGTGGCGAGCCCGGTCGCGCAATGGATCATGGTCGACTTGCCGGCCCCGTTCGGGCCGAGCAGGCCGAAGAACTGCCCGTCCTTGATCTCGAGAGAGACGCCGCGCAGCGCTTCGGTACCGGTCGGGTAGCGCTTCACGAGGTCGTCGACCCGCAGCGCGGGGCCGTCTGAATGTCTGGGGGGATGAGCGGGTGTGGCGGTATTCGGAGCGAGAGGCATCAGACAATGATGAAGGTTCGAGCGTGCTTGAAGTCAAGCGACCCGCCTTCCGGCCGGTTCTGGATGCGTTCCGGGTGCCGTAGGCAATACGGTTGGGCCTGTGATCGAGCGACGTCGACTTGTCCGAGTTCCGGCCTCATCGGCCAATCTGGGTCCCGGCTACGACGTGATGGCCGCCGCCCTCGACGTTCATCTCGAGCTCGAGGTTGTCGAAACCGGCACGTTCGCGGTCGAATGTGGGGCGCTGGAGGTCCCGACCGGCCGGGACAATCTGCTGGTCCAGGCATTCGAGACACTCCATCCGGCCGACGACTTCACCTTCAGGATCGGCGGGGATATTCCCCTGGCCCGCGGGATGGGTTCGAGTGCCGCGGCGATCGTCGCCGGTCTGGTCGCCGCCGATCACCTGTTCGAACTGGGCCTGTCCCGGCAGGAGATCCTCGAACGGGCGACCGATATCGAGGGGCACCCCGACAACGTCGCCGCCGCGATCTTCGGCGGGTTCGTCTTCTGCGCCGGCCAGGGCCCCGATCTCGTGGCGACCAGGGTCGATTCGCCGGAGGGCCTCGAAGGCATTCTCGTGATCCCCTACGAGGAGGTCTCGACCAAGAAGGCCCGTGAGGCGATCCCGAGCGAGATCCCGATCGCCGACGCGGTCGCCAACGTCGCTTCCGCGGCGCTGCTGGCTCTCGGGCTCAGCCGCGGCGAGTTCGATCTGCTCGCCGCCGGGCTGGCCGACAGCATGCATCAGGAACGCCGCCGCAGCCTCTTCCCCCGGTCGATGGAGCTGGTCGATGCCGCCCACGAGCTGGGCGCGATCGGGGCGACCATCTCGGGAGCGGGACCGACCGTGCTGGTCTGGTCCGGCTGGCAGGAGACCGGCTCGGTTGTGGCCGCACTCAATGAGCGCTGCGAAGGCTGGGCCGACGTGAGGCGGGTCGGGTTCAGTCCGGTCGGCGCCGACGTTCCGGAGCTCTAGCCGATGGACCTGCTGATCCAGGTCGGATTGATCGAGCTGGCGATCGGCGCCCTGCTCGGGTGGGCGATGGTGATCCGCACCGAGAAGCCCGAATGGCTGAAGAAGATCGGCGTGGTCCAGCTTCACCGCGTCCTCCAGATCCATCTGGACTACGTGATGATGGGCCTGATCTCGATCGGCGTGGGGCTCGCGCTGCCGGACATTCCCGACGCCGCGGCCTACCTGCTGATCTTCGGCACGGTGGTCAATCCGCTGCTGCTCGTGCCACTCGCCTTCTCGAAGGAGGCCGACAAGAAGCTCTGGTACCGGTCGATCTCGGTCGTCTCGTTCCTGGCGATGTCGGTCTCGCTGATCTGGGCGGCACTCGCCGGCCCGGGCTTCTAGCCGCGGGGCTTCGGTTCCAGCTCGGCGGCCATCGCCCGGGCCCTGACCAGCGGCTCTTCCTGACCGAGCCGTTCCAGCACCTCGACCGTCAGCTGGGCGTAGTCGAGTGCCTTGCGTTTCCGGAACTCGAAGATCGGCTTGCCGGCGCGGGCCGATTCGGGGTAGGCGATCGAACGCTTGATCACGGTTTCGAACACCTTGTCGCCGAAGCTTTCGCGCAGGGCCTCGAGGGTGGCGCGGGCATGCTTGGTGCGCATGTCGGCGATGTTGAGCAGCACGCCCAGAAGTTCGAGATCGGGATTCAGGTTCTCGCGTGCCAGACCGATCACCTCCATGGCCTGCTCGGCGCCCTGTTCGGAGAAATGCTCGGCCTCGGAGGAGAGGATCGCCCAGTCGGAGGCGACCAGCGCGTTCACGGTGAGGAGACCGAGTGTGGGCGGGCAGTCGATCAGGACCACGTCGTAGCGGCGTTTGGGTTCGCGCAGGGCGTTTCTCAGGGTGAGCTCCCGGCCGATCTTGCCGGCGAGCATCAGTTCGGCCTCGGCCAGCCCCAGGTTGGCCGGAATCACGCCGTTGTGGATCGAGTCGACGGCTTTCTCCTGGCCGGCGAGCACTTCGCCGAGGGTCGGGAAGGCGTCGGCGGGAACCCCGAAATACTCCGAGAGATTGCCCTGCGGGTCACCGTCGATCGCCAATGTGTTCAGCCCGCAGCGGGTCAGTCCCTCCGCCAGGGAGCGGGTCACCGTCGTCTTGCCGGTGCCTCCCTTCTGGGAGAGGATCGCGATCGTGATTGCCATCTCGGCACACCCTAGAAGGAATCGGCGGTCGCGGACCTGCCGGGACCGCCCGGCCCGCCGAGGGCCGAGCCCCTAGAATCAATCGCGATGGGCCCCGTTTACGCCGAGATCGAAATCGACGCTCCCCGCGAGCAGATCTTCGAATACCTGATGGATATCGCGACTCGTCCCGATCTCTACGGCGATTCGATCTCGAACTTCCGGCTGCTGAGGCTCGAATCGCGCGGCATCGGTGCCGGTGCCCGCTTCCAGTTCAAGCGCCGCGACACCTGGGCGGACACGTCGATCGTCGCGGCCGAGTCGCCGCGCAGGATCTCCGAGCGCGGAACGACCGGCAAGCTGAACCGGACCAAGACCGGAACCGAGTGGGAGATCGCCGAGTCTCCCGGCGGGGTCAGCACCGTCCGGGTCAGCTACTGGACTGAGCCGACCGGCATGGCGAAGATGTTCGACCGCATGAAGGGCGGCGCCGGATGGTACGGCCGGCTGGTCAAGCGAGTCGCCTCGGAGCTGCGTGACCGGGTCGAGCATGAGCGGACCGATGTGGTCCCGGTCGGCGTTGCCGGTGGGAATCGATACGCGACCGGCGTTCGCTGAAGCGTCCTGCCGTTCGGACTACTAAACTCCGGCGCCGATGGAAACTCCTTTGAAGAAGAACTGGCTTCGCGTACTCGTCCTGGCTCTGGCCGTGGTCTTTTCCGGTGTGGCTCTCGCCGCATGTGGGGCTGACCATGAAGAAAAGACCGGCATCGTCGAAGGTGAGCCCGTTCACCTCGGTCCGCTCGAGTACAACGTGCTTTTCACCCGGCCTCTGAACAAGGCCGATGTCGAGGATTCCCAGTACCTGGTCGGCCAGCCCGACGCCAAGCCCGGCTTCACCTACATCGGTGTCTTCGTGAAGATTCACAACACCGACGAGGACAACGCTCACACCCTGCCGGAGAACTTCAAGATCATCGATACCACCGGCCAGGAGTTCGAGAACATCCCGAGCAAGAGCATCTACGCTCTGCAGCCCGGCACCACGGTGCCGCCGGATGGAAACGTGCCCGAGATCGACTCGACCCCTCAGGTGGGTCCGATCCAGGCTTCGATGCTGCTCTACCTGATGGATGACGCGTCCACGGAGCTCAGGCCGATCGAGCTTCACATCGAAGGCGAAGACGGCCCGGCCACGGTTGAGCTCGACCTCTAAGTCGGGTTCGCCGGTCTCACCCGGCCTGGTTGGACAGATACTCGCCGGAGTCGGCGCCGCGATGGCGCTGCTCGCACCTTTCGGAATCGCCGTGGCCGCGATCGGCGTGACCCTGCTGGTCTGCGGCGTGATCGTCGCGGCGCCCTACGCGGGCAGTCCGGGGCCGTATCTCGCCGAGTGGTGGAACGTGCTCGGTATCGGCGCGCTGATCTGCCTGGTGGGCTTCGGAGCGGGTTTCCTGTCCGACGTGCTCGGCGGGGTTCTGATCACGGCGGGAGCGATCACCGCACTCGTCGCGGTGGGACTGGGAGCCGAGAGAACCGGCCCAGGCTCGCCGAACCTCGACTGACGGGTTCAAGTCTCGAGCACCCGGGAGCACCCTTCCGTACGCCCCAGGGCGCCATCCGTGCACCTGCGAGCGGGGGGGAGACGATTCCCCCCCCTAGCGGGCGGTAATCGTCTCCACCCCGATACCACCTGCCCTTGTTGAACCTCAGTGACTGGTGTCCAAGATCACGTCTGTCGTTCGGGCGTGGTCTCTCACGAACATGGTCCTGGTCGGGTGGTTGGGTCGGGTAGGCGCGCCCGGAGGGCTCCCTAAGTGGCTGTCCGCGACTTGGACCCGACCCCAGAGGTTCTGTCCCGGAGGCCGTGCCTACCCGACCCAACCACCCGACCCCGCAAGCCCGGTCCCTGGCCGGGTCCACCACAATGGGCCTTCGGCAGCCCGGTCCGGCCGTCTACAGCCCGGCGCTGAGCACCGAGCTCACGATCGGGGCGGCGACCGTTCCGCCGTCTCCCGGAGCGTCGATGATCATCACGCCGATCGCCAGCTTCGGCTTGTCCGAAGGGGCGAATCCGGAGAACCATGCGTCTTCGATCAGGTCGGGATTGCCTTCGTCGTCGACCTCTCCACCGGCGCGCGGGCCGACCTCGGCGGTACCGGTCTTGCCGGCCACCTGACCCTCCGCGATCGCGGCCTGGGAGCCGGTCCCGGAGGTTACGACCGCGACCATCAGCTCGGCCACCTGCGCCGCGGTCTTCGGTGAGGCGACCTCGACCTCGGTCAGGTCGGGCTGAAGTGCGGGTTCGGTGACGATCGGTGTCGCCGAGACCTTGCCTTTGTTGGCGATCGCCTGTGCGGTGCTGGCCATCAGGAGAGGGGTAGCCTGGACCACGCCCTGGCCGATGCCGCTCACCCCGAGCTCGTTGTTGTACTCACCCGGCTGGGGCACGGTCGGGATCGGTGGATCGACCGCGGCCAATGCCGCGTCGTTGAACAGCTGCGGCGGCCGGTTGAAACCGAATGCCTCGGCGGTCTCGGTGAACTCTTCTTCACCGATCTCCATCGCCAGCGGGGCGAAGACCGAGTTGCAGGACTTGGCGAAGGATTCGACGAAGGTGCCGCCGCAGATCTCGTCGTGCGCGTTCTTGATCTCGCGCCCGTCGGCCACGCCCGAGGTCGCGTACTCGAACTCGTCCTCCATCTTGACCTTGTTGTTCTCCAGCCCGGCGGTGGCGGTGATGATCTTCATGGTCGATCCGGGGGGCTGGAGCACCGAGTACGCCTGGCCGGCCAGCGCCCGCACCTGGCCGCTGCGGGCGTCGAGCACGGCGACTCCGCCGGCGCGGCCGGCGAGGTTGGAGACCGCGGAATCCTGGAGGGCGGGATCGATCGTGGTCTTCAGGGCGGCGGCGGGTGCGGGCTCGCCCTTGCCGAGCTCGCGGCCCTCGGTTCCCTCGTCGCTGCCCAGGGGCACGGCCCAGAGCGTGCCGCCGGGCGTGCCGGCCAGACGGCCGTTGTAGGCGAGCTCGAGACCGCTCACTCCGACCGGCTCGCCGGCCGAGAATCCCTGGGCGGTGTTGGTGATGTCGCCGGCCTTGCTCTCACCGATCGTGCCGGTCACGTCGATCATCGCGTCGCCGAGCGGATACTCGCGGGCGAGGGATGGCCCCTTCGCCATCACCTGGCCGTCGTTGGCGAGGATCGGTGCCCGGGTCGGCATCTCGGTGTCGCGGCTCAGCTCCTCGTCCTCATCGAGACCGGGGAAGAGCAGGTCGTTGCGGAAGGCGATGCCGTCCGAGCCGAAGGTGAAGTCCATCTTCTGCTTGATCTGGCCGAAAGCCAGGGTCGTCGCGGTGACCGGAATCTCGGCCACGGTCTCGTCGCCCTCGGCCTCGTCGGCCTCGAGCGTCTGCATGGTGGCCATGCTCTCGGCCTGCTGGTAGCGCTCCTGGAACCGTTCCAGCGGAATCGCCTCCCGCGACTTCGTGCTCAGCTCACCGTGCATCGCCGCGTAGTCGTGTTCCGACCAGGCCTTCACATAGTTTTCGGCGGCCGTCCGGTTCGGGTCGCCGGGGCATCCCTTGATCATGCCGAGGATGAATGCCACGAATGCGACGGCGACCAGTGGGAGCGCCCGGGTCTTGAGGCGCTTTTGGCGCTCCAGCCGGGTGGGTGGCCGATTGTTCATATGGCAACAAAACTACCGGGGTTGGCGGTGGTTAGATTGGCCAGGTGACCGCAATCGATTGGGGCATAGTTTTCTTCACGTTTTTCCTGGCCCTGTGGGGTTTCCGACAGGGGCTGATCGTCGGTGCCCTCGGTCTCGGCGGACTGGCCATTGGCGCCGTGCTCGGCTCCCGGCTCGCGCCGGTGATCCTCGAGGGCGGATCGAACTCTGCCTACGCGCCGATGATCGCCCTGCTCGGGGCGATCCTGATCGGCTCGATCACCCTCGCCCTGGCGGTCACGGTCGGAGAGAAGATCCGCTCGGCCGCGATCCGGGGCCCGTTCTGGCAGGTGATCGACGGGATCGGCGGCGCGCTGCTGATCGCCGCGGTGGCGCTGGGCGTGGTCTGGGTTCTGGGCGCGGTCGTGCTTTACACGCCGGGCGCCGAGAGTCTCCGGAAGGACGCTCAGAAGTCGATCCTGCTCGGTGGGATCAACCGGCTGATGCCGCCCTCGGGTCCGTTGATCCAGGCTCTCCACCGGATCGACCCGGTCCCGAAGATCGCCCGCTCACCCGGGGCGATCGAGGTTCCCGATGCCGGTGCCGGCAGCTCCACCGCGGTCCGTTCGGCGAGCGCCTCGGTGGTCAAGGTCGCCGGGACCGCCTGCGGAGTGGGGGTGATGGGCTCGGGCTGGGTGGTCGCTCCCGGCACGATCGTGACCAACGCCCATGTCGTCGCCGGTCAGGACGACACGAGGGTCGAGACCTTCGACGGACAGGTGGTGGACGCGACGCCGGTCGCCTACAACCCGAAGAACGACATCGCGGTCCTCCAGGCCGGGATCGACAAGCAGGCGCTGCCGATGATGGCCAGCGCCACTCCGGAGACCTCGGCCGCGGTGATCGGCTACCCGAACGACGGTCCGCTCAGCATCTCGCCGGCACGAGCGGGCGAGACCCAGCAGGTCCTCGGTGAGGACGCCTACGGGAGCGGGCCGGTGGAGCGGCCGATGCTGACCCTGCGCGGCCTGGTCCAGCACGGCAACTCCGGCGGACCCCTGGTCGACCAGGCCGGCCGGGTCCTGGGCACGATCTTCGCCGCCACCACCGAGGGTCCGCAGGGAGGTCTCGCGGTGCCGAACAAGGTCGTGAAGCGCATCGTGGACGGCGCTTCGGGTGAGGTCGACACGGGCCCCTGTGCCCGTTGACGAGCCGATTTCCGGGGACCGGACCGCCCGGTTTTGTAAGCTGGTCAGACGGTGAGTGGGACCACTATCAACCTGGAACCGGCCGACGGCCGAGCGACCCAACCGGCCCTGACGGAGGTTTGCCCGCATTTCCACGCGGCGATCGAGCTGATCGGCAAGCGCTGGAGCGGGGCGATCATCTGGGCCCTTTCGGACGGCCCGCTCCGCTACGGGGAGCTGAAACGCGCGATCCCCGGGCTGTCGGACCGCCTGCTCTCGCAGAGGCTGCGAGAGCTCGAGGCGGCCGGGCTGATGGCCCGCAAGGTTGAGGATGGACTGCCGGTGAAGGTGACCTACGAGCTGACCGAGAAGGGCAGCTCGCTCAAACCGGCAATCCAGGCGTTACGGCAGTGGGCTTGTCACTGGCAGGATCCTGGTCCTCTTCAGTCGTGATCTCGTCGAGGGCCCCGGTGTCCTCCTTGACCACGGCGTCGCCCTTCGGACGGATGTAGACCAGCTGGCCTGACTCCAGGTTGAGCGCCTCCAGTTCCGTGGTCGTGAGCTGGGCCCAGACCTCGCTGTGCTCGTTCACGGTGAGCATCTCGACCCGCCCGGCGAAACCGAGCTTGACGATACGGTCGATCTTCGCTTCGACCGTGTCCGCCGCGGCGACCGGCAGGATCTCGACGTCGTGGGGGCGCACCAGCTTGCCGGCGAGCCGGTTGACCTCACCGACGAAGCCCATCACGAACTCGTTCGAGGGGGCCTCGTAGAGATCGGTAGCGGTACCGGTCTGTTCGATCTTGCCGTTGTTCATCACCACGATCTGCTCGGCGATGTCCATCGCCTCCTCCTGATCGTGGGTGACGAAGATCGTGGTCACATGGACCTCGTCGTGGAGTCGCCTGAGCCAGGTCCTGAGGTCCTTGCGGACCTTGGCGTCGAGCGCCCCGAAAGGCTCGTCGAGCAGCAGCACCGAAGGTTCCACCGCGAGGGCGCGGGCCAGGGCCATGCGCTGGCGCTGACCGCCGGAGAGCTGGGACGGATAGCGCTTGGCGAGTCCCGAGAGCTGAACCAGGTCGAGCAGCTCGTAGACCCGCTCGCTGACCCGGGCCTTCGGCCACTTGCGGACCTTGGGGCCGAAGGCGATGTTTTCGTACACCGTCATGTGCTTGAAGGCCGCGTAGTGCTGGAACACGAACCCGACGTTGCGGGCCCGCACCGGCTTGCGGGTCTGGTCTTCGCCGCCGATCAGGACTCGTCCTGCGGTCGGCTCCTCGAGGCCCGCGATCGTCCTCAGAAGGGTGGACTTGCCGCTGCCGCTGGGCCCGAGCAGCGCGGTCATCGAGCCGTTCGGAACCTCCAGGTTCACATCCTGGAGCGCAAGGAAGTCACCGTAGTTCTTGGAGACCCCGACTACTTCGATGCCGGTGCCGATCTGTGTTTCTGTCGCCATTCTCAGTTCTCCTTGCGTCGCATGAGATTCAGGGCCAGAAGCGTGGCGAGCGCGAGTAGCGCCAGGACCAATGAAGCAGAGTATGCCCCGACCGAGTTGAAAGTTTCAAATTGTTTTTGTACGAAGAGGGGCAGCGTCTCGGTCTCGCCGGAGATCCGGCCGGACACGATCGTCACCGCGCCGAACTCGCCGAGCGCCCTCGCCGTGGTCAGTACCACGCCGTAGGAAACGCCCCAGCGGATCGAGGGAAGGGTGATCTTCCAGAAGATCTGCCAGGAGGACGCGCCGAGGGTCTCGGCCGCCTTCTCCTGGTCGTCACCGACCTCCTGCAGGACCGGGATCGTCTCCCTCGCCACGAATGGCAGCGAGACGAAGATCACGGCCATGACTATGCCGGGGGTGGAGAAGATCACCTGGATCCCGATCGCCGCGAGATCGGCGCCGAACCAGCCGCCTTCGCCGTAGACCAGGATCAGGGCCAGGCCGACGACCACGGGGGAGACCGCGAACGGCACGTCGATCAGGGCATTGATGATCGATTTGCCCCGCATCTTGCCGCGCACCATGATCAGCGCGCAGGCGACGCCGAAGATCGTGTTCAGCGGCACCGCGATGATCACCGTGAGCAGGGTCAGGCGCAGCGCGTGGAGCGCGTCCGGGGTGGTGATCGCGTCGACCACGGCCCCGACACCCTCGTCGAAGGTGCGGACCAGGATCACGCCGATCGGCAGGATCAGGAGCATCGCCAGGTAGCCCAGCGCGACGTAGCGCAGGGACCACCGGCTGAGGCGGCCGCTACCGGTCATGGCGGAGCCCCCAGCGCTGGGCGAGAGTCACACATGCGAGCAGCAGCAGCGAGGTCGCGAGCAGCACGACCGAGACGGCCGAGGCGCCGACCAGGTTGTCGGACTCGATCTGGCCGCGGATGAAGACGGAGGAGACCTCGGTCTTGAACGGCACGTTGCCGGAGATCAGGACCAGGGATCCGAACTCACCGAGCGCGCGGGCGAAGGCCAGCGCCACTCCGGTGGCGATGCCGGGCGCGAGATTCGGGAAGATGATCCGCCAGAAGATCCGCACCTTGCCGGCACCGAGGGATTCCGCCGCGGATTCCATGTCGCGGTCGAGCGAGAGCAACAGTGGCTGGACCGCTCTGACGACGAAGGGGAGCGTCACGAAGAGCAGGGCCACGACCACCGCGGTCTGGGTGAAGGCGATGTTGATACCGACCGGGCTGTCCTTGCCGTAGACCACCAGCAGCGTGAGGCTGGCGACGATCGTCGGCAGGGCGAAGGGCAGGTCGATCACCGAGTTGACGAATCCCTTGCCGCGGAACTCGTCCCGGACGAGAACCCAGGCGATCAGGGTGCCCATGATCGCGTTGATCACGACCACGATCAGCGAGGCGATCACGGTCAGCTTCAGCGCGGCGAAGGCCTGGGGGGAGCTCACCGCGTCCCAGAAGCCGCCGAAGCCGTCCTCGAAGGCCTTGGTCGCGATCGCCGCCAGAGGCAGCAGCACGATCAGCCCGAGGTAGGTGACCACCAGCCCTTTGTTCAGGGATTCACCGACGCCGGGCAGGCGGATGCCTGCCCGGGTCGGTTTCCCCGTGGGCGGTGCCACGGGGTTCACTGTCTGAGCTTCACCGCTCACTACTCGGCCTCAACTCCGAGTTCCTGGTTGATCTTGGCGATCGAACCGTTCTCCTCGTCGAAGAAGTCGGTCGCGACCTTGTCCCAGCCACCGAAGTCCTCGATGGTGAAGAGACCGGACGGGACCGGGAACTTCTCCTTGTCGAGAAGGGCGGGGTTGACCGAGCGGTAGCCCTGTTCCTGCCAGATCTGCTGGCCGGCGTCGGTCCAGTTGTAGTCGAGGAAGTCCTGGGCGGACTGCGCGGCGTCGATCGTGACGGCGGCGGGCTGCTCGATCAGGATGGTGTCGTCCGGGATCACGTACTCGACGTCCTCGCCGGCGGTCTGGGCGGCGATCGCCTCGTTCTCGTAGGAGATCAGGACGTCACCGGCACCGCCGACGAAGGCCTGGAGCGCGACACGGGCGCTTTCGGGCTGGGCCGGAGTCTTGGCGAGCACGGCCTTGACCGAGTCCAGCGCTTCCTTCGGGCTGGCACCCTCGTTGATCGCGGCACCGTAGATCGCCATGATGTTCCAGCGGGCTCCACCGGACGTGAACGGGTTCGGCGTCACCACTTCGACGTCCTTGTCGATCAGGTCCTGGAAGCTCTCGATGCCTTCCGGGTTGCCCGGGCGGACCACCAGGGAGACGACCGAGTTGGTGACGATGCCCTTGTACTTGTTGTCGCGCCAGGTGTCGGCGACCTTGCCGGCGTCGACCAGGCGGGTGACGTCGGTCTCGAGGGCGAAGTTCACGTAGTCGGCCTTCTGGCCTGCTTCGACCGCGCGGCTCTGGTCGCCGGAAGCGCCGAAGGAGTTGCTGAAGTCGATGCCGTCACCTTCGTCGGTGCCCTGGAAGCCGGGCTCGATGCCGTCTTCGTAGGCCGTCTGGGGAGTGGAGTAGGCGACCAGCGCGATCTTGCTGCCGCTGTCGCTGTCGGAGCTGCTGCCACAGCCGGCGATGATCGCGGCGAAGGCGACCAGGGCGAAGACGAGCAGGCCCTGCACCTTGAAGCGATTAAGTCTGTTTTTCTTGCTATTGGATTTCATCCGGTAAATCCCCCTTAGTCGATGTACATACTTTGTTGATTGGGATAGTGAGGAAAGCGAGATGCGGAAACCTAGCACGGCTTCCAGACCTTTGTCGAGTCAAATGGTGGGAAAGGTCGTTAAACCGATCCGATTTCGAAGGTATCGGCCCGGTTTGCCGCTTCCGCAGTGACATCCGTCATCGCCGGATGTCATTGTGCGTATATGGAGCATCCGCCCGAAACAGGTTCGGAAGACGCCGCCGGCACCAGCCCGGGCGGCGCCGGACCACTGCCCACGCCGGTCGGCGAATACGCCGCCAGGCTCACCGCGGAACTGCGGGGCATGGACCGGGTCACGATCACCGGCGAGCTCTCCGACGTCCGCCGGACCAGGGTGCAAACCTACTTCCAGCTGAGAGACGACCGCGGCGGAATCTCCTGCGCGATCTGGAACAACGTCTTCGACCAGACCGGGCTGCCACCCGAAACGCTGCGCGACGGCGCCGCGATCATCGCCCACGGCGGGCCCGACTACTACCCGGGAGGCAAGGCCGCCTCGCCCGCCTTCAGCTTCAGGGTCACATCGCTGCGACCGGCGGGTGAGGGGGATCTGCTCGCCCGCCTGGCCGCCCTGCGCAAGCAGTTCGACGCCGAGGGCCTGCTGCAGCCGCAGAAGCTGCTCCCGAGACCGGTCCTGCCGAAGCGCATCGGTGTGATCACGGCGGAAGGCGGCGCGGCGCGTCAGGACCTTCTGGTCGGACTCGAGCGCCGCGGCTGGCAGGGAGAGATCGTGTGGGGATTCGCGCCGGTCCAGGACCGCAAGGCGGCGCCGGCGATCACCCGGGCCCTGGCCACCATGGCGACCATGGCCGATGTCGAAGCGATCGTGGTCTGCAGGGGAGGCGGCAGCCTCACCGACCTCTGGGCCTTCTGCGACGAGAACCTCTGCCGCACCGTCGCCGCCTTGGCGGTGCCGGTGATCTCGGCGGTCGGCCACGAACGGGACACGACCCTGATCGACGACGTCGCCGCGGTCCGGGCTTCGACCCCGACCCACGCCGCCGAGGCCGTCGTCCGGCTCGACTGCGTCCGCGCCCGGACCGATCTGCTCGCCACCGCGGCCACACTGGACCGGGCCGCGCGCTCCGCGGTCACCGGCCGGATCGCGCCTCTGACCGCCCGCGCGAACGGACCGTCACGCGCGGTCCGGGTGCAGCGCGGCGCGCTCAACCAGCGCACCCGCGAGGTCCGGGCCTCGTCGGAGCGCGGGCAGGGCAAGCGCCGGGCCGACCTGATCGGTGGAACCGCCCGCCAGCTCAACTCCAGCGTCGCCCGGACCTCCCGGGCCGTCGAATCGGGGCTCGCCCGGACCGGTGCGGCGCCGGCGATGCTGGCCAACCGCGTATCCCGCCAGCTGGAGCACGACCGGGTTCACGTCGACCGGCAGGCGGTCGCGCTCAGGGCACACGATCCCCAGCGCACGCTCGAGCGGGGCTATGCCCGGGTCGAAGACGATGCCGCCGAGCCCGTCGTGTCCAGCAAGGCGGCCAGGAAAGCCGGCGATCTGAAGATCCACTTCGCGGACGGCGTGATCGCGGCCAGCGTCGGCAAAGCGCGCCGGGCCGCACCGCGTCGCCGCCAGCCGGACCAGGACAATGAGTTTCAGCAAACCAGCTTCGAGGGAGTCGACCCAGATGAGTGAAGAGAAAACCTACGAGTCCGCGGTCGAGCGCCTCGACGAGATCATCAGCCGGCTGGATTCCGGCGACGCCCAGCTTCGCGAAACCCTCGATCTCTGCGGGGAGGCGAAGCAACTGATCGAGTTCTGCGCGGCCGAGCTGTCGGCCGTCGATCAGGGACTGAAGGAACTGAAGCTGGACGAGCTGGCACAGTCCCTGGCCCCTTCCGCATCCGGTGGCGCCGCGATTCCCGGTCCGGGCACGCCGGTCGAGGAAGCGCCTCCGGTCAGTGACGACGACGTCCCGTTCTAGAACAGAGTGACCGGCTCACCGACGGTGGTCCGGGTGATCTGTCGCTCGAGGCGCTCGCAGGCCCAGCAGCGTCCACAGGGGCCGTCGGTCGCACCGGGAGTCGGGGAGAAGTAGCGGCCCGAAGTGATCGCGCCCACGATCTCTTCGAGGGTCGTGCGGGCCTCGGCCAGGTCGGTCCGATCGAACTCGAAGGTGACGGGTTCGGCCGGGGCCTCGAGGAATACGTACGAGATCTGAACCAGCTCCGACCCCAGTGCCTCCGAGACGGCGAGCCCGTACAGATCTCTCTGGAGCAGGTAGCCGGCGACCTTCTCGGCCGGGGAGTCGTCTCCCAGCCGGTCGGTCTTGTAGTCGACGATCAGGGGCGGGTTCGCCGTGCGGGCCACGAGGTCGGCCGATCCCCGCAGCGTGGTCTCGCCGATCGTCAGCAGCAGGTTGGCCTCGGTCTCGACCGGTTCTTCGCTCAGGCGGCGCCCGAGGTCCGAGGCCATGAAGCCGCCGATCATCGACCGGGCTCGCTCCAGCGATCGACCATCGGGTGACTTGACCCCGTGGTCGGACAGAGCACCCGCGATCTCGGCATCCCCGGGTGGGATCCAGCCGCGTTCCGCGATCCGCTCCAACAGCTTGTGCACCGCCGTGCCGAAGCCCTTTCCGCCGTACTCGACGGCCGAGCTCGAGTCCTCCGGATCGAGCGGCCTTCTCTCCTCTCCTCCGGGCGAGTCGAGGCGCAGTACCCGAGAGGCATAGAAACGGGCGGGACACTCGACGAACTCGCTCAGGGCCGAGTAGGAGAGAGGGACCGAAGGAAATGAGGTGAACGGTGGCCGGTCGATCGGCGGCCTTCCCGAGGGTGCGGAGCCCGGAGCGGAGATCATCTCGCGAGCCCTCCGGAGATACTCGGCCTGGTCCTCGTTCGCGTCGCTTCGCAAGACCCGCATCGAGGACTCGGCCGGGACCCGGGTCAGCGCCACACCGGCCTCAGGGGCCGGCACCGCGACCGCCTCCGGACCGTCGATGTCGATGTCGAGGGCATGGGCCAGCAGGGTCGCCGTGGGCGCCGATCTGCCCGGTTTCCTCTCCGGATCGAGATCGCTGATCCCGCTCATCACCAGATTTCTCCGTGATCTGGTCAGCGCGACATGGAAGAGCCGAAGTTCCTCGTCGGCCTCCTCGCGGGCCGCTTCCTCGGCGAGACGGGACCAGTCGTAGAGATCGAGATTGGTGCCGTCCGGGAGCGGCAGTCTGAGGCCGAAGCGAAGCTCCGTCTCGTCGGGATCCCCGGGCAGATGACCGAGCCAGAACACAGCCTCCGAGCGGGCCGTACGTGGCCGGCCGAGGTCGGCCACACAGACCATCTCGAACTCGAGGCCCTTCGATTTGTGGACCGTCATCAGCTGGACCGCGTCGCCATCCTCGTCCTCGGTGGCGACCGCTGCCTCCGAGTCAAGCCTGGCGCTGATCTCGATCCAATCCAGAAAACCGCGCAGATCGCGCCGCTCGGCCGACTCGTACTCCGCCGCGAGGCTGGCCACCCGCCGGATGTTCGCGAGGCCGGAACCGCTCGGGTCGCGGATCAGGTTCGCAAGGTCGTAGCCGGTGCCGCCCGCCGCCGCCTCGACCAGCTCGCCCAGCCCGAGCAGCGGCGAACGTTCACGGAGCGAATCGATCGTCTCGACGTACCGGCGGGCGCGGAGGACGTCGGACTCTTCGAAATCTTCGTTTTTCTCGCCACCGGAGATTCGCCGGAGGGAGGGCCAAAGCGGCGCTCTCGATCCGGCGACGGCGCGCAGCGTCACCATCGCGTCGGTGCTGAGCCCGCAGGCCGGACCCGCCAGCGACCCGAGCAGGGCGTCGTCATCGAGCGGGTTCGCGATCACCGCGAGCAGGCTCCGCAGATCGACCCCCTCGCGGGTCTCCCAGAAGCCGGTGCCGCCGACCACGTAGGGCTTCAGGCCGACCTGCTTCAGGGCCTCGACGTACATCCACATCCGAGATTTCGCCCGGAAGAGAATCGCGATCTCGCCCGGCCGAATCCCGCGCAGCCTCACGGCGTCACTCAGGTGCTGGGCGACCAGCAGCGCCTCGGCCTGGTACTGGCCATCCGTGGCCGGTCCGGGATGCAGCTCGGGTTCCACTGCCGGCGCCAGTGGCCCGAGATCCTGCTCGAGCCATCCCTTCGGTTCGGTGAACAGCAGCTCGACCTCGTCGCCTTCGGCCGGATCGGACTCGAGCCCGACCCGCAGGGGAGCGAACCGGTGCCGGTCGAAGCGGTCGAGCGGATCCATCCCGGCTGCCGCGTCATCGTCGAGCTTTCGCCCGATCAGGTTGACCGCGCCGATCACCGGTGCCTGAGAGCGGAAGTTGGCGGAGAGTGGCAACACGGTCACCTTCGGGTCGTCCCGGCGGGTGCGGAAAAGGCGGACGTCCGCGTAGCGGAATCCGTAGATCGCCTGCATCTCGTCGCCGACCGTGAAGAGCGTCGTCTCGTCGCCCCGCAGGGCGGCGATCAGGTTCAGCTGAAGCTGGTTCGTGTCCTGGAACTCGTCGACCATGATCTCGTCGAACTGCTGCCTGTACCGGGCGGCGATCGAGCCATGGGCGTTCAGGAGCTTCAGCGTGATCAGCTGAAGGTCCTCGTAGTCGAGCACGCCCGCTTCGTCCTTGATCGCCGAATACTCGGCGGAGTACAGCGAGAACAGCTCCGCGAGCCCCTTCCGGTATCGCTCACCGAACTCGGCGGCGGCAAGCGTGCCGCGCAGCTCGTCGACCACCGACAGCAGCGGTTTCAGCTTGGCGGACTTGGTGGTGGGCCTGACCCGTTCGAATGCCTCGAAGGTCAGTCCGTGGTGGTCGACCGACTCGAAGAAATCGATCATGTCCTGGATCTGGGCGATCGTCTTCTTCTGGATTCGGGGTGTATCCAGGGATTCCGAGGCGATCAGCAGCACCCTGGAAAGCACGCCGGCGATGTCCGGGGCCTCCGGTTCCGGCAGGACCGGTTCGATCTCACCGCGGGCCCGGAGCTGCTCGTAGGCGCTGGAGATCCCTCGCCGCAGGTGGGAGGGAGTGAACTTCGCGATCAGCTGTTCCCGTTCCTCCTGGTCGATGAACCGGCCGAGAGCCCGGTCGTACGCGGACTCCTTCATGCGGGCCGCCTGGACCTCGTCCAGCACCGCGAAGGAGGGGTCGACGTCGGCCTGGATCGGGTGGGCCCGCAGGATCCGGGAGCAGATCGCGTGAAAGGTCCCCACCCAGGCCGAGCTCATCGAGAACGAGCCGGTTTCCCCCGGGTCCGGATTGTCGTCGCGTGCCTTGCGGACCCGTTCCCGCAGTTCGGTCGCTGCCTTGTCGGTGAAGGTGAAGACCAGTATCCGGGCCGGATCGGGGTTCTCGGCGATCAGACGGGCATACCGGTCGACGGTGGTCTTCGTCTTGCCCGAGCCGGCGCCGGCCTCGACCAGGATGTCCGGGTCTCGGCACTCGACCGCGGCCTGCTGCTCCGGTGTCCGGTTGGTGCTCATCCGGCTCCCGCCGTTTCAGTGGGTCTCGGCGATCCCTCTTCGTCCGGGATCCAGTCGGGCACTGCGGCATGGTTCAGATGATTCGGACAGGTGGCCGGATCGTGCTCGATCCGGCCGGCCATCATCGCCTCGACCGCACGTCCGGATGCGGCGATGGCATCGGAGACCGCCGCTTCGAGATCCTCTTCCCGGTCCCTCGTCTGGGCATTGAGATCGGAGACGTCGGCCGCGAAGCCGGCGTCGACGATCCCGCGGGCGGCGCTCCTGCCGCCGACGATCGGTACGTAGAGCCCCGCGGTCGGTTCGATCCCCCAGGTTTTCCTCATGGCATGCATGTAGAGCTGGAGCTGGACTTTCTTCTCACGCTGGATCTGCGCCCGGGTCTTGACCGAGGATTTGCCGGTCTTGTAGTCGATCACGATGCCGCGCCGCCCGGCGCCGATGCCGTCCGCGCCCGAGGTGTCGATCCGGTCGATCGAGCCGCGCAGGGTCCAGCCGCCCTCCATCTCCAGCGCGAACTCGGCCTCCATCTCCCAGGGGATGAAGCCCGGGCTCTCACGCTCGGCTTCCTTCGCCAGGTAGGCGGTGATCGAGTCGACGGCCTGGCGGCGGATGATCCGGTGACCGGGACTGTCAGAGCCGAGATTCACTTCCGGGCTCTCGGCGAAGGCATTCACCTGTGGCTCCACCTCGCCGGACCATTCCGTGAGGTTCTCGGGCCGGGGGAGCTCTCCCGGATGGGCCGCGTAGAGGGCGGCGAGGACACCGTGAATCAGGTTGCCCCGCGCGATCGCCTCGGGTTCGGGACCGAATCTCCCCGGCCGCAGCACCCGCTCGATGAACCACCGGTACGGACAGCTGAGGAAAAGCTCGATCGCGGTGGCGCTGAAGGTCATGTCGCCGGCGATCAGTCCGAGTGCAGTCGGCCCGCTCAGTTCGGCCAGGCTCCTGGTCGAGAGCTCGGTGTCGGTGGCGGTTGCGATCCTGGACCGCACCTCGGCGGATTCCGAGTCGGTCAGCTCCAGCAGGCCGAGCTGGCCGGAGCGGGCGGCGGGCTCCGTCGCGGCGAGGCTGCGGACCAGTTCGTCGAAGCTGGGGGCACGGTCGGCGGCGAAGGTGATCGCGGAGCTGGGTCGGTCGGTCCGGCGGAGGTCTCCCAGCTCGGGATCGAACAGTTCCTCGATCTCGCCGATCAGCGGGGACGGGTACTCGGCCTTGCCACTCTCGTCGGCGACACGGGCCGAAAGCCACAGTCCCTCGGTCGGGACGCTGAGGCAGGAATAGAAGAGGTACAGCTCATGTAGTTCGGGATCGGTGAAATCGGGAAGGCCGATCGTGTTGCGCGCCTCCATCGTGAGGAACGGTCCGGCCCGCTCGCTGTCGCTGAACGCGCGCTCCTGGAGGGAAACCAGGAAAAGGTGTTCGAACCGCTTGGCCCGGAGCTTGCTCTGGCTGGCGATGCGGACCGTGTTCTGGGTCGGGATCGCCCAGGTCATGATCGCTTCGCTCATCAGGGCGTCGGCGATGTCGGCGGCCGTCAGCGGCTGTCCCTGGATCTTCTTCAGGTCCTCGCAGGCCCTCGTGATCGCGGTCGCGATCTGGGCCTCGGAGGCGACCCCGTCACCCGGCATCTCGTCCGGGCCGCTCTTCAGGATCTCGCCGCCGATCGAATCGGCCAGGGTCGCGATCATCTCGGGAATGTCCTCGCGCCGGCCGGTCGTCAGCTCACCCCAGTACGGCGGGGCCTCGCCGGTCAGCCGGCGGTAGAGCCCGGCCGCCTCGGAGGCTGATGTGAGGCCGCCCCGGAGTACACCGCTCTCGAGCTGATCCAAGACGTCCCGGTCCTGGCCGACCGGTCCGCGCAGAAAGGCGATCAGGTCGGTGGCCGTGCCGCCGGGGGAGACCGCCCTGAGCAGGCTGATGATCGTCTGGCCGGTCGCCGTTCCCGACGCGGGAGTTTCGCTCTCGAGGGTCACCGGAATGCCGTACTCGGTCAGAAGATCGCGGAAGCCGGGGCCGTTCAGGGCGGGGGAGGAGACCCCGATCGCGATGCGCCCGGGGTCGACCCCGCCGGAGACGAGACCCGCGATCTCGGCCGCGACCGATTCGGCTTCACCGCGCCTGCCCGAGGAACGCATCAGGGTCAGGGCCGGGCCGGGGGCCAGTTCGCCTTTGCGGCCGAGCCCGAAGTTGCGTTCGATCTCGAACAGCAGCGGAGCGTGATCGATCGGGTGTTCCGGCCTTTCGGTCGTGACCCTCACCGTCGCGAGACGTTCCTCCAGCCGGCCGAGCAGCTTCTCGGTCACGGCCATCGCCGGGTTGCCGACCTCATGGGTGAGCGCGATCGTCACATCGGTTTGGCCGGCGAGCCGTTCCAGAAGCTCGAGCTGGGTGTTGGTGAGATCGTCGAAACCGGCGACGAAGATCGGACGGCCCTGCCAGGCATCCAGCCTGATCCGGGTGGCCTTCAGCGCCAGGCCGGGAGTGTCGTCGAGGTTCTGTCCGGCGAGCAGCTGGAGGTACTCGCGGTAGACGGCCGCGATCCGTTCCAGATATTCACTGTCGGTTCCCGTGATCGCTTCGTTCAGCGCGTCGGGGTCGATCACTCCGTTGCGGAACTCGTCGATCAGGTCGAGCATCGCGTCGATCAGCCCCGGCTGCCGCTCGACCCGTTCGGAGATCCGCGGCCACGCCGACCGGATCGCCAGGGAGACGAAGTGGCGCCGCTGGACTCCGGAAGCGACCTCGCGGACGGTTCCGTCGACCGCGAGGACCTCGGTGACCAGATCCTTGAAGTGCATGATGCGGCCGCCGAGGAACGCTCCGCGCTCGCGGGCCAGCCTTCGTTCCCAGTCGAAGATGTCATCGATGCTCGGCACCACCAGCACCGGCCGGCGCGGAAGGAGTTCGACGTACTCCCGTCGAACCTGTTCCGTTCGGCCCGAATTCGGGGGGCCCTTGATGACGTAAAGCGGCATCAACCCAGACTAGAGTTCCGATCGGCGAATGGTTTTCTGATGCAAACGCCTTGGCTATCCGCAAAATGCGGCTTTCCGGAGGCACTTTTTACGTCCTGCGGCGTCTCTATCTTCCCGGGTGACCTTATCCCCACCCGAAGGACGGTCTCGCCCATGTCACTTTGCTTCGTCGATCCAGCTGATGCGATTCACGTCATCGCCGATTCCGTCGGCCGTGAGGCTCGCCGTCAGCTTCTAGGTGAAGCTCTGCGTGCATGGGTGGATGAGATCCCCGAGGAGGAGCTCGAGACTCAGTACGCCCGTGCGCTCGCCGAACTGGACCAGGACGATCTCTCCCTGCTGGCCGCCTGGCACGGCTCGATGGATCTGGGTCAGCCGGTCCCGAACCGCGACTTCCTGATGGGGGCTTTCGGTTCGCTCGGAGAGCACCGCCGCGAAGCCCTGAAGCTCGCCGCCGGATTCCGCGGAGAAGAGGTTCTCGAGGAAGGCCTCACCGAGGAACTGGCGCTCGAGACCGTGGTCGGCTGGCTCTCACCGGAGCGGCTGATGGCGCTCATGGGCGAGGCGATGGACCTCTATATCTGGGACCGCATAGGTTCGAACAACTAGGTTTTCGCCGCTGCCGTCGCCTCGGCAGGCAGGCTAGGAAAGGCCGCCAATCGGGCGGCCTTTCCCTTTGGTGGGCCATGGGCGAGCGGAGCCGGTTCGGTACGGGCGTCTACGGCGGAGCCTCGG
>Ga0335075_10002844_pt1 | contig 27664 bp, 19 predicted proteins | sample Lox_Sample_24_FD_206723 | JGI IMG/M metagenome (GOLD analysis project Ga0335075, IMG submission 206723) | Soil microbial communities from Loxahatchee National Wildlife Refuge, Florida, United States - Lox_Sample_2.4 | ecosystem: Environmental > Terrestrial > Soil > Wetlands | place: USA...
GATGTGCGCCGCGGCGCACGAAGTCGAAGGACCTGCTTTTCCTGCGGCTCGCGCAAGAAAACACTAGGGGCCCTGTTCTTTTTACCAGATTTTGAATGTAGAAAGGTCGACTCGGCCGAACCTAATTGTTCCACGCTCCTAGATCATCCTGCTCTCAAACGCGCTATTATCTTTCCAAGCAAAGGAGCTCAGAGTAAACTTCATCAGCGGTCGCCAGATCGTCTCATCGCACAATCACGCTCGAAATGATCGATGATCTCCCCAAAAAGGTCGATTTAGAAACACGCATCACGGCCTTGGTGGCCAAGCTTGTTTCTTTGATTTCGCCCCACGGCGAAACTATCGCATGGATTGGATCTGGGTTGTCCATCGGCTGCGGCTATCCCGATTGGGAAAAAGCTGTGGTCGAACTCTGTGAGGCCTGCATCCCGGATAAAGCCGACATCCCTCCCTCTAGTTTGGCCTCCGATCTTCTAGACTGGACCCAAAGGTGTAAGGACGCTGATCCCAACCAATACACCAACACCCTCGCGCGCTTGTTCGGCAAGGTGCCGATCAGTATCCGTTCTGCTTACAGCAGCATTTGTGGCTGTCCCTTCCGCTATGTTGTAACGACCAATTTTGACCGCTGCCTCGAAATTACGCGCGGAATGCGGATGGTCCTTGCCTATCCCGATCTTAATCTCGTTAAATATCGTGCCCCTCACCAGGTGGTCTATCTGCACGGCAAGGTTCGTGCACCATCAGAAGCGACAGCGGAAGACTTACTCTTCACTGCGAAGGAACTGGATGATGCCTACACAAATTCATTCGTTACCAGCGCTTTGCACTTACTGCTCGGAGGTTTCCCAACCATCTTCGTTGGATGCGGCTTGAGAGAAGCAGTGCTGAAGAATCTATTTAAGCACCTCAGGGACATCCATCGGCACACCCGAATATTGCCGCAGCAAAAGCTGATTCTTCTAGCCGACGAACCCGATAACGAGAAGCGTGATCGGCAAGACCGAGAGATGAACGAGTTGGGCATTTCAATTGAGCGATATCCGCTTGACCACGATGGCGGATCACAGAATCGTTATCGATATCTGGATGAAATTTGGGCGCGAGTAAGAGAAGAAATGAGCCAGAGTATGCAATCTCAAATGCTTAATGGCGGGACGATATGAAAGGCTTTTTTCGAAAACTCGACAAGATCGACGCAATTGTTGAACGTGGTAGCAGCTTAGAGTCTGCATCCGCACTTGTCGCGATGATGACAGAAACCGCCTCAACGGTCTACGCGCTTAATGCTATCGACGCAAGCTGGCTCAAGCCGCTTGACTCACTTGGTTTCTTCCGCGGCGAGTTGGCAGAAACAGAAGACGTAAACGGTCCAAGACGAGCGACATGGCCTGCGTCTGCCTACCTGAAAAGAGTCGCAGAAAACGCAAAAGACGAAGAAACGGCCCAAACACTTCAGAGAATCCTGTCATTCCTACCGCTTCCCGACAATTTCTATGTGGTCCGAGACATGATTGACATCGCAGTATCGTTACCCAACGAAATGCGGCGGGTCGTGGTCCCCGTTATCCAAAGAGTCTTGAGCAGAGCGAACACTGTCGAATTCACAAATATCACGGCTCTCATTAACACTCTTGCACAAAACGGTGATACAGGAGCCGCACTGCGGCTATTCAGCGTTTTGTTCGCGGTTTTTCCTCCTGAAACACATGAGCAACCCTTATTCGCATCGATTCCGAGAGCCTTCCTGGAGCCTTGGTATTACCGGCGAGAGATGAATAACTGTGTCAGCTCCCTAACGCGCCTAGGCGGCCTACGCGTTCTTAATTGTCTATGCCGAATATTGGATCAGTTTCTCCGGATAAGCACAAAGCAGCCGAGATTCCAAGGACCAGATGATTACTCCTATATCTGGCGCCCAGCAATAGAGGATCACGAACAAAATGTTCACGAGGACCAACGCGACACGCTCGTGACCGCGATTCGTGATTGTGCGTTGACCTTGTTATCTGAATCTCCTTCACTGTTTGTAGATTTGATGGAAATACTGGACTCTCAACAATGGTTTGTCTTCACGCGAATCTTGCTATTCGTGCTGGCTGACTCGCCAGCCGCCACACAGGACGCCATAGCCAAATATTCCACCGATCCATATCTGTTTAGTGAGATCGGAGTGAGGCATGAATATTCCCGTTTATTGCAGAAGAGGTTCAGGGGCCTCACGAATGAGCAGCAGGACGCAATTTTAATCATCATCGAGAGCGGACCAGAAAAGAGCACCTTTCAGCGGCATGTTGTCCGAGCTTTCGACCGCGAAGCTACAGAGAGCGAACTTCTAGCATATGTACGGCGTTGGCAATTCGATTGGCTGTCCTTCATTAAGGATGATCTTCCAGATCATTGGAAGATCCGTTTTATCGACTTGAAAAAGGAATTCGTCGAACCGGAGCATCCAGATTTTCCGGTTTTCACCAGCTCAGGATTAGGCCTCGGCCCTGGCGGACCACGAGTGCCGCCCGACGCAGCCGACACAGTAACTGTCGAGGCTCTCCTAGACAAGATCAGTGCCCATGTAAATAGGACGGAGCCGTTAAACGATGAAATTCGAGACATGGCGGAACGGCTTGGGAATCTAAGCGAAGAGGACCGCAAAGCGATCGAAAGAAGCGCAAACGAAATTGTTCTGCTGCCGCCGACCGCGATAGATACACTGGTCTCGAAACTGGTGACTCCGATCGCCGACGGGACGGAACCGAGCGCAGGGCCACTCCTGCAACTGCTTCAAGGTATCTCCCAAAGGATTCCCAAAGTCGAGGACACTGAGGTCCGGGCGAGCCTCTTAGAATTGACGTCGAGAATTGTCAGCCATTTCGTACCTGACCGCCAAGAGCTTATCCGGGATGAACTCGTCCCAATGCTCGTGGAGATCATGCAGCGGCTATTAACCGTCCTCAGAGCCGATCGCCACCCAGCCAGACGCCAATTCTCACAGGAGTTGGAGCCACTTACGGCAGCAATCAATACTCCTAGCGGGAGAATCCTTGACAGCGCTGTGAAGTTGGCTGTATTCGAGCGTAAAAATCAGGGATCCGCAGTGCTGGAGCCACACTGGCTTTTGGATGCTCTCTCACACCTCCTATTGACTCTGCCTAACGATGAGAGACTTATAAGCGCAATCCTCGGATATCGCTTCCCGTGGTTGGTTTATCTTTTTTCGAGATGGGCTTCGGACCACGCTGAGATGATCTTTCCAACGTCTCCTGGACTCCGGCGACGGTGGGAGGCCGCATGGTTCAGCTACGTGAGCTATGCAGGAGCCTATGACAATGTGTTCGCGGTCCTCGGCGACCAATATGCCAAGGCAGTAGAGGATTTATCCAGGGAACGAGAGTACAAGCGGTCAGATGCGAATCCAATCACTGGCCTTGCACAGCATCTTGCTTTGTTTTACTGGCGAGGACAAATGACCGTGCGAGATCCCCTGCTCCTTAGGTTCGCGAAACTGGGGAATGAAAGTGCTGTTAGCACCTTGCTGAGTACGCTTGGCCGTGGCATTCGCGAAGGAATTGACATTCCCCATGATCGAATAAAGTCCCTACGCGAACTAGCCGAATGGACGACCTTGAAATGGAGGCCGCGCCACAAGAAAGTCCAAAAAGCGTTGTCAGCGTTCGGTTGGTGGTTTCCGCACGATAGTCTAGGTGATGAGATTTGGCGGCTTAAGATATTGCAGCGTGCGGTAGCAAAGGCAGGCAGCGTCCAGAACCCGGATCAAGTATTCAAGATCCTTGAGGAAATGGCCTCGGAGATGCCTGACGGCGTGGTCAGCTGCCTCCGCTCATTAGTGATTGGTACATCAGACGAATCAACTCGCTATTTCTTAGCGAGCCGCGCGAAGGCCATACTAGAGAAGGCCGATGTTTCAGCATCTCAGCTCACAAGAAACAAGATTGGTGAGATAGCCGACCACTTTGGGGCAATCGGTCATTTCGAATACCGGCATCTGGCTCATGTGACCTAGCTAATTTCCGCCTACGCCTGCTTTTCTTGGCCGACAATTTCCCCGAACCCGCTACAATAGAAATAGATACAAAAAGGCCCGGCTGCCAACCCAGCCCGGGCCTTCCTAGTTTTCACAGGCAGGCTGCCCCGTAACCGGTTCAGAATCAGATCTTTGCCGATAAAGATCCTGTTTTCAGATCTTTACCGGATTCAAGACCGTAACCATCGCAGAATCAATCACTTTCAGAATCAAGGGCCAGAGACAGGGGGAGGGGGTACCCCAAAGATCAGACGACCATACGAACGAACCCATCCACGTAATCACCCAAACAGGTGATACCGGCAAGACGGTAACCAGCAGTAACATCCTACTCAGCATTACCTTTGAGCAATGCGCGTGAAGAAAACTGTAATTTGTATCGCCGAGTGCGGCGTGGGCCGATAACACCGCAGCTGAGAACGCCGCGCGGACCGCAGTCCAGAAACACAACCTGAAGCAGTCCCGGCGGGACATGAAGCGCATGCAAAAGCAGCAGAAAAAGTCTCGCCAAGCCGCCGCCAGGAAATCCCACTAAGACTCTGCTTTCTTAAAAGGAGACCCCCCACTCACCCCCCGGTAGCTTGTGTGGGATCGTCCTGTTCCCTGTGCCCTGACCCCTGCCTTTCCTGGCGTGCAATTTCCACCAACCCGCTACAATAGAAATAGAGACATTGTCGGAAATGCTCTGATCCCAAGCCGAAGGTCCCAGGTCGACGCGACCATCAGGGAGCGGTGACCTTGCAACTGGCTGCAAAGGGCATAGGATTTCCGAAAATGCCGAAGAGGCCCGGCCGCTCTCGCAGCCGGGTCTTCCTATATGTGGAGGCAAATCCCCGTCCATAACCGATTCAAAATCAGATCTTTGCCAATAAAGATTCTGTTTTCAGATCTTTACGGGGTTAGTATCCAGTAACATATGTAGAATCAATGGCTTACAGGGAGCCGGTCAAAACTGAGGGGGGTACCCTCCCCGGCTTGTCAATTCCAGGTAGACACTAGGTAATCCGCCTTAACGAAGCGGCTTGTTTGATGTCCAAACTTCAAACCGGCGACCAGGTCGCAATAGGAGGGGTAACGGGGGTATCCCAGCAACGAAGCCGGCTCACACACGCCGCAACCTCGCCATCAGGTGCTCAGGATGGATCGGCTTGGGAAGCAGCTCGAACTGGTGCCCATCGGCCTGCGCCTGGAGCAAGAGTTCTGACGTCGCCGCTTGCCCGGAAAAGAGGAAGATGGCTGTTTCCGGAAACTCCCCGCGTATTCTGATCCCAAGGTCGATTCCCGACATCTTCGGCATCAGCACATCGGTCAGAACCACGTCCGGCTGCATCGTCCGCGCCGCCTCGATCGCCGCCTCGCCGCTGTACACGCCCACTGCCTCGAAGTCATGCTCATTCAGAATCGCCGCCAGCGTATCGGCAATCAGCCGTTCATCGTCCACAATCAACACCCTCAGCTGGCTCCGCGAGTCCCTTCGGTCTGGCGCATCGGGCACATCCGACATTCGCGGTATGGATGTATCTGCCAAGGCAAAGACAATCTGATCAAGCACCTCAAGCCTCCTCGAACATCTGGCCCCTTTACATCAACCCGCCCGACGCCCCGTTTGTCTTGTTCTGCGCCTCGGAAACGGATTTCAGGGGAAGAAATATCCTAAACTGTGTGCCCCGATCCGGCAGTTCCGTACTGCTGGTCACACTTACTGTTCCGCCCCAGGATGCGACGAACTCCCGCACCACCCACAGTCCAAGCCCGGTGCCGGCATTGGGCTTGGTAGTGAAGAACGGCTCAAACAGCCGAGGCAGGTGCTGAGCCGGAATTCCCACCCCCGTATCCTGAATCGTAACCGTCACACCCCGGCCCGATGCTCCCACGGCCTCGCGGACCCCAATCTTAAGCGATCCGCCCTCCCGCATGGCGTCGATTGCATTCGAGATCAGATTCGAAAACACCTGGTGCAGCTCCCCGCGCAGGGCGTGCACCTCCGGAACAACCTCGAAGTCCCTCGTCACCTCGATCCCGGCGCTCCTGATCCGGCTATGGTAGACCGTGAGCACTTCTTCGATCAGCGCCGGCAGATCGATATCACCCGGAACCGAGCTCTCCCGGTAAAAGCCAAGCGTGTGCCGCGCAATATGAGAGACCCGGGTAAGCTCCCTCTCCGCTGTCGCCAGATATTCCCGGATCTTCCCGATCTCCGCCTTCGAAATCCTCGCCAGATAAATCAGGTTGAGTACCGACTCCAGCGGATTGTTGATCTCGTGCGCAATCGTCGCCGCCAGCCGTCCGGTTGCCGCCAGCTTTTCCGAAAGCAGCAGCTTCTCCTGCTGTATCCGCTTCTCGGTCACATCCAGTGCGAAGATCGACAGCCCATCCGCCGCGGGATAAGCATTCGCGTGAAACCATCGGTCCAGCGGCTGGTAGTGATCTTCAAGACGCGTCACCTGTCCGCTCTCCATTGCCTCCCGATACACCCGCCCAAACTTCGACTCGGCCAGCCCGGGGAACACCTCCCACAGATCCCGCCCGATCAGCTCGGCAGCATCAAACCTGCTCAGGGCGGCGATCTGTTCGTTGGCGTAAGTAATCCGCCACTCGCGATCCACCGCCACAAAGGCTTCGGAGATGCGCGCCAGCATCGCCCGGTACTGCGCTTCGGCGTTTTCGGCCTTGGTGCGCAGTTCGTGCTCTCTCGCCGTCAGCTCCAGCCGCAGCCGGTGCATGGAAATATGCGAGCCCACCCGCGCCATCAGCTCGCGCGCCGTAAAGGGCTTCACCAGGTAATCATCGGCGCCCGCCTCAAGCCCTTCCGACTCCGCCTCCTCACCCGCTCTCGCCGACAGCATGATGACCGGTATCGCCGCCGCCGTCGCACTCTCCGCACGTAGTGCCCGCAGCAGCTCGAAGCCGTCCATGCGCGGCATCATCACGTCGGTCAGCACCAGGTCGGGAGGATTCTCTCGCACGGCCGCCAGCGCCTGCTGTCCGTCTGCTACCGCGGTCACATCGTACTTCCGGGCCAGCAGCCGCTGCACGTACTCGCGCATATCGCGGTTATCGTCCGCCAGCAGCACCCGTGCCCGTTTTGCGCCGGCAGGCTCCTGCCCCTGCTCAAGAAGTCCGGCTAAATCTTCGTTGGCCAGATCCGTGGTCAACGAGTCCTCGTCAGCGGTGGCCCCGGTTAGCCATCGCAGCGCCTCCTGCACAAACGGCGCAGCTCCCAGCGTATTCTCGGGAGCTTGCCCGTCGCTTCTGAGAACCCGGTCCTGAGGAAGATGAGCCGACCCGAACGGGATCCTCACTGTAAAGGTCGTGCCCTCGCCTACCGCACTCCGCGCCTCTACCGTTCCGCCGTGCAGCCGCACCAGTTCGTCAACCAGCGCCAGCCCGATACCGGTCCCCTCGTGCGTTCGCCCCATCGCCCCTTCGATTCGGTGAAAGCGCTCGAAGATGCGCGGCAGCTCTGTCGCTGGAATCCCGATGCCGGTATCCCGCACCGCCAGCTCCGCATAGCCATCCGCTGCGCGCAGCGTCATCTCCACCGTTCCCTTGAGCGTGAACTTGAATGCATTCGAGAGAAGATTCAGCACAATCTTCTCCCACATATCCACGTCGACGTACACCGGCTCCGGCAGCGGCTTGCAGTCGATCTTGTATTTCAGGCCCGCCCGTTCCATCGCCGAGCGAAAGACACTCCCCAGCTCCGCGGTTCTGCCGCACAGCTCCACCGGCCGGTAGACCGCCTTGATCCTTCCCGCTTCGATGCGCGAAAAATCCAGCAGCGTATTCACCAGCCTCAGCAGCCGCAGCCCGTTGCGATGCACCGTCTCGATCTGTTGCAGTTGTTCCACAGGGATGGCCGGATCGCGGTCATTGAGAATATCTTCCAGCGGTCCCAGCATCAGCGTCAGCGGCGTCCGGAATTCGTGGCTGATATTGCTGAAGAAGATCGTCTTCGCCCGATCCAGTTCTGCCAGCGCCTCCGCACGGCGGCGCTCCTGCTCATAAGCCTCGGCATTGGCTATGCTCGCCGACACCTGCCCGCCCAGCAGTTTCAAAAATCCGCTGTAGCTGTCATCCGGCAGCCGATAGGGATTCAGACCCACCACCACTGCCCCCGGCCGTCCCATCGGTCCGGATGGCGACAGTGGCACCACCGCCGCTGTGTGCGGAGATTCATCCCAGGCTCCGCCCGGCAGCCCCGGAAACACCCTCCCCAGCTCACGCACCAGCTGGATCTCGTGGCTGCGCATTGCCTCCTCAAGCGGCCACATCTGCTTGGTGCCCAGCTCGATCGCGTCCGGTGCAGCCTCATGCCCGCTCGGCAGCCGCACCAGCCCCGCAAGTTCCATCGCCTTGCGCGAATCGTTCAGCACGTACATCAGCGCGAAGCAAATGTCTCGGGGATTCTCCATCAGGCTGAGCGCGCTTAACCGGCACGCCTCGCGCCACGTCCGCGCATCCGCCGTCCGCGACGCCAGCTCCCTCAGCAGCGCCACCTGGCGCTCGCCGATAATACGCTGGGTGTTGTCGGCGTTGGCGCAGATAATTCCGCCTATGCCGCTGTGATCGTTCGGCACCGGACTGTAGGAAAAGGTGTAGTAGGTTTCCTCGCGGTAGCCATACCGCTCCATGATCAGCAGCAGAGAATCGTCGTATGTTCCAACGTTGGCCCGCATCGCCGACTCGGCGCGCGGAACAATCTGGTCCCAGATCTCCCGCCACACCTCTTCGGCCGGCTTCCCCAGGGCCTGCGGATGCTTTCCTCCCACAATGCTCTTGTAGGCATCGTTGTAAAGGTTGATCAGCTCATCGCCCCACCAGACAAACATCGGCTGTCGGGAGGTCAGAATAATGCGCACGCAGGTCCTTAGACTCTGCGGCCAGTGCTCTACGGGGCCCAGCGACGTGCGCCCCCACTCGACGTGGCCCATGAGTTCGCCAAGCTCGCCGCCCCCACTAAACAGCGCATCCGGCATCTCTTGGATGTCTATCCCTTCCCGCAAGCCCCTTTTGGGCTTTCCGAACGATGCCTTCGCAGGCTCAACCTCACGCCATCTTCTCTCTGTTGGATGCGTTGAACTCGTTGGCCCGCGCGATGCCGGCAGTCACCCTGGCGCAGCGTAGCGTGCAGCACTCCGTCAGAGGATGCTGAACCGCAGTTTTGCGGTTGCTTTGCATTCCTCAGGTGCAGATTTGCGAACCGTACTGCCCCGCCGCCCGCTTCACCTTTTTGCGCGGCCTTCGCCCCCGGGAAATATCTTGACCCTGCGAAGGCCTGTGGTATCGTCTCGAATCGGTCAGCATCGCCGCAACCGCTGCCGTTCTTTTGCCCGCGCTCTTTCAGCGGCCAGTGAGGCTCATTTGTAACGTCCGGCAAGTCAACCGCACTACCAGCCAGTCGTTTCTTTGGAGACGGGATGCCCGCGCAGATCAATCATTTTTTTGTGCTGATGATGGAGAACCGCAGCTTCGACCACATGCTCGGCTTCATGAAGGCCACCGGCTACGACATCGAAGGCCTCGACCCCGCTGCGCTCCCATACAACGAAGACTCCGCCGAAAATAAAATCTACGCGTCGAGCGATGCGCAATACACCGGCGATCTCGCCGCCGACCCCAACCATCATTTTCCCGATGTGACCCAGCAGCTCTACGGAACCCTCCAGCCCGCTCCCGGCCAGCAGCTCGATATGTCCGGCTTCGTGCTCAACTACGAAGTCAAAAGCGGCAGCGCCGCCTCAGGCGCTCACATCATGAAGTGCTTCAAGCCTGAGGCTCTCCCCATACTCACCACTCTTGCTTCCCAGTACGCCGTCTGCGATCACTGGTTCTCCTCCATCCCCGGCCCCACGCTGCCCAACCGCCTCTACGCCCATTGCGGAACCTCGCGCGGACGCCTCGACATGGCGCCGGAATACTACCAGGGCTTCTACACCGTCTACGAAGAGCTCGCAAAAAACCAGGTCCCGTCCTGCATCTTCTGGAGCGACTGGTCTACCACGCTCACCTTCTCCGGCCTGCTCGCCCACCAGAATCTCTTCTACATCGATTACGAAAATTTCAGCGCCATCTGCAAAGGACCCGCCAACCAGGTCCCCGCCTACTGCTTCATTGAGCCGAGATATAGCCCCGCCGACGCGCTCACAGGCGGAGTACTGCCGCAGAGCGACCAACACCCGGACGCGGATGTTCGCGACGGCGAGACGCTCATTCGCAACGTCTACAACGCTATCCGTCAGAACGACGAACTCTGGCACAGCAGCATTCTCGTCATCGTCTACGACGAGCACGGCGGCATCTATGATCACCTCCCGCCGGTTCCTCTTCCATCGCCCGACGGCCTTTCCTCCGTCGATCCTCCATTCGACTTCAAGCTCAGCGGAGTCCGCGTTCCCGCGGTAGTGATCTCGCCCTACATAAAGCCCGGCACCATCTGTAAAACAATCTTCGATCACACATCGCTGATCGCCACCGCCCTCAAGCTCTTCGCTAAGTGGCCTAACGACGCCCTCTACGATCGCGCGCAGTCCGCAAACACCATCGACACTCTGCTCGACCTGACCATGACACCGCGTGACGACTGGCCAGCTTTTGACGAGCCAGCCGTCGCCGCCCGGATCCAACCCGCGGCCATCACTCCGGCGCCACTCTCCGACCTGCAGCGCGAAGCCATCCAGCACGCCATCAGCCTGAACGCATCCTTGCCTGCTGCAAATCGCGTACCTGTTCCCGGCGACCTCACCCAACCCGCGCAAGCCGGAGCCTTCACCCAGGCCGTCGCCAGGGCCGCCCTCGCGGCACACCAGGGCCTGAAATCATGAGACGCCCCGCCCGTCTCCTGCTTCTCGTTCTGGTCCTTGCTACCGCCGCTCGTGCCGAGGACTGGTCCACCACGAAATCCGCTTGCCACGACGGCTTCCGTCCTTCCCAGCCGGCGCCCGGAACCACTCCCGCTCCCGCCCAAAGACTCCACAACTTTGAAGAGTGCGCCGTCGATCTCCTCACCCTCGACCCCGTCGGCCCCACTGTCGGCAACATCGGCACCGGCAGCGGCTTCGGCGGAGGCGCCCGCGTCACCTGGTCTCCGAACGCGAATCAGATCCTCACCCTCAAAGGCCTCTACTCCACCAACAACTCCTACGTCACCAGCGGACAATACCGCTTCGTCTTCCGCCCCCTCCGTCCCATCGAAATCGGTGGCAACAAAGGCCATCCTGGCCAGATCGACGACACCCACGCCAACCTTGATTTCAACCTCGTCCGCTTCGACCTCGCCGTGCAGGACTTCTACGGCCTCGGCCCTGACAGCACACTCGCCGGTCACGCCGTCTACCGCCAGCAGGAAACCTCATTCGGCGTGAACGGCTACATGCCCCTGCCCGTCGTAAGCGGGCGCGCCGGCATTGTCGGCGTCCTCGGCGAACTCAAATATCTCAGTCCCGTCACCAAGGGCGTCACTGGAGACGCCTTTCCCTCTGTCAACGTTGCCTACGGCGACGCCGGAGCCCCCGGCTCGACTACCCAGGCCAACTTCGTTGAAGCCGGAGCCGGTCTCAGCATCCGCACTCCCACAACCCGGCCCCTCATCTGGGAGCAGCACGAAGCCCAGGTCATGTACCGCCACTATTTCGATCAGGGATCCCGCCAGTATTCCTTCGACCGCCTCGACGCTTGGGGAGACGTCACCTTCACCATCCTCAAGCAGCCTGCCGCCAGCACTGGCCGTTGGGCCCACGTGGACTACAACCGTCCCGTGTGGAAAGACGCTCTCTGCATGCAGACTGCAACCGGGGCCTGCGAGATCGGAGCCTTCACCATCACCGGACGCGTCGACACTTCCTACACGGCTAACGTAAGCCAGGTGCCCTTTTACCTGCAGCCGACGCTGGGCGGAGCCGACTTCGAGGGCAACGACACTCTGCGCGGACTCGTCGACTACCGCCTGCGCGCGCCCAACCGCCTGCTCGTGCAGGTTGACTTCGACAAACCCATCGCTCAGATCGGCGTCAAAGGCCACCCGCTCGGCCAGTACGGCCTCTACAGCTTCTTCGACGCCGGCAACGTCTCGCTCACTCCCGGCACACTCACTTCCAACGGAATGCGCACCGACGTCGGCGTCGGCTTCTCCATCGCCGTACAAAATAAGATCGTCATGCGCGTCTACATCGGCTTCGGAGCCGGCGAGGGGAGCCACCCCAACGCCAAAATGGCCAACGCCTTCTAACTACGCTTGCGATTCAGGTGCGTGACTGTCTCACCGCATGCTGGCGAAGGCCCGCGCCCCCGTCCGGCGGCTTGAAGCACCATCCGTCTCGTAACGTCGACTCCCTATTCTTTCGGTTTCGTAATGACTAGGATTTATTCTGATCTAGGTTTGTCCGGCCTTGTGCCGGTGCGGTCAGTTGCAAAATCCCACACTATGATTTGTTCTCGCAACCTTCTCCGGGGCGTGCTTGCTTTCTTTATCTGCCTCATCGCCTCCTGTCCGACGACCTACGGATTTCAGGCTTCCGGCCCGCTCGAAACTGAAGCTCCCACCCCTGTTGCCGCTGACGCCGCTCTGCCCGACGCGCCCCCGGCACCCGAAGACGTCACCCTGAAAGGGCTGCCGCTCGCCATCCTCAAGGATCAGATCCCCATCTGGACCAGCCCGATACGAACCCGCCCCCATGACCTCATCTGGCTCCTGCCGCTCGGGGCGGCCACCGGCATCACCCTCTCGACCGACACCGACACCATGCGCGAGGTCTCGCGCGACCCCACCTTCAACAAGAACAACGTCAACGTCTCGAATTACCTGCTGGGCGGCGAACTGGCGATTCCCGCGGTCATGTACGGTCTCAGCATTTTGAATGGTAACGATCATGCGCACGAAACCGGCATCCTCTCCGGGGAAGCCGTCGCCGATGCCGCGATCGTCGAGGAAGTCGCCAAGGTCGCCTTCCGCCGCGAGCGGCCCCTTACCAACAATGCCGCCGGAGACTTCTTCGTCTCCGGTCTCGGAACTCAGGGTGGATTTCCCTCGACGCACTCCACGCTGGCCTGGGCGGCCGCATCCGTCATCGCTGGCGAATACCCGTCAGTCTGGGTTGATGCCAGCATTTACACAATGGCAACCGCAGTCAGCCTGACCCGCGTCCTCGGCCAGCAACATTTTCCCACCGACGTGCTCGTCGGCGGAGCCGCCGGATGGCTCATCGGACACTACGTCTTCAAAAAACATAGTCAGGTCCGCACCGGATACGGGCTCCACGCTATCCTTGCCCACGTCACCCACTGATTTATCGACTGGTCGCAGGTCGCTTGCTTGCCTTCCGGGGCTTCCTCGCCCGAGCCTGGCTCGCCGACTGAATAGCATGCGCGCTCACAATCGCCTTTATCAGCCCCGGAAAGCGCTCCTCGAGCTCCGCGCAACGCGAGGTGTTATGTACTTCCACACCGTGCCTCTCGCCGCGAATCAGTCCCGCTTCTCTCAGCGCTTTGAAGTGCTGGGAGAGCGTCGACTTCGGAATCGCCTTGTGGTTCACCGTTAGGAACGCCGAGCAGTTGTACGAGCACTCCTGCGCCACAATGTCGGCATAGATAGCCACCCGCACAGGGTCGGAAAGAGCATGCAGAATCCCCTCTACCGTAATGTCCTCGATCGAGGGATGGAATAGGGGTCGCATGCATATAAGATTAACCACCATTAAAAAATGGTTCAATAGTTCATATTTTCGGAACTAATGAATCTTCCACAGCCTCCTCCCCATCTACTGTCCAGAATTCAGTGAGGCGGCCGGCAAGGGCGCCCCTCAAAAGATTTTGGAAGTACAAAGAAGGGATACAGATATGAGCAAGCTCGCAGGTAAAGTCGCAGTGGTCACCGGCGCATCCAAGGGTATTGGAGCCGCCATCGCCAAATCGCTCGCCGCTGAAGGCGCCTCCGTCGTCGTCAACTATGCGTCCAGCAAAGCCGGCGCAGACGCCGTAGTCAAATCCATCACCGCCGGCGGTGGCAAAGCCGTCGCGGTTGGCGGAGACGTCTCCAAGGCCGCCGAAGCCCAGGGCATCATCGACGCCGCCATCAAGAACTACGGCCGCCTTGATATTCTGGTCAACAACTCGGGCGTGTATGAGTTCTCCCCAATCGAGGACATCACCGAACAGCACTTCCACAAGATCTTCAACATCAATGTGCTCGGTCTTCTGCTCGTCACCCAGGCTGCCGCAAAGCACCTCGGCGAGGGCGCAAGCGTCATCAACATCGGTTCCGTCGTCACCAGCGTCACGCCCCCGGCCAGCTCTGTCTATACCGGAACCAAGGGAGCCGTCGATGCCATCACCGGAGTGCTGGCAAAGGAACTGGGCCCGCGCAAAATCCGCGTCAATGCCCTTAACCCCGGAATGGTCGAAACCGAAGGCGTACAGACCGCAGGTTTCCTCGGCACCGATTTCGAAAAGGGAATCGTCGCCCAGACGCCCCTCGGCCGCCTCGGCCAGGTCGACGACATCGCCACCGTCGCCACCTTCCTCGCCTCCGACGACGCCAAGTGGATCACCGGCGAGCTCATCCGCGCCGGCGGCGGTCTCAACTAATCACTTCCCCCTTCATTCCTCCTGGTCTCCCGCTGTTGAAAGCCGACGACGGCGGGAGACACCTCCAACCCTCAGCCACCTGCATAGGAGAAGTCATGGGAAAGCTCGAAGGAAAGGTAGCCGTCATCACTGCAGCAACTTCCGGCATGGCGCTCGCGACCGCGAAGCTCTTTGTCGAAGAGGGCGCCTACGTGTTTATCACCGGCCGTCGCAAGGACAAGCTCGATGAAGCCGTCAAACTCATCGGCCGCAACGTCACCGGAGTACAAGGCGACGCCGCCAACCTCGCCGACCTCGACCGCCTCTACGAAACCGTCAAGCGCGAGAAGGGCAAGATCGACATCCTCTTTGCCAGCGCCGGCCGCGGCGAGCTCCTCAAGCTCGAAGACGTCACCGAGGAGCACTTCGACCAGATTTTCGGAGTTAACGTTCGCGGCACGCTCTTCACCGTCCAAAAAGCGTTGCCCCTGTTCAACAACAACGGCTCTATCTTCCTCAACGGATCCATCGCCAGCATCAAGGGATTCCCCGATTTCAGCGTCTACAGCGCCAGCAAGGCTGCTGTGCGCTCTTTCGCCCGCACCTGGCTGCTCGAGCTGAAAGACCGCGGTATCCGCGTGAACGTCCTCAGCCCCGGCACCATCGACACGGCGATCCTCGATCCTCTCGGTGAAGAGGCTAAAGAGATGTTCAAGTCCCTGATCCCGCGCGGCGAAATGGGTCGTCCCGAAGAGATCGCAACCGTTGCCCTCTTCCTCGCCTCCAGCGACTCCAGCTTCGTCAACGGCGTCGAGCTCTTCGTCGACGGCGGCACCGCCCAGGTCTAAGGGGCAGGCCTGATCGAATAATTCCGCAAGCCGCATCGCGACCAGCAATCAGATGCGGCTTACTTGGCCGCCCCAAACCCCGGATACGGCTCCAGCGGAACCAGCGCCGTCACCTCAAGCAGACCGGACCGGTAGAGCGGAAAGGTCTCGACAGCCGCCTGCACCTCGGCCACCGAGGCCGCTTCCCACAAAATGCTCGCTCCGGGTGTATCGCCTCTCTTCCACACCTGGCGTATCAGTCCGCTCACATACAACTCGCGGACTCTGCTGGCTTCACCGGCTATCAGTTCGGGTGTAAAGGCTTCCGGCGGAAACCTGTCGACAAGGCGGCGGCTGATCGAAAGAACCTGCATGGCAGTAGTCTACTGAGATCCCGGCCGTCAATTCCGACAATCTCTTCCGCCCGAAGTATATTAGCTCTCGTGATCGGCAGGCAGCGCAGCGGCGTGTTCCTCTCCTACGCTCGCGAGGACGGCGAAGCGTTCGCCGCAACCTTGCGCGAACGTCTGCACGCTCAGGCGCCCGACATAGAAGTCAAGCAGGATCGCCTCCTTCTCGAAGGTGGAGTCGGCTGGTGGAAACAGCTCACCGACGCCATCGACTCCGTCGAATTCCTGGTCCTTGTCATGACGCCCTCCTCCATGCGATCGGAAACCGTCCGCAAGGAATGGCGATACGCCCGCCAGGCTGGAGTATGCCTCTATTCCGTCAAAGGCGCGCCTGACGTTGACCTTCAGTTATCAAACCTGCCGCGCTGGATGAGCAAGGCCCATTTCTTTGACCTCGACAAGGAATGGGAAAGCTTCGTCGCGCACGTCCGGAAAGGCTGCGACGCACCGCGCGTACCTTTCATGGCGCCCGACCTCCCCGAGAACTTCGTCGAGCGTCCCGAGGAGTTTGGGCGACTCAAGAGCCTTCTCCTCAGCACCGACCGCAAAGGACCCGTAGCCATCACCACTGCCCTTTCCGGCGCCGGGGGCTTCGGGAAAACAACCCTCGCCATCGCCCTGTGTCACGACGAAGATATCGTCCAGAACTTCGATGACGGCATCCTCTGGGTCACCCTCGGCCAGAACCCCAACGTCATGAGTGCCCTGGTCACCGCATACGCCGCCCTCACCGGCGAGCGCCCCGGATTCGCCAGCGAAGAAGATGCAGCATTCCAGCTCGGCCAGAAGCTCGAAGACCGCACCTGCCTGCTCGTTATCGATGATGTCTGGGACGAATCACATTTGCGGCCCTTCCTCCGTGGCGGCAATGCGGGCGCCAGGCTGTTCACTACCCGCAACGCAGAGATTGCGTCCTCGAAGGCGCGACCCGTGAAGGTCGATGAGATGAGCGGGACACAATCGCAGGCGCTGCTCGCCAAGGGTGTCCCGGGACTGAACAGCGTGCAGGCGCAGCAATTGTCGCAGCGACTGGGCGAGTGGCCTATAGCGCTCGAGCTCGCCAGCGCCATGATGCGGCAGCGGATCGAACAAGGTGATTCGGCGGAACATGCCGCCCAGCGTCTCCTCTACACACTGGATAAAAAGGGCGCGCGCGGACTTGTAAAGAGCACCGGAAGCCATCGCAACATCGACAGCGTTCTGCAGGGCAGCCTCGAACTGCTGAGCGATGAAGACCGCGCTCATCTGATCGAACTCTCGATATTTCCCGAAGACGTTGCAATTCCTCTGACAGCAGCCGCGGTACTGTGGGGCCTTGACGAATTCGAATCCGAAGATTTGGCCCAGCGGTTCGCACGCCTCTATTTGCTGAAGCTCGATCTCTCCCGCGGATCGATGCGTCTGCACGACGTATTGCGAAGCTGGCTGGTTGCGGCTGCGAGCAATGCCGCCGCGCTTCATAGCCGATTGGTGGACGGGTGGTCAGACTGGCACCGCCTGCGCGATGTCTACGCGTGGCGCTGGCTCACGTGGCACCTGGCCCAGGCAGGCAGGAAGACAGACATCGAGAAGCTGCTATGGGATCCAGCGTGGCTGCAGGCAAAGCTCGCCGCAGCCGACATCAACGCGCTGATCGCCGACTTCGAGTATCTGAAGCCGTCACGGGAAGCGGAGCTGATCCAGGGCGCGCTGCGGCTCTCGTCCCATGTCCTCGCCAAAGATCCGTCACAATTCGGTTCCCAGATGACCGGCCGCCTCTTGTCGCATGCCAATCACGAGAAAATTCAGTCGTTTATCGATTCGACAGGCCAAACTGCAGATCGCCCGTGGCTTCGCCCTCTGTGGCCGACCCTCGACCCGCCCGGCACAGCGCTTCTGCGCACACTGGCTGGCCACTCCAGCTTGGTTAATGGCGTGACAGTGACAACGAATGGGAGCCTGGCCGTTTCCGCTTCGGATGACAACACGCTTAAGGTCTGGCATCTGGAGGACGGGCGCGAATTACGCACTCTCGAAGGTCACTCCCGCGAGGTCTATGGCGTGGCCATCGTTCCCGACGGGCGACGTGCGGTCTCCGCTTCCCGTGACAAGATGCTCAAAGTCTGGGACTTGGAAAGCGGGTGCGAACTGCGGACCCTCGAAGGTCATTCCGGTGCGGTCAATAGCGTCGCCATCGCTCCGGACGGGCGGCGCGCAGTATCCGCCGCCAGAGACAATACGCTCAAGGTGTGGGATCTGGAGGCCGGCCGCATACTGCTCACCCTCGAAGGTCATTCCAACTGTGTCAATAGCGTCGCTATAGCTGCTGACGGGCAGCACGCCGTCTCCGCTTCCTCCGACAGGACGCTCAAAGTCTGGGATTTGGAGAGCGGCCGCGAACTACGCAGCCTCAAAGGTCACTCCGGCGAGGTCTATGGCGTGGCCATCGCTCCGGACGGACGGCTTGCAGTCTCCGCTTCCCGTGACAAGATGCTCAAGGTCTGGAACTTGGAGAGCGGTCTGGAACTACGCAGCCTCGAAGGTCACTGCGGCGGGCTTACTGGCGTGGCCATCACTCCGGACGGTCGGCGCGCGGTCTCCGCTTCGTTCGATAAGTCACTGAAGGTCTGGGACTTGGAGAGCGGTCGCGAACTGCACAGCTTCGAAGGTCACTCGGGCGGCGTCAAAGGCGTGGCAATCGCTCCGGACGGTCGGCGCGCGGTCTCCGCTTCCCGGGACAAAACGCTTAAGGTCTGGGATCTGGAGAGCGGCAACGAACTACGCAGCCTCGAAGGTCACTCCAGCTGGGTTCGTAGCATGGCCGTGACTCCGGACGGTTGGTGCGCAGTCTCTGCCTCCCGGGACAAGACCCTCAAGATCTGGGATCTCAAGGCCGGGCGCCAGCTGGGCAGCCTCGAGGGCCACCTCGACGAGGTCAGTTGCGTGGCTATCACTCCGGACGGGCGTTCTGCAGTCTCCGCTTCGTGGGACAAAACTCTTAAAGTCTGGGATCTGGAAACCGTTTGCGAACTTCGCACCCTCGCCGGTCATTCTGACCGCGTCAATGGTGTAGCCATTGCACCAGATGGCCGTCGCGTAGTCTCCGCCTCCAGAGATAGGACGCTTAAGGTCTGGGATCTGGAGAGCGGTTGCAAACTGCGTACCCTCCAGGGTCATAACAGCGAAGTTCACAGCGTGGCAATCACTCCGGACGGTCGGCGCGCGGTATCTGCCTCCAGGGATAAGACGATCAAGGTCTGGGATCTGGAGAATGGTCACCTCTTGGGTAGCTTCGAGGGTCACTCCGACCGGGTCCGTAGTGTCACCGTCACACCGGACGGTCGGTACGCAGTCTCGGCTTCGGATGACAAAACCCTGAAACTCTGGGATCTGGACAGTGGTGGCGAACCGCGAACTATCGAGGGCCATTCCGCCCTCGTCAATAACGTGGCTGTCACCCCGGACGGACGTCGCGCGGTCTCCGCCTCTTGGGACAGGACGCTTATGGTTTCGGACCTGGCCAGCGGAGCGAAGGTTGCCGCCTTCACCTGCGATGCCGCAGTGACCTTTTGCGCCCTTGCTGACGATCGCAGGATCCTCGCCGGCGACTATAGCGGCCGCCTCCACCTTCTCGCCCTCGAATTCCCGCAGCCCCGCTAGCCGCCAGTCCAAAAGCGCCGGGAATGAGCCAGGCCAGTCACACCCTGCTAAACTAACCGGTACGTCCTCCTTCCAAATGCACCTGAATCCCCATGTTCTGGGAACGTCCGCATTCGTCTCCGTATTGGGCCTCATCGGCGTAATCATTTGGCGAATCCGTGAAGCCAGAACCGCCGTCACCGTCCGCAAAATCCTCATCCCGCCGCTCGGCATGAGCACCGGGTTCTCCATGTTTCTCGTCCCGGCGTTTCGCGTGCCGATTCTCTGGGCCGCAGTCGCGTTCCTGATCGGCGCTCTTCTGCTCTCCTGGCCGCTGCTCATTACTTCGCGGCTTGCGATCAAGGGTGACGAAATTGTCATGCACCGCTCCAAAGCCTTCTTCTTCGTGATCATCGTCCTGGCAGCAGTACGCTATTTCGCCCGGGGCTATTTCGACGCCATCATGTCCCTCCAGCAGACAGCCGGCCTGTTCTTCATATTGGCCTTTGGCATCATCCTCCGCTGGCGGCTGCAAATGTTCTCCCAGTATCGCGCCCTCGCCTCCGCCCGCGACACCTTCCCGGCGATCGCCAAACCCGAACCTGGCCGTTCCAATCCCTAATCGCTAATCCCTGCCTCTACGTGGCCGACAATTTCGCCAAACCAGCTACAATAGAAATAGAGCCTAAAAAAGCCCGCCCTCACGGCGGGCTTTTGCGTTATGCAGGGACCCGCCTCAGCGCCACCCAATTTCCAAAACGGGAAGAATCAATCCGTCGGCTTAACCATAACTTGCATATTTTCAGATCTTTAGCGTAAGTCATTTGTTATGAATCGGTCTCAAACCACAATTGTCTAAGTTCAATGGAATGAATGAGTAGCAAACTACACCGAGGAGGTGGGGGAGGGGGGTATAGTGGGGACGAGGGAAGCGCTCCATGAATCCGACTGAAACCACCGCCTCCGAAACGTCCACCATGACCACCGAAGAAGTGGTCAGCTGGACCAAAAAGCTGAACTACGGAACGTGGAAGTACCAGCGCTCCTGGAATCCGATGCACATCGTCGATGCCGAGGGCTGCTACTTCACCGACTCCAGGGGCAACCGCTACCTCGACTTCTCCTCGCAGCTGATGTGCTCGAACCTCGGCCACAAGAACCAGGCCGTCATCGAGGCCATCGCCCAGCAGGCCCGCAAGCTGCCCTACATCATGCCCGGCTACGCCACCGACACCCGGGTGGAGCTGAGCCGCCTCCTCCTCGAGGTTCTGCCCGAAGGCCTCAACAAATTCTTCTTCACCACCTCGGGCACTGAGGCCAACGAAGCCGCCTTCAAGATCGCCCGCATGTACACCCGCAAGACCAAGATCCTCGCGCGTTATCGCTCCTATCACGGGTCGACAATGGCCTCGATTGCCGCGACGGGAGATCCGCGCCGCTGGCCCCTCGAGTCCGTCGGCGGCAAAAGCCAGGGCTTCGTCTTCGCCCCCGAGGTCAACTGCTACAAGTGCCCCATCAAGCACACCTATCCCGGCTGCGGAATCGCCTGCGCCGACTACCTCGAGCACATGATCGCCAACGAGAGCGACGTCGCCGCGGTGATCGTCGAGCCGGTCGTCGGGACCAACGGAGTCCTGGTACCGCCGAAGGAATACATGCCGAAGCTGCGGGAGATCTGCGACCGCCACGGCGTCCTGCTCATCGCCGACGAAGTCATGTCCGGCTGGGGACGCACCGGCGAGTGGTTCGCCATGGACAACTGGGGCGTGAAGCCGGATATCCTCGTCACCGCCAAGGGCATCACCTCGGCCTACGTGCCGCTGGGCCTCTGCGCCACGACGGGCAAGATCGCCGACTACTTCGAGGACCACTTCTTCGCCCACGGCCACACCTACGAAGCCCACCCCATGACCCTGGCCCCGGCCGTCGCCGCCATCCACGAGATGCAGCGCCTCGACCTCGTTGCCCGGGCCCGCGAGATGGGCAAGTATCTCGGGGAGAAGCTGCACGCCCTGAAGCCGAAGCATCCCTCGATCGGCGAGGTACGGGGCTTGGGGCTGTTCTGGGGAGTAGAGTTGGTCCGCGACCAAGCGGAGAAGACCCCCTTCAACACCATGCAGGACAAGGTGGACGGCAAGCCTGCTGTAGTCGAGCAGGTCGCAGGAGACATGCTAAAGAGGGGGGTGTCCCTGCAAGCATGGATCAGCCACTTCGTCGTAGCCCCTCCCCTGATCGTGACCAAAGAGGAGATCGACCTCGGCGTCGAAGTCCTGGATCAGTCCTTAGCTATTGCCGACAAGGCGATCTAGACCAGGAATCAGGGACGCTTGTAGACCAAGCCGCCCTTCATCACGAAAGAAACGTGCTGAGTGACACTGATATCTTCGAGCGGATTCCCAGGCACTGCGATGATGTCGGCAAAATAGCCGGACTTGAGCTCGCCGATTTGCCCTGCCCAACCGAGCAGCTTCGCTCCATTGAGCAGATCTGCCTTCAGAACGTCCGCCGCCGGCATCCCGAGCTTGTTCATCAGCACAAGTTCCCGCGCCTGGGTGCCATGCGGGAAAGGCCCCACATCCGACCCGACGGCGAAGGGTATCCCGGCGGCCATCTGTTTTTTGAACTCTGCCGCATGGTAGTCGAACATCGCTCGCTCTCTCGCCGCCACCTCAGGATTTGCCGCATGATCGGCTAAGTACTCGAAGATCGTAAATGTCGGCACGGCAGGAATCTGCTTCTCGCGCATGATGCGCATCGTCTCCACACTCAACTGCGCAGCATGATCAATCGAGGCTACGCCGGCCTGAGCGGCATACAACGTTCCTGGCTCGCCCATCGCATGTACGGCAACTTTTCTGCCCAGGCGGGCTGCCTCATCCACGGCTGCCTTTAACTGTGCCTCGGTGTATTGATAAGGCGTGGAGAAGACTCCGTCATGGATCGAGTCTTTACCCGTCTCGTACATCTTCACGAAGTCCGAGCCCTCTTTGAATTGCTCCCGAATCGCCTCCACAATCTGGTCGGCGTTGTTTGCGTACGTGGCGTTCGACAGCACGTGTTGCGCCGGATTGAAGTCGTTCGCGTCCTCGTGGCCGCCGAGGATATCGATCGCGTTGCCGCTGATGCGAAGGCGCGGACCGGGAATCAGGCCATCGTTGATGGCGTTGCGCACGGCCGTATCAGCAGAACCAGCGCCCTCCGTGCCCATGTCGCGTTCGGCGGTGAAGCCAGCCATGAGATCGTCCCGGGCCGCAAGCGTGGCGAGGATCGTCCGCTGTGGAACCGACTCCTCCACGGTCTGCAGGTCCTCGGCTCCCGGATGCAGAAACAGGTGCACATGAGCGTCGATCAAACCAGGCATCAGCGTCGCCTCACCTAGATCGATCACTTGAGCGCCTGAGGGGTGGTCAACATCCGACCCTGCAGCCACGATACGTTGACCCCGGATTAGAACCTCGCCGGGGGAGACAATCTCTCCTGCGGCAGTGTCCAGCATGTGCGCTGCATGCAAAACAATGATGCGATTATTTGCGGTCGCCACCTGGGCCGCGGCAGGGTCCCAGAGATTCGCGGTCAACAGAACTGTTGCGATCAAAACGAGGTTTGCTGTGCGCCTCATTGAGCGTTGCCCTGAGTGAAAATTGTGAACACAGCGATCTTAAAGACGGGCACCCTCTACACGCGAGAGCAAATTTGAAGAGCGACAACACCAAGCCGAATCACATCACCCAGGCGACTCGCTCGAGTTCGCTCTGCATGCATTCGTAAGAGCACCCGGCGCCCTCGAGGCGCAGCACGGCATCGCGCGCTTGGTCAGTGCTTACGCCGTAGCCGCGGCCGGCAAGAAACGCCGACAGCACTTCAGCCGCTTGCCAGAGGTCGATTCCGGACTGCATGAGTGCGTTGCGTAGACCTGCCAGTTCAGTCACCGCAAATTTCTCGACTCTGCTGCCATCCGTCATCGTTGTCTCCTGCTGCAGCCCACTCATCGGGCCTGTCTGCTTAGACACCAAACAGGTGCCGATGTTGCTGTTATTTCTACGATTCAGCCATAGACCGATCGTGAATTGTTTCCCACGTCAAAATCCGCAGACTTATCGCAAAGCGAACCTGCCGCTATCAACAGCTACGCAGTAGCGCATCCTATGGTTTCCATCGGCCTACGAATTCTTTTCGCGAGAGATGAATCGTAGCACTTCGGTGCTACCGCACAATCGGGTTGCACTTCGAACTGTTTACGCCGCCGGGGGATCAGTAATTGACCGTTCCGGCCGAAGTACCGGTATTCCATCCACCACCGGATATCGCCGACCGCATGCGACGCAGTCGACGCTGGTCGCGGCGGGTACCAGTCTTCCGTGGCATGCCGGGCATACGATCAACTCCAGCACTTCCCGAATTCTCCCGATCGGCTGCATTGATACAGTGTAGCGGGGGCTGGAATTCACCTTCGGGGACGATCATGCTGCGTGCCGGACTCACCGGTGGGTTAGGAAGCGGAAAGACAACGGTGGCGGCCATGTTCCGCTCCCTGGGTGCCCATGTGATCGAAGCCGATGCCGTCGGTCGCGAGCTCATGTCGCCCGGACAGGCCGTTTATCGCGAGATCGTCGAGCACTTTGGGCCTGCGGTTATGCGCGCCGACGGCAGGTTGAACCGGGCCATGCTGGCCGATCTTGCGTTTCGACAGAACCGGCTTCAGGAACTCAACCGCATCGTTCATCCCGCTGTCATTGCTGCTCAGCGGGAATGGGCGAAGCGCGTATTTGCCGAAGATCCCAACGCCGTTGTCATCGTCGAGTCGGCGGTGATCTTCGAGGCTGACGCGCAGGGCACAGTGCCAGGATGGCGCGAGCGATTCGACCGTCTGATCCTTGTAACTGCGCCGGACGAGGTGAAGATCGCGCGCTACCTTGCTCGCATGACCAACAGCGGGGCGCCTGCAAAGGACCTGGAAGCGGATGCGCGCGCGCGGCTCGCAGCTCAGATTCCCGACTGCGAGAAGATTCCGCTCTGCGATTACGTCATTCGCAACGAGGGACCTCTCGCCGAGACGCAGAAGCAGGTTGAGAGCATCTTCTCGGAACTCGCGGCGGCCGCTCGGGTTTGAAATCCCCAGAACCGATAAAATTAGATATGGCCTGGTTCGGTGCCGGAGCACACCGGGTTTAGAGAGTTTCAGTCATGATCGTTCGTAGACTCGTCTTCGTCGCCGTCATTGTCGGCGCGTTCTGGTATCTCACTTCGCGGCATGCTGGACCCAGCCGCGAAGTCACGCTTACCGGCAGTGGCTCGTCCCCGCTGACGCTCACCGAGGCTCACGCCGCGCCCGAGTTCGACGCCGAGGAGAGCAACAACATCGCGGTTTACAAGAAGGCGCTGCCTTCGGTGGTCAATATCACGTCGTCGACAGTCGGGCTCAACTTCTTCTATGGGTTGGTGCCGCAGCAGGGTCAGGGATCGGGCTTCATCCTCGACAAGCAGGGGCACATTCTTACCAACTATCACGTAGTTGCCGACGCACAGAAGATCGAAGTTACTACTTATGACAAGCGGCGCGCGAGGGCGCGCGTGATCGGGCGCGATCCGAGCCATGACCTGGCGCTGCTGCAGATCGATACTCCGAATCTGGTTCCCGCAGTTCTGGCCGACTCGAAAAATCTCGTCGTCGGGCAGAAGGTATACGCCATCGGGAATCCCTTCGGGCTGCAGGGAACGATGACCACCGGCATCATCAGTGCGATCCGCTCCATCCACGGACCGCAGGGGGCACTGATCGAGAACGCCATCCAGACCGATGCCGCCATCAATCCCGGCAACTCGGGCGGCCCGCTGCTCAACTCGCGCGGCGAGGTGATCGGCATCAACTCCCTCATCGCGACCGGGAACGAGGGCGTCGAGCAGAACGCCGGCATCGGCTTCGCGATTCCGATCGATACGGCCAAGGTGGTGCTGGGCGATTTTCAAAAGTACGGCCGGGTGCGGAGGCCGTCCCTGGGTATCGTTTCGCTGCCCATCGATCCGAGTCTCGCCGATCAGATCGGCCTGCCCGTCGAATATGGCGTGCTTATCCAGCGGACGCTGCCCAACGGAGCGGCGGAGCGGGCGGGACTGCGCGGAGGAACGGAGACGGCATACCTCGGCAACATGCAGATCTACCTCGGCGGCGACCTGATCGTAGGCATCGACGATCAGGAGGTCACCAGCACCCAGGACATCGCCGACATCATGAACCGGCACCAGACCGGCGACACGGTGACGGTGACCTTTTATCGCGGGCGACGCAAGATGACGGCACGGTTGACGCTGGGCGAGGCGCGGGACCAAGCTGCCTGACCCCCCTCCCCTTTTGTAGTTTGTAACCGATTGATTTTACAGCCAATTATCGTAAAGTGCTCATTTCAGAATCCTTATACGTAAAGATTTGATTTTAAACGGTTTGCCCGGGGCTTACGGGACAGCGCAAAAGCCCGACTGGCTGCGCAGGCGGGCTTTCTAATTTCCTCTATTTCCAGTCTATCGGGTTTGCTGAAATTCTCGGCCAAAAAGATGGCGTCCGCGCTGAGGACAACCGGGATAGCGCGAGCGTTTTATTCTCTGGCCTTCCAGGAGTGAGTGAACTCTTTTCGAGTGTGGTCAATTCCTCTAACGTTGAAGGTGCGGGTCTGTTTCGTGTAGATGACCTGTTGAATTCCGCCGTGGATCGAATTCACGTTGTTGTAGTGACCGATGCCTGTCCCGGCATATTCGCGGCTCATGCGGATGTAGCTGTGCCATTCGGGGTGGCCGTTGGCGTGAAAACCGGAGGCTTCGAGCAGGCCGTCGCCGGGTTGCCAGGTGATTTCGATGATCCCGCCGGTCGGCTCGTGGGTTCCGTCATCGCGGATGCGGTGCTGCGTGTAGTTACCGGACAGAGAGGCGTAAGCCCGGGTAAGTGCCCGCAATTCTGCTCGCTTTGTTAATTTGGCCCTGATCTGCCAGTCGGCGACGGCTCCGAGAACTGCTCCGAGTGCGAAGCCGATTACAAGATTCCACCAATGGATTGCCATTCCGCGCTCCTACGTGGCAATGACGAAGCTCTTCGTAGGAGATACGCAGATTGCGGTTGGTTAGTTCCCGAAGGGAGGCAATAGCAGTGCTCCTTAAATGGAAAAGGCGCGCCGCAGTGGACTTTCACTTCTATGTTGGCGTTCCAGGGAAATGACCGGGCCAGGTTTTCTTCCGTCGATCTACCTTTGAAATTAATGGGTTGGGGGGGAGAGTGTGAGGGTCCGGGGCTTGACGCGCCGCAGTGGCGATTGAACTGGACAAGTCAATGAGTACGTTGGCCTGATGTCGTCAATTGACGCCAAGTAGTTTCCTCAGTTACTCGAACATCTGAGCGATACAGAGGGATTTTCCGATCACGACTGGAATTACATCTTATTGCATTCGCTTCACAGCCGGGAGCCGGTAGGAGCCGTCCAAGACTGGCGTTTCCGGGCCATAGAAGCGCATCGTCAAGTTGAAATCTCCTGCTGGCGCCGGCAGCCAGTTAGAGGTGTCGCCGGGTTTGTCATGCTGGATGACGATAGTGAGCGAACCGTCGGCCGCCTTCTTCAGGCCCTCGGTTGTGCTGCCGAAGCTGTAGCGCCCAAAGTCATTCTCGACAAAAAACATGTCGGAGCCATACATCGCCATGTTCCAGAACACGGAGACGGGTGGCAGCTTGCCTGCGTCAAAGTGCAGCACATATTTATGCGAACCGTTCAGTTGTTCGCCCTTGTCGTCCACGCTCGTGTTGGGATAGATCACCTGATCGGAGACCTGCGCGCCGGTGACATAGCGAGCCAGAGCGGCGCGAAGGCCGAGGTCATAGCCTGCTCGTCCTCCCGCGAAGGTGTACTTCCAGCCGTTGGTGGTCTCGCCCACGGTCTCCCATCGGGCCGCTACGATCTGGGGACCGATGGCCGCTGCGCGAGCCAATCCTCGCTTTGTGGCCTCATCGAGAGTCTGCCATTGGAATCCGCTGGCGACGCTGAGGCCGATCTGGTGGAAAGCCGCAACCTGCGGATCGTTATCGGCGGAGACAGACAAAAACAGCTTCATCCAATGACCGAGAGCATCGAAGTACTGTAACTCCTTCGGCGCGTCGCTCCTGTACATCTCGACAGTTTCTTTGGCCTCCGGCTTGTAGGCGAGGCCGTAGCGCAGATAGGCCGAGAGCG
>Ga0335075_10002845_pt1 | contig 27662 bp, 22 predicted proteins | sample Lox_Sample_24_FD_206723 | JGI IMG/M metagenome (GOLD analysis project Ga0335075, IMG submission 206723) | Soil microbial communities from Loxahatchee National Wildlife Refuge, Florida, United States - Lox_Sample_2.4 | ecosystem: Environmental > Terrestrial > Soil > Wetlands | place: USA...
ATGGAGTCGATGCGTGATGTTCTCGACTACTGCCATTATTCGGCGAATCCGGTAGGACACCTGGTGCTTTATGTTTGCGGGTATCGCGATGAAGAGCGGTTTCGGCTGTCGGACTTTACGTGCACGGGGCTGCAACTCGCGAACTTCTGGCAGGATGTGCGCGAAGATTATGCGCGGAACCGGATTTATTTTCCGCTGGAAGATATGCGGCGTTTTGGCGTGGACGAGAGGATGATTGCCGTCGGGAAGCTCACGCCGCAGTTTCGTGAGCTGATGCGGTTTGAGGTTGAGCATGCTCGCGAGACAATGAATAAAGGACTTCCGTTGATCGGCATGGTGGAACGGGACCTGGCGGTGGACCTGGATTTGTTTTCCCGAGGCGGGTTGGAGATTCTGCGCGCGATTGAAGAGCAGAGCTACGATGTTCTGCGGGCTCGTCCGGCTATTTCGAAGTCGCGCAAAGCGGCTCTGCTTGTGCGGGCGCTTACGGGGAAGTTCCTGGGGCGCAGCCTTGCTCAGCAGAGACCAGCCGCGTGAGCGTTGCCGAAGCATACAGAATCTGCAGAGAGATCGCCCGCAGAGAGGCGAAGAATTTTTACTATGCCTTTATCGCTTTGCCTGCGCATAAGCGGGATGCGATCTGCGCCGTCTATGCCTTCATGCGGCATGCCGATGATCTTTCCGATGACGAGACGCTGACGCTGGAAGAGCGACGGGCCGCGATGGCAGCGTGGCTGGATGCGTGGCACCTTGCGTCACAGGGCGGTGCGACGGAGGATCCGGTATTTCTTGCGCTGACGGATGCTCAGGCGCGGTTCGGAATTTCGACGGCGCTGCTGGATGAGCTGGTTGAGGGAACGGCCATGGATTTGCAGCGGGGGAATGATCCGACGCGCTACGACACCTATGCTGCGTTTGATGATCTCTATCGCTACTGCTATCTAGTGGCTTCGGTGGTGGGGCTGGTCTGCATCCGCATTTTTGGTTATAGCGATCCACGCGCGGAGAAGCTGGCGGAAGAGACGGGGATTGCGTTTCAGCTGACCAACATTCTGCGCGATGTCCGAGAGGATGTGGAGCGCAAGCGTGTTTATCTTCCGCTGGAAGAGCTGCGGCGGTATGGTGTGTCGATTGAGGAGCTGGCTGCGCTTCCGGCTCCCTTGACTTCGGGCCAACGGGAGCTGTTTCAATCGATCGCCGCACGCGCGGAGACCTATTACGCATCGGGCTATGCGCTGTTGCCGTTGATTGATGCGGACTCGCGCCCGGCGCTGGGGGTGCTGATCTCGATCTATCGTCGTTTGCTGAAGGGGATTGAGGAGAGCGGTTACGAGGTGTTTGCGCATCGGGTTACGGTGTCTACGTCCATGAAGCTTTTGATTCTTTCGCGCGGGCTTGCGCAGATGGCAGTGCAGCGCGTGAGAGCAGGGAAATAGAATGCCGCGGCTGGTCACCATTGTTGGCGGAGGGGTCGCGGGACTGGCGGCTGCATGTGCTCTGGCAGACAGCGGATATCAGGTTCGCCTGCTTGAGCGTCGTCCTTATGTGGGAGGACGCGCATCTTCGTATGAGCATCCGGGCGCGGGTGAAGTGATCGACAACTGCCAGCATATATTGTTGGGCTGCTGCACGAATCTGATTGATCTGTATCAGCGGCTTGGCGTGCAGGATGAGATTTTCTGGTCGGGCGTGATCACGTTTCTTGAGCCGGGAGGGCGACGCAGCAGGCTTGCGGCGTCTTCGCTGCCTGCGCCGTTGCATACGGCTGCATCGTTTCTTGGCGCGAAGTGTTTTTCGCTTTCGGACAAGCTCACGATTGCTCGGGGGATTCTGGGGTTTTTGCGGGGGACTCCGCTGGATGGCGAGGAGAACTTTGCCCAGTGGCTGGTGCGGCATAGGCAGACGGCTCGGGCGATCCAGCGGTTCTGGCATCCGGTGCTGGCGAGCGCGCTGAATGAGGACCCGGAACATATTTCTGTACGCTATGCGGCCAAGGTCTTTCGCGAGGCGTTTCTTTTTTCCGCGCGGGGTGGTCGTATGGGGATTCCGCGTCTGCCGTTGAGCGAGTTGTATGGGCGTGCGATCGCCTACATTGAGACGCGCGGGGGTGAGGTGTGCTTGCGCGCATCCGCGGATGGCTTTGAGCGGCGTGGCGACCAATGGATGGTTCGATCGGGCGACGATGTGTTTGCGAGCGACAAACTGGTGTTCGCACTTTCGTTTGAGGCGCTCGCGAAGCTGCTGCCGCTGATGCCGCGCAATGCAGAGAGTGATGCGCTGAACGTGAACCTGGAGCAGTTCCACCACTCGCCGATCACCAGCGTGCATTTGTGGTTTGACCGCGAGATTACGGAATTGACGCATGCGGCTCTGCTCGATACGACGATCCAGTGGATGTATAACAAGTCGAAGCTGCATGCGGGTTCTGATGAGGAGCAGGGGAGCTATCTGGAACTGGTGATCAGCGCGTCGAAGGGGCTCGTTCCGATGCAGCGGCAGGAGATTATCGATCTGGCGGTGCGGGAGCTGGCGTTGTTCTTTCCAATCGTGAACCAAGCGGTGCTGGTGAAGGCGGCAGTCACGAAGGAGGTTCGCGCGACGTACTCGATTCGTCCACTGCTGGACCGTGTGCGTCCTGGGTCGCGCAGTCCCTGGCTCGACGTTTATCTTGCGGGGGACTGGACGGCTACCGGCTGGCCTTCGACGATGGAGAGCGGCGTGCGCAGCGGATACCTTGCCGCGGAGGCTGTCGCTTCCGATGATGGCGATGAGCGAAAGTTTCTGGTTCCCGATCTGCCGCCAACCGGGCTGATGCGGTTTTTCTCGTAGAAACGACTCATCAGGAGAAACACATTTAGAGCCGCGGCCAAACCTTCCGCGCTGATTCACATCTACACTCGTATACCTATGAAGCCAGAGCAAGCTTTTCAACCAATTGAGAATTATGGCGTGATCGGCAACATGCGTTCGATTGCGCTGGTGTGCACGAATGGCAGCATCGACTTTTTGTGCTTTCCCGGCTTCGACTCTCCGACGGTGTTTGCCGGCTTGCTCGATCCGGAGCGCGGCGGCCATTTTCGCATCTGTCCGGACATTGAAGACATGCGGACTCGGCAGCTCTACTTGCCGGACACGAATATTCTGTTGACGCGGTTTCTTTCCGACAATGTTGTTGCAGAGATCACGGATTTTATGCCGGTTGTGGAAGACGGGGATCGCAAGCAGTATGGACACCATATCCTGCGCATGATCAGTGTTACGAAGGGCGAAGTCCGCTTTCAAATGCGCTGTGCGCCGCGATTTGATTACGCGCGGAGCGAGCATAGAGTTGAATGCGAAGAGAAGTCGGTATGCTTTGTTCCGGTGTCGAAGGACTGCCTGAGCATGGCTCTGCACGCTACGTTTCCGATGCAGGTGGAGGGCAAAGATGCGACGGCGGTGTTCACTCTGAAGGCGGGCGAGACGGCTACGGTGGCCTTTGGAGAAGTGGATGAAGAAGAGAAGGCCGGCGAGGCGGTATTGGACTCGGACAACGTGCGGCAGCACTTTAATGAGACGGCAAACTTCTGGCGGGGATGGATTGGGCGGTCGCGCTATACGGGGCGCTGGCGGGAAATGGTTCACCGCTCGATCCTGATGCTGAAGCTGCTGTGCAGCGCGGATTATGGCTCGTTGATTGCCGCGCCAACGTTTGGGCTGCCGGAGCACACTGGCGGGGAGCGGAACTGGGATTATCGTTACACTTGGCTTCGCGATTCGTCTTTCAGCCTGTATGCGTTTATCCGCATGGGTTTTGTGGAGGAGGCACGAGCTTTTACCCAATGGATTCGCGATCGCATGCAAGATGACGCGCAGCATGGTCCGCTGCAGACGATGTATCACCCGGATGGCCGTCAGGACCTGGAAGAGATCATTCTGGATTCGCTGTCGGGGTATGAGAACTCTCGTCCTGTGCGCATTGGCAATGGGGCGTATCAACAGCTGCAGTTGGACATCTACGGCGAATTTATGGACGCTGTGTATCTCTCGAATAAATACGGCGATGCGATTTCGCATGACGGCTGGCAGAGCCTGGAGCGCATTCTTGACTGGCTTGCGGCGAACTGGGAGCGCCCGGACGAAGGCATATGGGAGGTGCGCGGCGGCCGGAGGGAGTTCCTGCATTCGCGGCTGATGTGCTGGGTTGCGTTTGACCGTGCAATCCGGCTGGCGGACAAGCGCTCGCTGGCCGGACCGACAGAGAAGTGGCGGGAGATACGGGACACGATTCATGACGATATTCACGCGAGCTTCTGGAATGAGAAGCTGCAGGCGTTTGTGCAGTACAAGGACGCTGACGTTGTGGACGCTTCTGTACTGCTGATGCCGTTGATGCGGTTTATCAGCCCGGTGGACCCTCGCTGGCTTGCAACCTTGGACGCGGTTGAGAAGGACCTCACGGAAGGCAGCCTGGTCTATCGTTACGACAACGCAGCTGCGCCGGTGGATGGGCTGCGCGGGCAGGAGGGCAGCTTTACGGCCTGTTCTTTCTGGTTTATTGAGTGTTTGGCGCGCGCGCACCAGACGGAAAAGGCGCGGCTGCTTTTTGAAAAAATGCTGGGATATGCGAATCACGTGGGGCTTTATTCCGAGGAATTGGGTTCGAGCGGGGAGCACCTGGGGAATTTTCCGCAGGCTTTTACGCACCTCGCGTTGATTTCGGCTGCGACTTTTCTGGATCGCGAGCTGGATGGCGGGAATAAGGGGGCGTGGCGCTGAGGGGGAAAAATCGGACAAAAGCCAATAAAAATCGTTTGAATATGACTTGCGCGCACAGGGTACCTTTCTGATACAAAGGCTGGTATGCCTAGATTCCTGTGCCGGTTCTCGTTTCTGCTGACAGTTCTTGCGGTGACTTTCACGGCCTTTGCTTCGGATATGCCACTGCGCGAGGGGTGGGCTTTGCAGTCCGCCTGCAAGCTTACGGCTGCGGATGAGACGATCTCGACCGCCGCGTTTCATCCCGAAGGGTGGATCGCGGCCAGTGTTCCTTCGACGGTGCTTGCCGCGCAGGTGGCCGCGGGTATTTATAAAAACCCATACTATGGCATGAATCTGCGGAAGATTCCGGGTGGGGATTATCCGATTGGTAAAGACTTTGCGAACCTGCCGATGCCTGATAACAGCCCCTATAGGTGTGGATGGTGGTATCGCAAGGCGTTTCGCGTAGCGGCTGGGGATAAGGGGAAGTCGTTCTGGCTGCGGTTTGGCGGGATCAACTATCGGGCCGATGTTTGGGTGAACGGCACACGAGTTGCGGACAAGTCGGAGGTTGCGGGGGCATATCGCACGTATGACTTTGACGTGACGGCGAATGTGGTTCCGGGCGCTGAGAATGTGGTAGCGGTGGAGGTGTTTGCGCCTACGGCGACTGATCTGGGCGTGAACTGGGTTGACTGGAGCCCAGGGCCTCCGGACAAGGACATGGGGCTTTGGGGCCCGGTGAGCCTGGAGACGACGGGTCCGGTGTCTGTGCGGTCGCCGATGGCTGCTACGCATTTTGCGGATGCGTCGCTCAAAGAGGCTGACCTGACCGTTTACGGAGAGCTGCGCAATGCGACCGATCATGCGGTGCGTGGAATTGTATCCGGGACGGTTGCAAATATTCGCATTGAGCAGCCCGTTGATCTGGCTCCGCATGAGGATACGACGGTGAGCTTTACGCCGGACAGGTTTCCTCAGCTTCGAGTGCGTGACCCGCAGATATGGTGGCCGTGGCAGATGGGTAAGCCGAAACTGGAGACGCTCACGCTGCGGTTTACTTCGGGCGGAAAGGTTTCCGATGAGCAGTCGGTTCGGTTTGGAATTCGTGAGGTTACGTCGGAGTTGACTGACGGGCATCGTCTGTTTCGCGTGAATGGGAAGCGCATTCTGGTTCGCGGCGGGGGATGGTCACAGGACATGATGCTGCGTCAGGATCCGGTGAGGCTGCGCGAGCAGTTCCGGCTGGTGCAGGACTTGCGGCTGAATACGATTCGGCTGGAAGGGAAGATGGAGACACAGGACTTCTTCAACCTTGCGGACCAGAAGGGGATTCTGGTGATGCTGGGCTGGTGCTGCTGCGACCAGTGGGAGCACTGGAAAGACTGGACGCCGGAGAATTATGCCGTGGCGAAGGCGTCGGTTCGCTCGCAGATGCTGAGGTTGCGCAGCCATGCGAGTCTGCTGGTTTGGCTGAACGGCAGCGATAATCCGCCTCCCGCGGACGTGGAGAGCGCCTACCTGAAGATCGAGGCTGAGGAGCACTGGCCGAACCCAACGCTTTCTTCCGCTTCGCAGAAGCCTACGACGGTGACCGGCGTGAGCGGGGTGAAGATGTCGGGGCCATATGACTATGTCGCTCCGTCTTACTGGCTCGCGGACACATCGAAGCATGGTGGAGCGTGGGGCTTTAACACCGAGACAAGTCCGGGGCCGGCGATTCCGACCATCAGCAGCATCAAGAAATTTATCCCGGCGGACGAGTTGTGGCCGCGCAATGCTACGTGGAGCTTTCACTATGGCGGTGGAGACTTCAATCACCTGACGGTTTTCAACAAAGCTATGAATGCGACCTATGGTCCGGCGAATACGCTGGATGAGTATGTTCGCGTTGCCCAGACCATGAGCTACAACGGAGAGCGGGCCATGTTCGAGGCCTATGGGCGCAATAAGTACACATCGACGGGCGTGATCCAGTGGATGCTGAACAATGCGTGGCCCTCGATGATATGGCACTTATACGACTATTACCTGGATACAGGCGGTGGATACTTTGGCGCCAAGAAGGCTTTGGAGCCGATCCATGTGCAGTATTCGTATGACGATCACAGTATCTATATTGTGAATAGCACTTATGCGGAGACGCCCAAGCTATTTGTAACTGCGAAGGTATTTGATATTCACCTGAAGCAGCTTGTTTCCAAGACGACGAAGTTGACGGTCGGGGCGGATGCTTCGACGCGCGCGCTTTCCCTCCCTGACTCTGTTTTCGCCGATGACGGTGTTTATTTTGTGCAACTGCAATTGAAAAACAAGCAGGGAGAGATGGTGAGCCAGAACTTCTATTGGGTTCCTGCCAAGCTGACTACGTGGGATTGGGCGAAGACAGAGTACACCTATACGCCTGCGCTGGTGGAAGAGAATATGCAGGCTCTGCGGTCGCTGCCTCAGGCGAAGCTGGAGGCGAAGGCTGTACGGACTGCCGCCGGCGTGGAGCTGAATCTGCACAATCCGTCGAAGGCGCTGGCTTTCCAGGTTGCGGTTGCGGCGCAGGATGGCAGTGGCGAGGACATAACTCCGGCTATCTGGTCGGATAACTACGTTGAGCTTATGCCGGGCGAGTCGTTGACTTTGCGGGGCGAGCTGCCTGCGCGCCTGAGCGGGCGGACCTCGGTGGTTGTCTCCGGATGGAATATTCCGCAGATCGTTCTGCTCTTGAAGTGAGCGGGCGTTGACAGGTTAAGGGCTGACGTATGCATCGCGCAGGAAGTTGAAGTCTCCTGAGGGCGAGGCGTGAACGTTCTTCAGCCTGCGGTTGTGAACAATGACGGTGTCGAGGTACCAGAGGTCGACGGTGGGCAGATCGCGCGCGAGGATCTGCTGCACTTTTACATAGTCGGCGCGCTGTCGCGACTGGTCCAGCGTGCCTGCTGCATCGTTGAGCAGGGCATCGAGCTCAGGGTTGGCATAGAAGCCCCGGTTGCTACCGTGCGGTGGGAAGCTGGTGGCGGAGTAGGCGTAGCGGAAGATGTCGGGCTGCTCATTGCCGCCGATCCAGCGGGATGGCGCGATCTGGAACGCTCCACGCGTGAGGTCTGAGTAGAAGGTGGCGAACTCGTAGCTGCGCAGATCGAGCGCGATTCCGACCTGGGCCAGCTCCTGTTGCAGCACTGCAGCCAACAGGCGCGTTGTTTCGTCCGTGGAGGTTTTGATGCCGATGTGAAAGCGTATGCCGCCGGGGCCGCGCTTGTATCCGGCGCGATCGAGGAGAGCATTTGCGGCGGTTGGGTTGTAGGGATACCGCTGTATGTCTCCGGTCCACGCCCAGTGCTGCGTGGGGAGAAGACTTTCGGCAGGCCGGGCCTGATCGCGTAACAAGGAATGGATGATGAGCGGGCGGTTGATGGCCAGCGCGATCGCGCGGCGCACGCGCACATCTTTGATGTAGGGAGAGCGTAGATTAAAGACGAGGAATACGATCTCTGAGCCGGGGCCGTCATCGACGACGAGGTTCGGCCTGCGCTTGAGCGCTTCCACCATGTCGGGTGAGAGCGCGTTGACCGCTACGTCTGCTGAACCTTTCTCCAACTCGAGAGCGCGGGTGGTTGCATCGGGCACGACTGCGAAGTGGATGCGTTGAATGCGGGGCTTTGGCCCCCAGTAGTTTTCAGAGCGCTCGATCACTACATCTTTATCAACTTCCTGGCTGACAAAACGGTAGGGGCCGCTGCCGATGGGGCGCTTCCAGAAGTTGCGGCCACTGCCGTAGGGAACGATGCCGATGGCTGCGCTGCAGAGGTTCCAGAGAAGCGCGGGATCGGGCTGGCTGAGATGGATGATGATGGTGGCTGGGTCGGGCGCCTGGATGCTGGAGATGTTTTTGTAGGCTCCGGCCTTGATGGAGAGGATGGATCCGTTCATTACCGAGTCGAGGGTCCACTTTACGTCGCGCGCGGTGAGGGGCCGGCCGTCCTGAAAGAAGACTCCGGTGCGCAGGTGGAAGATATAGGTTTTGGGGTCGGGTGTCTCCCAGCGCAGAGCGAGATCGGGGTCGAGGCCGAAGTGTTCGTTGCGCTGTACCAGCGAATCGAAGATAAGCGGGTCGATGCGCTCGGCGACGGCGTCGGTTCCGATGCGCGGATCGAGGCTGTTGGGGCTGTTCTCAATGAGCATGGTGACGGTGTTTGCGGGCGGTGTGCGGTGTCCGCAGCCGGAGAGGCACGCGGTTACGAAGACGAGCGCGAAGCTCAGCGCGCGACGGCTAGACATAGGTGATCTCGCCGAGGATTGCGGGGCGGGATGCGCCGGTGGCCACGGGGACATTTCCGGGGAGGTGGTGCCAGGTTTGCCATGCGAGGAGCGCGAAGGCGACGGCCTCTTTCGCTTGTGAAGGGAGGCCGGCGTCGTCGCTCGGCATGAGCTTGCACCCTCGCGGCTCGAGGCGCTGGCGGAGCATGGTCATTAATGTGCGGTTGCGTGATCCTCCGCCGGAGACGATGAAATCTGCGGGCGCGTTGCCGATGATGGGGTGGACGTAGCGGTCGTAGGCGAGCGCGATGCTTTCCGCGGTGAGCGCGGTTGCGGTAGCGATTGCATCTTTGGCGGTGCCTCCGGATGTCTTGCAGGCGCGGAGGAAACTGGCTGCGAAGGCTGCGCCGAATTGTTCGCGTCCCGCTGATTTGGGCGGATGTTGTTTGAAGTAGGGCCGGCGCAGCGCATTCTTCACGACACTCTCCAACACTCGTCCGCGCGCGGCGGTGTGTCCGTTGCGGTCGTATTTCTTTTTGAAGAGCTGCATCATCAGCGCATCGATCACCATATTGCCGGGACCGGTGTCGAATGCGATCAGTTTTTCCGGGCCGGAACCTGCGGGGATGGCGGTGAGATTGCCGATGCCGCCGATGTTCTGCAGCACGCGGGCGCGGCTGGCGTGAGCGAAGAGCACGAAATCCAGCAATGAGACGAGCGGTGCGCCTTGTCCTCCAGCGGCCATGTCTGCGGGACGAAAATTTGATATGACGGGAACGCCGACTTGATTCGCGATGAGAGCCGGTTCCCCGATTTGCCAGGTGCAGGCGATCTGCTTTCCGGCGTATGGGGAGGGCTGGGCCTGATGGTAGAGGGTTTGTCCGTGGCAGCCGATGAGGTCGAGCTCGACGGGATGCTTTTTGAGCGCGGCGCGGACGGCGCCAGCATAGGCGATGCCGAGTCTCCAGTTGAGGCGGGCTAACTGCGCGGCGGATATATTTTTCGCGTCCATCGATGCGAGTACCGCCTTGCGCAGCCGGGCCGGGTAGGGGACGGCGTGGTGCGCGATGAGCTTGATCTTTGGTGTGGTGCTGGATGGGGCGATGCGGACGAGGGCCACGTCCATGCCGTCGGCGGAGGTTCCGCTCATGATGCCGGCGACGATCATGGCGCGCGACTTCACTGGACCTCTCCGGAGAAGCGGGTGACGGCGGCGCGCAGCTTTTCAAGCTGAGCGGCGGGTGCGGGGCGAGGCATTCTTGCGTCGAGGAGCCGCTCTTTGGACTCGACGATGCGGCGGCTGGAAGAGGCTACGCGGCGGCGAAAGGCTGCGGAGCGCTCGGCTTCAGACAACACGGCCTCATAGGCGCGAAGGACGAGGGATGGATCGCGGCAGATTTCGATGAGGTCGGTTCCTGCGAGGATGGCTTTGACGGCTGCGTCCTCGATGGAGGTTTGGGTGAGGATGCCGCCCATTTCCATATCGTCGGAGATGACGAGTCCGCGATAGCCTATTCGTCTCTTCAGGATATTGGCGATCCAGAAGGGCGAGATCGAAGCCGGGGCGCGGCCTTTGATTTTCGGATAGGCTGCGTGGGCGACCATGATCATGGGCAGCCGGGAAGCGAGAGCGCGGAAGACAGCGAGATCGTGAGCCCAGAGCTCCTTCCAGGTGCGTTGGATGAGCGGCATGGCGTGGTGAGAGTCGAGTGTTCCGCCGCCGAGGCCGGGAAAATGCTTGCCGCAGCCGAGGATGCCTTCGGCGGCGAGGCCTTCGGTGAAAGCGGTGGCGTAAGCGATCACGTTGGAGGGTTCGGCGGAGACGACGCGGGTGCGCATGACGGCTTCGGAGATGGGCAGGGCGAGATCGAGCACTGGAGCGAGGACTACGTTGAAGCCGAGCACTTTGGCTTCGCGGGCGATGAGGCGTCCGTGTTTGATGAAGCTGGCGGGCTTTCCGGTTGCGAAGACGGCGGCGGCTGAGGGCATGGGCGCGATGAGGTCGCGGAGACGGTCTACGAGTCCGCCTTCAAGATCGACGCAGCGGAAGAGGGGCGCACCGGATATTTCTGTGGCTTCGCGCAGAATGCCTGTGACCTGCGCAGCCTGCGCGATGTTGCGGCGGAAGAGGATGATGCCGCCGGGGCGGATGAGTTTGAGCCATGCGCGCTCGAGCGGAGACAAGTCGGTGGATTCGACTCCCGCGATGACGAGTTGGCCTACTTGTTCGCGCAGGTTCATGCCTATTGGCTCCCATCTCTACTAGTTCCGGCTTTGATTTCTGTTTTCAGCTCGTCGAGGAGGCTGAGGGCCTGCAGGGGTGTGAGGGAATTCACATCGGTCTCTTCAAGGCGGTCGAGGATGCGCTGCGAGAGGGGTGTGAACATGGTCATTTGCAGCGGAGCTTCGGTTTCTACGGCGACGTTTTGCCGCTCGGAGCGTTCGTGCTGCTTGAGGACCTGGCGCGCGCGGTGGATGACCTGCGGAGGGAGTCCGGCGAGACGCGCTACTTCAATGCCGTAGCTTTTGCTGGCGGGACCGTCCTCAATGGCGTGAAGAAAGATGATGCCTTGCGGGGATTCCTTGACGGCTACGCGCAGGTTCTTGAGTTTGGTGAGCTGCTCGGCGAGGATGGTCAGCTCGTGATAGTGCGTGGCGAAGAGGGTACGCGCGCCGACGTGCGCGTGCAGATATTCGACGGTGGCCCAGGCGAGCGCGAGTCCGTCGAAGGTGGAGGTTCCGCGGCCCATTTCGTCGAGGAGGATGAGGGACCGGGGCGTGGCGGTGTTGAGGATGGTTGCGGTTTCCGTCATTTCAACCATGAAGGTTGAGCGGCCGCGGGCGACGTTGTCGCTGGCTCCGATGCGTGTGTAGACGCGATCGACGATGCCGTAGCGCATGCGCTCGGCGGGAACGAAGGAGCCCATTTGCGCGAGGATGGCGAGCAGCGCGGCCTGCCGGAGGTAGGTGGATTTGCCGCCCATGTTGGGGCCGGTGAGGAGCAGGAGGCAGGAGGCGTCGGTGTCGAGATAGAGATCGTTGGGCACGAAGCGGCCTTCACCGGCTTCGTCCATGAGGTGCTCGATGACCGGGTGGCGTCCGCCGATGATTTCGAGGATGGAGCTGGATTCGAGCAGAGGCTGGGTGTAGTTTCGCAGCGCGGCGAGGTGCGCGAAGCTGGAGAGCAGATCAATTTCCGCGACGATGGTGCTGGTTTTCCGGATGCGCCCGGCGTTCTCCATGAGGCGGCGGCGCAGGTCGGCGAAGATGCGCTTTTCGATTTCGACGGACCGTTCCTGCGCGGTGAGGACTCTGGTTTCGTAGTCTTTCAGCTCGGGGGTGGTAAAGCGCTCGGCGTTGACGAGGGTCTGCTTGCGCTCGTAGTCGGCGGGGACGCTGGCGAGATTCGATTTTGTGATTTCGATGTAGTAGCCGAAGACGGAGTTGAAGCGGACTTTGAGCGACGAGATTCCAGTTCGCTGGCGCTCGCGCTCTTCGATGGCAGCGATGGAGGAGCGTCCGCTGTGGCTGATGGCACGCAGTTCATCGAGTTCGGCGTTGACACCGGAGGCGATGACTCCGCCCTCGGCGAGGGTGACGGGAGGCTCAGGCATGAGCGTGGTTGTGATGGCGGAGCAGAGGTCTTCGAGCGGGTCGAGCCCGGCATGGGCGGTCTGCCAGAAGACACTCTGCACGGGGGCGATCCTGTTTTTGAGCTCGGGCAGATGCCGGAGGGATGCGGCGAGGGCGAGGACATCTCGGGGGCCGGCACTGTCGAGCGAGATGCGGGCGAGGAGGCGTTCCAGGTCGAGGATGCCACCGAGGGTTTGCCGGATCTGTTCACGGAGGATGAGGTCCTGCTTTGCGGCGGCCACGGCTTCGTAGCGATTTTGGATTTCTGCGGTGTCGAGGAGGGGGCGCAGTATGGACGCGCGGAGGAGGCGCTTGCCCATGGGGGTCTTGAGGCAGTCGAGGGTGCGGAAGAGGGTTGCGATGGTTCCGGTTTCGCTGAAGATGGGTTCGAGTAATTCGAGGTTGCGCACAGTCACCTGATCAAGGTGCATGTGCTGGCTGCGCTCGTAGAAGCGGATGGTGTCGACGTGGCCCGCGTCGTTCTGCTGGGTGTGCCGGACGTAATGAACGACAACGCCCGCCGCTATGGCGGCCACGGCGTGCTGCGCGAGGCCGAAGCCTTCGAGGGAGGTGGTTCCGAGCTGGCGCTCGAGCAGGGGCAGGGCGTAGTCGCGGGCGAAGGCCCAGTCTTCGACTACGGAACGCGTCTTTATGCGCTCGATGGCGGCGGCGATTGCGGGATTGTCACTCAGCGGGGCGTTGGAAGCGGCGAGAATCTCGCTAGGGTTGAGGCGGGCCAGCTCGTCGGCGCAGGATGTGAGCGCGGATGGGCCGGTGAACTCGGTGGCGTGGAAGTCTCCGGTGGAGACGTCAAGACAGGCGAGGCCGACGGTGTCGGCGGTGACGTGAATGGCGGCGAGGTAGTTGTTCTCGCTGGATTCGAGAGAGGGGTCGATGGCGGTGCCGGGAGTGAGTACGCGGGTGACATCGCGGCGGACGATTTTCTTCGTCAGTTTGGGGTCTTCGAGCTGGTCGCAGATGGCGATGCGGTAGCCCTTGCGAAGCAGCCGGGAGATGTATCCCTCGGCTGCGTGCCAGGGGACGCCACACATAGGTACGGTGCGCTCCCGGTCGCGGGCGGTGAGGGTGATTTGAAGCTCGCGTGAGGCAGTTTTTGCGTCGTCGAAGAAGAGCTCGTAGAAGTCGCCCATGCGGAAGAAGAGCAGGGCTTCGGGATGCCGGCGCTTTGCGGCCCAATACTGGCGCATGAGGGGCGTCTGGCTGGAGGCATCCTGCGATGGGGAGATTTCAGACACGGATACGCCAGCATACCTTGAAGGATGTGCCGGCGTGTAGTCCTGCGCGGGCGAGCCTTTATACTAGGTGTTACTATTCCCGGTTAAGGCACGCATGTTTCTGCTATGGCTTCGAGTGGCGGTGGTTTTGTACGGGCTGGCCTCGGTGGCGACGATGGCCGCAGTCTTCGGCCATCATCCCCGGTGGCAGCGGGTTTGCATGCCGATTGCCATTCTGGCGTGGTTCTTCCATGGAATTTCCTGCACGGAGATGCTGGCGATGGCACATCGCTGGGTTCCGGCTGGGATGCACGAAGTGCAGTCGATGCTGGCGCTGCTGATCGCGACGGTTTTCCTGCTGATTGCGTGGCGCTACCGGACGCTTTCGTTTGGAATCTTCGCACTGCCACTGGCCTTTTTGCTGACGGTCGTTCCCTCGCTGGGGTTGGATCGGTATGCCTTTAAGTCGCCGTTGATTCGCAGCGGATGGCTGTTTGTCCACATTACCGGACTGCTGGTTGCGTATGCGGCTCTTATTTTCAGCCTAACGGCCAGCCTTCTGTATCTAATACAGGAGCGCCGGCTGAAGAATAAGCGCTCGCCGGGCTTTATGGCGTGGCTGCCTCCGCTGGAGACGATGGACCAGATTGCGGAGACGACGCTGGTGGTGGGCTTTTGCGGGATGACGATCGGGCTGTTTGCCGGATCGCTGCTTGCGCAGGAACGTTACGGTTCGGTTTACTTTGCCGATCCGAAGATCTGGCTATCGTTCCTGATGTGGGGGCTTTATGTGGTGATGCTGTTTGTGCGCCGCAGCAAGGGACTGCGTGGGCTGCGGGCAGTTTATGTTTCGTCCCTGGTGTTTTTGGCAATGTTAAGTGTTTGGGCTGCGAACGTGTTCAGCTCGGTTCACAGGTTCGGCGCGCCATGAAGATTCTGCTGACAGGATTGAATCACAAGACGGCTCCGGTTGAACTGCGCGAGCGGCTGGCGATTGCGCCGGAGAAGCTGGCTGATGAGACGCAGGCGCTGCTGCTGCATCCAGGGATTCGCGAGGGGCTGATTCTTTCGACGTGCAATCGGGTGGAGCTGCTGATTTGCCATGAGGATCATGATCCGGGGCTGGCGGCGTATTTGAATCGCCACTTTGCTGTGGATGCGCAGGTGCTTCAGCCTCATCTTTACGAGTACCGCGATGCGGAGGCGGTGCGCCATCTGTTCCGCGTGGCTTCGAGCCTGGATTCGATGGTTGTGGGCGAGCCGCAGATATTGGGGCAGGTGAAAGAGTCGTACACGGCGGCGCGGTCGGTGGGAGCGGTTGGGCCGGGGCTTGAGCGGCTGCTGCAAAGCACCTTTGCGGCGGCGAAGAAGGTCCGCACGGAGACGCAGATTGGGGCGTCGTCGGTGTCGATTGCGTCGGTGGCGGTGGACCTGGCGCGCAAGATTTTCGGATCGCTGGAAGGCAAGCGCGTTCTGCTGGTGGGCGCGGGCAAGATGAGCGAACTTGCGGCGCGACACCTGATGCAACAGGGCGCAGGATCGCTGCTGATTGCCAACCGCACGCAGGAGCGGGCGGTGCGGCTGGCGCAGAAGTTCGATGGCCATGTGGTTCGCTTTGATGATCTTTATGCGCGGGCTGACGAGGCGGACATTTTGATTACGTCGACAGGTTCGGCGGAGTTTTTGATTCGCACTCCGCATGCGCAGCAATTTTTGCAGCGACGCCGCAATCGACCCATGTTTCTGATTGATATTGCCGTGCCGCGGGATGTTGATCCGGAGATCAATCGGCTTGAGGGCATCTTCCTGTATGACATCGACGATTTGCAGTCAGTGGCGGCGTCGAACCTTGCCGATCGAGGCGGTGAGGCGCGACGGGCGGAGGCGATTCTGGAGCAGGAAGTGATTCGCTACCAGCGCCGGATGGAGACGCTGGACGTGGTCCCCGCGCTGGTGGATTTGCAGGCTGCGGCGGAGGAGATTCGCCAGGCTGAGATGCGGCGGAATCACGGACGGCTGCGGTCGCTTTCGCCAGCACAGCTGGAGGTGATCGAGTCGATTACCCGGAGCCTGATGAGCAAATTCCTGCACCAGCCGCTACAGACGTTGAAGGCGGCGGCCCGCGAGGGTGATGCTGCGGCGGTTGAGGCGATCCGGGCGGCCTTCCAGCGCAACGGCAGAGACGATGCTGGAAGCGTGGCGGCGGAACAGGCGAAGACGGAAACGGATACGGCTGCGGATGGCGCATCGCCGCAGCGGGGCTCCTCTGAATCTTTTGTTGTGAAACGCTGATGGCCCATTCTTCACCTCTTCGTATTGGTTCGCGAGGGTCGCAGCTGGCGCTGTGGCAGGCGAATCATATTGCGGCGAAGCTCCGGGCGGAGGGCCATGACGTTTCGATTGAGATCATCCGCACGACGGGCGATGCGATGCAAAGCCTGACCTTTGCTCAAGTGGGCGCAAAAGGGATGTTTACCAAAGAGATTGAAGAGGCGCTGGCGGAGGGCCGTATTGATCTGGCCGTGCACAGCCTGAAGGATCTGCCGACGACGCTTGCTGAGCCGTTTGCGCTGGCGGCGATTCCGCTGAGAGCTGACCCGCGGGACGCTTTTGTTTCGGCGCAGTATGAAAGCTTTGCGGCGCTGCCTTCGGGGGCTCAGGTTGGCACCAGCAGTCTTCGCCGGCAGGCACAGCTTCGCGCGCAGCGGCGGGATCTGGAGTATGTGGAGTTTCGCGGGAATGTGGATACGCGGCTTCGCAAGCTGGCGGCCGGACAGGTAGAAGCGATTATTCTGGCGGCGGCTGGGCTGGAGCGCCTAGGGCTTACGGGGCATATTCGGGAGCGGTTTCCGGCGCTGGTGCTTTGTCCGGCTGCTGGGCAGGGCGCGCTTGCGGTTGAGACTCGGGCCGGAGATGTCGAGACGATAGCGATTTTGGGTTTTCTGGATGATGCGGCTACGCGCTTTGCAGTGACTGCGGAGCGGGCGGCGCTGGCGGCGCTTGGCGGCGGGTGCCAGGTGCCGATTGGGATTTTTTGCGAGCGGGAGGGTGAGGACTTTCTGATGGTGGGGGTGGTGGCTTCGCCGGATGGATCGAGCGTGCTTCGGGCGGAGCTTGAGCATCAGAAAGGTGTGAGGCCGGAGGCGCTGGGAGAGAAGCTGGCGCGGCGGCTTCTGGAGCAGGGCGCGGAGCGGATTTTGCAGGCGAATGTGTCGTGAGTGCGAATGGGCCGTTGACAGGCAGACGCATCCTGGTGACGAGGGCGCGGCATCAGGCCGGGCAGCTTTCAGCGGAGTTGGCGAAGCTGGGCGCGGAGGCGATCGAGGTTCCGGCGATTGAGATTGTGCCGCCTGTTTCGTTTGAGCCGCTGGATGCGGCGCTGCTGGGCTTGGGGCGATATGCGTGGTTGATTGTGGCCAGCGCGAATGCTGTTCGGGTGATTGAGGAGCGCAGCGCGGCGTTGAATCTTAGTCCAGATAGTTTTTCGCATTTGAGGATTGCTGCAATTGGTGGAACAACTGCCCTTGCTCTGGAGCAGGCCGGTATGGCGGCGTCGATCACGCCGAAGGCATACGTTGCGGAATCGTTGCTGGAGAGTTTGGCCGATCAAGCGCGGGATGCTCATGTGTTGATTGTGCGGGCGGCGGTTGCGCGGGATGTGATTCCAGAGGCTTTGAAGGAACGTGGGGCGCGGGTTGAGGTGGTGGAGGCTTACCGGACGGTTGTTCCTGAGAGTTCGGTTGAGATGATGGCTTCGCTACTTGCTGGAAAGCTGCCTGATGCGGCTACGTTTACGAGCTCCAGCACGGTGACGAATTTTTTTCACCTGCTGCATGCGGCGGGCTACGAGCAGCGGCCCGACGGGATGCCGGCGGTTTCGATTGGGCCGATTACGAGCCAGACATTGCGGGAACATGGATGGGAGCGGGCGGCGGAGGCTGAGCCTCATGATGTTGCGGGGCTGGCGGCGGCGGTGGTTCGGGCGCTTTCTTAGTGGCTGCTCCAGGTCTTATCCGGCGCGTGGCATAGGGTCTCCAGCGAACATTCGGCGCAGTGCGGCTTGCGGGCGATGCAGACCTTTCTTCCGTGATGGATGAGCTCGTGGGAGAACTGGATCCAGTGGTCCTGGGGGATGATGTGCATCAGCTCCTGCTCCACCTTTTTGGGGTCGGTGGAATCCGTGAGGCTGAGGCGGTTGGAGAGGCGCAGGACGTGGGTGTCGACGACGACGCCTTCGGCGATGCCGTAGGCGACTCCGAGGACAACGTTGGCGGTTTTGCGGGCGGCTCCAGGGACGGTGAGCAGTTCGGCCATGGTTTTTGGAACTTTGCCGTGGAAGTGCTCGACGATGCGCCTGGCTGCTCCGGAGATGGACTTGGCTTTGTTGTGATAGAAGCCGGTGGATTTGATCTCTGCCTCAAGAGCCGGAAGGGAGGCTTCGGCCATGGCTTTGGGAGTGGGGAATTTGCGGAAGAGCTCAGGCGTGACCATATTTACGCGAGCGTCGGTGCACTGGGCTGAGAGGATGGTTGCGACGAGCAGCTCCCATGCGTTGCGGTGGTGCAGGGCGCACTCGGCGTTGGGGTAGGCTAGCGCGAGACGCTTGAGGATTTCGTTGATTCGCGCGGGTGCGAGATCGCTCTTTACTGCGGTGGATTTTTTTGGCGCTGACTTCTTTGGGGCAGTCTTTTTGGGGATGCTCTTCTCAGGGTTGCTCTGGGCTTTCATGGAGCCATTTTACGTGCCGTTCTGTTTACGTGCCGCTGTGGGGGTCTTTGTCTTCCAGTTTGGCCAGCCGTGCAAAAACAGCGTTCACGGTGGCGCGCAGTTCGGCGAGTTCGGCTTCGAGCCGTTCCACCTGGCCAGGCGTATATGGGGCTGCCGCGGGGAGGTATTCGGTGGACGCTGTGGAGGGCTCGCCGGAGAGGAGATGCGAGTAGCGGGCTTCCTTTTCGCCGGGACGGCGGGGAAGCTGCATGACCAGCGGCGTGTGGGGCTTTGTGGTGGTATCGGAGTTGGAATCAGCTTCAGAACGGGCCATTCGCTCGAGAACGGACTGCACGGCGGCGATATCCTCAAAGCTGTAGAGGCGCTCAGAACGATTGCGCAGCTCTCCGACGGTTTGGGGGCCGCGGAGAAGGAGCAGGCAGAGGACGGCGATTTCCGGGCGGCCCAGATCGAGGAGCTGGCGGGCGTAATGCTCGAACTTGGTGACTCGGCTGTCATGCACGCGGCCGGCGAGGCTCAGCTCTTCGAGGTGGGAGAGGGCATGACGGACGGTGATCTCGTCTAACTGCATGACCGGCTCGCGGCTGGATTTTTGATTGCAGGCGTTAACCAGCGCGTTGAGTGAGAGCGGGTAGTACTCGGGGGTGGTGATTTCCTTCTCGATCAGTGAGCCGAGAACCCGCGCTTCTACTGCATCCAGCAAGAATTCCATGCAATCCCTCGTGCCGCGAATGCAGTCCTAGCCCAGGCGGTCCAGCATATCTTCCGGCGACATGCGGATGCAGGTGAAGATGGGAGTGTCTTTGAGCGTGTACATGCTGATTTCGGTTTCGCGGAGCTGCTGTACGAGATCGAGGAAGTCCTCGGGGAAGTTGGTCTCGAAGGCTACTACGAATTCCTGATCGTCGATTCCGAAGGAGTAGGTGGTGTTGAGCTTGACGCGCGGGTAGAGATGACCGATACGGATGTGCTCGTTCATCAGGCGCTGGCGCTCTTCCATGGGGAGCAGATACCAGGAGCGGGTCTTCCAGAAGGGGTAGACGAAGATGTACTTTTGGCCGCCGGGGCGGATGGATCCGCGGGAGTCGTGCTGACCTTCGTGCTCGTGTCCGATGAGGTACTGCGAGCGCTTGGTCATGGCGAGGTAGCTGTAGGGCGTTTCAAGATAGCCGCCCAGCGGGCTGGCGAGCAGCTCGGCGGTCATCTGGTTGAGGTCTTCGGGAGAGTAGCAGATGCGCCAGAGGACCATGTCGCAGTCGCCACGGGTGCCGACGGTGGAGTAGGTGAGGCCGAGGAGCCGTCCGGGCTGGTTCCACTTCTTGAGGATTTCCGCGAAGCGGCGCTTGTGCTCCACGCGCTCGGCGAGGGGCAGGCGGCGCCACTCGGGCATGACCTTGAAGAAGTTGAAGGACACCATCTGCCGCTGAATCTTTTTCTCTTCCTGCTTTGCGGGGTCGTCGCCGGTCTTTGCAGTTTCGCCGGTGTGGGTAGCGGGAATGCTTAGAGTCTCAGCCATTGTTTTTACTCCTGCTCACTCTCAATCGTAGCAAAGCGGCGCGGGGTGGGCATTCCCGGTATACTTTCCCTCGAATGACCGAGAAAATTCTGGCCGTACTTGCCCACTTCATCATTGCCACGATCTCTTCGTCGGGGTACTTGGGGGTTACGCTGCTGATGGCGATTGAGTCGGCATGCATTCCGCTGCCGTCGGAGATCATTATGCCGTTCGCGGGTTACCTGGTGCATACCGGGCAGCTGATGCTGATTGGCGTGGCGATTGCCGGGGCGATCGGGTGCAATCTGGGGTCGGCAGTGGCGTATTGGATTGGCGCAATTGGAGGGCGTCCGTTCATTGCGCGTTATGGGCGTTTTGTGCTGCTGGACCATCGCGACCTGGAACGGGCCGAACATTTTTTTGCGCGTTACGGGTCGATTACGGTTTTTGTTGGGCGGCTGCTGCCTATTGTCCGGACTTTTATCGCTCTGCCTGCGGGGATTGCGCGGATGTCGCAGGTGCGGTTTCACATTTATACGTTTGTGGGCTCGCTGCCGTGGTGCTATGTGCTCGCTTATGTGGGCATGAGGCTGGGGCAGGCGTGGGATACCGATCCGCGCTTCAAGGCTGTCTATCACCGCTATCACCTGGTGATGGAGGCGTTGATTCTTGCGGCGATTGTCTGGTTTGTTTGGACGCACTGGAAGGACCGTGTGCGTCCCGATGCGGCGTGAGCGCCGTTTAGCTGCATAATCCGACGCTTGAGCCGGCGCGGTTTGCCAAAGTCCCTCGTGGGAGGAGACACTAAATGTTTGTACTTTGCTATTTTTTGACTGAGAGGAAGACCTGAAAGCGATGTCTACATCCGGAACTGCGAAGGCGCAGCCAGCACAAGGAAAATTGGGAGTGATGGTGGTCGGCATGGGAGCCGTTGCCACCACTTTGATCGCGGGCGTAGAGGCTGTCCGCAAAGGACTTGCGAAGCCGATTGGCTCGCTGACGCAGATGGGGACGATTCGGCTGGGGAAGCGGACGGATAACCGCACTCCGCTGATTAAGGATTTCGTACCGCTGGCTTCGCTGGACGATATTGTGTTTACAGGCTGGGAGATCTTTCCGGAGAACATGTACGAGGCCGCCAAGCATGCGCAGGTACTTGACAGTGACCATCTCAGCACGATCAAGCCGTTTCTGGAAGAGATCAAGCCGATGCCGGCGGTTTTTGACCAGTACTATGTGAAGCGGTTGAACGGGACGCACATCAAGACCGGCAAGAGCAAGTGCGATCTGGCGCAACAGGTGCGGGCGGATATTCAGAACTTCCGGTCGAAGGTGGATCGGGTGGTAATGATCTGGACGGGATCGACGGAGATCTTTCTTGAACCGAGTGCGGTGCATGAGTCGGTGGCTTCATTCGAGAAGGGACTGGTCGATAACGATCCGAACATTGCACCCTCGCAAATCTATGCGTATGCGGCTTTGAAAGAGGGGATTCCTTTTGCGAACGGCGCGCCGAACCTGACGGTGGACCTGCCGTGCATGATAGAGCTTTCCAAGCAGACGGGAGCGCCGATCTGCGGCAAGGACTTCAAGACCGGGCAGACGTTCCTCAAAACGGTGTTGGCTCCAGCGTTCAAGTCACGGATGCTGGGCGTTGCCGGATGGTACTCGACGAATATTCTGGGCAACCGCGACGGCGAGGTACTGGACGATCCGGAATCTTTCAAGACGAAGGAAGAATCGAAGCTGGGGGTTCTGGATTACATCCTGCAGCCGGAGCTTTATCCTGATCTTTATAAGGACATTTTCCACAAGGTGAGGATTAACTATTATCCACCGCGTGGTGATAATAAAGAGGGATGGGATAACGTCGATATCTTTGGCTGGCTTGGGTATCCGATGCAGATCAAGGTGGATTTCCTATGCCGGGATTCGATTCTGGCGGCACCGCTGGCTCTTGACCTGGTGCTGTTTCTGGATCTTGCCCAGAGGAGTCCGGAGCTGAAGCATCTGGGGATTCAGGAGTGGCTGAGCTTTTATTTCAAGTCACCGCAGAGCGCGCCCGGGCTTTATCCCGAGCATGACCTGTTTATTCAGTCGATGAAGCTCAAGAACACACTTCGCCATATTCAGGGCGAGGAGCTGATTACGCATCTTGGGTTGGAGTACTACGATTGAACTGGCCGCTCAGGCAGGACTCGCCGTCCAGGCACACGCGCCTTCGGCACCGTCCTGGGATGTGCTTTTGTGGCCACTCCCGCTGGTCGTAGGTTTGCTGTAGAACCGAGACCAGCGCGGACAGAGGGTCGCGGGCGCTTTCCTAAGTTGAATAATCTGCGTTGATGCGGACGTATTCTGTGGTTAGGTCTGTGGTCCAGAATTGGCAGTGACCTTTGCCCATGCCGAGCGCGATGCGGATGGTGAATTCGCGATTTCTCAGATAGGCATGGGCGCGCTGCTCATCGAAGTCGGGGACGCGTCCGCCGTTCATGCAAATCTGCTGATTGCCGAGCCAGATGGCGATGCGCTCCGGTTCGATCTCGGCGCCGGAGGATCCGGTGGCTGCCATGAGGCGTCCCCAGTTGGGATCGCAGCCCGCCCATGCGGTTTTTACCAATGGTGAGTGCGCGATGGCCCGGGCAACTTTCAGGGCGTCGGCGTCGCTGGCCGCTCCTTCAATCTGCAATTCGACGACGTGGGTTACGCCTTCTCCGTCATCGACGATCTGTTTTGCGAGCGAGGTGCAGATATCTTTGAGCGCCCCGGCGAACTCGGCGTTTTGCGCATTCACGGCAGCACCGCTGGCTCCTGAGGCGAGGAGGAGGATGGTGTCGTTGGTGGAGGTGTCTCCGTCGATGGAGATGCGATTGAAGCTGACCTCAACCGCGCTGCGCAGCATGGTGTCCAGATCGGTCGGGGCGATGGCCGCGTCGGTAAAGAGGTAGACGAGCATGGTTGCGTGCGGGACGAGCTGGGGGAAGATCATTCCCGCGCCCTTGCACACGCCTGCGATACGGACGGTCTTTCCGGCGATGTTGAGCTTTGCGGCGGCCACTTTGGGGCGGGTGTCGGTGGTGAGGATGGCGCGCGAGAAGGCGGAGAAGTGCTCGGCGTCGGCGGCGAGATTGCGATCGATTTCAGGCAGCGCGGCTACGAGCTTTCCCGCGGGCAGCGGGACTCCGATGATGCCGGTGGAGGACGGAAAGACCTCGTGTTCGGCGGCTCCGAAGGCATCGGCGACGGCGGCGCAGACGGTTCTGCAGGCGGCGAGGCCTATTTCGCCGGTGGCGCAGTTGGCGTTGCCGGCGTTTACTGCGACGACGCGTACACTTCCGCTGCTGCGGGCGAGGTGTTCCGCGTCCACGGCGAGCGGCGCGGCTTTGACCCGGTTTGCGGTGAACATGGCGGCGGCACTTGCGGGCTGATCGGCGACGGCTACGGCAAAGTCGGCGTTGCCGCTGGCTTTGAGGCCAGCCTTTACGGCGGCGAAGCGGAAACCGTGCGGAAGGGCGTCGTCAGTAAGAACAAAAGTTTGAGTCATCCGTGGTTTTACTTTATCAAGGGACTGGCCCCTTCGGATTTGCTCAGGGCAGGCTGCAGGCATACACGCTTCGGGCCATCCTAGAATTGACTGAGGCCGTCCCTCCCGTTGGCCAGGATGGGCAATCGTTTTTTCATCACAGAATACACAGAGAGAGCTTGAAAGCCTCGCAGGCGGGAGCAGTTTGCAAAAAGGAAATGAAATGTCTACTGAATTTCTTGAAATGCTGCATGTGAATGTGGCGCGGGGAGAGGCTGTTGTTCTGCACGATCTCAGCCTGAGTCTCCGTACCGGCGAGCATGTGGCGATTCTGGGGCCGAACGGTTGTGGGAAATCGACGCTGATCAAGACGATTACCTGCGAGTGTTATCCGATTGTTGCGCCGGAGACGAGTATTCGACTGCTGGGACGGGAGCGCTGGGATATTTCGCAACTTCGCCAGCACCTTGGCGTGGTTGAGACGAATATGCCGGGCGAGCGCACGGGGGTGACCCGCGGCATTGACGCTGTGGTGGCTGGATTTTTTTCTGCTTCGACGCTGTGGCCGAATCTGCATGTGACCGCGGAGATGCGGGAGCGGGCTCATGCGGCGTTGGCGCGGATGGAGGCTGCGCATCTTGAGGAGAAGCTGGTGGGGCAGATGTCGGCAGGGGAGCAGCGGCGGATTATGATTGCGCGCGCGCTGGTGCATGAGCCGGAGATGCTGCTGCTGGATGAGCCATCGAACGCTCTGGATATTGCCGCGCAGCGCGAACTTCGGGAGGCTTTGCGGGGCGTGGCCCGGCAGGGCACGGGGATTTTAATGGTGACGCATCACCTGGCGGATATTCTGCCGGAGATTGACCGCGTGATCATGATGCGCAACGGCCGAATCTTCGCAGATGGACCGAAGATGGAGTTGATCGATGCGGGCAAGCTGGGCGCGCTGTTTGGGACGGATGTGCATGTGACGCACAAGGACGGCTACTATCACTGGCACTGAGTGCTGTCCTTAGCGTCGGTGACAGATAAAGGGCGTGGCTATCACCATGCCCTTTCATGTTTTTCAACGGAAGCTATCCGACGAAGTCGACCTTCACGGGGTGCGGGATGATGCCGCGCTCGTGGCCGAGGTTGAGGAGCTTGCAGATGGCTTCGCGTCCGTCGTCGCCGTAGTTCAGGGTGCGCTCGTTGACGTACATGCCTACGAATTTGTTCGCCAGGTCCTGATCGAGGTCGCGGGCGAACTGCATAGCGTAGCCCAGAGCCTCTTCGCGATGGTCAAGTCCGTGCTGGATGCTGTCGCGGAGGGCGTTGGTGACGGTGAGCATGAGGTCGTTGCCGAGCGAGCGGCGGATGGCGTTGCCGCCGAGGGGCAGCGGAAGGCCGGTTTGTTCGCGCCACCACTGGCCGAGATCGAGAATCTTGTGGAGTCCGCTATGCGAGTAGGTGAGTTGGCCCTCGTGAATGATGAGGCCAGCCTCGAAGTTGCCCGCCAGCACTTCGGGGATGATGCGGTCGAAGGGCACGACGGTGGTTTCGATTTCAGGAGCAAAGAGCTTGAGGGTGAGGCAGGCGGTGGTGAGCGTTCCGGGAATGGCGACGCGCACCTTTTTTACCTCGTCGAGAGTAAAGGGACGGCTGGCGACGATCATGGGGCCGTAACCCTCCCCGACGGAGCCGCCGCAGGCCATCAGCGCGTAGTTGTCCTGCAGGTAGGGATAGGCGTGGAAGGAGATGGCGGTGACATCGTAGAAGGCTTCGTTGATGGCCTTTTGGTTGAGGGTTTCGATGTCGGTGAGAACGTGGGTGAACTTGAGGCCCGGGACGCGGACTTTGTTGGTCGCGAGGCCGTAGAACATGAAGGCATCATCCGAGTCGGGGCTGTGGGCGATGCGGATTTCGCGGATCTTCGCGGATGCCGCGGCAGATTCATTTGAGATAGAGGGTGACGCGCTCACTGCAGGTTCCTGATCCTTTCAAACTTTTGCGGCTGCCGAAGATGCCGGCAGGGAAATGTATTGACGAAAGGCGGCCAGCCAGTGCTGGTCTAATTCGCCGGTGAAATATTCCGTCGTCTGCGAAGGCGGGAGAACCCGGTAACGAACGCGGCAGCGAGAATAACTTTGAGGGCATCGCCTGCCAGGAACGGCCATACGGTCATCTTGAGCACAATGCTCAGGGGCTGGTGCAGAAGTACCGCAAACCAGCAGGCCCCGCCGGTGAAGTAGACTATGGCGCCCGCTGCGGCGGAAAGCGCGGCTGACGTAAAGGACGAAGGACGCAGAGTGCGATAAAGCTTGCTGACGAGGACGACGGCGAAGGGGTACGCCCAGAGGAATCCGGCGCTGGGGCCGAGGAGCGTGAGGAAGCCGCCGGCTCCGCCGGGAGCAAAGACGGGAAGCCCTGAGGCTCCTTCGACGAGATAGGCGACCAGGGTGGCGAACGCTACGGCGGGGTCGAGTGCGAGGCCGAGCAAAAGCAGGACCAGGGTCTGAAGAGTGAAGGGAACCGGCGTGAAGAAGAGCGGAACAGTAACATGCGCGGACACAGCGAGCAGCATGCTTCCGGCGGCGACGGCCAGCAGGAATTGCACTGTCCGTGAGGCGGGCAGCCAAGGAAGGGAGTTCTGAGAAACGGCGGTTTGGGTTTGAGACATAGTTCCTTGCTCCGAAATCTCTAATCGTTCTGTGCTATCGAATCTTCCTGCTGTACCCCGGTTAAAGTGAGGGGGTCAGCGGGTTGAGCGTCGTGCTTGCGGATGTGCCGTCTGAGCGCCAGAAGAGTCAGGATAAGAGCGGCGAGGCTCAGTACGAAAACTACAAACAGTACACGCATGGAAATCAACCCTAAGAATAACAAAGTGGGTGACAGCATGCCATGTCGTCGGCGGCCTACTCACAGTTTCGTCACCGGATGGTGGCAAACTGATTGCTTTTGCAGACATGGGGGTCGCTGAAGGTGATCAAGTTGCTGTCGGGCCATGCTTTTACAGTGAGAGTATCACCGAACTCCATGTAAGAGATCTGGTCGTTTGCTCCAATGCGGGTCCAGCCGGAGCTATTCATAAGACTAGGGTTTCCAGTGCGGGCAAAGTGCAGCCACATGGTCATCATTTGGTCGGAGAGGCGATGGTCGGCGGGCTGGTAATTAACGAGCGGATTATGTGTGTGTCCGAAGACGTAGGGCAATTCTGAGCTGTGGAAGGAGCCGAGACCGGAGGCTGTCCCTTTTGGGCTTACATGGGAGAAGCGATACAGGTAGCCGTGCGTGTCGCGGGCGAAGAGGAAGGCGCTGTGGAGAAATATGGCGTCGGTGATGAGGCGGTCGGCGTCGTCGTGAGCCTGCGTGGGTGAGGAGGGTCCGTAGTATGCCAGGACGGTTTTGGCGCAGGGCGCGAAGTCCCGCTGTACCCAGGCGGTGAAGCTGGAGGTGTTGTCCGGGTGGTAATGCATGAGAAAGATATTGCCCTCGTTGGCGTTGGTTCCGGCCATGGTGGGGATGTGGAGGTAGCGGTCTTCGGCGTAGAGCTTTGCGGGCTGGTCGGGGATGACGTATCCGTCGACGATGGGGGCCCATGGCACCTGAACATTCGCAGGATTGTTGAGCATGGTTTCGGGACGCAGGCGCGAGCGTCCGGTGCCTCCGGGGCCGAGAAGTTTTCTGGCGGCGTCGTCCGCGCGGTTGATCAGATCGCTGTCGCTGAGATTCTGGAGATCAGCGATGTGTGGGGCGACGGCGAGGCCGATGGTTTCCATGCTGGTGAGGCCGTCGTATTCCCTGGCCAATTCAGGCGCGGCGGTGAAGAGGATGTCGGGGCTCTCCAGGATGGCTTTGTCGAAGAGGCCCTGGGCGAGCGGTGAAACCATGAGATAGCCGATGCTGGCTGCGCCGGCGGATTCGCCGAAGACGGTGACATTGTGCGCATCACCTCCAAAGGCAGAGATGTTCTGGCGTACCCAGCGGAGGGCGGCAAGCTGATCGAGCAGGCCGTAATTGCCGGAGGTGTGGTGCGGCGAGGCGGCGGTGAGGTCGGGATGGGCGAAGAATCCAAAGACACCGA
>Ga0335075_10002846_pt1 | contig 27660 bp, 28 predicted proteins | sample Lox_Sample_24_FD_206723 | JGI IMG/M metagenome (GOLD analysis project Ga0335075, IMG submission 206723) | Soil microbial communities from Loxahatchee National Wildlife Refuge, Florida, United States - Lox_Sample_2.4 | ecosystem: Environmental > Terrestrial > Soil > Wetlands | place: USA...
GGGAATATCCGGCGCATCTCTACCTCAAGCGGGCCAAGAGCGATCAGCTGGCGTTCGGCACGGCCTACCGCCACCGCGCCAGGCTGGCCGAACTTGTCGACCTGCCGGTGTCGTAACCGTAAGGAGTGCAACCATGGACAAACGCATCCTCGGCGACAATCTCGAGGTTTCGGCGATCGGCTTGGGCTGCATGGGCATGAGCCGCGGCTTCGGTCCGTCGGGGCCCAAAGACGAGATGATCGCCGTGATTCGCGCCGCGGTCGACCGCGGTGTCACCTTCTTCGACACTGCCGAAGCCTACGGTGACAACGAAGAACTAGTCGGCGAAGCCCTGGCGCCGTTCGCGGGGCAGGTGGTGATCGCGACCAAGTTCGGCTTCAAGTTCGGCGCCGACGGCAACATCGCGGGGCTGGACAGCCGGCCCGAACACATCAAAGAGGTCGCCGACACGTCGCTGCGACGGCTGGGCGTGGAGAGCATCGACCTGCTCTACCAGCACCGGGTGGACCCCGACGTTCCCATCGAGGATGTGGCCGGAACGGTCAAGGAGCTGATCCAAGACGGCAAGGTGAAGCACTTCGGGATGTCGGAGGCGCCGGCGGAGATCATTCGTCGCGCCCACGCTGTGCAGCCGGTTACGGCCCTGCAAAGCGAATACTCGCTGTGGTGGCGGGAACCCGAGGAGAAGGTGTTACCGACGCTGGCAGAGCTGGGTATCGGGTTCGTGCCGTACAGCCCGCTGGGCAAGGGCTTTCTCACCGGAAGCATCAGCGAAACAACACAATTCGACGCCACCGACATCCGTGCCAGCATTCCGCGCTTTGCCGCCGACGTCCGCGAAACCAACCGCGCGGTGGTCGACCTCTTGCAGACGATCGCGGCCCGCAAGGGCGCGACACCGGGGCAGATCGCGTTGGCCTGGCTGCTCGCCCAGCAGCCGTGGATTGTGCCGATCCCGGGCACCCGGCGCCTGGAACGCCTCGAAGAAAACCTTGGTGCAGTCGACGTCAGGCTGACGGCCGACGACCAGCGCGAAATCGATGATGCCGCAGCGCATATCGAGGTGCAGGGTGCGCGTTATCCGGACTTCATGAAGCGGTTGATCGGCCGCTGACTCGGCGGGCCACCTCGCCGTACCGCTCGATGCGCCCCTGATCGGTCAGCGCGTTGTAGAGCACGATGCGAGTCGCGATTGTGGCGTACTTCTCGATCAGCGCGTCGGTCAGGCCGTCCCAGGTCGACTCGGTGGCAAAGGCGGCGATGTGCTCGTCGGTGATCTGGGCGGCCATGCCGGCGAAGTCGCCGGCCTTTTGCTTCTCCCGAATCCGAGCGGTCGTCCCGTCGAACCCGGCCTCGTCCCAGATGAACGCGTAGTTAGGCGTGCTTCCGTAGAAGCTCATGCTGGCCCGCACGAGTTCCCGCTCCTTGTCGCGCTCTTCGTCGCTGTCGCCGACGATCGTCATCACCGGCACGATGAGGGCGATGTCGGAGGCCGAACGTCCCGCCTTCGCCGCTCCTTTGGCGATGTTCGGCACCGCGTGCCGGTTGATATAACCCGGCTCGCCAAGCGGATGGATGTGCACCCCGTCGGCCACCTCCCCGGCCATCCGCAGCATCCACGGATTCACCGCGGCGATATCCACTTTGGGATCGGGGGCGTCGATGGGCCCCGCGCTCCACTGTGGCGTAATGAAATCGAGCTTGTAAAACTCGCCGTGATGATCGAGCTTTCCGGTGCGAAACGCCGAGAAGCAGGCCTTCACGGCGAGCAGGTAGTCACGCAGCCGTGGGCCGGGCCGTTCGAAGTCCACGCCGTAACGCCGCACCACGTGCGTGCGCACCTGCGTGCCCAGGCCCAGCCGGAACTTTCCGCCGCTCGCTTCCTGCAGCTCCCACGCCGTGGCCGCGGTGACGAACGGGCTGCGCGGAAACGCCACCGCGACGCCGGTGGACAACTCCAATTCCGGCGCGGCCTGCGAGGCGACGGCGGCGCTCAGATAGGCCGTGCGGCCCGTCTCGGTGAACAACAGACCGGAGAATCCGGCGGATTGGGTTCGTCGGGCGAGGTCACTGATCCGGCCCAGCGGTGCCGGGGTCGTCATCGCGTCTACGTGCATGGTCGCAGCCGGGTCAGCCCAGGTGCGCCCCGAAGAAGTCGCGCATCGCATTCCAGTGCCGGTCGGCTGCGGCGGCGTCGTAGGGCCCGTTGTCCGGGACGGCGAACCCGTGTGCGGCTGGGTAGGTCTCGATGATGTGCTCGACGCCGGCCGCTGTGAGCGCCTTCTCAAGCTGCTCGGCATGGTCCGCGGTGAACGATGCGTCATTCTCCGCGCCGCCCACATACACCGCGGCCTGGATCTGGTCGGCCTTCAAATGCGGGCTGTCCTCGCTGTCGGTGACCAGCCCACCGCCGTGGAACGACATCGTGGCGGCGACCCGGTCTGGAACTCGCCCGGCCACGGTGAACGACGTCCGTCCGCCCATGCAGTAGCCGGTGGTGCCGAACTTGTCCCCAATCACCTCGGGACGAGCGGCCAGATAGTCGAAGAATGCACCGGCGTCCATGGCCATCTTGTCCTGGGTCACGGCGCCCATCATCGACATCAGCCGCTTGCGCTCCTCGGGATCTCCGAACACGGTCTTCATGTCGATGGGGGCCCAGTTGCCCTCGCGGTAGTACACGTCGGGCACCAGCACCGCGTACCCGAAGTCGGCCAGCTTGGCGCCCATCTCATCGAAGGTGTCGCGCGCACCGCCGGCGTCGGGGTACATGACGACCCCGGGCCAGGGGCCGTCTCCCTCGGGGATGAAGAGATGGACGGTACAGGTGCCGTCGGGAGTGGTGATGGTGTCGGTGATTGTCGGCATGGCTACCGTTCTACTCCCTGCCTTCGGACGTAAGGTGGACGCGTGCCGATTGCCACGCCGTACGAGGATCTGCTGCGCCTGGTACTTGAGCGTGGTACACCCAAGGCTGACCGCACCGGCACCGGCACTCGCAGCCTGTTCGGCCACCAGATGCGGTACGACCTGTCGGCCGGTTTCCCACTGATCACCACCAAGAAGGTGCACCTGAAGTCGGTGGTGTACGAGCTGCTGTGGTTTTTGCGCGGTGACTCCAACGTGAGCTGGCTGCACGAACACGGAGTCACGATCTGGGACGAATGGGCCAGCGACACCGGCGATCTCGGTCCGGTGTACGGCGTACAGTGGCGATCCTGGCCGACGCCGTCCGGTGAGCACGTCGACCAGATCAGCGCCGCGTTGAAGCTGCTGCGAACCGATCCCGATTCCCGTCGCATCATTGTGTCGGCGTGGAACGTCGGCGAAATCCCGCAGATGGCGTTGGCGCCGTGCCATGTGCTGTTCCAGTTCTACGTCGCCGACGGCCGGCTCAGCTGTCAGCTCTACCAGCGCAGCGCCGATCTGTTCCTCGGTGTGCCGTTCAACATCGCCAGCTATGCGCTGCTCACCCACATGATGGCCGCGCAATCCGGTTTGGCGGTCGGCGAGTTCGTCTGGACCGGCGGTGATTGCCACATTTACGACAACCACATCGAGCAGGTCACCGAGCAGCTCCGCCGCGACCCACGGCCATACCCGAAACTTGTTTTGGCGCAGCGTGATTCGATCTTCGACTACACCTACGACGACGTCGTCGTGGAGAACTATGACCCGCACCCCGCGATCAAAGCCCCCGTCGCGGTATGACGCGACAGGACGTGGGCCTGATCTGGGCTCAGTCCACGTCGGGAGTCATCGGCCGCGGCGGCGGTATTCCGTGGCAGCTGCCGGAGGACCTGGCCCGCTTCAAAGCGCTGACGATGGGTCACACCGTGGTGATGGGCCGCCGCACCTGGGAGTCGCTGCCGGCCAAGTTCCGGCCACTGCCGGGCCGAAAGAACTTCGTGCTGACCCATCAGACCGGCTTCACGGCTGACGGCGCCACGGTGGTGCAGCGCCTCGACGACGCGCTGACCGATCCGGATACCTGGGTAATCGGCGGCGAACAGATCTATACGCTCGCGATGCCGCGGGCCAGCCGGTGCGAGGTTACCGAGGTCGACATCGACCTGCCCCGCGACGACGGCGATGCTGTCGCCCCGGTGCTCGACGAAACGTGGATCGGCACGACGGGTGAGTGGGAGACCAGCCGCACGGGGCTGCGCTACCGGTTCCACAGCTATCTCCGCTCGTAAACGCTCATTTCGGCCCCGACGGCGGGACCGTGACATACTCGGTTTCGGGGTTCACCAGGCAATTTCAGAAGAGAAGGGGGCATTGGTAGTGGAACCCGAATCCGCTAAGACGTTCACTCGCATGCTGTGGGGCTATAACCCGGGGGCGGTTGACGCGCACGTCGAAATGTTGACCACCAAGCAGCAACTGCTCCTCGATGACGTCGAGAGCCTGCGGGCCCGGCTGAAGGATTTGGGCGACGAATCGGCTGCGCTGCGCAAAGAGGTCGCGGTCCTCACCGACACGTCACCCGCGCCGCACGCGGTGCAGCAACGGATGGCGCAGATGCTGCGGCGTGCGGTCGACGAGGTCGCCGAGATGCAGGCCGAGGCGCAGGCAGAAGCAGAGGCGTTGGTCGCGCAGGCCGAAACCGAGGCCCAGGCCACCCAGCAGAAGCAGAGAGAGCTGATAGCCGAGATGGCCGCACAGCGCGAAGCCCTGGAAGCCGACTACCGGGAATCCAAGGAAAAGCTTGACGCCGAACTGGCCGGCATGCGCGCTGACCTGCAGCAGGAGCGCGAGCAGTTGCTCGCCGACGCGAAACACGAGGCTGATCACTATCGTGAGCAGTCGCGGAAGGCGGCCGAAGCGGCGACCGCGCACCGCGTCAAGGTCCTGGAGCAGTTGATGGGTGTATACCGCGACCTGGAAGAGGTACCGGCCGCGCTCGAGTCGGCATACCAAGAGCTCAAGAATCCGCCGGACAGCAAGGGCTGAGCCTCGTCGCTGAGGGACTGTCCCTACCAGGCGGTATTCTCGGCGCCGTGTCGATCCGGCCCGTCAGGCTGAGCGCCGCGCAGGCTCGGCGGATAGCCGTTGCGGCCCAGGGATTTAGCGAACCCCGGGCGAGCGGCGCGGTCACCCGTGCGCATCTGCGGCGGCTGATCTCGCGCATCCAGGTTCTGCAGCTTGATTCGGTGTCGGTCGCAGTGCGGGCCCATTACGCACCGGTGTTCAGCCGGCTCGGTCCTTACGATCGGGCTGTTCTCGACCGTGCGGCGTGGGGTCCGGTGACGATGCGGGCCGGGAACCAGCCCGGGGAGGAACCGGACTTGGCCAGCAGAAGCCACTCGGCCCGCTCGCCGAGGCTGCTGGTGGAGTACTGGGCGCACGAGGCCGCGCTGATGGCCGTCGACGATTGGCCGCTGCTGCGCTGGCGGATGCGCCGGTACCGGCACGGGTACTACATTTAGGACGCACTTTGCTGGCGCGTTCTCGGGGCCGGTCCGATTACATCTAGTCAAGTCGTCGAAAAGACGCGAAAGACGCTGTGGCACTTTAGGCTTACCCCTCCCAGCCCCCGACGCTCAGAAATTCATTTATCCCGGTCCCCGCGACTCCCGTGACTCCTGTGACTTTGCTGGGCCTCAACCATGACATCGTTTCTGCATGGATGAGAACTACTGGGCTGACGTACGGGCCATCGTGGCCCAGGCCCCAGCGTTGAGTCCAAGCCAGCGAGACCGACTCGCTGTGCTGCTGCGCGACGACCAGGAGGCAAGCCAAAATGTCTGACTTCACCTACCCCAACGCACCTGACCCGAAGATGGAGGCCCTACTACGCGATTGGGGCATACCGTTTGAGTTGGTCGAGGTATCCGTTGCCGACATCAAGCAAGTGCCATCCGCTCAGGTGCGCGACGAGCGCGCGGCGATCAGTTCCCGTGCCAACCCCGAGGAAATCGAGACCTACGCATTGCAGATGAAGCGTGGCGCTCAGTTCCCGCCGATCCTGGTGCGTAGCCCGAATCAGATCATCGACGGCAACACCAGGCTGGAGGCCGCGCGGAAGTGCAGCGCTGCGACAATATGGGCTTACCGGGCCGATATCCCTACCGTGGACATGGCGCTGGCTCTCGGTGGCGCGCTCAACCAGACCAATGGCAAGCGACTGTCCGTGGCCGAGGCTCAACGGTTCGCAAACGTCTTGCGGGAGTTGGGAACTGACCAGAAGGACATTGCCAGACTTACCGGCAAAGCACCCGCACAGATCAGCCAGTGGAACCGTGAGCATGAGGCGTTGAAGCACGCCGAGTCGGTGGGACTGGTCGATGAGTTGCGCTCGCTGCCAGCGAATAAGCGTCAAGCACTGGCCGACATCAAGCTGGATGAACCGTTCCGTCGAGTCGTTGAGGCAGTGGTAGCCGCCAAGCCGAACGTCACTGAGGTCAAGCGCTTGACGCGACAACTGGCCGATGCTCCCAGCGAGGCCGAACAGCTAGAGGCGGTGGACGCAACACTGGCCAGTTGGATTCCGCAGGGACCGGGACAGCGCGTGACACGTAACGAGACTGCCCACCGTGCGCGGATGGTCATTCCTCAGATTATGAATCTCGGCGTACCCGAACTGTTCGACCCGTCCCGCGCGGAGGATGACCGGGCCTTGTGGCAGAAGCTGGCCGCGAAGGTGGCCGACGTTCTGGAAATGTTCGGGGCTGCATCGTGACTGCCCGAGGCCGCGCGGCCAGTGATGAGGTTGTGAAGGTGTACGAAATTCTTTGCAGCGCAGGCGGTCCCATGTCTGTCGCCGAAATCGCCGACGAGATGCCAGGCGGCTTCATCAACGGTGCCTGCGCCGAGTACATGAAGCATAAAAAGCTGGTCGATCCGAGTTGGCTGGTCGGCAAGGGTGACTTCTGGCCAGACGACCTCAAGCGGGAGGCGCTGGAATGGTTCGTGTACCGCACGCTTACGGCCAAGACAACATCGGGGGTCAAATTTTTTAACCCCTCATGTCGGTCTGGCGGTCGTACTGCGCTGCAAAGAATCCGATACACGCACAACCCCGACCGTCCACCAATGGTGCGCCGAACCGTCTATGTGCCACAGTCCCGACTCATCCCCTGGTCGGCTGAGGAGAGCGACGCCCAGCACGCGGCGTGGCAGGCAACGATGAGCTACAGACAGCTACGCGATAAAGCTGGTGCCAAGCCCACCGCGGCGCAATTGCGGCTGTTGGTTGATCTTGCCGACACGTCGCTAGAGACCAGGCACCCAATCGGATAAGGACGGCGACTCGCAGTAATTGAGCCAGATACTTGCCGCCGTGTCAGACATAGAGGTATCGCCGCGCTCGGGCCGCACCACCTAAAGAAACCAAAACACTTTGAGAAGTTACGAGAAAAATGCCAACAAAATTCGCCTGGCTAAAAGCTGTGCTAGCCGATCCACGGTTGACCGATAAGGACGCCCGTGTCGGGGCCATTTACTGTATTCAATTCACGCATCGTGACGGCACAGGATGGCCCAAGGAAATGACCGCGCTTGCCGAAGCAATGCAGACCAGCGCGCGCGGGGTTAGCGACCATTTCCTCAAATATTGCAGGCTGGGCTATCTTGTCGAAACCTATCGCGCCTCTACCGGGCGCGGTATTCCGGCTAAGCGCGCGTATGACCTCACACTGCCTATCACCGACACTGTAGAACGTCAGTGTTCAGAAACCACCGACACTGTAGAGCGCGATCACCGACACTCTGCGCCGCGATCACCGACACTCCACAGCGCGATCACTGACGTTGTAGAGCGTAATCAAACCATTGCTGACCAGCCAAAAGACACCCCTACAAGTACTTATACAAGTACTTATACAAGTATTAAAACAAGTACTGATACTCAACTTACAAGTACCAAGCTCACCGCCGAGGAGCTGGATCAAGGCTGGTATGAGGTAGATGGTAGCAGGATCGAGATATGGCCCGGAGACACGGAGCGAAAGAGAAATGCATAGGAGGAGAGGAATGGAGCAGGTAGTCATTAAGACCGGCCAAGGCAGTCCCATATTCGTTGTCCCAAGACCGACAGGTGGTGTCCTGATTGTGCAGGGAACCTCCCATATCGTTGCCAGTATCGAAGAGATTCGTGAGCTAATCGCTGCGCTGGAAAATGCTAGAATCGATGCATGAAAATGACTCCCGAGCAGGCACGCGCAAGATTCACCGAGGCTGAAATAAAGCAAGGGTGGTGCTCGCGGCGCGGTCCGTGGGGCATGCGCCGGGTCGAAATCTGGCCGCAGGACCTAGACGGTACCGCCCGCGACTATCACGGGTGGGACTAATCCTCCAATGCCCATTCCTGGCCCCTAGCTGCCTCACAGACAGACTTTTACCCCCTCCCTGGTGTAGTTGCACCCCCCCCATTTAGAAACGAGGTCAGATGCCCGAGTTGCTTACCATGCCGGAACTGGCGAAGGCGATCAACACGCCCGTCTCCACACTGCGCCACTGGCGACTGATCGGCTACGGACCAAAGAGCGCCAAGCTTGGCAAGCACATTGTGTACCGTCGCCAGGATGTTGACCAATGGGTTAATGGACTATTCGGGTAATTCACAAGATATTACATACTTGTAACACCGAATATCCGGAAATCGCCGAAAAGTGTGGTTTAATGGTATTAGTAGTACAGAACGTGAAAACCCCACACAACTACACAACGGGGACGGGAGCGGTCTTAACCGCCCGGTCGAGAATCTTCTCGACGCAGAGCAGCAATCCCGGTCGTCGGCGGTCAGAGCGCCATCGTCCAAGCTGCTCAAAATGAATTTTACAAAGGCCACGAATCGAGTCATATCGTTCGTGGCCACTATTATGTTCAAAGAGAAACATTTGATAACACTAAGCGACACCCTGATAGGTGTCCCCAACGATAACGGCGGCATCCGGCTGTATAGCCTCCTGGCCGATCTAACTGAGCGCGACATGGTCAACCTCATTGCCGCCACTGGCAGGCGCGCATCGGCACCACTGCAACGTCATAAGGCAGTAAGCCCAGCGAAGTGGAAACGTGACTAAACGGTTGACGTTCGTCAAGTTACTCATACGGACTATCGTTAGTTACCTCTTACGTGCCTAACCTGTGGAAACGCCAGGATGCCAGGCGCAAAGTTGGCTCCATTGGGCGAATCGAAATCAGCACCGATGAACCTGCCCGGCATCACCTTCACCACGTCACCACGTATAGGCCCCTGAATGGCCACCAGAGCGATATAAGCGGTGAAGCTGATACTGACTATCCTCGCCCACGCCGTCGAGTTCCTAGGCCCGCTGAGCCGCCATCGTGAATACGCCTTTATCAGTCTGCAGAACCTATCGGGATGAGATACAACCCGAACGGTTCATGCAACCGACTGATGACGATGCAGACATGCACCGGCCCATTTCCAGACGTGCGTTTCTGAGGCTTCCCGGTAGACGCATCAACGATGGTTCTGGCATTGATGATGTCCAACGCGTTGGATAGTTGCCAACCGAGCAGCATTCTCGCGCCTGATCGCGTTCCTAGCAAACACTGCGAGTACAGCTAACCATCCTGCGTCTGCCCTGGTGGGAGACGTGTGAACCCGCGTGATTGTTTGCTGTGCGCCGCATAACCGCAGGTGGGAAGGGGTATAGTCCATCTCTGGCGCGCACCGCCATCAACCGTTCACCGTCTCTGCTCGCGGCTTGACAGTCGCAGCGATTTTTTTAGCTGGCCAGCCAGCAAATAAGTTAGGACAACTAGATGAGTAGACGTAAGCCGAACCACCTCAAAATTCTCGAGGGTGTCAGGGAGGACAGGATCAACCGCAACGAACCCACACCAGCACCATCCGAGATAGCCCCGGCAATGGAATTGTCGGATGGGGCGAAACTGATATGGGACCGACTGGCACCTGACCTTATCGACAAAGGGTGTTTAAGTGCGTGGGACGTGGACCTCTTTACCGTGTTCTGTGACGCCGCAGATCGCTATTACGAACTGCGTTCCCAACTGCAAAGCTACGTGGTGCCCGGATCGGTGAACAACAGCGTGGTGAATCCTTTACTGAGAATCATGAAGGATGCGTTCGAAACCATGAATCGCATCGCTGCGAAGTTCGGGCTGACACCTTCTGATCGCGCCGGGATTGACGTTGAGGACTTGGACGACAAACCGAGGCTCGGTCCCGAAAGGATCTTAGGGTGACCGCTGAGGATATCGTCAGGCAATTCTCCCGCCTGATCTTCGAAGCTTTGGCAAGCGAGGAGATAAGCGACCCTAATGGCCTCTACGATGCCGCTGTGGCCGTTTTGAACGTCGTTGAAGGGGTAGATGACCCTTTAGTCCCTACGGCCCGCAGAGTGGCACGCAGGGCGCTTAAATGGCTGGACAGCGGAGACCCCGCTGACTATAAAAAGCTTTACCACGCTGCCCGAGTATTCGGACGCAGCAGCAAGACTTCGACAGCCTAGCTGTCATATAAAAAAGCAATCTCGATCAACCCGAGGCCGCCTAATACCCGCCTGTCCGCTGAGAGAGATTCACCAAGCCGCTTAGTACAGCCTTAATGGCTAGAACACCCGCGAGGTTAGTAAGTAACAACCAACTAACCGAAAAGAACAAATTAATATGAATCAAGCACAGCTTGACGCCCGCAAGAAAGAATTACAATCTCGACTTGCGGCTTACCAAAAGAAATCAATGACTCAGGTTCAGTCCGACACGGAATTCAAAGCCCTCAAGGCAGACTTTGACGAATGGTCGCGTGAGCAGGAACGCCATGATGCGCGCCAGAAAGCGACCGCGAAAATGTCCGGTTGGGGTGACCTTGGTACTGCCTCCCGTACTGCACCGCCCTCTGTTGACGAGGTGTCCGGCCTCACTTATGAGGAGCTGGCCCGCACGATGCCGAATCTCGACGGCACGGTGATCCGCACGCGCGGGTGGGACGTGGACCCGGCTGACCGCACCAACAACCGTGATGCTGCACATGCAGTTGCCGAAGAGATCAAGGCCAGTGTTGAAGAGAAACGGCAGTTCAAGGCCGTAAAGTACGCCGAGACCAAGTCCTTCACCTCAGCGTCCACCCTGGTCCCGGCTGATCTCAGTCTGCCGATCGTCGAACGTCTGTTCGATATCGACGTGATGGGATATTTGCCGACGATCAGCGGTGGCAGCTCGACTTTCCGTGTCGTGACCGACACCACGATTACCAGTTCGTACACGCCGACAGCGGCACTCGTCGCCGAGGGTGGGCCGAAGCCCCAGAATCCTGTGGCATATACGGACCAGGATTTTTCCTACGGAAAATTGGCCGAATACGTGACTTTATCGCGTGAAACGCTGTCCGACTATCCAACGTCGCTTAACGTCACCATTCAAAAGATGTTCAACGACCTGATCATGCAGCGGAATATTGAGCTCCTGTCGGGCGCTAGCACCATTCCTGGCCTGATCCCGAATGCGGGTAATACCATCGCGGTGCCTGACACGCTTCCGACCGGCGCAACCCAGCTTGACTATTTCGTCCAAGCGGCGGAAACAGTGCGAAGCGCACCGGGTGTTTACGCCGAGCCGGACCTGTGCATAATGCATCCGACAACCTGGTACTCGCTCTTGCTGATCAAGGACACTCTTGGCCGTCCGCTGCTTAACCCCGCCCAGGGTATTGCGACTACCCACCAAATCGCCGGGGTGCCCGTGCGGCTTTCCACCGATATCGCCGCGGGGACAGCCGTGCTGCTCTCAACACAGCATTATGGCTATGTCGTCGTTCGTGAAGCAATTGTCACTCTGACAGGCTACAACCAATCCGACTTTATCGAGAACTTGCAGAGCTGGGTTGGGGAGACGCGCCTTACTCAGGTGATTGTTCGTCCCACTGCGATTGTCACGATTACCGGTTTGGAATCCACATTCACGATCTAAACCCCCTGGCCGAGCGGTTCAGTCCCGCCGACGAGGGCCGTACCTGGGCCTATTGTGGTGTCCCACTCGTGGCTCCTGATAATCCCCGCCTCGTTTATCTAGAGGACGAAGAGCCGGAACGGCCTAGGCGGCCCGGTACCTCCGCATTAACAATCTGCTCCTTCTCCGTGCCTTAGACCGGCGTTCCAACCAGCGCGCCGAATGGAGCGGGAGAGCCGATAGGGTTTGCATTAGCCCGCGATCGGCAAAGTCGCACAACAAAGGGTCCTCAGTTAGCCCCGTTGCGACCGGGGGCGGTTCGTTGTGATAGCGAACGCGGCCCCCACCAAAACTTCAATATCTTTGTCGCTTGTAGCGTCGGTAATCTCAAGTTCTGCTCTCCTTGTGCCGACGCTCGCGACAATGGGCGCGTCCCTCCCGCGCCATTTGAGGGCCGGGTAGTTTACGGATTTCGTAGTTGGCTTTCGGCTACCCGGTCCTCTCATAAAACGTCCTCGCAATGATGCGAGGCGATAGCGTGTTGCGATGTTTCTCCGCATTTGCGCGCGTTGCTTGTGAAAGGCGTCCAGGGTCGGGTTTCAAAAAATACAAGGGAACTTTGCAATAGCCGCCCTTGTGAATGACTGCGCCCACCCTGGGCCTCACAAATTAGGGGATGACATGCAGGAGCCATCGTGGATTGCGTCGTTACCGCGCCTCCCCAAGCCACATAACCGCCTCCCGGTCACCGCGACCGCGCTTTCAAAGACAGTGGCCGATCCTATCCGGGCAATCTGCCTAGCGTTTAGGAACCGCTGTGCGTGCTGTGGATGTGCAATGCGTGATCCCGTCTATCGGGTGTGGGTTGACGGCGTAGCTCGCAACAGCTATCCGGGGGACGTGTGGACCTCAACGGGAATAGGACCGCTTCATAAAAGCTGCGCCATCTATAGCGCCATCCACTGCCCCTATATGAAATATCCGACTTCGGTACGCCGACTCCAAGATGGGTCCCCGCGCGGTCATGCCATCATCACCGGCCATCGCCGTCACGGTCTGTATTTCCACAGCGAACCGATATCAGGGTGGGCTGGACATGCGTGGAGTCACTGCTATGTGGACGCTGTGGAATCCATCCACTTCGAAACGTGGCGCGACTTGATCCCGGCATATGAGGATGCCATTACAGAAAAGGTTGACGTTTCTACTCGCCTTTTCTGGCACACCCCGAATGCGAGACCTACGGGGAAGACACGCTTCACAGCGCCGGAAAGCCCCGAGCTAGACAAGCTGTGGCGACACGACTCTTACCGGCTGAACCATTTGCGCGGGACCGCTTCAATATGGGTGGGCGACCGCCTCCAGCGTATTGCCCTGCTATAGCGATTCCCGGCCCGCAACGCCGGGGCGTCGATCAAGGACGCCGCAGCAGCGGCGGGGTGTGTCTACGCAGACCGGCTACAACTGGGTGCGTGGGGAAAATTCAAGTGCTGTAAATTTCCCCACCCGTTCTGACAAAGAACGTCGAGTGGTCGACTATATCGCCACCCATCCCCACACAAAAGAAAACGGCCACCAGATGACTCCCTGGTGGCCGATTTCCTCATTGGTGGGTCAATTCCTCATGCACGGCTCTATCGTGCGTCCTACGACCATCCAGCCGCTATTGCGGGCTATTTCTGTGGCACGGGCAAGTTCGTGCTCAGCCTGGCGTAACTCCTCCGCCGTCCGAGCCATCCTTGCTTGTGCCTGCCTCAACCTGCGCCCGGTGACTTCGATCCTGGCCGCTCTGTAGAGCGCGATCCCGAGTCCGACCGTCGTCACCACCGCCAGGCCCACCGGCCCGCTGAACATGGTGATCCCGACCAGTGCCAGCAGGATGCTCAACACATTCGCTACCCGTGCCATGACTCACACTCCGCAGCGGCATCGAGCAGGCTGTGCGCAAGCTGGCGCGCACCTTCGGGGGTCAGAAGGCGCGCCCATCCACGGTGACGAAACCCTGCACGGTGCCGCCCTCCCGTTGTTCCCACCCGGACTCGATGAATACGTAGTCGCCGGCGAGGTCGAGAACACCGCGAATGCTCCCGTCAAGATCACGCCAGCGGGCGGCCGTCCCTGCCTGTACGCCAGTCGCCGACATGGGTGGCGGCCGGGTGGAACCGTGGTCACTGCTCTGCCCTCCAGTCCCCATAAACGATGAATTGCAGCCGCTCAGCGAATGCGAGGCAATCCGCGATTTTCTCGCCCAATTCCCGGCTCCGGCTCTGCCGCGCTCCTGTCAGCCGCGTGGCCGCGGCTGTGATGTGGAGATTCGCTATCAACAGGTTGTAGCGGGTCTCCCGCAGCAGGACGACCGCCTCTGCCAGGTTTGTAGAATTACTCATTGCCAGCTCCTTCGTAGCTGGTGAAGGACCCCCGGCGTCGGCGCGCCAACCGGCGTCGGGGGCTTCCTCCGCTGAATTGCGGGGAAGTCTCATTCATTTCCATGTGATCGGGAGCAGGTCCCGACGTAGCTCACCGCGCGCTTGGCCCGGTAGCACCGTGATTGTCAGCAGCACGTCCACGATGGCGCGCTGGCGGTCCAAGTCCTTGCTGGCGATCCGACTCAACACGGCGTCATGGTCGCCAGGAACGATGACATCGCGCAGGATGCGTGCCTTGGCGGCATCGGTGACCTGAACGTCAATCTCGGCTAGCTGGGCGTTGACGCTCTCGGTCCCGGCCAGCATTGCCGCGCGGCTGATCCGGTCCTCTGCGTAGTCCACCGCCAAGTTCTGTTGCCTGGCCCGCAGTGCATTCGCACGGTCCCGCAGTGCAGCCGTGTTCAGCGTGTCCCGTTTGGTGAGCAGGTCGATAGCGTCGGGCTGCGAAAGTCGTTCCGCCACAACGTCTAACACGTACTTGTCCACAGATTCAATCTTGCGCGCTACGCCGTGACAGTGCTTGCAGTGATACCGCGCCATCTGACCACGCTTGGACGGCATGGCCGATCCGAGAGTTTTTCCACACTTCCCACAGATGGCCAGCCCCGAGAGTAGGTACTTCCGCCCCCGCCGCCCACCGATACGGCGTTGGGGATCGGCCAGCATGGCAGCCACGTTCTCGTATACGTCGCGGTCCACGATGGCAGCCCAATTGCCCTGCCCGACTACTTCACCCGCATACGTCACCAGCCCCGCATTCTTCGCGTTGAGCAGCACCGCGCGCACTCCAGTCTGTGCCCACCGCTTCCCCCGCGCCGACGTGAACCCCTTGGCATTCCAGTCCTGAGCGATGGCGTAGAGGGACCTCCCAGCCAGCACGTCGGCATACGCCTGACGTACCGCTGGAGCGGTCCTGGGATCGGGTGAGTGATCGGGGCGGTAGCCGAACGCCCGTGCAACCCCGTATGGCTTCCCCTGCTCCCGGTCCTGCTCATACCGTCGCTTCATGCGCGCCACCTTCCGCTCAGTCTCACCCCTGGCCACCGCTCCCTTGATCCGGGCGTAAAGCCTTCCGTTGTCGGTGCCAAGGTCTACATCACCCGTCACGGTCGCGAGGGCTATGCGGTACTCGTCGGCAAGGTCAATCAAGTCCTCTAGTTCGCGGGGTAGCCGGTAAAGCCGATCCAAGTCCCACACCACCACCGCGCCGATAGCGCCGTTGCGAATGTCGGTCAGCATGGCCTGATACGCGGGCCTGGGCTTGCGCGTGCTGGCCGAAGTGTCGTTGTCCACGTATTCGGCCCAGCCCCACCCGTTTGCCTCACAGAGACGTACGCAGTCCTGGCGCTGGCGGTCAATGCCCAAGTGGTCGTTGTTCGGGTCCGACGACTGTCGGAGGTACATCGCTGCTTTCACTGGTGTACTCCCTGCTAGCTGAGGTTTCATGTGCATCCTACACCGATGAGCAGGCACGGCCGGTGGGGCACCCACATTGTGAAGGCCAACCCGCAGCTCGCCGACAAGATCGTCGCTGCCGTCGCCGAGCTCGGTCCGAGCACGGCGGGGCAAATCGAGGCGCACCTGGCCGCGGGGCCGCGCGGCCCACGGGGAGCTTGGTGGGGGAGCCGCAGTGACACCAAGTGGGTCGCCGAGGCGCTGTTCGCCGCCGGGGCGCTGACCACGGCTACCCGGGTCGGGTTCGCGCGGCACTACGACTTGACGGAGCGGGTGTTGCCACCCGATGTGCTGGCGCGGGAGGTCGACGAGGACGACGCCGTCCGAGAGCTCACGCTGCGGGCCGCCGCCGCGCTGGGCGTGGGTACCGAGGCCGACATTCGCGACTATTTCCGGGTGGCCGCCGGCCAGGCCAAGCCGGCGATCGCCAAACTGGTGTCAGACGGCGAACTGGAGCCCGTCGACGTCGAGGGCTGGTCGGCACCCGCGTATTTAATTGCGGGGCAGTCGATTCCGCGACGCGACCGCGGGACGGCGCTGCTGTGTCCGTTCGACCCGCTGATATTCTTCCGTCCGCGGGTGGAGCGGCTGTTCGGATTTCATTACCGCATCGAGATCTATACACCGGCGAACAAGCGCCAACACGGCTACTACGTCTGGCCCTTTCTGCTGGACGGCGAATTGGTCGGGCGGGTGGATCTCAAGGCCGACCGCGCCGCGGATGCCCTGCATGTCGTGGGTGCGTTCGTCGAGCCGGACCGCTCGCCGTCGCGAGTGGCCGCAGCGCTGGTCGGTGAGCTGGAGACGATGGCCGGTTGGTTGGGTCTGGCCGGCGTGACGGTGGGCGACCGCGGTGATCTGGCGGGCGAGCTGCGGACGAGAATGCACTCCGGATGACGTCGAGCAAACGTGTACGGCTGCCGCCGGCTCCCGAGCTGAGCGACGGGCCGGATCTGGTTTTGCGGCAACCGCTTCCGGGCGACGTGGGCGACATCGTTGCGCAATGCCGCGACCCGGAGTTCCAGCGCTGGACGAGGGTCCCGGTGCCATACCAGGAGTCAGACGCACGGGACTTCCTGAAACGGGTCGCCGAAGGCTGGCGGGCCAATGTGGCGATGTTCGCGATCGTCTACCAGGGACGTTTCTCGGGCAGCGTGGAGTTGCGGTTCGACGGTGTCGGCGGTGCCGAGGTGGGCTTCGGGCTGGCCCCGTGGGCACGCGGTGCGGGCGTGGTGACTCGCGCGCTGCGGCTCGCCCTGGCTTGGGGTTTCGGTTTGCCGGGCATCGAGGTGGTGTATTGGCGTGCGCACGTGGGCAACTGGGCCTCGCGACGGGCGGCTGCACGATGCGGGTTTCGGATGAAGGGGACGGTTCACGGTCTGCTCGAACAGCGCGGCGAGCGGCGTGACGCCTGGATCGGTTCGCTGCGCCGCGGTGAACCGCTGACCGGGCAGCCAGACGGACCGCCGCACTGCGATTAGGCGTTGATGTTGACCTTCAAGTCGAGTGGGTAGATTCGCCACACCGCATGCGGAGTGCTTTCCATCTTCGCCTGCAGGTCAACCAGCTCGTCCCGGAACCCCGCCAGAGCCGGCCAGGCACTATGTGGCACGAGTTTATCGAAGTTGTGTATCAGTGCGCGCCGGTGCACGTTCAGGATGTAGTTTGCGTTGACCAGGCGCTGGTAAACGTCCAGTGGCTCGGCCTGGAAGTCCACATATATCCGCGCCGGCTGGCGGTGTGTCCACAGCTGGTAGTTCCACATAGAGCTGCCCAGGATCTCGTGCTGCGCGGTCACCAAGTACAGCTGGCCCGCCAGCATTCGCGCCAACTCGTCCCAGGTGACGTTCTTGCGGCTTACGCCAACGCCGTTGGGAAGCAGTACGTTAAGTTCGTCGAGCCACGCCATCACCTCGGTGTCTCTGCGCACAGCGTTGGTGCCGTTAGGACTTCGCGGGTAGTAGATCTCGAGATAGTTCTGCACAAATCTGTGCATGACGTCGAACAGCTCTTCCAGGTTGTCCTGCGTCGGTTTATCGAAGGCGGCGCCTTTCAGCCCCCGCGACTTAGCGTCGGTTTCAGGGTCGTTGACGCTGTGCTGGTATTCCCGGTAAGTGTCGTCGAATAAGTCGCACATGCCCTTGTAGGTGAAGCTGAAGGTGGTCTCGAAGTCGCCGCCGCGTGCCATCTGCCCGCGGGTGACCATGTCGTTGCTCTGCAGAGTGCCGTAAATGTGGGGCCACAGCAGCCTGAACAGCGGGTGGTCCTTCGTGAGGCTGTTGCGCGTCGCGATGGCCAACTGCGCGCCGCCTGTCAAATGCACCCAGTTGAAGTGGCGCACGAGTGACAAGTGCGTCGATGCGGCACACAACGCGATCTTGCACGCTTGCTCCCACTCTCGATCGGATGGCGTGATTGTGCCCAGCGCGCAGTCGATCTGATAGGCCTGCAGCAAAAGTCCTTGATTATCCTCGCGGAACAGCACGCGCGAACCGATCTTCACGAGTCCGGGGTGATGTTCGTAGTTATTGAGCTTGAGCAGGTCCCATTCCCAGGCACCGTCGGCGCGGCTCTTCGTGTAGCAGGCGTAGGGACCGCGAACAGCCAGTGAGCCGAGGTCCGGACTGTCCAGATACTCGGCTGGTAGTTCGGGGTCGTGGAAAAGGCTGCGGCGCAAACCGTTGAACGCCCGCTTCAACGCGACCTGAGGGTCAGGGTCGATTCTTGGCAGACCGCGCTGCATCGGTGAATAGATCTTGTACGCCCATACCTGGGCTCGATAGACCTTGCCGTGCCAAGAGCGTTCATCCTCGGGGATGTCGGCGGGCGGACAAACCATCACCTTGTCCAGCGAGACGTCGGGAATCGCCTCGCTCATCCGCATCGGTGTGATGGGCTTCGACTTAGCCGGTTCCGGGATGTCGGCCGGCTTTGCCGCGAAGAATTTAAGCCATGCTACGAAGTCCCAAAATCGGCGCCGCAGATACCATCTCAGCATTCGCGCTCCCGAAGACGGTCAGGCTGGCGGTACGCGTCGCCACGCCACGGGTCAGGCTTCAGTTCGCAGTCCCAGGCGCGCAGCGGATGTCGCTCAGGCTCCAGCTTGGGTGTTTCGTCCCAGGGCTCGAAGGCGTTCTTGATGTTGGCCAGGCCGGAGTCGGCGAGCTCAGGGTAGTGGCGCAGGATCACCGTCTTCAGGTCGGTGTGATCGATCCACCGCAAGCCTTCTTTGGTGTACACGTCCTCGTTGTAGTTGTCGGTGTAGAAACGGTCAGCCTGCAGGCGGCGGCTCGCGCTCACGATGAAGATCTGAAACACCGTCTCACCGAACCCGAATCCGGTGGGTCGATGGCTTTCGGCCAGCGTGCCGATCAGCAGGTCCAGGTCCTCGACGTTGTCGTCGTAAGCAGACCGCAGCCTCGTCACCACACGGGGGTCGTCGGTGAGGTCATCAAAGCTCCGAATCTCGGTCAGCCCCAGCTGACGGCGAAACTCGTTGTAACGCGGCACACCGCGTTCCCGTGCGCGCACGATGTCGACTGTGCCCATGTCCAAGAACACATTGCCCGCGACGCTGAGCTCCTGCATGAAGCGCGGATAGTTGTTGAGCACCAACGCGCCCGGGTGCTGGTTGCCGAACGAGTAGAACAGGTCCGACATCGCGTATTTGTTCGTGAGTCTGACCGAGCCGTGCTGGCGCGTGGCGGGCAGGGCCACTTCGTCCACCTTGCACTTCTGGACGCGGCTCCATATTTGCAGTGTCTCGGGCAGCAGCGAATGCAGACGGTAGACTTCGACGAATTCCTCGGACAGTCCAAACGGGCTGTGGTGTCTGTTGATTGGGTTGCCGACGATGCCGCCGAGTTCGGGGTTGCGGATGTTCACCTCGGACACCGTCTCGCGCTCCTTGGCCTTCGGCTTCATGTAGGTGAGCAAGCCGTACCAGTTCGAGTTCAGCCCTGTTTCGAGTGTTTGGTTGGGCAGGATGGCCGGGGTCCACTCGACGGAATGGATTTTGGCCATCACCCCCGCGTTGATCAGCCGCGCGACATTGAAGAGGCGGTTGTCGTCCCACGCCGGGTAGGCGTCGTACAGCATCTCGCAGATTGCGTTGTGCTCACGCACGAAAAGGGTGTGCAACATCGTCAGGCCTACCCACCAGTTGCGCCTGAAGCCGGCGTCCTCTACGTCGGTGGCGTCCTCGACCGGCAGCAGGCCGTCGTCGCCCAGCTCCATCTTGCCCATGTCGCCGCTGCGCAGGCGGTCCTGCGTGCCCTGGTCGCTTCCGTAGACCTGCGAGCCGTCCCACCAATGCGTGACCTCGTTGATCGAACTCGTGCAGGCCGGCTCCCCTTGAGGTTTCCGGGTCGGGTCGGGTTGCGTCGCGCCGATCCCCAGGTAGTCCTGTCGGTACCGATCGCGTGCCGGGTCGCCATCGACCAGCGGCACCTTGATGAATTTGCGGGGGTCGGTATCGGCGTGGCTGACCCAGTCGTGGTTCATGAACTGAATCCAGGAAGCAGCCAGCAGGTTCAGGAATTTAACGGTCTCCACCTTTGGTCGGCCATCGGGACCGATCGGGCGGGTGAGCAGCTTGCGGCTGATCTCGCGCGGGTTCGGCTCCAGGAGCCGGTCCTTATCCTCAGGGCAGGTGGCCGAGAGATCAACGTTGCGCAGGAAGCGCGTGCCTGCTGCGCCCTCTTTCGGATCCGTGAGGTTGTTCCAGCTCCCGTCGGCCGTGCGGAACTCGGTGACGCCCAGTGGCGGCCTCTGGCCCGCCTTTTGAAAGCCGACCAGTGTCCCGCGCGGGTAGGTGCTTATCAAGTTATGCGCGTTCAGCTGTTCCCTGATGTAGGCCAGGATCAGGACGCCGATCGCCCAGCCGTGGCGGTACCAGTCGGTCCATACCCTCCCGCGGTACCCGATTTTCCGGCCCACCCATTCGATAAGCCAATTCATGAACGCGGTCAATACGGCGCCGAGCGAGTCGCCCAGGAAGAGACGCAGAAGCTTCAAGCAGCGGCGGCGGCGACGACGACGCAGCGGCCTGGGCAGATCTCCGTCGTGCACCGGAGATGGGTCCAGCAGCGTTTTGGCGTCAAAGTACACCGGTTTTGGTATCTCGACCTTGATCTCAGCGGTGACGTTGGCCTCTGCCAGGGCTTTCATCTTGTGCCAGTCGGGGTCGTGCACGCCGGAGGCTGTCATCGCCTCGGTGTAAAGCTTTGCGGCGTCCTCGTAGTCCTGACGCTTGAAGTGGGCCAGGGCGGCCAACGCGCACGCCTTTGCGTCGCGGTCCGCGGCAGGAAGAGTGTTAAACCACTGGACGACGACCTCGTATTCGCCCTTTTTCAGGGCTTCCAACGCCTCGTCGTAAGACATAAGAAGCTCCTCGCATGCCAATCACCGTGACCAAAAGCTACTCGCGTGCGTAGGAAATGCGACACAAATCCCGCAATTCACCTGCGGGAAGACGGATTATCGTTAATTTCCTTTACGTTTTCTTCGGTGAAAATGATAGGGCACTCACCAGGGTGCGGCTGACCAAATGTGTCGTGCAGGTGTCGCGTGTCCCAAATGGCTTCCCAGGCAGCGTCGGCGGTCGATAATCGACCTGTTGTGACCACTGATCGGCGGCGGGAGAGGCGGATGGTGCCAGCAGGCGCGGTGTGTCGAGCATGCGGCACCGAACTGCGCCCCGGTGCCCGATTCTGCGACGCGTGTGGGGCGCCCGCGCCAGATCCGGGAGAGCAGCCGGAGTTCAAGCAGGTAACTGTGTTGTTCGCCGACGTGGTGAATTCCTTGACGATCGCCTCGGCGGTAGGGGAGGAACGGCTGCGCGAGATCATGGCCGACGTCTTCGGCTGCGCGGCAACGATCACGCGGCGCTACGGCGGCAGGGTCGACAAGTTCACCGGCGACGGCATCATGGCGTTGTTCGGAGCACCGGTCGCGTTGGAGGATCACGCGTTTCGTGCCTGTCTGGCGGCATTGGACATCCAAGAGCAGATTATGCAGCTGGCTGACGAAGTACGGCGCCGCGACGGCATCGAGCTGCGGCTGCGGGTCGGGCTGAACTCGGGCCGGGTGATCGCGGGGGAAATCAGTTCTGACGCAAGGACGTACACCGCGGTCGGCAAGCAGGTCGGGTTAGCGCAACGGATGGAATCGGTCGCCCCGCCCGGCGGGGTGATGCTCAGCGAGTCCACCGCGCGGCTGGTCGAACATCACACTGTACTGGGGGCGCCCGAGTCGGTACACATCAAGGGTGCCGAGGAGCCGCTGGCCGCGCGTCGGCTGCTCGCGGCCGCCGCTGAGCATGCGGGAATCGGGCGGCGCGAACCAACCCTGGTCGGACGCACCTGGGAAATGAACACCCTCACCGGGATTCTCGACCAGGCGATCAATGGTGCCGGATGTGTGGTCGGTGTGGTCGGGCCACCCGGCATCGGCAAGAGCCGCATGACGCGTGAGGCCGTCACGCTGGCTACCGGTCGCGGGGTCGAGGTGTTCACCGTTGCCTGCGAATCCCATACCCGCGAGGTGCCGTTTCTTCTGGTGGCGCGGCTGCTGCGCAGGGTCTTCGGGGTCAGCGTCCTCGACGAGGAGGAGGGCCGGGCGCGGGTACGCGCCCGCATCCCCGACGCCAACCCCGACGACCTGCTGTTGCTGGACGACCTGCTCGGAATCGGCGATCCCGACGTCGCACTGCCCGACATCACCGCGGATGCCCGTCGGCGCCGGTTGGCAGCCCTGTTGAATGCCGTCGCGCTGGCCAGGGCCACCCCGGCGCAATATGTGATCGAGGATGTGCACTGGATCGACGAGGTCAGCGAAGCGATGCTCGCTGAGTTCGTCACGGTTGTGCCGCAAAGCCATTCGCTCGTGCTGATCACCTTCCGCCCCGAATACCGGGGCGCGTTGTCGCGGACGCCGGGTGCGCAGACGATCTCACTGGCGCCGCTGAACGCGGCCCAGAGCGCGTCGTTGACCACCGAATTGCTGGGGACCGACCCGTCGGTGCGTGCGCTGGCCGCGCGAATCGCCGAGCGAGCCGCCGGGAACCCGTTCTTTGCCGAGGAGATGGTGCTTGATCTGGCTCAACGCGGCGTGCTCGACGGCGACCCCGGCGCCTACGTCTGCTGTGACGCCGCCGCCGACATCACCGTGCCGGGCACGCTGCAGGCCACCATCGCCGCCCGCATCGACCGTCTCGGTAGGTCGGCCAAACAGTTCCTGTATGCCGCCGCGGTCGTCGGCGCGCGGTTCAGGGCTGAGCTGGTGGCCCCTTTGCTGGATGACATCGACGTGGGGGAGGCGATCGCCGAGTTGCTCCAGGTGGAGTTGATCGACCAGGTGATGTTCACCCCGCGTGCGGTGTACGCGTTTCGGCACCCGTTGATCCGGACCGTCGCCTACGAGTCACAGTTGAAGGCCGGGCGCACCGAGTTGCACCTGCGCCTGGCCGCCGCGATCGAACGGCAGGATCCAGGGGCGGCCGACGAGAACGCCGCCTTGATTGCCGAAAACCTCGAGGCCGCAGGAGATCTGCGGGCTGCATTCGACTGGCACATGCGCGCCGGCGCCTGGTCGTCGTTCCGCGACATCCGGGCGGCCCGCACCAATTGGCAGCGGGCGCGGCAGGTCGCCGACCGACTGCCGGCCGACGTCCCGTATCGGGCGTCGCTGCAGATCGCGCCGCGCAACCTGCTGTGCGGCACCCTGTGGCGAACCGGCGGCAGCATCGCCGATACCGGTTTCGACGAGCTCCGAAAGCTGTGCGTAGCGGCCGACGACAAGGTGTCGCTGGCGATCGGCATGACCGGATACATCATGGCTTTGACGTTCCACAACCGCTTCCGCGAGGCGGCCCACGTGGCTTCGGAGCAAAGCGAGCTATTGGAATCGATCGGAGATCCGACGCTGACCGTGGCTCTGCTGTTCGCGGCGATCTACGCCAAGTGCCAGGCGGGCGAGATGGTCGAGGCGCTGCGGTTGGCGGATCGACTCATCGATTTGGCCGACGGCGACCCCACCAAGGGCAACTTGATCTTCGGTTCGCCGCTGAGCACCGCGATCGCGATGCGCGGGCACGTCAAGATGTGCCTGGGAATGCCAGGGTGGCTAGACGATGCCGCCACCTCGATCGCGATGGCCGCCCCACTCGATCCGACGAGCTACGTCTTCGCCCTGTTGTGGAAGTACGTCGCGTCGATTCCCTTCGGGGCGCTGCCGGCCGATGCGACCGCCATGCGCGAGACCGCCGAGGCGCTGCGCATTGCCGAGGGTTCCAGCGACGACTTCGTTCTCTTCATGGGTCTGCTCAGCCGAGGTCTGGTTCTGGTCACTGGCGACCGAACGCAACGCGACGAGGGCCTTGCCCTGTTCACCAAGGCCCGCGATGCCGCCGTGACAGCACATTTTTCTCTCAGCGCGCTGACGATCGTCGACCCTGAATTCGCATTGGAGAAGGCCCGCATCGGGGAACTCGATGGTGCCATCGACCTCGTGCGGGGTGTCGTTGGCGGGGCGTACGAAAGCGGCGACATGATCTGGCGCGGAAGGGCCACCGAAGTTCTGGTGCAACTGCTGGTCCGACGCGGATCGGGCGGCGACCTCAGCGAAGCGCAGGCCGCGATCGACCAACTGACCGCCGTACCCACCGATCCCGGTTTTGTGCTGCACGAACTCCCGCTGTTGCGTTCGCGGGCGCTGGTCGCGCACGCGCGCGGCGACGAAGACAGCTATCGAAGCCTGTTGGAACAGCACCGCGCTAAGGCGGCAGCCGCCGGCTTCGATGCTCTGATCGCCGCAGCCAACTCGACAGTAACTGCGGCCCAACATGATTCGGCGACTAAGTAATGACAGGACTGGGCGAGCACGCCGTCGTACTGGGGGCGAGCATGGGTGGCCTGCTCGCCGCGAGGGTCTTGGCCGATTTCTTCGAAACCGTCACCGTCGTCGAACGCGATGTGTTGCCCGACGGTTCCGCTGTCCGGCGAGGGGTACCACAGGGTCGGCATGTTCATGTGCTGCTTGCTCGCGGTGCGCAGATCTTGGATGAGCTCTTCCCCGGGTTTCTCAGTGAGCTGGTAGCCGACGGTGCGCCCGTATGGGACGACGGAGAGCTGTCCAAGCTGCACTTGTCTTTCGGCGGCCACGACATACTCCGCTCGGGCAGGGTGGCGAAGGAGCCCACGGCGCTGGCGATCCATATGCCGAGTAGACCGTTCCTGGAATGGCATGTCCGACGGCGCCTCCAGGCGATGCCCAACGTGACGATCCTCAGCGGTCGCGAGGTAGCCGGCGTGACATCGACTCCGGATCGTCGGCGCGTCACCGGAGTGCGGGTGGTCGATCGCGACGGTACTGAACGAGAGTGGACGGCCGATGTCGTGATGGACGCGATGGGGCGCGGCGCGCATACCCCGGCGTTGCTGGAGAGACTCGGCTTCGGCCGACCGGTCGAAGACCACATCGTCATGCACACGAATTACGTCAGCCAACTGCTGCGAATCCCGCACGGCACGCTTACTGAGATGCTGGTCGACATCGGCCCCGCGTCGGACAGACCGGCCGGAATGTTCCTGAGCGGCTATGAGAACGACACCTGGATGTTCACGGTCTTCGGGATGGCGGGGCACCAGCCGCCTGGTGACCTGGCCGGCATGCTCTCGTTCGCCCAGGAGTACTGCCCCGACCACCTGATCGCAGCGTTGCGGGCCGCCGAACCGGTGAGCGAGGTGGTACATCACCACATGCCGTCCAGCCAGTGGCGACGCTACGACAAGATGACCGAACTACCCGATGGCCTGTTGGTATGCGGCGACGCCATCTGCAGCGTCAACCCCGTCTACGGGCAGGGGATGACGATGGCCGCGCTGGAAGCTGCTGCGCTGCGGGGATGTCTGCGTGATGGCGGCACCGATCTGCCCCGGCGATACTTCCGCGCCTCGGCAAAACCGATTGGCGTGGCCTGGCAGATGGTCGCGAGCTCCGATCTGGCCTTCCCGGAAGTGGCAGGGCGACGGTCGAGATGGATGCGTATCGCCACCCGGCTTGTCGACTGGGCGATGGCAGCCTCTGAGTCCGATCTCGTTGTCGCCGTGCGCTTCTTCAGGGTCAATAGCCTGATCGACTCGCCGATTCGCCTGCTGCACCCCGGGTTCGTCTATCGGGTGGCGGTGGCGAACCTGCGCCGCCGACGAGGAGCGAGGCATGTCAGCCGGGTAGCCACCGCGTCACCGGGCTAGGGTGATCGCCGTGGCTGAGACCGCGCCGTTGCACGTGCAACTGATCGCCAAGACCGAGTTCTTCGCGCCGCCGGACGTGCCGTGGAGCACCGACGCCGACGGCGGCGAAGCGCTGGTCGAGTTCGCCGGCCGGGCTTGCTATCAGAGCTGGTCCAAGCCCAATCCCAAGACCGCAACAAACGCCGGGTATCTGCGGCACATCATCGATGTCGGGCATTTCTCGGTGCTTGAGCACGCAACTGTGTCGTTCTACATAACCGGCATCTCGCGGTCGTGCACCCACGAGCTGATCCGGCATCGCCACTTCTCCTACTCGCAGCTGTCGCAGCGCTATGTGCCGGAAAAAGAGTCCCAGGTCGTCGTGCCGCCCGGCATCGAAGACGATGCCGAATTGCGGCAGATCCTCGCCGCGGCCGCCGACGCCAGCCGCGCCACCTATACGGAACTGCTGAGCAGGCTGGAAGCCAAATTCGCCGACCAGCCCAATGCGGTTTTGCGCCGCAAACAGGCCCGGCAGGCTGCGCGCGCGGTGCTGCCGAACGCCACCGAGACCCGCATTGTGGTCACCGGTAATTACCGCGCTTGGCGGCATTTCATCGCCGTGCGGGCCAGCGAGCACGCCGACGTGGAAATCCGGCGGCTGGCGATCGCGTGTCTGCGCCGGCTCGTCGACGTCGCGCCCGCGGTGTTCAGCGATTTTCAGGTCGCGACGCTGGCCGACGGCACCGAGGTGGCGACAAGTCCGCTGGCCACCGAGGCGTGAGCCGCTAACTAAAAAGGCTGGCGTCGCCAGGTAACCTGGGACCGTGAGCACCAGCGGATTCGACGCCTTTGCACGCCTGGGCACGCTGTTGACCGCCATGGTGACGCCGTTCGGACCCGACGGCTCCCTGGATCTCCCGACCGCCGCCCGCTTGGCGAATTATCTCGTCGACGCCGGCTGTGACGGGTTGGTGATATCGGGCACCACGGGGGAGTCGCCGACCACCACCGACGCCGAGAAGCTGGCCTTGCTGCGGGCGGTGCTGGAAGCGGTTGGAGACCGGGCCCGGGTCATTGCCGGGGCGGGCACTTATGACACCGCGCACAGCGTGCAGTTGGCCAAGGCGTGCGCGGCTGAGGGGGCGCACGGGCTGCTGGTCGTGACGCCGTACTACTCGAGGCCACCGCAGGCCGGGCTGTTCGCCCACTTCACCGCGGTCGCCGACGCAACCCCGCTGCCGGTGCTGCTCTACGACATCCCGGCCCGCTCGGTGGTACCGATCGAGTTCGAGACGCTGTGTGCGCTGGCGGCGCACCCGAACATCGTCGGGGTCAAGGACGCCAAGGGCGATCTGCACGCCGGCGCGCAGTTGATGGCCGAAACCGGCCTGGTGTACTACTCCGGCGACGACGCGCTGAATCTGCCCTGGCTGGCGATGGGCGCCACCGGATTCATCAGCGTGACCAGCCATCTGGCGGCCGGTCAGCTCCGGGACCTGCTGTCGGCCTTCGCCTCCGGCGATGTCACGACTGCCCGCAAGATCAACGTCGCGATCAGCCCGCTGTGCAATGCGATGAGCCGCCTCGGCGGGGTGACGATGTCCAAGGCGGGATTGCGGCTACAGGGCATCGAGGTCGGCGATCCGCGGCTGCCGCAGATC
>Ga0335075_10002847_pt1 | contig 27655 bp, 23 predicted proteins | sample Lox_Sample_24_FD_206723 | JGI IMG/M metagenome (GOLD analysis project Ga0335075, IMG submission 206723) | Soil microbial communities from Loxahatchee National Wildlife Refuge, Florida, United States - Lox_Sample_2.4 | ecosystem: Environmental > Terrestrial > Soil > Wetlands | place: USA...
TCTATCGAAGCCTAATTCAAGACCGGCGGCGCCGCAAACCACGGCCAGGCTGCCGCACCTTCAGGCAAAGAAAAAGGCCGGGGGAGGATCCGGCCTTTTCCTTATATGCGGACCAGCGGGAGGAGGTGCCGGTCCGAGACCCTGAGACGGCGGGAGGAGGATACCGTCCTTCGGGTGTACTTGAGCGCCCTAACGGATCAGGCGGCTTTCAGTTCCTTCATCGCCTTCTCGAAGGCGGTCTTGACCGGCTTGGCGACGTCTTCAGCGGCCTTCGTGGAGACAGCCTGGAAGTCCTTCGCCTGCTCGACGGTCATCTCGAAGCGCTTGCGCAGATACGAGGTCTGCAGCTCGACGACTTCCGACAGGGACTTCGCACCGACCAGAGCCTCGAGATGCGAGAAGCCGGCCTCGGTGTTGGCGCGGAGAGCAGCGATCGTCTTCAGCGACAGCTCGCTCGACGCGGCCTTGGCGGTCTCATAGGTCGATTCGAGGGTCTTCTGAGCCTCTTCGGCGCCCGACTTCATCTTGGCATAAGCTTCCTTCGACTGCTCGACGCCCTTCTCGGCGAAGGTGCGGAACTGGTCGACGGCCTTGGAAGCGTCGAACGCGGCAAATTCGGTGACTTCAGCGGTTTTGAGGGCCTTGGCCATGATTTTCTTCCTTGGGGTCACGCGGCTTCAAGGGCCGCTTTCGTTGATCTATGGCCTAATATAGCGCAGTCTCTTGTGCAATGCAATATTTTCTTGTGCATCGCACCAAGCCGAGATGGACAGGGATTAACCAAGAGGCCGAAAATTCGGGAATTCCGGAGCTTCGGAATGGACGATTGCCCGGCGTCGGTTTTATTAATGAACAGTTAATCGGCGGGGCGACGGTACCGGTCCAGGCGTATGGCGTCAGGCAGCTATTCCTACATCGACATCGCCGCGCTGGACGCGGTGCGCGAGCGATTCGCCGTTGGCGATGCGCTGGCCATTCTATCGACCGACCTCACCAATGTTATCTGGGCGAACGGTCCGGGTGCGGCCGTCTTTGGCCATGACGACATCATCTCGATCGTGGGAGCGCCATCCGGCCTGAGCTTGCCCGCCCGGCGGCAGATCATTGCGGCGCCCGGTTATCCCGAGATCGGCCGCGACCAGCCGATCCTCGTTCGTTTCGCCAGCGGCCTGAACGGCCTCGCGATCCAGTTTCTTGCCAGCACCATCAAGTTGCCCGACGGCGAGCGGGCGATCCTGCTTGCGGTGCCGGTGTCGGGCGACGCCCGGCCGCAGCATGAGATCGCGCGACGCGCCATCATCGGTCTCGCCGGCCAGGGCCAGTTCGCGGCGGTGGTCGATGGCGATGGCGGCGTGCTTTCGGCCTCGGACGGGTTCGACGGATTGGGCATTGGCAGCGGCACGCTCGCCGCGCTGGCGCGCGACGCGCGCTACGAGCGGCTCACCAAGCGAATGATTGCAGGCGCAGGACGCAAGCTGCCGGCCGGCTTCGTGCGGCTGAAAGACGAGCCTGCCATTCATCTGCTGATCGTCGTCGACGAGAGCGAAATGGAAGCGGAGCCGAACGCGGAAACGGAACCCCGTGCAAGCGAGGCGCCGGGCGAAAGCATAGCGGGCGAAACCCAGACTTTGGCGGAGCCTCTCCCGACCGGCGTCGAGCCCTCTGAAACCGCCGAACCTGGCTTGGAAGAAACGCCTGCCGAGCAGCACGACGGCGAGGTCGCGGCGGATCACGACGCCACGCCACCGGACCACAAGGAGCGTTGGTATTTCCACGGCGATGCCGAGGCCGGCAGCGATGCAATGACCGGTGACGGCGAAGACGTCGAGGGCGCCGAACCTGAGGACGAGCCCGTGGCCCTCGCCGACGACCGGGAACCTTCGTCCGAGAGTGCGCCGGTCGAATCCGCAGCCGCCGAAGAACAGCCTGAGCCTCACCCCGAACCTGACGCTGAACAGGCGCCTGCTCCGTTCGAGCGCGCCACGGGTCCCGTTCGTTTCGTCTGGCGCACTGATGCTGCCGGACGCTTCAGCGCCATCTCGCCCGAATTTGCGACAGCCGTCGGCGTGCAAGCCTCCAACGTCATCGGCATGGCGTTTCGGGATGTGGCGGCGCGCTTCGGGATCGACCCGGGCGGCGAGATCGCCGGACTTCTCGATCGTCGTGACACCTGGTCGGGCCGCTCGGTTCTGTGGCCCGTCGCCGGCACCGAGTTGCGCGTTCCCGTCGATCTCGCAGCCTTGCCCGCCTACGGGCGCGACCGCAGTTTTGAGGGGTTTCGCGGTTTCGGCGTTGCGCGCGGCGGCGACGCACTGACCGATCCGGATGCGACGGGCATGCGGCTTATCGAGCCTGCGCAGCCGCAGATCGAAGCGCGCGAGCCGGAAACGACTGAACCGGCCACGACCGAGGATCCGTTCCAGGGCGAAGTGCCGGCGCTGACCATCGAGGATGGTCCCGACCGCCGTTACAGCGACAAGGTTATCCGGCTTGCGGAACGCCGCGAACCCGCCAATGACCGCGGCTTGACGCCGGTCGAGCGCAACGCGTTCCGCGAGATCGGCGATCGCCTGAAATCGGACGCGAGCACGCCGAAAGTTCCGACGCCCGAAGACGGCGCGGAGATCGCCGGCATTCAGGAGGCACGCCACGAAGCGGAAACACACAAGGACGATTGGCGAAAAACATCGCCTGAACGCGATGCCGCGACCCTCGGTGAAGTCAGGGCTGCGCTCGAAGCCTCGCTCGGCGCAGCCGAGCCGGACGCCAACCTGCCGTCCGAGTCTCCCGACGCATCGCATATCGAAGGCGTCGAGATTTCAGAGCCGGTGGCTTCCGACGTTTCGCAGCCGATCGAGCAAATAGATGCGACACAGCCTGAGGACGAAGCCGCCGCTGCGGATCAGCCGGCCGAGCCCGGCGTTCACACGGCGCCGGAACATGCCGGCTCCGAACCAACCGTGGAAGGCGAGACGCCCGTCGCAGACAATCAGCCGTCCGAGCCTGGAGCTCAAGCCCCGGCATTCGCCAGTGGCGGAGGCATCAGCGCGCGCGCGCCGGTCGACACGACCATCCTCGAGCAACTGCCTGTGCCCGTGCTCATCCACGCAGGGGACACGCTCTATTACGCCAATCGCGAGTTCCTCGACCTGACCGGCTATGAGTCGGTGGACGCGCTGGCGAACGCCGGCGGCCTCGACGAGCTGTTCGGCGACCCCTACCAGGACAGCGTCGATGGCGGCGACCGCAAGCTCAGGCTGCGCACCAGCGAAGGCCTCGAATTTCCGGTCGAAGCGCATCTCCAGTCGGTGGCATGGAACGGCGGCAAGGCACTGCTTTTGTCGCTGCGCCGCGTCGGCCGCGCCTCCATTCCAGTGCGCACGCCTTCCCACACGCCGCAAGCCGCGGCGCAGATCGCGCAGAATGCCGAATTAGAGGCGCGTGTCGCGGAGATGCGCGCAATCCTCGACACCGCCACGGACGGTGTCGTGCTGATCGCACCCGACGGCGCTATCCGTTCGATCAGCCGCGCGGCGGAAGCCCTGTTCGGCCTCGACTCCGCGCAGGTCGCGGGCAAACATTTCGCCTCACTCTTCGCCATCGAGAGCCAGCGCGCAGCGCGCGACTACCTGTCGGGCCTTTCGGAAAACGGTGTCGCCAGTGTGTTGAACGACGGCCGCGAAGTGATCGGTCGCGAGGCGCAAGGGCGTTTCATTCCGCTCTTCATGACGATCGGGCGCTTGCCCAACGACAGCGGCTATTGCGCGGTCATGCGCGACATCACGCCGTGGAAACGTGCTGAGGAAGAACTCACACAGGCGCGCGCTCAGGCCGAACGCAGCTCGTCGCAGAAGACAGAGTTCCTGGCGCGCGTGAGTCATGAGATCCGCACGCCGCTCAACGCCATCATCGGTTTTTCGGAATTGATGATCGACGAGAAATTCGGGCCTATCGGCAGCGACCGGTATCGCGACTATCTGCGCGACATCAATCGCTCCGGCAATCACGTGCTCGATCTGGTCAACGATCTTCTCGACATCTCCAAGATCGAGGCCGGCCAGCAGGAGATGGATTACGAGGCAGTGTCGCTCAACGACACGCTCGCCGAGACCGTCGCGATGATGCAGCCGCAGGCGAACCGCGAGCGCGTCATCATCCGGTCGAGTTTCGCGTCCCGCCTGCCGGAAGTCGTCGCGGATTTGCGCAGCGTGCGCCAGATCGCCCTCAATCTTCTCTCCAACGCTGTCCGCTACACACAGGCCGGCGGCCAGGTGATCGTGTCGACGGCCTATGAGGCGGCCGGTGACGTGGTGATGCGTGTGCGTGACACGGGCATCGGCATGAGCTCGGCCGAGATCGAGCAGGCGCTGAAGCCGTTCAAACAGATCAATGCGCTGAAGCGCGGGCGTGGCGACGGCACTGGGCTCGGCCTGCCGCTCACCAAGGCGATGGTCGAGGCGAATCGGGCGCGCTTCACCATCAATTCGACGCCGGGCGAAGGCACACTGGTGGAAGTGACCTTCCCGTCGACCCGCGTGCTAGCCGATTGACGGATTCATACAATTTACTGTGAACCCAATACCTTGTGTAACACAGTCAAGTTTTTGAAAACTTGTGAGATTTTATCCAGTTTAGAACTGTTCTAAACTATTGAATTCATTACGCTTTCCCTTGACGTAGTGCTACTATTCGCTCATGAGCCGCACGGCTTTCCATTGCGAAGCCTGTATCGCCCCATGTAACGGGACGTCGAACGTCCCACCGCCCAGGAGAGGTTTCATGACATTCAGAAGCGCGCGGTCCGCGGTTGCCGGACTTGCCATCGCCACGCTTTTCGCAGGTTCGGCGCTCGCCGACGGCGTGGTCAATGTCTATTCTTATCGCCAGCCCGACCTGATCAAACCAGTGCTCGACGCCTTCACGGCAGAAACCGGCATCAAGACCGAGGTGCTCTTCCTCGACAAGGGGCTTGAGGACCGCATCCTCGCCGAAGGCACCAATTCTCCGGCCGACATCATCCTCACCGTCGACATAGCGCGCCTCACCAAGGCAAAGGAGGTCGGCGTCACCCAGGCGCTGGACGATGCGACAGTCAACGGCAACCTGCCGGCTGAATATCGTGATCCGGAAGGTCACTGGTTCGGCGTCACCAAGCGCGCCCGCGTCGTCTACGCCTCGAAGGACCGGATCGGCGACGAGCCGATCGCCTATGCCGATCTCGCCGACCCGAAGTTCAAGGGGAAGATCTGCATCCGCTCGGGCCAGCACGACTACAATCTCGCACTGATTTCAGCGGCAATCGCTCACTGGGGCGCCGAGAAGACCGAGCAGTGGCTGACCGGCTTCAAGGCGAATCTCGCGCGCAAGCCGGACGGCGGCGATCGTGATCAGGCGAAGGCGATCATGGCTGGCGAATGCGACATCGCGCTCGGCAACACCTATTATGTCGGTCTGATGCGGAACAATGAGAAGGACCCCGAGCAGAAGGACTGGGCGGCGGCGATCAAGGTCGTGTTCCCGACCTTCGAGAATGGCGGCACGCATGTGAACATCTCGGGCGCTGCGCTCGCCAAGCATGCGCCGAACCGCGACAATGCGGTGAAGCTCATCCAATTCCTGTCGAGCCACAAGGCGCAGCAGATCTACGCCGAGCAGGTGTTCGAATATCCGGTGGAGCCGGGCCTTGAGCCGTCCGAGACCGTGAAGTCCTTCGGTGAGCTGAAGGCTGACACGCTGCCGCTCGCCGAGATCGCCAAGAACCGCAAGGCGGCCTCGGAAATGGTCGACCGCGTCGGCGTCGATGACGGCCCGTCGAGCTAAGCGCTAGCAATCGGAATGACGAGAGCCGGGCGCCCTGCCCGGCTTTTCTTTGACGAAGGATCATCGTGGCAAGCATCGGGCAGGCGGCAACAGGCAGCGAGCCGGCGCAAGGCAGGATCGCTGCCTCGCGTATCAAGCGTCGCGCTCACGCCGGCACTTTCGCGCTGACGATCGCGATCTGCGCGGTCGTTCTGATGCCGGTCATTTCGCTGGCGCTGATCGCCCTGTCGGGCACCGGAGAAGACTGGCCGCACCTTGCGCAAAACGTCTTGCCCGGCGCGATCCGCACGACGCTTCTACTCCTCTTTCTTGTCGCGGCAGGCAGCGCGATCATCGGCGTCGCGGCGGCGTGGATTGTCGTCGCCTTCGACTTCCCGTTCCGCAGGACGCTGTCCTGGGCGCTGGTGCTTCCGCTCGCCGTGCCGCCCTATCTCGCGGCTTACGCCTTCGCCGAGTTCTTCCACTATGCCGGCCCGGTGCAGGGCGCGATCCGCGCCATCTTCGGTTTCGCAACCGTTCGCGACTACTGGTTTCCGGACATCCGCTCGACCGGCGGCTGCGCGCTGGTGCTAAGCCTCGTGCTCTATCCATACGTCTATCTCACGACACGCATCGTCTTTCTGATGCAGGGCCGCAACATCGCCGATGTCGCCCGCACGCTCGGCGCGCGGCCGGCAAAGGTATTCTGGAAGATCCTGCTGCCTGTCGCCCGCCCGGCAATCGCGGCCGGCATCGCGCTGGTGCTGATGGAGGCAGTGAACGATATCGGCGCATCCGAATATCTCGGCGTGCGCACCCTCACCTTCTCGGTCTTCACCACCTGGCTCAACCGCGGCAGCCTCGAAGGCGCGGCCCAGATCGCGATGGTCATGCTGGTGCTTGTGCTCGCGCTGCTCCTCTTCGAGCAATGGGCGCGCCGCAAGCAGCGTTTCCATTCGTCGCGCGCGACACAGATCAAGTCTCACCCGCCACGCGTGAAGCTCACCGGATGGCGGACCGCTGCGGCGATGCTTGCCACTGCCCTGCCGGTGCTCCTCGGCTTCGGCGTTCCGCTGCTTGCCTTCGCGCGCTATTCGTCGCGTCGGCTCGAACAGTTCACGTCACCTGAGCTCGGCATGGCGCTGTGGCACTCGATCCTGACAGCGGGAGCTACGGCAATAGCCACGGTGACCATCGCGCTCTTGCTGCTCAACGCGATGCGGCTCGTGCGCTCGCCCGGCATGGTCGCGCTGACGCGCCTTGCCTCCGTCGGCTACGCGCTTCCCGGCACCATCATGGCGCTTGGACTGCTTTTCGCCCTTGCGCGCTTCGACAACATGCTCGACGCGTTTGCGCGCGACATGTTCGGCATTTCGACCGGCCTGCTGCTGACAGGCTCGGCCGCCGCCGTGGTGATGGCCTGCACGATCCGCTTCGTCGCGCTGGCGGAAGGTTCGATCCGCTCGGGCATCGAGAAGCTGCCGCCGCATCTGGACGAAGCGGCCCGCAGCCTTGGCCGTACGCCGGCGGGGAGCGCGATGCACGTACTTCTGCCGCTGCTTCGGCCTGCGCTCCTGACCGCCGCCGTGCTCGTGTTCGTCGACACGGTGAAGGAGCTCTCGGCGACGATCCTGCTGCGCCCCTTCGGCTTCAATACGCTGGCGACCAGCGTCTACGAAGATGCCTCGCGCGCAGTCGTCGAGGATGCAGGGCCGGCGGCGCTGCTCATCATCCTCACCGCGCTGGTGCCGGTCGTCCTCCTCTCGCGCGCGCTCGCGCACGACCGGGAAGCGATACTCTGATCCGTAAAAAAGAAAGGCGCCCGAAAGGGCGCCTAAGGTCCGAGATTGCTGTGACAACGGGGCTTGAGCAGGGGTTGCTCTTCGGAAGATCCGAAGCGGGATTTCTCCCTCAAGTTACCCGCGACTATCGGCGTCATCCGTTAACAGAACCTTACCGGGATGCGCACGGATTTACCGAAGTGTACCACCTGTGAAATCTAGGTAAATTTCGCTGGAAGGATTTGTTAACCAGGACAGGCTGGCGCTTCACACCTTCAGCGCCGCGAGATCGCGGTAGAGTTCGAGCGCTTCCGGATTGGCGAGCGCCTCCTTGTTCTTCACCGTGCGCCCCTGCACCACGTCACGCACCGCGAGTTCGGTGATCTTGCCAGACTTGGTGCGCGGAATATCGGCAACCGCGACAATTTTCGCCGGCACATGGCGCGGGCTGGCGCCGGTGCGGATCTTGTCCTTGATCTTCTTCTCCAGCGCCGCGTCGAGGGCGACACCGGGCTGCAGCCGAACGAAGAGAACGATGCGAACATCGTTGTCCCAATCCTGGCCGATGCAGATCGCCTCGGCGATCTCCGGCAGTTGCTCGACCTGATTGTAGATCTCCGCCGTGCCGATGCGCACACCACCCGGGTTGAGCGTCGCGTCCGAACGGCCGTGGATCACCATGCCGCCGTGGCTCGTCCATTCGGCGAAGTCGCCATGACACCAAATGTTGTCGAAGCGCTCGAAATAGGCCGAGTGGTATTTTGCGCCTGCGGGATCGTTCCAGAACATGATCGGCATCGACGGAAACGCGCGGGTGCAGACGAGTTCACCCTTCTCGCCAACGACGGGAAGACCGTCGTCGTTCCACACATCGACCGCCATGCCGAGACCCGGCCCCTGGATTTCGCCGAGCCACACCGGCTCGGTCGGCACTCCGAGCACAAAACACGAGACGATGTCCGTGCCGCCCGAGATCGAGGCGAGGTGCACGTCCTTCTTGATCGCCTCATAGACATAGGCAAATCCCTCGGGCGACAGCGGCGAGCCCGTCGAGGAGATGGTGCGCACGGACGACAGGTCGTGCGTGTCGATCGGCCGAAGTTCGGCCTTGCGCACAGCGTCGATGAACTTCGCGGAGGTGCCCAGATAGGTCATCTTTTCGGCTTGCGCGAAGTCGAAGATGACATTGCCGTTCGGGTGAAAGGGCGAACCGTCGTAGAGCAGCAGCGTCACGCCGGACGCCAGGCCCGAAACCAGCCAGTTCCACATCATCCAGCCGCAGGTGGTGAAATAAAAGAAGCGGTCGCCGTCCTTCAGGCCGGCGTGCAGGCGATGCTCCTTCAGATGCTGGATCAGCGTTCCGCCGGCCGAGTGCACGATGCATTTCGGAATGCCGGTCGTGCCGGACGAGAACAGGATATAGAGCGGGTGCGAGAACGGCAGGCGCTCGAAGTCCGGTTCCTTCGCGTCGTATTTCGCGATTGCCTGCTCGAAGGTCACAGCTTTCGCGATCGCCGTCACCGCCTGCGCCGCAGTGCCGAGATAATCGACGATCACCGCGGCGCGCACGCTCGGCAGCTTGGCCAGCACCGCCTGGATTTTCGCGGTTACGTCGTTCTGCTTGCCATTGTACCAGTAGCCGTCAGGCGCAATGAAGATCACCGGCTCGATCTGGCCAAAACGGTCAAGCACGCCCTGCTCGCCGAAATCGGGCGAGCAGGAGGACCAGATGGCGCCGAGCGAGGTTGCCGCCAGCATCGCTGCAATCGTCTCCGGCATGTTGGGCATCATCGCCGCGATGCGGTCGCCCGGCTTCACGCCCTGGTCGCGGAAATACTGCTGCAGCTTCGAAACAAGCCCGCGCAGCTCGTCCCAGGAGACGCGGCGCTGCACCTTGTCTTCGCCGCGAAAAACGAGGGCCTCGCCGGCACCACGCTTGCGGAGCAGATTTTCCGCTAAATTCAGCGTCGCATCGGGAAAGAACTGGGCGCCCGGCATTTTGTCGCCATCTCTGAGCAGCCGATCGCCCTTCTCGCCGATGATCCCGGTGTCGTCCCAGACAAGGTCCCAGAATGCCTCGCGATCTTCGATGGACCAGGCGTGAAGCTCACGATACGAGCCGAATCGGCGCCCTGCCCTTTCGCCCGCCAGCGTGGTGAAAGCTGTCAGGTTCGCCACCGCAATCACCGCCTGCGACGGCTCCCAGAGCAGTTGGTCGTCTGCCATCATGGTCCTCCCCGGAACACAAATCTCTATGCATAGAGCGGCCGGCCGCGGCAAGCTTTCATGGGTGCGACGGAACAATCCCGCTTGCGGCGTCGCCATCGCCGGGCCACAAAGGCTTGAAATGGCTGGAGCGTGGGCTAAATCCGCCCCGGTATCGGCTCAACGCCGGAGCGCGGCGCTTTCGACGGGGCTTCATGCCGCAGAGTCTGGTCAGAAAAGGCATATGGGCGCTCGGCGCGGCTGCGGTCGTCGTCGCGCTGCTTGTTGCGGCCCTGCCGATGGTCGCTTCCACGCAGATCGTGCAGAACCGAATCGCCTTCGAGATGAGCGCGTGGACCGGATACCGGGTCGAGTTCGCCGCCGCGCCCGAGATCGAGATCTGGCCGTCTTTCCGCGCCATCGTTCGCAACGTGACGTTTTCCGACTGGCGGGATGAGGAACACAGTCCCGTCATCGAGGCCGAACGAATCGAGATCGAGCTGTCGGCCCTTGCCGCGCTGAGCGGCGACGCGAGCTTCCAGGGTGCGAAGTTCCTGCGGCCGATCATTCATGTTACCCCGGCCGGCGGCCTGATCTATTCACCCGACCTTCCGGCAAGCGGCCGGATCACCAATTCGATCGACGCGACACGTGCAGCACTTGCCGCCAATCCCACTGCGCCGGACGTCAACTCCGTACCCGAATACGATTTCGGCACCGTGGAGTTCAGCGACGGGCAGGTTGTCGTGACGCGTGCAAGCGGCGACCAGCCGGTGATGACAGGCCTTGCCGGCGCGCTCCGCTGGCCGACGCTGACGCGCGAGGCCGCGCTCAATGCGACAGCGATCTGGCGCGGCGAGAGCGTGGCGATCGAGGCGACACTCGGTCAGCCGCTGCTGCTTTTCGCCGGCGGCGCCTCGCCTCTGTCGATTTCGCTCAAAGCCGCGCCGGTCACCGCCACCTATCGAGGCACGGCCAATCTGTCGGGAAACACCTTCTTCGAAGGCACGATTTCGGTCGAATCGCCTTCATTGCGCCGCATGCTTGAATGGTCGGCCTCCGAAGTGGTGGCCTCGTCCGCCACCGGCAGCTTTTCGCTGTCCGGCCACGCGGTCGGCGACGCGCGTCGTGTGAAGGTCGAAGATGCCGAACTGGCGCTTGACGGAAATCCGGGCAATGGCCTGCTCGATTTTGCCTTCGGCGAAGGAACGCCGAGCGTCACCGGGACGCTCGCCTTCGAGAACCTCAACCTCGCCTCGTTCCTGTTTGCCTTCACGCCTCTCTCGCCAGGCACCGCGAAGCAGCCGGTAACGATCAATCCCGCCACGATCGACCGGCTCGATCTCGACCTTCGCCTTTCCGCCACGCGTGCTTCGGTCGGCTCGATTGCGCTCAGCGGTGTCGCCGCGACCCTGCAGGCCAAGGGAAACGTCACCGATTTCGATATTTCGGACGCGACGGCTTTCGGTGGAAGCGTACAGACTGGCGTGCGCTACGACAGGGCGCGTGACGGCGGCTTCCTTGAAGTCAGCCTGATGGCAACCGGCGTCGAAGCCGGCACGGTGACAGCCGCCGCCAGCGCGACCGGCGTCGTTCCGACGGGCCGCGCCACCTTCTCTGTCATGCTCAAGGGTGCGGGCCGGGACTGGGACAGTTTCATGGAGGCCGCGGAAGGGACGATCTCCGCGAACTTCGGGCCGGGAACAGTCGCCGGTTTCGACCTCGCCGCTTTTCTCAAGCGGATCACCGAAGGCGGCTTCTTTGCGCTGCGCGAAGTCCCGGGCGGCACCCTCAATGTCGAACGCGCCGAACTGAAGGCCATCGTCGGGAACGGGCTGGCTCGCATCGAGAAGGCCGACATCACGACGCCTGACCGGATCGTCAGCCTGATCGGCATTGTCCCGCATATCGGACGCGGCCTGGCGCTCTCCGGCGCAGTGCTGCCGAAGGCAGCCGAGGGCGAGGTGCAGCCGCTTGCGCGCTTCTTCGTCGGTGGCTCGTGGAGCGCGCCGTTCGTTTCCCCAGCTTTCATTCCCGCGGCCGCCCGCCCGGCGCCCGCCGACTAGAGCGGATGAGATTACCGGTCATATCCCTGCGTTTACGAAGTCTCATGCCGCTCTAATTTACCTTTCGTCAGCCATACGCCCTTAAAATCCGCCCGATTTCGGGTTCGGCGGCTGTGTGGAACTTTCTGGTCGGCTTGTTCAAGATCGTGGTGATTTCGCTGCTCACAGGCGCGGCGCTGTCGGCGTTCGACATGTCGGCGGCTGACGTCCTCGCCAGGATCGGCCTGACGGAAGACAAGGCGCTCGAGCTTCTTCAGCGCGGAACGGCCTGGGCGCTTCCCAACATCCTCTTGGGCTCGATCATCATCGTGCCGGTCTGGCTGGTGATGCTTTTGTTCCGGCCGCCGGGCGGGAACCAGTAACTACTGCCTGAACGCCGCCTGCTCGTCTCTCAGCCTTTGCACTTCGCGCCGTTTGTTGGCGACCGAGGCGATGATCACGCCGGTCGCGACGAATGCGATCATGATCGTGCACACTGCATTGATCTCCGGCGTCACGCCGAGCCGCACCTGGCTGTAGATCTTCATCGGCAGCGTCGTCGCGCCGGGGCCCGAGGTGAAGCTCGAGATCACCAGATCGTCGATCGAGAGGGTGAAAGCGAGCATCCAGCCGGAAATGATTGCCGGCAGGATGACCGGCAGCGTGACCAGGAAGAAGGTTCGCACCGGCGTCGCGCCGAGATCCATCGCCGCTTCTTCCAGCGACCGGTCGAAGCTGACCAGCCGTGATTGCACCACCACGGCGACAAAGCACATGGTGAAGGTGATGTGCGCCAACGTCACTGTGAGGAAGCCGCGGTCGAGCCCCATCGAAACGAAGAGTAGAAGCAGCGACAGGCCGGTGATCACCTCCGGCATAACCAGCGGCGCGAACACCATGCCTGAGAACAGCACGCGGCCGCGAAAGCGCGTGTAGCGCGTCAGCGCAAGTGCGGCGAGCGTGCCGAGCGCCGTCGCAAACGTCGCTGACAGCAGGCCGACACGGAGTGTCACCCAGGCCGCGTCAATCAGATCGCGGTTGCTGAACAGCGACACGTACCACTTGGTCGAGAAGCCTCCCCAGACGGTGACCAGCTTCGACTCGTTGAAGGAAAAGATGACCAGCAGAACGATCGGCAGGTAGAGGAAGGCAAACCCCAGCACCACCGAAACGATATTGAAGCGGCTCCAGCTCGGTCCCATGGCGCGCCCTATCGACCCTGCTCTTGCGCGCGCGCTTGCGCCTGCTGGAAGAACATGATCGGCACGACCAGCAGCAGCAACAGGATGACGGCAACGGCGGACGATACCGGCCAGTCGCGGTTGGAGAAGAACTCGCTCCACAGCGTCTTGCCGATCATCAGCGTCTGCGAGCCGCCGAGCAGGTCCGGAATGACGAACTCGCCGGTCGCCGGAATGAAGACCAGCAGGAAGCCCGCGATGACGCCGGGAATCGAGAGCGGGAACGTTATTTTCCAGAACGCCGTCGCTGGCGGACAGCCGAGGTCCTGCGCCGCCTCGATCAGCGTGTAGTCCATCTTCTCCAGCGTCGAATAGAGCGGCAGCACCATGAACGGCAGATAGGAATAGACGATGCCTATGAAGATTGCGGTGTGCGTGTTCATGATGATCAGCGGCTGATCGATCACGCCGATCGACATCAGGAACTGGTTCAACAGCCCTTCGGGTTTCAGAATGCCGATCCAGGCGTAAACGCGGATCAGGAAGCTCGTCCAGAACGGAAGAATGACCAGCATGAGCAGCGTCGGGCGCAGGGACGCAGGCGCGCGCGACATGCCGTAGGCGATCGGGTAGCCGACCAGCAGCGTGAGAAACGTCGCAACGCCAGCGATGATCAGGCTCGACACATAGGCGTTGAAATAAAGCGCGTCCTCGGTGAGCCAGATGTAGTTGTCGAACGAAAATTCCTTGATGCCTTCCCAGATCGAGCCGAACCCTTCCGTCAGGTCGAACACGGGGGTGTAAGGCGGGATCGCTGTCGCGACCTGCGACAGCGAGATCTTCACGACGATCAGGAATGGGATCAAAAAGAAGAGCGCGAGCCAGATATAGGGAACCGCAATGACCAGCCTGCTTGCGATCGCGGAGCCGAGGCGCTTCATCGTCCGCTCCTAACGTGTCAGCACGACGCCGGAGTCCGGCGCGAAGGAGACCCAGGCCCGGTCGTTCCAGCTCAGCGGATCTTCGGTCACCCGGTGGCTGTTCATGGCCGCGGTCTTGACCACGTGCCCGCTCGCAAGCTTCACGTGATAGACGGTCATGTCGCCAAGGTAGGCGATATCCCAGATTTCGCCTTCGACGGAGTTTGTGCCGGCGCTCTCCGGCCGCTTCGACGATACCTTGATCTTTTCCGGCCGCACGGCGAACCACACCGTGTTTCCCACTGCTGAGTCCGCCGCATTCTCGGTCTTGATTGAGAATCCGTCGACGCCCTGGATCTTCGCGATGTCGCCCGTTCTTTCCTCGACCTTGCCCTCGAACATGTTCACGCTGCCGACGAAATCGGCGATGAACTTCGACGCCGGCGCCTCGTAGATTTCGGCGGGCGTCGCGACCTGCATGATCTTGCCCTTGTCCATGACGGCGATGCGGTCCGCCATGGTCATCGCCTCTTCCTGATCGTGTGTGACGATCATGAAAGTCAGGCCGAGCTCCTGCTGCAGGTCCATCAGCTCGAACTGCGTTTCCTCGCGCAGCTTCTTGTCGAGCGCACCGAGCGGCTCGTCGAGCAGCAGGACCTTCGGACGCTTCGCCACCGAACGCGCCAGCGCCACGCGCTGGCGCTGGCCGCCGGAAAGCTGATGCGGCTTGCGCTTGGCGAACTGCTGCAGCTTCACAAGCTCGAGCATCTCGCCGACGCGCTTCTCGATTTCGGGCGCCGGCATGCCTTCCTGCTTCAGGCCGAAGGCGATGTTTGCCTCGACCGTCATATGCGGGAAGAGCGCATAGGACTGGAACATCATATTCACCGGCCGCCGGTAGGGCGGCATGCCCTTCAGGTCCTGACCGTCGAGCAGGATGCGCCCTGACGTTGGATTGTCGAAGCCGGCCAGCATCCGGAGCAGTGTGGACTTGCCGCAGCCAGAGGCGCCGAGCAGTGCGAAGAACTCGCGCTCGTAGACGGCCAGCGAGAGATCGTTGACGGCAGTAAAATCGCCAAATCTCTTCGTTACATTTTCGAAGTAAATGTAGTGCTTCGCCGATGGATCATTCCAGGGCGCAAAGCTGCGGCGCGTGCTGCCGAGAGATTGCATGCCGGTGGGTCCCCTCTCCCGCTTCCGACGAAAAGGCCCCGGTTTTGCCGGGGCCGTTCCTTTACTGGCCTGTGACGATCCGCGTCCAGGTGCGGGTAACGACGCGCTGGGTCTTTGGATCGTTCGGCGTCACCGTGAACAGGTTCGCCAGCGTTGCCTCATCCGGGTAGATCGCGGGATCGTCCTTCACCTCGGGATCGAGGAATTCCTGCGAGGCGAGGTTGCCGTTGGCGTAGTAGACGTAGTTCGACGCCTTGGCGGCGACTTTGGGCTCCATGATGTAGTTCAGGAAAGCATGCGCCTCTTCGAGGTGCGGCGCGTCGGCCGGAATCGCCATCTGATCGAACCACATCAGCGCGCCTTCCTTCGGGATCACATAGGCGATGTCGACGCCCTGGTCCGCCTCGGCCGCGCGGTCGCGCGCCTGGAACAGATCGCCCGAGTAGCCGACGGCCATGCAGATGTCGCCATTCGCCAGCGCGTTGATGAATTCGGACGAATGGAATTTGCGGATATGCGGCCTGATGGAGAGCATCAGCTCTTCGGCCTTTGCGATGTCGTCCGGCGACTTCGAGTCCGGCTCAAGCTTCAGGTACCGAAGCGCCGTCGGAAGGATGTCCGTCGCCGAGTCGAGCACATAGACGCCGCACTGGGCGAGCTTCTCCATGTGTTCCGGCTTGAAGAAATAGTCCCAGCTGTCGATCTTCTCGACGCCCAGCACTTCCTGGATCTTCTTCGTGTTGTAGCCGATGCCTGTGGTGCCCCACATGTAGTTGATCGAGTATTCATTGCCCGGATCGTCGGCCGCGGTCTGCTTCAGCACGAAATCCCAGAGGTTCTTCGCATTCGGCAGCTTCGACTTGTCGAGCTTCTGGAACACCCCGGCTTCGATCTGGCGCGCCAGGAAGCTGCCTGTCGGGACGACGACGTCGTAACCCGTGCCACCCGCCAGCAGCTTCGTCTCGAGGATCTCGTTGGAATCGAAGACGTCGTAGACGACCTTGATGCCGGTTTCCTTTGTGAAATCTGCAATGATGGAATCGTCGATATAATCCGACCAGTTGTAGACATTGACAACTTTTTCCTGAGCACCGGCCGTCATGGCCGTCATCGCAACGACGGCCGTCGCGGCTGATAGCAAGAGCGCTTTGCGGATCATTTCATTCTCCTCTGCCTTCTCGATCCCCGGCTCGCACAGCGGTCCTTCACGGCCGGGTTGTTGGGGCAAAGCCTATTTACGTTTCCGCATTGCGACAAGCGCGAAAATGGCGATTCCACGTCCCAAAACCGTTATCGGGGAGCCGGAAATCCGGTCGTTCCGGGTTTCGCCGGCCGCGACTGACGCCACAGTTCGAGACCGATATGCGCAAGCAAGGCGAGGAAGATGACGACGCCGCCGATGATGGTGCGCGTCGACGGAACCTCGTTGTGCACGAGCCAGACCCAGACCGGTGAGAGCACTGTTTCCAGCGTGCCGATCAGCGCCGCGAACGCGGCCGGGATCAGCCGCGCGCCTGATGCGAAACAGGCAAGGCCGAGGCCGAGATTCAACGCACCGAACGCGAACAGGAGCGCACCATCGACGCCGCTCGTCGCGAATGTTGGCGCCTGCGTCGCGGCAAAAACCGCCGCGATCATCGTGCCCAGGCACGTCGCCGGCGTCATCCTGACATGGGCAAAACGGCGAGTGATCACGGTGGCGATCGAAAAGGCGAGCGCGATCAACAGCGCCAGTCCGTCGCCGATTGGCGAAACCTCGCCGGTGAAGGATTCCGAGACCATGATCGCGACGCCGGCAATCACCGCCCCGATCGCAATCCAGGTCGGAAGCGCGATCGTCTCGCGGAAGATCAGCCACGCCATCAGCGCCGCGATCAGCGGCACGCCAGCCTGCATCAGGACGATGTTGGCGACGGTGGTGTATTGAAGCGCGACGACGAACGATGTCGACGCGATGGCAAAGCACAATGCCACGGCAACACCCGGCAGGCCCATATTGCGAAAGAGCGCAATCGTCCCCCGCGCGCCGTCGCGCCAGAACATGAAACAGAGAAGGAAGATCGCGGCCCAGGCCGAACGCCAGAACACGATGGTCCAGCTGTCGTTCGCCTCCAGGAAGCGGGCGATGGCGCCGCCAAAACTCCAGACGAGCGCGGAGAGGAAGACGAGGCCATAGCCGAGACGTTCCTCGCCGCGATGGATCGCGGCCGGCGCTGCCGGTCGTTCAGTCGTGTCGGTCATCCGCGCAAGTCTCGAACAGGAACCGCAGCATATCCCCGCTGCCGGCCCCGCATTACTCAATGCGCGTCATGCAAGCGTGGTCCAATCATCCTTTCCGCTTGTGGCAAAGGCTGTCCAGCATCATCGCCGGCTTTGACGTCCGTCGAAGAGCCTTCGTGGCCAGGACCACCGACCGGCGTGGCGATAGAAATCGTCCTCCGAATGCCAGGAACGGCGCGGAGACCGGTGGTTTAACAGCAGCGTCAGAGCGAGTGTCGAGTCGAGCATGCGGGCCCTCCTATTTTCGATATCGAAAAGATAGGCGCGTAAACCGGCTGTTGAATGCAGGAAAATCGCGCGATACTTTTCATTTATGAAAAACGTGTCGTGGGACGATCTGCGGATTTTCATTCACGTGGCGCGTGGCGGCGGGCTGTCGGCGGCGGCTGCCGAACTCGACATCAGCCCCGCGACCGCGGGCCGCCGGATGCTGGCGCTCGAAGAAGCGGTCGCGCGGCCGCTCTTCATCCGGAAGCAGTCCGGTTACGAGCTTACCGGTGAGGGGCGCACGCTGCTGTCGAAGGCGCTTGCCATGGACGCCGGCGCCAAACCCATTGCCGACTGGCTCCAAGCAGAAGGCCAGCGCTCGGTGGTGCGCATTTCGGCCGGCACCTGGACGGCCAACTTCTTCGCCGCGAACATCTCGCGCCTCTGGACACCGGACGACCCCTTCCGCATCGCCTTCAAGACCACCGAAGCGCGGCTCGACATCGCCCACCGCGAGGTCGATATCGGCATGCGCAACCGCGAACCTGACGGCGGCAATCTGGCCTCGCGCAAGACAGGTGAAGTAGCCTATGCGCCGTTCCGCGCCCGCAACCATCCGACGCCGGGCCACGAGCCCTGGGTGGCGATCACGCCGGAAGATGCGGTCACCAACACAGCGAAATGGGTGAACAGCCAGGACGGCGCGACGATCGCCGCATGGGCGAATACGCCACGCACGCTCTACGATCTGATCCGCGCCGGCGTCGGCAAAAGCGTGCTGCCCTGTTTTGCCGGCGATCGCGATCCGCTACTGGAGCGCGCCGGCGATCCGATACCGGAGTTGCGAGAAGGGCAGTGGATCGTCATGCACAATGACGACCGTCACCGGCCGGACATCCGCACCGTCATCGAGCGCATGATCGCGCTGATCACGGCACACGCGCCGCTTTTCCACGGCGAGCGGCCGTTCGGGGACGGGTAGCGCCTAGCCCTTCACGTAACCTAGGCCTTCAACGATCTTGCCGTTGCGAACGCGCATGATGTTGACGCCGCGAACCCTCTCCGTCTCACCTTCGCCCCAGCGAAGCCGCCAGCGGATGATTCCGCGATCTTCGGCGGCCCAGATCTCCTCCGCCTCGAAGACCAGCTTTTCATTGGATGCGATCCCTCTCCAGAGATTGAGGCACGCCTCACGTCCTTCGTAGCGCGCTCCATCGGGAGCCGGCTCCGTATTTTCGAGAACGCAATCCTCTGCGATCAGATCGTCGAGCTCCTCGGGCAGATGCATCTGGAATGCACTGTTGAAGCGTTCCAGGATTCGGCGTGTCGCTATGCTGACGGCAGTCATTTTCGCACCTCTTTTGGCCTGGATTTGCTGGAGCGCGCTTTGGACTGCTTGGGCTTGCGCGAAAACAGGTCCTCGGCCACCTCGCTGCGGTAAAGTTTCACTTGGGCTTCTCGCGGTGTGAAGCGCGGCCCTCGCGCGATCTTGCGCCAGGCGTCCCACGACTGCTGGTCGCGCCAGCATTCGAAGATATTGACTCGCTCCGGATCGATGGTGTCCGCGCTGATCGACATGTCGAGACAGCCATCCTGCTGCATCGCTCGTGCGACCATCCCGGCGAACGCTGTTACCGAGGCGTCGCGCTTGCCTTTGTCGGTGCGCGTGTAGCCAGCAATGATAATCATGACCGTTTCTCCTTTGAGCTGCGTTTGGCGTTCCGCCCCGCCGGCATTGCCGCCGAAGCGAATGCGGCTAGTCCGGCAGCGGCGCCGCTTGGCCGGGCACTTTTGCGTACGCCAGGGCCTCGACGATGCGACCGGCACGGACGCGCATCAGACTGACGCCGCGAACCGATCCGCCATCTCCGAAGTGGAAGCGCCAGAGAATGTTGGCGCGGTCGCCCATGACGACGGTGTCCTCCACTTCGAATCGGTTGACCCGGTCGGCCGCCATGGCCTGCCAGAAGGCAAGATTCACCTCGTAGCCCTCGTAACGGGTCCCGTCCGGCGCCGGCTGAATCGATTCCATAACGCAATCCGGTGCGACCAGCTCTGCGAAGATCGACCGATCGTGGTCCTGAAATGCCTGGTTAAATCGGCGAATGACTTCGCTTGTTTCGTCCGTTTTCATGACCTTCTCCATACAGACAGGTCTGTCTATATCTTGTAATAGACAGACCTGTCTGTTAGAGTCAAGCGATGAAGCAAAAAAGGTCCCAAAGCCCGCGAGAAGCAGGCTCCGCACGCCAGCGGCTGCTCGATACCGCAACCCGCCTCTTCTACAAGAACGGCATTCATGCCGTCGGCATCGACCGCATTATCGCGGAGGCCGGCATTGCCAAGGCTACGTTCTACAACCACTTCCCGTCGAAGGATGATCTCGTCGTCGCCTACATCGAGGAGCAGGACCGGCTTGGACGGGCGGCGGTCGCGGCACTGCCAAAGCAGGCTCCGCGCAAGATGATCGGTGCCATCATGGGCCGCATCGGCGACGCCGTTGTCGGCGGCGGCTGGCGAGGCTGTCCATTTCTCAACGCCGCGTCCGAATACCCTGACGCCGCCAGCGCCGTGCGGCGCGCCATCGACGCGCGCCGCATATGGTATCACGGGATATTGCGCGACCTGCTCGAAGCGGACGGCGATCCCGCCTCCGCCACAACCGCTTCACTCCTCGTGGCGATGTCGGACGGACTCCTGGAAAGCGCCTATCTCGATGACCCGGAGAAAATCCCCGGCCTGGTTCGCGAGGGCGTCGAACGCCTGCTTCGCTCACGGTAACGGTAAGTAACCGGATAGAAGTTGCCGCCTCCCGCTCTATCTGTTCTTTTCATCCCAGGAGGTGCGGCATGAAAGCGGCATGGTACGAACGCAACGGCGCGGCGCGCGATGTGCTGACCGTCGGCGACATGGACATCCCCAATCCGCAACCCGGCGAAGTGCGGATCAAGATTTCCACCTCCGGCGTCAATCCGTCCGATGTGAAGGGCCGGCGCGGGCGGCCGCTGGTTGGGCCGCGCGTCATCCCGCACAGTGATGGCGCCGGCATCATCGATGCCGTTGGCTCAAACACGACGCACTCGCGTGTCGGCGACCGCGTCTGGCTGTGGAACGCGCAGTGGCAACGCGCCTTCGGCACGGCCGCTGAATACGTCTGCCTGCCGGAAGCGCAGGCCGTGCGGCTTCCCGAGAAAATCGATTTCGCCGCCGGTGCCTGCCTCGGCATTCCAGCGATGACCGCGATCCAAGCGGTGCGGCTGCTCGGGCCGGTCGGCGGCAAGACAATCCTCGTCACCGGCGCCGGCTCCTCGGTCGGACACTATGTGACGCAGATCGCAAAGCACAAAGGCGCGCGTGTTATCGGCACGGCGTCTGCCGCCAAGTCCGAACATGCGCGCGCCGGTGGCGCCGACTTCGTCATCGACTATCAGTCGAAGGATGTCGGCAAGGTCGTGAAGGAATTGACGCGCAACAAGGGCGTCGATGCGGTTATCGACATGGATCTTTCCACGACCGCGCCGATGATCGCGGATGCGGTCGTTGCGCCGCACGGTACGATCGTTGTTTACGGCTCCAACATACCCGGCGACATTCCGATCTCGTTTCCGGCGATGCTCTGGAACAGCTATTCGCTGAAGGTCTTCGTCGTGTACGAGCTCAAGGCAGAGGACCGCCGCGCCGTGATCAATGAACTCAGCGCGCTGCTCGACGCGCATGTGTTGAAACACAGCGTCGGCCCACGGTTCGATCTCAAGGATGTCGCGGTCGCGCACGAGGCCGTGGAGGGAGGCAAGGCTATCGGCAATGTCGTGCTCGACGTCGGCTAGCTACTGAAAATCGAACGCGCTCAGCCCCGTCACCATCTCGTCCAGACCGAGCGGCCGCGTGACCGGTGGTTCGGCGCGTGCCAGACAGCCTGTGCGTTCGCATAGGCGACAGGCCGGGCCGATTGCGGTGGCTGACGCGCTGCTTGCCTTACCGGCGAGCGCTCCCGCGGAAAGTGCGGCCGAATAGGCGATATCGTCCTTCAAGCCGATATCGCAGCCAAGCAGGATCGCCGTGCGGCGCGGCCTTTCGCTATAGGCGCCCTGCGGCCCCTCCAGCGTACGCGCGATCGTCAGGAACTCGGCGCCGTCCGGCATTTCCACCGCTTCGACCAGGATCTGACCGGGCTGAGCGAAAGCCGCATGGACCGGCAGTTTCGGGCATGCGCCGCCAAACCGCGCCTGCGGATAACCCTGCGCGCCGGCCTTGCGGAAACGATTTCCGGCGTTGTCCACCTCCAGCATGAAGAAGGGCACGCCGGAGGCGCCCGGACGCTGCAGCGTGGTGAGCCTGTTCGCCGCCTGCTCGAAAGACACGCTGAAACGCGAGCGCAGCACGTCGATATCGTAGCGCGCGCGCACCGCCGCCGATTGGAATGCCGGATAGGGCATCATCAGCGCGTGGGCGGCATAACGGCCGAGCTCGAACCGCGCGAGACGGCGCGCTTCGTCGGATGACAGTTTCAGCGCCTGGATCTCGCCGGCCACTGCGGTCGTCATGCGAATGAGGCATGCCTCCATCGCGACCTCGCGCAACTGGTCGAAGGGCGACAGGCGCTCCGAAAGAAAGAGTCGCTGCGAATGCCGGTCATACCGCCGCCGCCAGTTCGGCATCGTCGCGACCGGCAGCACCTTCACGACGATCCCGTATTCGCGCTTCAGCCAGGCTTTCAGTGCAGCAAACAGGTCCTCGCCGGGATCGAGTGTCGCGGTGAACGCCTCCACTTCCTCCTCGATCGCCGGAAAATAGTTTGGCCGGCGCTCAAAGACGTCGTGTACTTCGTCGATCGGCAGGCGAGCGGCCGACAAGGCCGTCGCCCTGCCCTCGCGCGCAAGCAGTTCGTTCAGGTCCGAGAGCCGTTCTGCCTGCTCGCGATAGGCTCGGAACAGTTTGATCATCGCCGCGGCGGCGTTCGGCGCCGCTTCGGCGACTTCGATCAGTTCCTGATCGCCCGGAAGCTCGCCCGCCAGCAGCGGATCGGAAAACACCTCTTTCAGCGCCGCGACCGAGCCGCGCGCCTCGCTGTGCAACTCTTCCGGTTCGACCTTGTAGACCGACGCCAGCTTCAGGATGAGCTGGACCGTCAGCGGCCGCTGGTTGCGTTCGATCAGGTTCAGGTAGGACGGCGAAATGCCGAGCCCTTCCGCCATCGCGGTCTGGGTCAGCCCCTTGGCGGTGCGGATTCGGCGAATGCGCGGACCGGCGAAGATTTTCTGCTCAGGCATGCGAATTCACCGATCTTTACAAATCTCGACCGCGTATTTGCTTTTACAATATTGACAGATTTACAGCCACCCTCTGTCAAACCTTACACCGGTTTTCCCTTATTTTCCAGCCTTCATGCGATCTTAGCTCGCTCTTTTTGCGTTGCATTGTAAATGAAGTCACATCAACGTCGCAAGTTATCGCAAGATAGGAATGCTGGAGCCGCACTGAAATGACCGATTTTTACAACCTCGTCCCGTCCGCCCCCGAAGGCCGTTTCGACGGCATCGACCGCCCCTATTCGCCGGAGGATGTGAAGCGGTTGCGCGGTTCCGTGCAGATCAGGCAGTCGCTCGCCGAAATGGGTGCGAACCGACTCTGGCAGCTCATTCACGAGGAAGATTTCGTCAATGCGCTCGGCGCGCTCTCGGGCAACCAGGCCATGCAGATGGTCCGCGCCGGCCTGAAGGCGATCTACCTCTCGGGCTGGCAGGTCGCTGCCGACGCCAACACGGCTTCCGCCATGTATCCCGACCAGTCGCTCTATCCGGCCAACGCCGCCCCAGAACTGGTCAAGCGCATCAACCGCACCTTGCAGCGCGCCGACCAGATCGAGACGTCGGAAGGCAATGGGCTTTCGGTCGACACCTGGTTCGCGCCGATCGTCGCCGACGCCGAGGCCGGTTTCGGCGGGCCGCTCAACGCCTTCGAGATCATGAAGGCCTTCATCGAGGCGGGCGCTGCCGGCGTTCATTACGAAGACCAGCTCGCATCGGAGAAGAAGTGCGGCCATCTCGGGGGCAAGGTGCTGATCCCGACCGCGGCCCACATCCGCAACCTGACCGCTGCGCGGCTCGCGGCCGACATGATGGGAACGCCGACGCTGATCGTCGCGCGCACCGACGCGGAAGCCGCCAAGCTGCTTACCTCCGACATCGACGAACGCGATCAGCCTTTCGTCGACCATGATGCAGGCCGCACGGTCGAGGGCTTCTACCAGGTCAAGAACGGCATCGAGCCGTGCATTGCCCGCGCCATCGCCTATGCGCCTTACGCCGACCTGATCTGGATGGAGACTTCCAAGCCCGATCTGGCGCAGGCAAAGCGGTTTGCCGAAGCGGTGCGCAAGCACCATCCGGAGAAGCTGCTCGCCTATAATTGCTCGCCGTCGTTCAACTGGAAGAAGAACCTGGACGACGCCACGATCGGCAAGTTCCAGCGCGAGCTCGGCGCGATGGGTTACAAGTTCCAGTTCATCACGCTGGCTGGCTTCCATCAGTTGAACTACGGCATGTTCGAGCTGGCGCGCGGCTACAAGGACCGGCAGATGGCCGCCTACTCCGAGCTGCAGGAAGCTGAATTCGCTGCGGAAGCCAATGGCTACACCGCCACCAAGCACCAGCGCGAGGTCGGCACCGGCTATTTCGACGCCGTGTCGATGGCGATCAGCGGCGGCAAGTCGTCGACCACCGCCATGCATGAATCGACCGAGCACGCGCAGTTCCGGCCAGCGGCTGAGTAGGGCTGCCGAATAACGTTTGAGGAAACGCCCAACGGGCAACAAAGGAGACACCCATGGCCCCCAAGACCCGCGTCAAGGAACGCGCCGAGGAACAGGCCTCGGCGATGAATGTCGATCAGCAGGCCGCGATCCGCATGCTCGCCAACGATCTGCATCGCCTGAACCAGTCGGTGATGAAAGCGGTCGACGCCGGCGTGTCGGTCGAACTGGTGCGCTCGGCGCGCCATCATGGCGGTACCGGCAACTGGGGCGACCTGCTCATTCCGGTTGTCGTCACGCAGCCTGCGGCGTAAGCCAATTGCGCATTGCGTCTCAAGAATTAATCTTTGCTTCAGTTGAAACCCGCTGATTTTCTGCGGGTTTCAACTTCTGCTTGACTTTCGCCTCGAAGAAACGACATTCGGCAACACGTTCACTTCTTGCTCGCCGGATCGCCCCTTTCCATGCCGAATTCGAGCTTTGACTCCCCGTCCGACAGTGACGAGGACCGGAATCTTGCTGACCAAACGGGACTTAAGGAGAGCGATCTCTCGAAGGTTCTGATCGTCGGTAAGTCGCAGATCAACCGCGTCGTTGTCGCCAAGATCGTCGAACGATCGGGCCTCAAATGTGAATCGGCCATTCCCGAAGAAACCGCCCAGAAGCTGGTCTCCTCGCGGCCATGCCTTGTCATCCTTGATGGCGGCGCCGACAACCGCGACTGCGACGGGCTGATGGCTGCGCTCGTCGATCTTAGGCGGGTTTCAGCCAAGGATGTGCCGTGCGTGATCCTGCTCACCAACCGCGCCGGCACGCCTGAAGGCGTGCAGATCGGCTCACCGGTCGATGCCGTCGTCGCCAAGCCGATCACGCCGGAATCCCTTCAGCCGGTCATCGACCGGCTGCTTGAGCGGGTCCGTCGTTAACCTCGACCGGCAAGCCTCCCCTTCCCTTCCTTCGCGCGGCACGGCTATAATCAAGCATCAGCAACTCCTGGTGATTGATGCCTCTCGCAAAGAAGGAAGTCCGACCGTCTGGCCGAGGAACGCGTACGCGCACCCCGCAATTCGTCAAAAACAAGCGTGGCGTGAAGAACTGGAAGGAAGCCGGCGCCTGGCTCGACTGGCGAAGCATCGAGGATATTGAGTGCATCACGCCGGATCAGGCCGGCGTCGCCCGCGGCAAGATGATGCCGTCGAAAAAATTCACCTCCAACACCTCTCTGGCGCTCCCCTCCGCCGTCTTCATGGCCACCATTTCTGGCGGCTATCCCGAGGACGGCAACGGCTTCGCCTATCCAGAAGATGACGGCGACCTGAAACTGGTTCCCGACCTCTCGACGCTTTCCGTCGTGCCTTGGGAAACAGACCCGACGGCGCAGGTCATCTGCGATCTCGTCCATCAAGACGGCCGCTCGGTCGAGTTCACGCCGCGCAATGTGCTGAAGCGTATCGTCCAGGCCTATGCCGATGAAGGGTTGCGACCGGTCGTGGCGCCTGAGATCGAGTTCTATCTCGTGCGCAAGAACCCGGATCCCGACTATCCGCTGACGCCACCCGTCGGACGTTCCGGCCGCGCCATCGGCGGCGGCGCGGGCTACTCGATCGCCGGCGTCAACGAGTTCGACGAACTGATCGACGACATCTACCATTTCTCCGAAAGCCAGGGCCTCGAGATCGACACGCTGATCCACGAAGAGGGCGCCGGCCAGCTCGAGATCAACCTGCGTCACGGCGATCCGGTCGAACTTGCCGACCAGGTCTTCATGTTCAAGCGCACCATCCGCGAGGCGGCGCTGAAGCATGAAACCTATGCGACCTTCATGGCGAAGCCGATCCAGGGCCAGCCCGGTTCGGCGATGCACATCCATCAGTCGATCATCAATATCAAAACCGGCAAGAACGTTTTCTCGACCGCAAGCGGCGAGGAAACCCCGGCCTTCTTCAACTTCATCGGCGGCATGCAGAAACACGTGCCGAACGCGCTGGTGATGTTTGCACCCTATGTGAACTCCTATCGCCGCCTGACGCAGGCAGCGTCCGCGCCGGTCAACAACAAATGGGGTTACGACAACCGCACGACCGCCTTCCGCGTGCCGCGTTCGGACCCGAATGCGCGGCGTGTCGAAAACCGCATCCCCTCGTCCGACGCAAATCCGTATCTCGCGCTCGCCGCGTCGCTTGCGTGCGGATTGATCGGCATGCGCAACAAGATCAAGCCGGACAAGCCCGTGCTCACCACCGCGAACGAGGACGAGATCGACCTGCCGCGCGGCCTGCTCGAAGCGGTCGACCTGTTCGAGGGCGACGAGGATTTGCGCAAGATTCTCGGCGCCTCCTTCTCGTCGACCTATGCGGCAATCAAGCGCGCCGAGTTCGAGACCTTCATGGAAGTGATCAGCCCGTGGGAGCGGGAGTATCTGCTTCTCAACGTGTGATCGCCATGGCCTATCAGTCCCCGATTTCTCCCGGCCGATCCTGGTATGAAGACACGGCGGGTTTGCGTCCAGAATACGCACCGCTTGACGGCGATATCGCTGCAGACGTCGTCATCGTCGGCGGCGGCTTCACCGGTCTGTCGGCGGCCGTGCATCTCGCCAAATCCGGCGTCAGCGTTGCGTTGATCGAAGCGCATCGATTTGGCGACGGCGCATCCGGCCGTAACGGCGGGCAGCTCGGCACCGGCCAGCGCGCCGGCCCCGAGGAATTGGAAAAGGAATTCGGCTTCACCCGCGCCAAAGCGCTGTTCGACCTCGCGGAAGAAGCAAAAGCGCACCTCCTAGAATTCGCCGCGACGAACAGGATCGAAATCGACTTCGTACCCGGCCATATGAACGTCACGCACAAGCCGCGCGAACTGCCGGAGTTCGAGCAGTACGCCGAAGCGGCCGTACGTTTCGGTTATCCGCATATCTCGATCATGGACGCCGCCGAAACCGCCGAGCGCGTCGGCTCCCCCGGCTATGTCGGCGGCGTGCGCGACACCGGCACCGGCCATATCCACCCGCTGAAGCTTGTCTTCGGCACGGCGCGCGTCGCGGCCGAAGCCGGTGCGCGCCTGTTCGAGCAGACGAAGGCGACCAGCGTCACGGTCAACGGTGGCAAGGTACTGGTCGCGACGCCGACGGGGACCATTACGGCCAACAAGTGCCTGCTGGCGATCGACGCCTATGCCGGCAATCTCGAACCCGCGACGGCGTCGCACATCATGCCGATCGGCTCGTTCATCGGCGCCACCGTGCCGCTCGGCGCTGACAGTCCCGTACTGCCAGGCGGCGAATCCGTCTCCGACTCCCGATTCGTCGTGCGTTATT
>Ga0335075_10002848_pt1 | contig 27644 bp, 28 predicted proteins | sample Lox_Sample_24_FD_206723 | JGI IMG/M metagenome (GOLD analysis project Ga0335075, IMG submission 206723) | Soil microbial communities from Loxahatchee National Wildlife Refuge, Florida, United States - Lox_Sample_2.4 | ecosystem: Environmental > Terrestrial > Soil > Wetlands | place: USA...
GGCGCCGCGGCGCGGCGGCGCGGCCGGGCGCGGCGGGGCGGCCTGCCGCTGGGGCTCGGACTGGCGCTTGGGCACGGCCCGGCGCTTGGGCTCGGGCTGGCGCTTGGGCTCGGGCTGGCGCTGGGGCTCGGGCTGGCGCGGCGGCGGGGTGCCGCGGCCTGGCGCCTGCCGGGGATTGCTCGGGGTGCGCGGCTTCGTATACGTGGCCATGTCAGTAACCCCTCGGTCATGCGGCTTCCCGGATCCGCTCCGCGGCCCGCAGCCTGGCGGACGCCGCGCGCGGATTGCCGGCGACTTCTTCGCTGTCCGGGCGCTCGGCGCCCCTGGTAAGCAGGCGGAACTGCGGGGCCGTCCCCGCGGCTGCGTCCGGGAGCACGGGCAGGCCGGGCGGGGTCGTGTCGGCGGACAGCCGCGTCAGCTCGCGCTTGACGATGCGGTCCTCGAGCGAGTGGTAGGCCAGCACGGCCACGCGGCCGCCCACGGCCAGCAGGCCAAGCGCGGCGGGCAGTGCCCGGCGCAGCGTGCCGAGCTCGTCGTTCACCTCGATCCGCAGCGCCTGGAAGGTGCGCTTGGCGGGATTGCCCCCGGTGCGCCGGGTCGCCGCCGGGATCGCGTCCTTGACGATCGTGCTCAGCCGCAGTGTGGAGGTGATCGGCGTGCGGTCCCGCTCGCGGACCACCGCGTCGGCGATCCGCCGCGCGAACCGCTCCTCGCCGTATTCGCGGAGCACGCGGGCGAGTTCGGCGGCCGGGTAGCCGTTGACGATATCGGCGGCGGTGCGGTCAACGGTCCGGTCCATCCGCATGTCGAGCGGGGCGTCCTTGGCGTAGGCGAAGCCGCGTTCGGGATCGTCAAGCTGCGGCGAGGACACGCCGAGGTCGAACAGCAGACCCATGATCTTCCCCGACCCTACGACATCGGGAATCTCGTCGTACCTGGCGTGTACGAGCGTCACCCGGTCGGCGTATCCGGCGAGGAGATCGCGGGCCGCCTCAATCGCGGCCAGGTCGGCGTCGATGCCGATAAGCAGCATGCCCGGGCAGGCGTCGAGCAGGGCGCGGGCGTGCCCGGCCCGGCCCAGGGTCGCATCGACAAGCACGGCGCCCGGGGTGGCGAGGGCGGGCGCGAGCAGCGCCGTAACCCGGCCGACCAGCACCGGTACGTGCTGCGACGCTGCCATGCGTCCCCGCCCTCCGTCTCTTTGTGCTTGCCTTCCGCTCGCACCGTCCCCTTGGCCCCGCACTTGGCCCCCCGCGGCCGGCCTCCATCTGCGGCGCTTCCGGCTGGCACCGGGGAAGTGATGCCAGCAGGGGGCGGCGGATGGAGGCCGGCCCGCGATCGTCAGAGGATTCCCGGCAGCACCTCCTCGGAGGCTTGGGCGAACGTGTCCTCTTGTGCCGCCAGGTAGGTCTCCCAGGCCTGGCTGTCCCAGATCTCAAGGCGGGTGTTGGCGCCGATCACCACGCAGTCCCGCTGTAGCCCGGCGTAGGCGCGCAGAGCGGCCGGGACGGTGATCCGGCCCTGCCGGTCGGGAAGCTCATCGGACGCGCCGGAGAACAGGACGCGGAGATAGTCCCTAGACGACTTGTCGGTCACCGGCGCGTTGCGCAGCTTCTCGGTGAACCGGGCGAACTCCTCGCGCGGGAAGACGAACAGGCAGCGTTCCTGCCCCTTAGTGATCACCACTCCCCCAGCAAGCTCGTCGCGGTACTTGGCGGGCAGAAACAGCCGACCCTTCTCGTCCAGCCGTGGGGCGTGAGTGCCGAGAAACACAGGCGCTCACCTCCCGCAGCCCTGCCGCCAGGCTCCACCACTGCGCTCCACTGTACCCCACATTCCTCCACCGTCAACGCAGAAAGCTCGCTGATCTCGCCATCGTCTCCATGAAACTGCAGGTAAACCTGGGCGAGGGTGCACGGACCTGGGTGGGGGAAATTCACGCGCGGCGGCGCCCCGCTACCGGCGGCGCTCGCGTCGGCCTGCCGCGCCCTCCGCGCCACGTCGGGAATCGCCGCAGGTCAAGTGGCCTAAAGACACGATACCGCTAATCGGGGCCCGGCTACGGGGCGGGGCGTGGAGCGATGCCGGGGAGCCGGGGTGGGGCATTGTGGAGCAGTCAGGGGCGCCGCAGTTCGGCCGCATGGCGGGCTGGTGCCGCCGCCGCGTTGCGGTTGCGGTTGTATCCGCGATGCGCCGACTGACGCCGAAGGGGCTCCTGCGTCGCGCATCAGCCGTGGAAAGACGTACTGTAGCGATACAACCGCTCGGCCGGGAGCGCTACGGGATCGGAAGGCTGGCTGGCTCCTTCGGCCGCCAGCGCCTTCAGGGAGGCCACGTGGTACTAGACACCGGACGGCAGACGGGGAGCCCAATCGATGATCTAGTTCCGGCGGCCCGCCGGATCGGCGGGGCAATCGAGGCAGTGATCGAGGGAAAGCCCGAGGCGATCAGGCTCACCCTGGCCGTGCTGCTGGCCGAGGGACACCTGCTCATCGAGGACGTGCCAGGCGTGGGCAAGACGATGCTGGCGAAGTCCCTGGCCAGGGCGATCGACGGCGTCTTCCAGCGGGTCCAGTTCACCCCGGACCTGCTGCCAAGCGACATCACCGGGGTAAGCACCTTCAACCAGGAACGTCGCGACTTCGAGTTCAAGCCAGGACCGGTGTTCGCCAACATCGTCCTGGGCGACGAGATCAACCGGGCCTCGCCGAAGACCCAGTCGGCACTGCTCGAGTGCATGGGCGAGCGCCAGGTCACCGTGGACGGCACGACCTATGCGCTGCAGGCGCCGTTCATGGTCATCGCCACTCAGAACCCGGTGGAGATGGAGGGCACCTATCCGCTGCCAGAAGCGCAGCGGGACCGGTTCACCGCCCGCGTCTCGCTGGGTTACCCGTCGGCCACGGCCGAGCGCGCGATGCTCGGCACCCACGGCGCTACGTCACCGCTTGAGGAGCTCAAGCCCGTGGCGCGGGCCAGCGACGTCCAGGACCTGGCGGTTGCGGTGCGCGAGGTGCTGGTGTCCGATCAGGTCAAGGACTACATCATCAGCCTGGTCAACGCGACGAGGACGTCACCCGAGCTGCGCCTGGGCGCCTCTCCGCGGGCCACCCTGCAACTGCTGCGGGCCAGCCGTGCCTGGGCCGCGCTCGACGGGCGGGACTACGTGATACCGGACGACGTGCAGGCACTGGCCGGACCTGTGCTCGCGCACCGGCTGCTGCCCACGGCCGAGGCCATAGTGGAACGGCACCAGCCCGAGCACGTGGTCTCAAGGATCATCGCGCAGCTTCCCCTGCCACGGCACTGACCGGGAGGAAGGAGCGAGGAAGGGACCATGCGGGCGGTATTCGGCTCGCTGACCACCCGCGGCAGGTCGTTCCTGGCCGCCGGCGGAGCGGCATTGGTGTGCGGCCTGGCCATACCGGAGACCGATCTGGTCAGGGTGGGCGCGCTGCTCATCATCCTCCCGCTGGTGGCCGCGCTGATCGCGCGCCGGTCGCGGTACCGCCTGGCATGCAGCCGCAGGCTCGACCCGGCGCGGGTGCCGGCCGGCCAGCCGACCGAGGTCACCGCGCGGCTGGAGAACGTCTCGCGAATGCGCACGGCCGTCCTGCTCGCCGAGGACGTGACGCCCTACTCGCTGGGCACCCGGCCCCGGTTCGTGCTTGACGAGATCGAACCAGGCGGCAACCGGGAACTCAGCTACGAGATTCGTTCCGACACCCGAGGCAAGTTCACCATCGGACCTCTCCGGGTGCGGGTGGCGGACGCGTTCGGGCTGGTGGAGATCAGCCGGTCGTTCAGCACCACGAGCACGCTCGTCGTGACGCCCAAGGTATTCCCGCTGCCGCGGGCGGCAGCGCAGAGCAGCTGGCTCGGCGAGGGCGACGGCGGGATGCGGACGATATCGGCCATCGGCGAGGACGACGCGGCGCCGCGGGCCTACCAGGACGGCGACGGACTGCGCCGGGTGCACTGGAGGTCAACGGCCCGGTACGGCCAGCTGATGGTTCGGCGCGAGGAGCACCAGTGGCGGAACAGCGCGTCGGTGTTCCTTGACACCCGGCGCTCGGCCCACGCGGGCAGCGGCGCCTCCGCCACATTCGAGTTCGCGGTCAGCGCGGCGGCCTCGTTCGGTGCGCACCTGACCGAGGAGGGTTTCCGGGCCAGGCTCATCACCGAGGCGGGCGAGATCGCCCCGCGCGGAACCTTCCAGGACACGCTGCTCGACATGCTCGCGGTCATCAGCCCGTCACGCGAGGCCAGGCTGCTGGCAGGCACGGCGGCGCTGGCCCACGCGGGCGGCCAGCTGATCGCCGTGCTCGGGCGCATGTCCGCCGACGATGCCCGCCAGCTGGCCGCGAGCAGGCACGGGAACGCGCCCGCCATGGCCCTGCTGCTGACCGTCGCGGTCTGGTCCGGTGAAACGGTGCCAGAAGATTCGGCGCGGACGGCGGAGATCTTGTCTGCCGCGGGCTGGCGGGTCGCGCTGGCCAGTTCCGGCACCCAGCTCGCGACCGCGTGGCAGCAGATGCACCGGCCGGTCGACTCGCTGCGCCCGCGCGGATCCGCCGATCAGCCCCTGCTCGTCGGCGGGTTGGGAGACGAGCCGAAATGACCTTGAACCGCAGGATGACGCTGACCGTCGCGTTCGCCTGCGCACTCGCCTCTACCGGGTTGTATCCGCTGTTCCAGGGCACGGCGTGGTTCTACGCCGGGCTGGGAGCGATCATCACGGTGGCCGCCTGCGGGATGCTCAGCCGACTGCGGACGCTGCCCGTCGTGGTCTGCATGGCGATCGGCGTGATCGGGCTTCTGCTTTACCTGAACCTGGTGTTCGAGGTGCGCCACTCATGGCTGGTCGTACCCACGCCGGACTCGATCCGCCTGCTGTGGGACCTGGCGGGCGCCGGGATCAGCGACTCGCACAGGTACGCGCCGCCGGCACCGGAACTGAGCGGCCTGATCCTGCTCGCGGCGGGCGGCGTCGGCATCACCGCCATCCTGACGGACCTGATCGCCGTCCGGCTGCGATCCGCCGCGCTGGCCGGGCTGCCGCTGCTTGTCCTGTTTACCGTGCCCATCACCATGAACGCGCAGCACGAGGGCATAGGCACCGCGGTGGTCTTCTGCCTCGGCACGGCGGGATACATGGCCATGCTGAGCGCGGACGGCCGGGAGCGGATACGCGTCTGGGGGAGGCTGGTCTCGCTGTGGCGATCCGGTTCGCTGTACGACGCGGCCAGGCGCGGCCCTGGCCGCGGCGCCGTCGCGTACACGGCGCCCTCCGGCGACGGGGCCAGGACCGGACCGGGGATGGCCGAGGGCGAGCCGGGTCCGGACACCCGCGCGCTGGCCGCGGCGGGCCGGCGGGTGGGGCTCGCGTCGATCGTGCTCGCGCTGGCCGTCCCGCTGATCGTGCCCGGCCTGCACGCCAGCAAGCTGTTCTCGTCCGGCCCGGGAATCGGCGGCAGCGGCGCCGGCGCGGCGGCCCCAGCCATAGGCCTCCCCAACTCGCTGTCGCAGACTCTCAAGGACCTGCAGAACAAGCCGGCCGAGGTGCTCAGCTACACCACGACCGCCTCGCGCCAGCTGGAGACGGACGACGCGCTGTACCTCCAGCAATACGTGTACGACGAGCTGGGCAGCCAGGGCTGGGAGAACCAGACCTACACGACGCACGAGACACTGGCCGGCACTCTGCCGCTGGCCCAAGGTCTTACCGGTACGGCGCAATATCAGCAGGTCAAAACGACGGTGAGCGTCGTCGGCAACCAGCTGACCAACCACTCAGCGGCGGTGCCGACCTTCCTGGCCATGCCTTATCCGGCCGCTCAGGTCAGCGCGCCGCCCGGCACCTGGCTGTCGGATCCTGAGCTCATGGTCTTCTCGCAGTCTCCGTCTGTCGACGTCGACCGCTACCAGGCGGTAAGCTACGCCGTCGACCCGACCGCGGCCCAGCTGAACGCCGCGGCGCGGCCCCCCGCGAACCTGACGGCGGACCTGCAACTGCCGGCGTCGTACCGGGTCGCCGAGCTGAAGCGGATCGCCGATCAGATCACCGCCGGCAAGGCCACGGAGTTCGCCAAGGTGAACGCGCTGGCGGCCTGGCTGTCCGGGCCGCTGTTCACCTACACCGCGAACGCGCCGATGTTCGATACCGCAGCCGGCCTGATCAACTTCCTGACCAAGGGCAAGTCCGGCGTGTGCGTGCAGTCGGCTTACGCGATGACCGTGCTCACCCGCCTGCTCGGCATCCCGGCTCGGCTGGCGGGCGGCTTCACCGAGGGCAGCCCGTCATCGGGAAACACCTACGTGGTGAAGACCGACGACGCGCACGCGTGGGCCGAGGTCTACTTCACCGGATTCGGGTGGGTCAAGTTCGAGGCCACCCCGAGCGGTGGCGACGGCACCGCCCGGGCCGGCCAGTACCAGGGCGGGACGCCTGGGACCAGCATCGGGCCCCCGTCCATTCCTGGATCGGTCGGAACCACCTCCGGCTCGACCAAGACACCGCCGTTGCCCGCCGGGGTCACCCACATCATCCCCAACGGTGGCGGGTCGCAGGGCTCCCTGGCCAAGTCCAAGTCCGCCGGGACGCCCTGGGCCGCGATCGCTCTGGCCGTGCTCGCCGCCATCGCGCTGGCGTGCGGGGTCGTCGCGATCGCGGCGCCGCCGGCCCACCGGCTCCTGTCGAACCATCCCGCCGAGGCGGCCGCGCGCCGCCGCCCGCCGGCACTGAGCGCGGTGACGCTGGTGGCGGTCGCGGCGGCAATCGTGGCGCTAGCGCTTTACCGGCTGCTGTCCCGTACCTCGGCCCCGGATCTGGGAGCCGGCTGGGCCACGGTCGGCATCGCGTTCGGCGCTGCCTGCGTGGTCGTGTTCGCGACACCTTGTGCCGGGCGCATCATCGTGCGACGGTGGCGCTGGCTCCGGGCCACCGATGACGCGGGCAGGGCGCATGTCGCCTGGCGCGAGTTCCGCGACGACCTGCAGGACCTTGGCCTCGGCTACCACCCGAGCGAGCCGCCGCGGACGCTGGCCGACCGGGTGTCCGCCGGGATGCCCGAACGCGCCGGAGAGGCGGTACGCAGGATCGCGCTGGCCGAGGAGCGCGCCAGCTACGCGGCCCGGCCAGGTTCCTCGGAGACTTTGAGGCGGGACGCCGCCGCCGCGCGCCGCAGCCTGGCGGCGTCGGTCCGGCGCGGCAGCCGCTGGCGGGCCAGGATCTTCCCGGCCTCGGTCGTAACGTCATTGGCCGCGGGTGCGGGCCGCGTCCCCGATCGCCTGGCCTCGTTGACCTCCCGCCGTTTTACCGCGCGCAGGTCCGCGAGCTAAGCGCGGGACCCTACATCCGGCGGTCACCCTCCTGGCGGCGGCGCCAGCGCTCTTCCATGCGTTCCATCATCCGGGCCCGCCAGTTCTGCCGTGGCCGGCTGGGTCCGGCGGCTCGCGGCTGGCTTTCCTTGACGCGCTGGGGGCGCACTCGGACCGCGTGCCGCCGCCAGCTCACGATTGCCCAGAGCAGCGACAGCAGGATGACCCCCGCGCCGGCCGCCTCGAGGTACAGGCGATGGATGACCACTCCGGCCACGAGCGCCCCGGCGCCGGCGAGGATCCCTAGCAGCGCCTCCACCAGCTTGCGCTTGTAATGCACGCGCGGGTCGCTGGAGCGCACAAGGCGCATGAACTTCGGATCTTCGCGGTACAGCGCTTGCTCGATCTGCTCTAGCTGGCGCTGCTCGTGTTCAGAGAGCGGCACGACGCCTCCCGTACAAAAAAACCTCTGCGCCCGGCACGTGTGCGGTGACCTCCACCTGTGCGGTGACCTCCACCTCACATACCCGGTTCTTTTTCCAGAATACGAGCGTAGACACGCCGCTTGGAAGAGTGGAGCGGATAGCGTGTCGCTAAAGCCTCGGGATCGGCCACCAGCGCGGCCGGGCGAACCGCGCCGGTCCCGAACCGCCGGGCGATCTGATCCACCACCTGCTCCGCCTCCCTCCAGCCTACAGGCCTATCGTCCAAGGTCAGCTGGGCATTCGCGGTCGTGGTCCGCACCAGGCCTGAGGCCCGGACTCCGACCAGCCTCAGCTGTGCGCCCCGGTCAAGCCCTGACGTCTCGTACAACGAGCATGCTGTGGTGTAAATCTCACGAGCCACATCGGTCGGATGCGCCAGAGTGCGGGACCGGGTCATGGTTTTGAAGCTGGCCAGCCGGAGCTTGACCGAGACCGTCCTGGCCACGTATCCGCCGGCCCGCAGCCCGCGCGCGGTCCGGCCGGACAGGCGCAGCAGCTCTCGCCGGATCCGCTCAGGGTCGCCGATGTCGGTGGCGAACGTCTCCTCCGCGCCGATGCTCTTGTCCGGCGCGCGCGGCGTGACCTGGCGCTCGTCACGGCCCCAGGCCAGGGCGGCCAGGTGGGCGCCGTGCGCGGCGCCGAGCTCGGCCTGCAACGTGGCAAGCGGAGTGTGCGCAATGTCTCCCACAGTCCGCAGTCCCAGCCGGGCCAGGACCTCGCCGGCCCGGTCCCCGACTCCCCACAGCGCGGCCACGGGCAGCGGATGCAGGAAGTCGAGCACCCCGTCCCGCGGGACCACCAGCAGGCCGTCCGGCTTGCAGCGGGCGGAGGCGATCTTGGCCACGAACTTGCACGACGCAACCCCGACCGAGCAGGTGATGCCCTGCTGCTGGTGGACCTGGGCCCGGATGAGGGCGGCAATGGTGGCGGGCGGGCCGAGCCGCCGCAGCGCGCCTGAGACGTCAAGGAACGCCTCATCCAGCGCCAGCGGCTCCACTTCCGGCGTGACCGCGCCGAAGATGGCCATCACCTCCTTTGAGGTCATGGCGTACTCCCGGTGCCTGGGCGGGACGAACACCGCGTGCGGACACAGCCGCCGCGCCCGCAGGACCGGCATGGCCGAGCGCACCCCGAAGGCGCGGGCCGGGTACGTCGCCGACAGCACCACGCCGCGCCCGCCGGTCCCGCCCACGATGACTGGCTGTCCCGCGAGTTCGGGCCGGTCCCTGATCTCGACGCTGGCGTAGAAGGCGTCCATGTCGACGTGCAGGATGTGGCAGCCCGTGTCGTCCATGACGATCAGCGGTGGCCGAGCACGTGCAACTGGGCCGCGATGTCGCGCAGCGGCGGGGTGCTTGCTGCTGTCTCCTCCAGGGCCCGCAACGCCTCGGCGGCGGCCGCGTCGCCGGGAAGTAGCGCTCCCGGCACAAGGCCGCCGAAGATCCGCAGCCCGTGCGCCTCGCCCGTCCGCAGCCCGGCGGCGGAGATCAGCCCGGTCAGCTCGGGCAGCGTGTACCGGCGCGGAGGCGCGTCGAGCAGGGACGACGACAGCAGCGTGCGGGCTTCGGCGAAACGTCCGGCCAGGGCGCGGTGCAGCACGGCGGCGAACGCGTTCGCCGCCAGCACGCTTACCGTGGCCGACGGCCGGAGCACCCGCGCGATCGCGCTCATGGCGGCGGCCGGCTCCTCGACGTACTCCAGCACGTTGTGGCAGATGACCAGGTCGGCCGCTGCGGCCCCGGCCACGCTGTCCAGGTTGGCCGCCTCGCCCTGCACCGCGGTCAGCCGCGCGCCCGCCTCGGCGGCGCGCCGCTGCGCCGCCGCGAGCGCGTCCGGGCTAGGGTCGATGACGGTGACGTTGTGTCCCAGGGCCGCGAACGGCACGGAAAGCCCGCCGGTTCCCCCGCCGACGTCCACGATGTCGAGCGCCGTCCGGCCGGTGGCCTCCGTGCGCGCCGAGGCGACCTCGCGCAGCACGTCCCAGACCAGGGAGGACCGGACGCCATCGCGCCTGAAGCCTTCGGCCACGCAAGCCTCCTTCGAACGGAGTCCAATCTAGTGGTGCGCGGGCCGTTAGAACTCCGTAAGTTACTTTCCGTGCCAGACCAGCGAACTTCCGTGACCGATTCGCCGTTTATATGACCGTGCGGAACTCTCAGAGACTTCTTTACCCATTGTCGTGGCATCGCCAGCGCGGCTCCACGATGTCACCGTATGCTCTTCGCCATGCCTGAGCACCTCGAGTTGCCCCGCCCCTGGCGGCTGATGCTGACCGCAGGCTGGAACCTGGCCGAATCCCTCGGCATCCCGGTGGTCGGCTACTTCATCGGGGCCAAGCTGGGCGGGCGGGACGCCGGGATGGCGGCCGCGACCGCCGCGTGCTGGCTGACCGTCGTCGGCCGCAAGATCGTGAGCCGCAGCGTCCCCGGCTTGCTCACAATCTCGGCCCTGGTGCTTACCCTGCAGACGGCCGTCGTGCTCGCCACCGGCAGCGTGCTGTTCTTCCTGCTCCAGTTCCCGCTGGCCAATCTCGGCCTGTGCGTGCTTTTCGCGCGAACGGCCCCCACCCGCAAGCCGCTGGTGGCCCAGCTGGCCGCCGAGGTGGTGGCGCTGCGCCATCCGTCACATCATCCGGGACTGCACCGGTTCTTCCAGGGGGCGACCTGGCTATGGGCCGGGATCTTCGCCCTGTCGACCGCGGGCCTCGCCGTCGCGATGGCCGTTGAGTCGGTCAAGGTGTTCATGCTGCTCACCACCATCGTCACCGTGGGCGGCGTGGCTGCGGGCACGTTCTTCTCCGCCTTCTGGTTCTTCCGCGTGCTGCGCCGCTTCGGCCTGCGCGTCCGCTTCGCCTAGGCCTAGAGTTCGCCTAGGCCTAGAGTTCGCCTAGGCCTAGAGTTCGCCTAGGCCTAGAGTTCGCCTAGGCCTAGAGCTGGAGGGAGGGCTTGAGGGAGGCGATGCGGGCCAGCAGGCCGTTGACGAAGGCGGGAGATTCTTCGGTGGACAGGTCGCGAGCGAGCAGCACCGCCTCGCTGATCGCCACGCCGTCGGGGATGTCGGGAGCCCACAGCAGCTCGTAGACGCCGATGCGCAACACGTTGCGGTCCACGGCGGGCATCCGGTCCAGGGTCCACCCCTCGGCGAACTGCGAGATCAACTCGTCGATCCTGGTCGCGTGCTCGGTGACGCCGCGGACCAGTTCAGCCGCATAACCGGATACGGGCGGGCTCGCCAGCGCGGTGCGTTCGGCGAGCAGGTCAAGGACCGGCGTGCCGCGCAATTCGGCCTCGAACAGGATGTCCAGGGCACGCTTGCGCGCCTTACTGCGGGCGGGGGGCATTATCAGGCGCGGCCGAGGTACTGGCCGGTCCTGGTGTCGACCTTGATCTTTTCTCCGGTCGAGATGAACAGCGGAACCTGGATCGTGGCGCCGGTCTCCACGGTGGCCGGCTTGGTGCCGCCGGTCGACCGGTCGCCCTGCACGCCCGGGTCGGTCTGGCTGATGGTGAGCTCGACTGCGGCGGGCAGGTCCACGTACAGCGGCGTGCCCTCGTTGAAGGCGACCGTGACGGTCTGCTCCTCCAGCAGGTAGTTCGCGGCATCGCCGACCACCGAGGCGGGAATCCGCGGCTGGTCGTAGTCGGTCATGTCCATGAACACGAAGTCCGGGCCCTCGCGGTACAGGTACTGCATCTCCCTGCGGTCCACGGTGGCCACGTCGACCTTGACGCCGGCGTTGAAGGTCCGGTCGACCACCTTGCCTGAGGTGATGTTCTTCAGCTTGGTGCGCACGAAGGCGCCGCCCTTGCCCGGCTTGACATGCTGGAACTCCACGACGGTCCAAAGTCCGCCGTCGATATTCAAGGTCATGCCGTTCTTCAGGTCGTTCGTGGTGGCCACGTCCGGTCTCCAGGTAACAGAATGAGAAGTTCTCTCGTCGTCGTGGTGAGCAAGCCCCCGCCGACCCCCACGACAAGGACGTCCTCGATCCGGACACCGCCCCGGCCGGGCAGGTAGACACCGGGCTCGACGGTGATCGGGACCCGTTCGGCAAGCTTACCCGTTCTGCCGTACCCGATTGTCGGTGCCTCGTGCACCTCAAGGCCGACCCCGTGCCCGAGACCGTGCTTGAAGTGCTCGCCGTGCCCGGCGTCGCGGATCATATCCCGCGCGGCGGCGTCCACGCCGGCCACGTCCGCACCGGGCAGGGCGGCCTCGATCCCAGCCTGCTGCGCGGCCGCGACCAGGTCGTAGATCTCACGCTGCCAGCCGGCCGGCTCGCCGAGCGCGACCGTCCTTGTCATGTCCGCGTGATAGCCGCCGTACAGGGCTCCGAAGTCCATCGTGATCAGGTCACCGCGGCGGACCGGCCGGTCGGTCGGCGCGTGGTGCGGGATGGCTCCGTTCGGCCCGCTGGCCACGATGGTGTCGAAGGCGGGGCGAGCGGCGCCCAGGTCGACCATCCGCCGGTCAAGCGCCGCGGCCAGCTGGCGCTCGGTCACCCCGGGCCGGATCCGGGTGAAGGTGTCGGCGATGGCCTGGGCGCTGATCCGGCAGGCGGTGGCGAGCATTTCCAGCTCGGACGGATCCTTGACCGTCCGCAGTTCCTCTATTTTCCGGCCGAACGGGACGAGGTTCACGCCCTCCGCCTTGGCTGCGAGCTCCGCGTAGCGGTCGACCGTCACCTCGTGCGCCTCGAAGGCCACGGTGCGCAGGACGCGCCTGCCCATCTCCGCGGCCAGCCGCGGCTCGATGAACCGCTCGGTGACCAGCTCAAGGTCGGGGCAGTCCCGCTGCGCCGCCAGCGCGTACCGCGAGTCGGTGGCCAGTATCGCGGTTCCCTCGGCAGGCAGCAGCACCGCGGCGTTGGAGCTGGCCAGCCCGGTGAGATAGCGGACGTTCGGACCGGAGGTGATCAGGGCCGCGTCGGCGCCTGCCTCGGTGAGCTGCCGCTGCACGGCTGCCCGCCGCGACGCGTGTATCTCTCCCATGTCCGAACTCTACGCACCGCGCAACTCGCGAGGGCGCTGCGGGTGATTATGGGCATGAGGGACGCTACATGCTGATGGAATACCCGGGCAGGACCACGCCGACCGAGACGCTCAGCGACGGGGACCTGATCGAGCGGTCGCTATCCGACCCTGCCGCCTTCGCCGCGATCTTCGATCGCCACTCCGGCGAGATCCTGCGCTACGCGCACGCCAGGCTCGGCCCCGACCTGGCCGAAGACGTGGTCGCGGAGACGTTCCTGGCGGCTTTTTCCCGGCGGGACCGGTACGACACCGCGCGGGCCGACGCGCGACCGTGGCTATACGGGATCGCGGTCAGGCAGATCGGCAAGCACCGGCGGGCCGGAGCCCGGCAGCTGAGGCTCCTGCGGTCCGTGCCGGCCGAAGGCGCCGACGAGGACATGAGCGGCCGCGCCGCGGAACGGGTAAGCGCCGAGCAACTGCGGCCGCGGCTGGCCGCGGTACTGTCCGGGCTGCCTCCCGACGACCGCGAACTGCTGTTGCTTGTGGCCTGGACGGGCCTGACATACGAGCAAGCGGCCGAGGCCCTTGGGATGACGGTCAGCGCGGTCCGGGCGCGGCTGCACCGGATCAGGGTGCGGACCCGGAAGGCACTCGGCGGGACAAATCCGATGCGGGAGGAGCTTCACCATGGATGAGATCACCATGTTCGCCACGCTGCGACCGGCGGACCCGGCGCAGCCAGAGCAGATCCGCCGGCGGGCGCAGGCCCGGCTGGAGGACGCGCTGCGCAAGCCGCCCGGGCTGCGCCGGTACCGCAGGCCGGTCCTGCTGGCCGCCGCGGCGGCGGCCGTTGCCGCCTGCGCCGCGATCGTGGTCCCTGCCATCCTCCCGGCGGGCGACAGCGGATCGGTTGTCACCGCGGCCTGGGCGGTCGAGCGGCAGCCCGACGGCACTGTCGCCGTGACGCTAAACGACGTATTCGACCTCAGCGGGCTGCAGCAGGCGCTGGCCGACGCCGGGATCCAGGCCAAGGTGATCACGGTCACGACGAACCCGGCGAATTACACCGGCCCGCTGGTGGCGGTCAACCCCACCAGCCGGGTCACGGTGAGCGGGTGCTTCTACCAGGCCACGGGAAGCTACTTCGAGCCAGCACCGGTTCAGCAGGCCGTGGTGACGCGGGTCGAGGGCCCGCCGGGACGCGCGATCCAGGTGCTGTACGACATCAACCCGCAGGCCATGCCGGCCGGTTCGGTGCTGCTGATCCAGGGCGCGGCCATCGGCGGGCAGGGCCCGCGAGCCGCAGCCGACGTCAGCGAGCTGGCGTCGTTCCCGGCCCCGGCCGTCCTGACCTCCAGCAGCCTGCCGCCCAGCTGCGCCTGGAGCGTGATCGCCAGCTTCCCGTTCTCGCTGATCACTACCCCTAAGAGCGCGGTCGCTACGCCGTCAGCTCCCTAACCTGCTCGATGAGGCGGACGCGGGCCTCGTGGGTGGGAGCGAGCGGTGTGACGTTGAGGGTGGTGACGCCGGACTCACGGAAGGCGGCGATGCGCTCGGTCACGTAGCCCTCCGGGCCGATCAGGCTGGTGAGCTCGACAAGCTTGGCCGGGATCAGGGCCTCGGCCTCCGCCTTGCGGCCGTCCAGGTAAGCGTCCTGGACCGCCTTGGCCTCGGCCTCATAGCCGTACCGGCCGGCCAGGTCCTTGTAGAAGTTGCGGCCCTTGGACCCCATGCCGCCGATATACAGGGCCAGCTGCGGGCGGCTGAGGTCGCGCAGGCCGGTCACGTCGTCGCCGATCGCCAGCGGGGAATGCGCGACCACGTCGAGGGGGCCGAGGGCCGGGTCGCGCTTCGCCAGGCCGCCGGACAGGGCCTGGCCCCACACCTGCGCGGCCCGGTCCGGCAGGTAGAAGATCGGCATCCAGGACTCGGCCATCTCGGCGGCGAGCTCGACGTTCTTCGGGCCGATGGCGGCCAGGGCGATCGGGATACGCTCGCGGACCGGGTGATTGATCAGCTTGAGCGGCTTGCCCAGGCCGGTACCGCCTTCAAGCGGCAGCCGGTAGTACTCGCCCTGGTAGGCCAGCCGCTCGCGGCGCCAGACCATCCGGCAGATCTCGATTACCTCGCGGGCGCGGCCGATCGGCGCGTCGTAGGGCACACCGTGCCACCCCTCGATGACCTGCGGGCCGGATGCGCCAAGGCCAAGGGTGAACCGGCCGCCTGAGACGTAGTCCAGCCCGGCCGCGGTCATCGCGAGCAGCGCGGGGGTTCGCGAGTAGAACGGGAAGATGCCAGAGGCGATCTCCAGCCGCTCGGTCCTGGCGGCGATGAACCCGAGCTGGCTGACCGCGTCGAAGCTGTACGCCTCGGGCACGTACACGATCTCGAGCCCGGCCCGCTCGAAGTCGGCCAGCTCCACCACGGTCTCGGCGAAGCCGCCTGCATAGTTCAGGAACATTCCCACCCGCATAACAAGAGCGTAGCGGGACGGCGGGTCAGCTGGGGTTGGTGAGGTAGGCGACGACCATGTCCCCGATCATCTGCCGGTAGTGGCCGCGGCGGCCCGGGTCGATCAGGTCCAGCCCGAAGATGGCACCGAAGGTATACCGGTTGGACATGCGGAAGAAGCAAAAGGCGCTGATCATCATGTGCACGTCGATCGCGTCGACGCGGCGGACGAAGGCGCCGCTGGCGTAGCCGCGGTCGAGGATTCTGGCCAGGACCGAGACCGCGGGGGTGTTGAGCTCGCTGAGGGCTTGCGACTTCGCGATGAACTCGCCGCGGTGAATGTTCTCCACCGCGACCAGGCTGATGAAGTCCGGGTGGAACTCGTGGTGGTCGAAGGTCAGCTCGGCCAGGGTCCTGATGGCCGAGACCGGATCTAGGTGATCGACGTCCAGCTGACGTTCGGCGTCCCGCGCGACGGAGTATGCCTGCTCGAGCACCGCGATGTACAGCTGCTCTTTACCGCCGAAGTAGTAGTAGATCATCCGCTTGGTCGTGCGGGTCTTGGCCGCGATGTCGTCAACCCGCGCTCCTGAGTAACCGTTCCTGGCGAACTCCCCGGTGGCGACGGCCAGGATCTCCCGGCGGGTCCGCTCCGGGTCACGCTGGCGCTCCGATTCGCCCGGCGCCGTGGCTTGCCTGGCCGTCCTGACCATCCCGGATCCCTCCTCATCGTGACCATACCGGTATGGCTCAGCACGGCAACATCGTCTTTACAGGCGCCGGTCCATCCGGTACACATTATGAACTATCGAGTTAGTTCATGACGTGACTGTCGGGACCCACGACACGGAGACTGCCGATGGCCAGGGTGAAGGGTCTGGAGCACCTGACGCTGCTTGGTCTCGCACCGCCTGAGTTCGTCACCGTCGCGGCGTCGGCGGGTTTCGCCGCGGTGGGCCTGCGGGTTTCCCCGGCCGCAGCGGGTGAGGAGCCATGGCCGATGTCCCCGGGATCCGCCATGCTGGCCCAGACCGTGCGGCGCTGCGCGGAAGCAGGAGTCACGGTGCTCGACGTCGAGGCGATCCGGCTCGGCCCGGGCGCCGCGGACGGCGAGCCCGTGCTCGAGGTCGCGGCCGAACTTGGCGCCAGGTACGTCAACGCGGTCTGCGAGGACCCCGACCTGGGGCGGCTGTCCGATCAGTTCGCCAATCTGGTCCAGGCGGCGGAGCAATACGGAGTCCGGCCGGTCATCGAGTTCATGGCCTACCGCAGCGTGCGGACCCTGGCCGACGCGGTCGCGATCGCCGCGCGCTCGGGCGGCGGCGGGATCGTCGTCGACGCCTTGCATGTGCGGCGCTGCGCGGTCGACCTGGGCGAGTTGGCCAGTGTTGATCCCGGCCTGCTCACCTACCTGCAGCTATGCGACGCGCCGCTGTCGGCGCCGCACGACCAAGTAGCCGAGGCCCGCACCGGGCGCCTGCTGCCCGGCCAGGGCGAGCTACCGCTGGCTGACCTGCTGGCAACGGTCCCCGGCACCGTCCCGGTCGCCGTCGAGGCCCCGCACCCGGCGGGCGGACTCGAGCCCGCCGAGTTCGCCGCACGCGCGCGGCAAGCCCTCGACCTCGTCTTGACCAAGGAGCAGTCATAGTGCCACCAAGGCTCGAGGCCCGCGACATGGCCAAACATTACGGCGGCGTTCAGGCGCTGCGCGGGGTCACACTGCACGTCGATGCCGGCGAGGTGCTCGGCTTGGTCGGCGACAACGGCGCCGGCAAATCCACCGTGGCGAAGATCTTGTCGGGGGCAACGTTCCCGTCCGCGGGGCAAGTGCTGCTCGACGGCGATCCGGTGGACTTCCCGAACCCGGCAGCCGCCCGTGACGCGGGTGTCGCGACCGTCTACCAGGATCTCGCGCTGGCCGACCAGCGCGGCGTCGTGGCCAATTTCTTCCTGGGCAAGGAGATCTTGTCAGGGAACGGGGTCGCCCGGCGGTTCGGCTGGCTCGATACCCGGGCCATGACCCGGCACACCGTGGCCGAACTGGCCAGGCTGCACACGTACATCCCGGACGTGCGCGCAACGGCGCGGCAACTGTCCGGCGGGCAGCGCCAGGCACTCGCCATCGCCCGGGCGGCCGCATGGACAAGCAAGGTCCTGCTGCTCGACGAGCCGACCAGCGCGCTCGGGGTCGAGCAGCAGCAGCAGGTGCTCGACCTGATCCGCAGGGTCAGGGATGAGGGCATGGCGGTCATCCTGATTTCCCACCAGATGCCCGACGTGCTGGCCGTGTGCGACCGGGTGGTCGTGCTGCGGCTAGGCCAGGTGGCCGCCACTCTCGCCGGAGACAAGCTGACCAGCGAGAACCTGGTCGGCTACATCACCGGCGCCAAGGTCGGAGGTTGAGGTGAAGACGCCGGCCGACATCGGGACCGCGGAATCGGGGCAGGCGCCGGATGTCCCGCGGCGGCCCGTCTGGTGGCGGCGGAGCGGGGCCGCAGTCAGGGACCTGTGGATCGGCGGGGTGCTGCTGGTTATCGTGGCCGCGTTCAGCATCGGCTCGCCGTACTTCCTGACCCGCGCCAACTGGCTGAATACGTCGAACACGGCCACCGAGGTACTGCTGCTCGCGGTGGGCGAGACGTTCGTCATCTGCTCGGGGGGCATCGACCTGTCGGTCGGCGCCGTACTCGGCTTTTCCGGGACCGCGGGCGCCTGGGTGATGGCGACCGGCTTCACCGGCGCGCACGGCGCCGCCGTCGGCGCGGTCGGCGTGGGCTTCCTGGCCACCGTCGCCGCCGGGGGGGCGTTTGGCCTGGTCAATGGGACCCTCGTGGCGTGGGCGGGGATCCCGCCGTTCGTCGTCACCCTGGGCACCCTCGGCATCGCCACCGGGTTCGGCTACCTGCTCAACGACGGGCAGGAAATATCTGCGATCCCGGGCTCGGTGGCAACGTTCGGCAACACGAACCTCGGCGGATGGATCCCGGTTCCCGTGCTGATCACGGCCGTCATCACGATCTGGTGCGGCCTGGTACTGGCTAGGACGAGGTTCGGCGCATACACGCTGAGCATCGGCGACAGCCGGGAGGCAGTTGTCCGGGCCGGCATCAACGACCGGCGCATCCTGCTCCGCATCTACTTCCTGTCCGGGCTCTTGGCCGGGGTGGCCGGCGTGCTGGTCATGGCGCGGCTCGGCGCGGGCTCGCCGGACTCTGGAGCCACCGACAATCTCAACGCCATCGCCGCTGTCGTGATCGGCGGGGCCAGCCTGTTCGGCGGCCGCGGCACCGTCATCGGCTCGGTCATCGGCACTGGAATCATCGCCGTCCTGGTCACCGGGCTGGTGCTCATCAACGTCCCGCCGTTCTGGCAGGAGGTGACGGTCGGCGCAGTCCTCATCATCGCCGTGTACATCGACCAGTTCCGCAATCGCAAGTCAAGCCGTAGTTAAACCCCCTACTGACGCGTGGGAGGAATCATGTTGCTGAACAGATCGCCGCGCCTGTGGGCGCCGCTCGTGGTGATCGTGATCGCCAGCGCCGCGTCGTGCTCGTCGTCGTCATCATCTTCGTCGTCGACGTCGGGTGCCGCAACGCCGAGCGCGAGCACCGCCGCTAAGCACTTCACCATCGCCTACGTGCCCGGTGCGACCGGTGTCGCGTTCTACGACACCCTGCTGGCGGGCATGAAGGCCAAGGCCGCCTCGCTCGGAATGAGCGTCACCTACCAGGGATCGCCCAACTTCGCACCATCGGACCAGACGCCCATCGTGGACGCCGTGTGCACCAAGCACCCGAACGTGCTGATCGTCTCTCCGACCGATCCAGTCGCCATGGCGCCCGCCGTCGACACCTGCCTGAATGCCGGCATCCCGGTCATCACGGTGGACACCGGTCTGACGAACACCTCCAGGCTGACCAGCGCGATCACCACGGATAACGACCAGGGCGGCACGATCGCCGGGCAGTACGTCGGCAAGGCGCTTGGCGGCAAGGGCGAGGTGGCCTTGATGAGCCTGTCGCCGACCGCGACCACACAGGTGGAGCGCATCGCCTCGTTCGAGAAGGAGATCAAGTCCGCGTATCCGGGCATCACGATCATCCCGGTCCAGTACACGACGCAGGCCACCAGCGACAGCGAGACCGTGGCCCGTTCCATCCTGGCCGCTCACCCCGGGGTTAAGGCGTTCTTCGGCAGCGCCGAGCCCAACGCGGAGGGCGTGGCTGCGGCGCTCAAGGCCCTCGGCCTGACCGGCAAGGTCCTCGATGTCGGCTTCGACGCCAGCCCGGCCGAGGTGGCACTGCTGAAGTCCGGCGGCATCAACGCCACCATCGCGCAGCCGGCAGCGGAGGAGGGCGCCGACGCCGCCCAGTTCGCCTACGACAAGCTGACCGGGAACACCGGCGGCATCACCGCCTCGGTGCAGCTGCCGGACGTGCTGCTGACCAGCGCGGATGCCAGCCAGGCCGGCTACACGAAGTACTTCTACATACCGTGAGGGCCGGGTGCGTGCGGTCGTCCTAGGTGAAGAGCCATGGTCGCTGCACATCGCCGATGACTGGCCGGAGCCCCGCGCGGATTCCGGCCAGGTCATCGTGCGCGTGCTCGGCGTCGGAGTCTGCGGTTCGGACCTGGCGCTGCTGTCCGGGCGCTGGCTGCCGCCCGCCGGGCCGTGGGTGCCTGGGCACGAGGCGTTCGGAGAGATCGTCGCGGTCGGCGCGGGCGTCGGCACGGAACGGATCGGGCAGCGGGTAGCGATTGAGCCGAACATCCCTTGCCTCGCGTGCCCCGTGTGCCGGTCCGGGCTCACATCGGCCTGCCCCGACCGGCGCAGCCTCGGGTTCAGCGTGCCAGGCACTCTCGCGGAGAGGATCGCGATCCCGGCCGAGTTCGCCTGGAAGGTCCCCGCTGACTGGAGCGACGCCGATGCGGTATGCACGGAACCGCTCACGGTGGCGCTGGCGGCGATCCGGCGATCCGGCGTGGAGGCCGCCGGTGACGGCGTGCGCTGCCTGGTCATCGGCGCCGGATCACAGGGCACGATGCTGTGCGCGGGCCTGGTCGCCTGCGGGCTGCGGCCGCAGGTCATCGAGCCGAACGCCGGGCGCAGGGAGTTGGCCGCCGAGCTCGGCGCGCCGCCCGCCGCGGACGGCGACGGGTCCTTTGATGTTGTCTTCGAGACCTCGGGGACGGCGGCCGCGCTGGCCGATGCGGTGGAGCGTGCTGCCGCGGGCGGGACCGTGGTGCTGATCGGGCTCAGCAGCGCGCCCGCGCCGCTGGCCACTGAGGCCGTGGTGCGGCGGCAGTTGCGCATCCAGGGATCGCTGACCTACGACCACCCAGGGGACTTCGCCGCCGTGATCAAGCGGACCCTGCGGCCCGGCCGGGTGCTACGGGCCTGTTACCCGCTCGGCGAGGCCGAACGCGCCTTCCGCGCGGCGCGGGAGGTCCCGGGCAAGACCTGGATCCGCATGTAACGAGCTGAGATCGGCCAGCACGGCGGCCAGCACGGCATCGTCGGCTTGGATGCCGGCCTCAGGACGACCCAGGCCGTTGAGCAGGACGAACCGGGTGCCGTCCCGGTACTTCTTGTCGCGCAGCCACGCCTGGCGCATGCCCTCGAGGTCGAAGCTGCCCGTCACGGGCAGGCCCAGGCCGGTGAGCAGCCGACGGTGCAAGTCGACCAGCTGGGCGGAGATCCGCCCCTGCCGGCGGGCCAGGTGGGCGGCGGCCATCATGCCCACCGCCGTTGCCTGGCCATCGTCTGCCTTGTCCGGCCCGCTGACCTGCTCGATGGCGTGGCCGAACGTGTGCCCGTAGTTGAGGTGAAGGCGATCGCCGCGCTCCCGTTCGTCACGCCCCACGATGCCCGCCTTGACCCGCACGCTGCGGGCGACCATCTCGGCCAGCGCGCCAACGTCACCGCGGACCAGTTCGGCGGCGTGCTCGGCGAGCAAAGGGATCAGGTTATCGCCGCTTATCAGCGCGTGCTTGACGGCCTCGGCCAAGCCGGCGCGATACTCGCGGTCCGGCTGGGCCGACGCGGCCGTAACGTCGGTGACCACCGCGACCGGCTGGTGCACTGTGCCGAGCAGGTTGCGGCCTTGGGGAAGGTTCAGTGAGGCTTTCCCGCCCACGGCCGAGTCGACCTGCGCGGCCAGGGTGGTCGGCACCAGCGCCAGCGGCATGCCGCGGTTGTACGTGCTGGCCACGAACCCCGCAATGTCGCAGACCACCTCGCCGCCGATGCCCACGATCAGGTCGTCCTTGTGGGCGGCGAACTCGGCCAGCTCGCCCGCCACCCGAGTCACGGTGCCCAGATCCTTGGCGGCCTGGGTGTCGGGCACCTCGACCAGGTGCACCTCAAGGTCTCGGCGGCGCAGCGCCGTTTTCACCGTGGCCGCCGCGTGGTCGTCGGCGGACGGGGCCAGCAGCACCGCCGTCCTGGCGTAGGGCAGTGCGGGGAGCAGCCGGTCGACCTCTGACAGCAGCCCAGCGCCGACATAGACGTTGTAGGTGCCGCCCGTGCATGACACCAGGACCGTTGATGTACCCGGCGGGACCGCGGGGGCCCGGAGGAGCTGAGCCAGGACATCCTGGCTGACGGACTCGGGACGGCGCCCGTCGGTGGCCACGGTCAGCGTGGCGACCGCCTCGTAAACACCGAGCCTGCGCTGGTAGACAGTGTCCAGGTCGGGGCGGCCTAGCAGCGGCCGGTATTCGTCGCCCGCGACCCTGAGCATCGCCTCGCCATATCCGACCTGCAGGTAGATGACCTGTGCCGACTTGAGCCGCGGCAGCGTGTCCGGGTGTTCCGGCGCACCGCCGCCGAGAGCGAGGACGGCCTCGGAACCGTCGATCAGGTCGGCGACTACCTGGTGCTCCAGGGCGCGGAAGGCGGGCTCGCCGTCCTCGGCGAAGATATGCCGGACCGAGCGCCCCGTCCGCTGCTCGATGACCAGGTCGCTGTCGACGAACGGAAGCCCGAGGCGCTCGGACAGAAGGTGGCCGACGGTGGTCTTCCCGGCTCCCATGAAGCCGACCAGGACGATCACGGCTCGTCCAGCTCGGTACCTTTGCCGCGCTCAGCGATCAGCTCGGCGATGGCCTGCAGGGCCAGCTGGTAGGAAACAAGACCGAATCCGGCCACGGTCCCGTCGGCGACCGCGGCCACCACCGAGGTGTGCCGGAACGACTCGCGGGCGGCCGGGTTGGAGATGTGCACCTCGACCAGCGGGGCGGTCCGCATGGCCAGGGCATCCCGCAGTGCGTAGGAGTAGTGCGTGAACGCGGCCGGGTTGATCACTACCGGCATCCTCGCGTCGGCGGCCTCGTGTACCCAGCTGATCATCTCCCGCTCGTCGTCGGTCTGCCGGACGTCCACGTGCAGGCCGAGCTTGCGCCCGGTCGACCGGCACAGCTCGGCCAGGTCGTCGAACGAGGCGTCGCCGTACACGTCCGGCTCCCGGATGCCGAGCCGGCCGAGGTTCGGGCCGTTGAGCACGAGCACCTGCGTGATCACGTGGATACCTCCAGATAGGCGTCCCTCAGCAGTTCCTCCGACGGCGCGTCGAGAACGCCTGGGCGGGCCAGGCCGTCGAGAATCACCAGGCGCAGCCGCGCTCCGCGGACCTTTTTGTCCACGCTCATGGTCTGGCGAAGTTCCGGCCACGCGCCTTGCCGGTATTTGGTCGGGAGGCCGACGGCGGCCAGCAGCTCGCGGTGCCTTTGTGCGGTCTTCTGGTCGAGCCGGCCGGCCAGCCGGGCCAGCCCGGCGGCGTACACCATGCCGATCGACACCGCGTCGCCGTGCCGGAACCGGTACTTCTCCACTCGCTCGATGGCGTGGCCGAGGGTATGCCCGTAGTTGAGGATCTCCCGCGGGCCCTGCTCGGTGAGGTCGGCCGAGACCACGTCGGCCTTGACCCTGATGGCGCGCTCGATCAGCTCGCGCGCGTGCCTGCCGTGCGGGACGGTGGCGCCGTCGGGATCCTCCTCGACCAGGTCCAGGATGGCCGGGTCGGCGATGAAGCCGGCCTTGATAACCTCGGCCAGGCCGGCCACGTAGTCCGCCCGGGGCAGCGTCTCGAGCGTGGCCAGGTCGGCGAGCACGCCGACCGGCGAGTGGAACGCGCCGACCAGGTTCTTGCCGGCGGGAATGTCGATCCCGGTCTTGCCGCCCACGGCGGCGTCCGCCATGCCAAGCAGCGTGGTCGGGACCAGGACCACCGGGACGCCGCGCAGCCACGCCGCGGCCACGAACCCGGCCAGGTCGGTGGTGGCTCCCCCGCCGATACCGACGATGCAGTCTGACCGGGTCAGTCTGTGCTCGGCCAGTTTCGACCATAGGCGGGCGGCGACCTCGATGGTCTTGGCCTGCTCGCCGTCAGGGACGGGCTCGGTTTCGACGTTGAGCCCGGTCGCCGCGAGCGCTCCCGCGGCCGGGCGAGCGATCTGGCCGAGACGTTCGGCATGGATGACGACGACGGTCCTCGAGTGCCTGGGGATCAGGCCGGGCAGTTCACCGAGCACGCCGACGCCGACGACCACCTGGTAGGGCGGGCCATCGGAGGGGCGGACGTCGATCCTGGTCGCGGTCATTTGCCTTGGTTCGCTAGCTCCCGGGCGATCTGCTCTGCGAGTTCGTCGGGGTCGGCGTCATCGGTCTCCACCGTAACCGTGGACAGCCGCTCGTAGAGCGGGCGGCGCTCCTCCAGCATGGCGCGCAGCCGACCGCGCGGGTTCCCCGGGATCACCACCCGGGGCCGGTCCAGCCCCAGCCGCCGCGCGATCGTGGTGAAGCCGGTGGCCAGGTAGACCACGGGCAGTCCGTCGAGCAGGCGCTGGGTGTCGGTGTTGAGGATCGCGCCGCTGCCGAGCGCGATCACCTCGCTTTCCTGATTGTTAAGCGCGCGGGCCGCGGCGGTGCGCTCGAGGTCGCGGAAGGCCTGCTCACCTTGCTCGATGAAGATGTCGCTTACCGGCTGGCCCGCGGCCTTTGCCACGTCGGCGTCGGTGTCGCGGAAGCCAGTTCCGAGGCGCTGCGCCAGCAGCGCGCCGACGGTGGACTTGCCCGCGCCGGGCGGGCCGATCAGCACTGCCACGGGCGCCGTCACGAGATCACCAGCGACTTCAGGTAGCTCTCCGCGTTGCGCCGCATCTCATCGGCGCAGTCGCCGCCGAACTTCTCGATCGCGGCCTCGGCCAGCACGAGCGCCACCATGGCCTCGGCCACCACGCCGGCCGCCGGGACCGCGGTCACGTCGCTGCGCTGGTTGATCGCCTTGGCCGGCTCCCCGGTGCGGGTGTCGACGGTGTCCAGGGCGCGCGGCACGGTGGAGATGGGCTTCATCGCGGCCCGGACCCGGAGGACCTCACCGGTGCTCATGCCGCCCTCGATACCGCCCGCCCGGTTGGTGCGCCTGGCTATGCCCTTATCGGTCGCCTCGATCTCGTCGTGGGCGGCCGACCCGCGGCGGGCGGCGGTGGTGAAACCGTCCCCGACCTCGACCCCCTTGATGGCCTGGATGGACATCAGCGCCCCGGCCAGCCGGCCGTCGAGCCGGCGGTCCCAGTGCGTGAAGCTGCCGAGCCCGGGCGGCAGCCCGAAGGCCAGTACCTCCACCACGCCGCCCAGCGTGTCGCCTTCCTTCTTGGCCGCGTCGATCTCGGACACCATGGCCTGGCTGGCGGCAGGATCGGCGCAGCGCACCGGGTCCGCGTCGATGGCGGCCTTGTCCTGCGGACCTGGCATGGTGGTGTCCGGGGCGCTTATCTGGCCGATCGCTACCACGTGGCTGAGGATCTCGATGCCGAGGACCTGGCCGAGCAGGCGCCTGGCCAACTCGCCGAGGGCGACCCTGGCGGCCGTCTCCCTGGCGCTGGCCCGCTCAAGGACGGGCCGGGCGTCGGTGTGGCCGAACTTCTGCATGCCGGCCAGATCGGCGTGCCCGGGGCGCGGCCGGGTCAGCGGGGCGTTCCTGGCCAGGCCTTCGAGTTGCTCGTCGGCCACGGGGTCGGCGGCCATGACCGTCTCCCACTTGGGCCATTCTGTGTTGGCGATCCTGATCGCCACCGGGCCGCCGAGCGTGCAGCCGTGCCGGATCCCGGCGGTGAGTTCCACCTCGTCCTGCTCAAAGGTCATCCGCGCGCCGCGGCCGTAACCGGCCCGCCTGCGAGCCAGCGCGGCGGCTACGTCCTCGGTGGTTATCTGTACCCCAGAGGGCACGCCCTCGCAGATCGCGACGAGCGCACGCCCGTGCGATTCGCCCGCGGTCAGCCAGCGAAACATGCACTTGATCCTACGGGGTCGGGTTTGGTCAATCCGCGACGACGACCTCGATGCCGCGGCGCAGCCTGGCTCCAAGCCGGGCGGCGATGTTCGCCGCGGTCCTGTGCACCGCCGGCCCCCACTCGCCTGTGCCGGCCACGTGCAGTGTGACGGCGAGATCGGTGCTCTCGGCGCGGCCGGGAGCGAGGCTGAACCGGGCGATGGCGGGCTCGCCTGCGACGGCCGCCTCGACTTCGGCGCGCACGTCGGGATCCTCGTGCGGCGGCGGCACGGGCCGGCCCGCGGCCAGCGAAGCCAGCCGGGCTCCCTCGACCGCGAGCGGCACCGGGCCGGCCACGTCGATGACGACGGCACCGCCGTCGGCGGCGGCGGCGCGCCACACGCGCTCCGCCTCGGCGGGCATCGGGCGGGCGTCCGGGCGCCACCTGGCCAGCGCGTCCAGGCCGGTGAAGGCGAGCACCGCGGGCCTTCCGTCCCGGCCGATCAGCGTGGGCAGCATCATCTCGCTGTTCTTATCACCGTTCTTGTCCCCGGACGCGCTGTTGTCGGGAGCCCTGTCGTCGGGAGCCCTGTTGTCGGGAGCCCTGTTGTCGGCGAGGACGGCGACCACGGGGACGAGCAGCCGGGCCGAGGCCAGCGCGCCGAGCGCCGCCTGCTCGCTGCCCTGCCCGGCCTGGTAGGCGGCCAGCGCCGCGGCCACGTTGGGATCGGCCGCGCCGCGGTCGCCGCGGAACTGCTGCCCACCAGGGTTCAGGTGCCCAGACACGAGAGAGACCCTACGGCACGCGGTGGCGGTTAAGCTACTTGGAGTAAGTAAACCTGTGAATGAGGCGCTTTTCCGCTAACAAGTGTCATGAAGTCGGCACAATCAGTTGTGCGGGGAGTTCGGCACTTGAAGGGAGTTTGGTGACCCAGACCGAGCGCGCGCCGGTGATCGCACCGGGCACGCCGATGTGGAAGGCCGTCCCGCCTCGCCTGGTGGGCCCGTACCTGCACGGGCAGCGCTGCGTGCTGGCCGGCTACGTCTATCGTGCCCAGGATGTCCGGTTCCATAATCCCGCCGAGGCTTACCTCGCGCTCAGCCTCGGCTGGGAAGACTCCGAGTTCACTCCGGTTATGAACGAGCTGTACCTGCTGTGCTGGCTGGCCCGGGGGATCGACGGCTATCAGCACGCCGCGGGGTCGAGCGCGGGTGAGTTCTACCTCGAGCCGATGCCGATACCGGTCGGGGCAGGCATGTGCCGCCTGGGCGATGGTGGCGATCAACTCGTGGCCCGGTACGACGGCCTGGCATGGTATCCGGCGGAGCACTGAGCCATGCAACTTCGGCTGATGGCGACCTATCTCGGCGTCCCGTACCAGGCAGGACTGGGTCCGGACGGCACCGAGGCCACGTTGTTCTCCCCCGGTCCGCCGCCGGAAGAGCTCGGCTTCACGGCCGTGGCCGGGCACTGGCGCAAGCAGGTCAGCGTGACCGACCTGGACGCCGTGTGGCAGGCACGGCCGACAGGTGATTACCGGGGCGAGCCTTGCCTGGTCCTCGATGACCTTGGCGACCGCCTGCACATCGCCTATCTGGGCCGGGATACCACGCGGGCCGCGCAGCTCGGCTACTGGGAGATCGACCGGGAGGTGTTCGAGGTCGTCGTGCCGCGGCAGGACGTCACCGGCCTGATCGAGGAACGGGTCGACTTCCCGCTCACCGCGGCCATGTTCCCGGTGTACTTGGGACAGCCTTCTGGCGAAGAGGAGCCGCTGGCCGAAGGACTGCCCGCCTCCCGCGAAGAGCCGGCCGAATACGCGACGCCGGCCGAGTACGCGACCCCCGCCGGATATGGCTGCGCTGACCATGCCCCTCCTATGCCGGACCGGATGGCCGCCTGGCACGGGTCCCCCGAACCCTGGCCGGCGCCGGGGGTCCCGGTCGAGGGCACCGCCGTGGCCTGGGCCGTGGACTGGGCTGGGGAGGACGCCGACCCGGAGCCCCAGCGCGAACGAGAGCTTGAGCCGCGGGCGGCGCCGACGCCGCGGCGGCGTACCGGCCGGCGGGACCGGATCTCTCCTGAGTCGGTTTTCGCCGAGTTGCTCTCGCTGGCAGCCATCCCACAGGCCACGTACGCGGTC
>Ga0335075_10002849_pt1 | contig 27640 bp, 27 predicted proteins | sample Lox_Sample_24_FD_206723 | JGI IMG/M metagenome (GOLD analysis project Ga0335075, IMG submission 206723) | Soil microbial communities from Loxahatchee National Wildlife Refuge, Florida, United States - Lox_Sample_2.4 | ecosystem: Environmental > Terrestrial > Soil > Wetlands | place: USA...
GGGAAGCCGCCGACCTGGTAGCCGCCGGGCCCGCAATCCCACGGCTCGGCGATCAGCTTGACGGTCCGCAGCACCGGATCCTGGCTGCACGCCTTGAGGAAGCCGCTGCGGTTGTCGAAGCCGTTGGGCTCGCGCGCCAGGATGGTCCCGAGATCGAAGCGAAAGCCGTCGACGTGCATCTCCTCGACCCAGTAGCGCAGCGAGTCCGCGACCATCTGGATCACGCGCGGATGGCTCAGGTTGACGGTGTTGCCGGTCCCGGTGTCGTTGATGTAGTAGCGCTTCTTGTCCGGCAGCAGCCGGTAGTAGCTCCTGTTGTCGAGGCCCTTGAACGAGAGCGTCGGGCCGCGCTCGTTGCCCTCCGCCGTGTGGTTGTAGACGACATCCAGGATCACTTCGAGCCCGGCGTCGTGGAATCGCGCCACCATCTCCTTGAATTCGCGCAGGCTGTTAGGGACGTCGGAGGCGTAGCGCGGATCCGGGGCGAAGAAACCGATCGTGTTGTAGCCCCAGTAGTTCGTCAGCCCCCGCTCCACCAGCAGGCTGTCGTTCACGAACGTATGCACAGGCAGGAGCTCGACGGAAGTGATCCCGAGTGAACGGATGTACTCGATCACCTGGTTCGTGCCGAGGCCCGCATAGGTGCCCCGCAGACGCTCCTCGACTCCCGGGTGCCGCTGCGTAAAGCCTTTTACGTGCAGCTCATAGATGATCGTGTCGTCCCACTCGACGTGCTTGCGCGCCGGCTCGCCCCGCCAATCGAAATTCGGATCGACCACCACGCTCTTCGGCACGAAAGGCGCGCTGTCGCGCTCGTCGAAGGTGAGGTCGTCCTGCGACTCCATCTGGTAGCCGAAGACCGCCGGATTCCACTCGAGCCGGCCGGCATGCGCCCGGGCGTAGGGGTCCAGGAGCAGCTTGTGGGGATTGAAGCGGTGCCCGGCATCCGGCTCGTAGGGGCCGTGGGCCCGATAGCCGTAGAACGTGCCGGGGCCTACTTCCGGGACATAGCCATGGAAGGTCTGATCGGTATATTCGGGCAGCTCGATGCGGGCGATCTCCCGCAGGCCGTCGTGCTCGAACAGGCAGACCTCGACCTTGGTCGCGTGCGCGGAGAACACCGCGAAATTCGTACCCTTGCCGTCCCAGACGGCGCCCAGGGGGTAGGGCGAGCCTTCGTTGATCCGCGTCATGCTCAAAGGTCGATTGCCTTACCGAGGTGCCCGTATCAACGCAATGGCTGCGCCGGAGGTTCCTGCGACCATACCTCAGGAGGGCACCTTCCCGGCATAATCCCGGCGTAATGGCGACGCTTCGCAGTCCGCGCTGGCTGAACGTCCTGAGGGCCACCTGCGGCAACTTCCTCGAGATGTTCGACTTCTTTCTGTTCGGGCTGTATGCGCCCTATATCGCCAGGACATTTTTCCCGGCGGCCAGCCTGACCGCCTCACTGCTGCTGACCTTCGCCGCCTTCGGCGCTGGTTTTCTGATGCGCCCGCTGGGGGCGGTGATCCTGGGTGCTTACGTCGACTCGATCGGTCGCAGGAAGGGCCTGACGGTGACGCTCGGCATCATGGCGCTGGGCACGCTGATGATCGCCTTGGTGCCCGGATACAGCCGAATCGGGTTACTGGCTCCTCTGCTGGTGCTCGTCGGCCGGCTGCTGCAGGGGTTTTCAGCCGGCGTCGAGCTGGGAGGCGTATCGGTCTATCTCGCCGAGATGGCGCCGCCGCGGCACCGGGGATTCTTCGTCGCCTGGCAGTCGGCGAGCCAGCAGCTGGCGATCGTCTTCGGCGCCGGTCTGGGCTTCTGGCTCAACCGATTGATGCCGGTCGACGGAATCGCTCATGGCGGGTGGCGCGTTCCCTTCCTGGTGGGTTGTCTGCTCGTGCCCTTCCTCTTCTACATCCGCCGCTCGCTCGACGAGACACCGGATTTTCTCGCCAGGCGTCACCCCGCACTTCCCGAGATTCTGCGTACGCTGGTCCGCTACTGGCCGCTGGTGTTGGCCGGGATGATGCTGGTCTGCATGACCACCGTCTTCTTTTACATGATCACGGTTTACACCCCGACGTACGGCGAAACCGTGCTCAAGCTGTCGGCGACCGACAGCCTGATCGTGACGTGCTGCGTGGGCGCCTCGAACTTCATCTGGCTGCCGCTGATGGGGGCGCTCAGCGACCGCGTGGGTCGCAGGCCTCTCTTGATCGCCTGCGCGGCCATGGCGCTCGTGCTCGCTTACCCTCTCGAACGGTGGCTCGTCGACTCCCCGTCCTTTTCGCGGATGCTGATGGTGGAACTCCTGCTATCGGTCATCTATGCCGGTTATAACGGCGCCCTGGTAGTGACGCTGACGGAAGTCATGCCAAAGGATCTGCGCACCACGGGCTTCTCGCTGGCTTACAGCCTGGCCACTGCCATCTTCGGCGGTTTCACACCCGCTGTCTCGACCTGGCTGATCACCGCCACCGGCGACAACGCCTCGCCCGGACTGTGGCTGACCGTTGCCGCGGCTATCGCCGGCGGCGCGGTATTCCTCCTGCGGGACCGGATCACGTCAACCGCTCGCCTCGAATAGATTTTGCTTGGCGCTGCTGTGCTTGCGGATGCAGACGCGCTATGTCCACAGCCAGATCAGCGCCTCGGCGCAGGCCGCGAGCAGCACGTCATCCTCGCTGGTGAACGCATTCACCTTGTCGATCTCCACGTCGATGGTTCCCACCACCCTCGTCGACCGGAGGATCGGATAGATCATCTCGCCGCGAGTGCCGCCGATCGTGGCAAGGTAACGCGGATCGGCTGTGACGTCCTGAGCGATGACCGGCCGCTTGGAGGCGACGGCCGCGCCGTTGAGTCCCTGGGTTACGGGGAATCGGGGGTAGGTGGGCGGCTCGGGACCGTGCCAGGCAATGACGGCGATCTCTTCCTCATTGACGTCGTAGAGGCCTACCCAGCGATAGGGTCGCGTGACGCGAAGCATTCCCGCGGCAGCCCGCGCGCGTTCCGCACGCGTGCCCTGTAAGCGCGCCAGATCGCGCAGGCGCGATATCAGCTTGTCGATTTCCGGCCGGTCCATTCGATGCGGTGAACTGTCCGATAACGGGGGGCCAATAACGGGTGAGCCGAATCCTGTTATGAGGTCGAGCTTACCATGCCAGGATGGCGCCCCTGGACTCGCATGTGGCAGGCTCGTGACGGACTTCGGCCTTCCCGTCGCGACCACCAGGCGGGACGGACTGATTCCGCTGCCTGGCACGGTTCTGTGCGCGATTCCTCGGACGGTCGTGCGGGTGCGATGTCGGGCCGGGAGGAGCCGGTAGTGGTACGCTGATCGCGATGCCGGGTCCTGGAGTGCCACTCGTGGCGAATCACTGTTATCGAATTCTGAATGTCTTCACTCGCGGAGAGGAGGTGCTCTCCGGCAACCCGCTCTGCGTATTCGAGGATGGCTCCGCATTCGATGATCGGACGATGCAGGCGCTTGCGCGGCAGTTCAACCTGTCGGAGACGACGTTCATCCTGCCCTCCACCCAGGCGAGCGCTCGCGTGCGCATCTTCACGCCGTCCTATGAGATGCCGTTTGCCGGGCATCCCACGCTCGGCACGGCCCATGTTTGCCGCGCCCTCGGGCTCGGCGCAAACGAGCTGCAGCTCGAGATGAAGGCCGGTGTGATTCCAGTGAGCGCGGCAGAGAATCGCTGGACGCTGCGGGCGAATGCGCCGCGCTGGCGCGAAGTCGCGGAATCGCGCGATACGGTCGCGGCAATGCTCGGCGTTGCAGCACACGATGTTGGCGAGCGTCCGCTCTGGGTCAGTACCGGCCGGGAGCAGCTGATTGTTCCGCTCACCAGCGAGGACGCGGTACGCCGCGCACGACCGCAGCCGGATGCGCTGACGCGATTCACAAGCGATGCGGGGGCGAGCATGGCGTATGTGTTCGCACCACGGCTGGCCCCAGACCGCAATGTCGCGCCGGCAGGCGCCGGCGCCCGGCGGGAGCTTCTCCTGGCGCGGTTCTTCTTTCCGCAGGGACCGGCGGTGCTGGAGGATCCGGCGACCGGTTCCGCCACCGCCAATCTCGGCGGTTGGTACATCGCCATGGATCGGCAGCGGCCGCGGCACATCGAGATTGCGCAGGGCGAGCAGACGGGTCGTCCCTCGACTCTCTATCTCGACGTCGATGCGAACCAGCAGGTGTGCGTCAGCGGGGATGTCGTCGAGCTCGGACGAGGCACCATTACCCTCTAGGACTCCTCTCGGCGGCTCTCACGCCGCTCGCGCGGAGCCGCTCGGCGCAGTGTTTCGCACTCACCGCCAGTGTCCCGATCGCGATACCGGTCCAGATGACGTTCACTATCGCCGACGGCCACGCGTGGTGCCACGCGGTGTTGACGGCAAGCAGCAACCCTGCCACGGCGTTGAGCGTCTGATAAAGCCCGCTGCGCCCGTCGACCCATCCGTAGGACACGAATCCATACGCCACGGTCACGACCCCGGCCCCGCTCCAGCCGGCAACATCGATGAGCAGGGACGCGTCGATCACGTGCGGGCCACCGTCGCGTAAGCCCGCACCGGGAACGTGCCCATTCCCTTTACTTTCGCCGGCACGGCGCTGAAGCGCGCGCCCGAGGCGGGGACGCTGTCGAGGTTGCGAAGGTGCTCCACGATGGGGATGCCGGCGCCGAGCAGAGTGGTATGCACCGGCCGCTCGCCTCCGGAGACATCGTCGATGTTCATGGAGTCGATCCCGACCAGCACCGCTCCCTGGTCCCGCAGGTGCCGCGCAGCGGATTCCGTGAGAAAGGGATGCCCCTCGAAGTAGTCATTCGTCCGCCAATGCCGTGCCCAGCCCGTGTGGACCAGCACGGCCTTTCCGCGAACGGCGAAGGGGAGGAAGACTTCGCGGTCGATCGCTCTGCCGGCCATGCCCGCGACATTCACGACGACGGCTTCGAGTCCTGCCAGGCGCGTCAATGCAAGCTCCGAAACGTCCTCGCCGTGACCGAAACGGTGATAGGGACTGTCGAGATAGGTGCCCGTGTTGGCGACCATCTCGATCCTGCCGATGTGGAAACTGGTGCCGGGCGAGTAGAGGCGCTGCGAGGCTTCGCGGCTGAGAAAGTCGCACACCAGAGGCGCGGGCAATCCCTTGTAGGTGATCATGCCACTCTCGATGACGTGACTGAGATCGATGATCTCGTCCATGCCTGGCTTGCCTGACGCGGGGGCGCCTGCGCCGCGCTTGTGGGGCTCGCGAAGGATCTCCTTGTTGCGGATGCGGACGGCTCCCACCATCAGCAGCCGCAGGTCGTGCACGACGTGATCGGCGAGCGACCGGTCATCGATATCGTCGCCGTCGATGTCCAGGCGAAAACCCTGCCCCTGAAGTCCACCTCCATTCGAGAAGTCGATCTCGAAATCGAACTTCACCCGATGCTCAGCCGAGGACTCTCGCATGTCAGGGCCACCTTGCAGGCGCGGATCACCGGCCTGAATTCTAGGTCGGCCGTTGAGATGAATCAAATTGCTGAAATAGATAGGAACCATCTAAACTGTGCATGTATGAAGATGCATCATCTGACCGCTCTCATCGCCATTGCGGATGCAGGCTCGTTCACGGGCGCCGCGGCGAGTCTCGAGATCTCCCAGTCTTCCCTCAGTCACGCCATCGCCGATCTGGAGGCGGAGCTCGGCGTGCCGTTGCTGTTACGCGGCCGTCAGGGAGCGCGCCTGACCGAGGTTGGCGGGCGCGCGGTGACCCACGCGCGACAGGCAATGGCCGCCGTGGAATCGATCCGCGGGGAAGCGGCAAGCGCGCGCGGCATGCTCTCGGGACGCGTGCGGATCGGCGCGATACCCAGCGTTGCCGTAGCCCTTCTTCCCAAGATCGTCGCGCATCTGCGGCGCCAACACCCCGGCATAGAGGTCGTGCTGCTGGAGGAGTCCAGTCAGGGCATGCAGCAGCTCCTGGAGTGGCTGCGCAACGGCACGATCGACATCGCGGTGCTCGAGCTGCCGCTGCCGGACACGAAAGCGGTGCCCCTCCTGGACGACGAATACTGTGCCATCGTCGCCGCGTCCTCGCAGCTCGCGAAGCGCCGGCAACTGGCCATCCGCGAGCTGGCTGCGGAACCGTTCGTCACATCGAGGTATGTGAGCGAGCGACTGGTTTACCCTGCCTATGCCGCGCAGAACGTGGCTCCAAACGTCAAATTCGACGTTCAGGACCTCGCCACGGTCGTGAGTCTGGTCAGGGAAGGGCTGGGAGTGTCGGCCGTTCCGCGCATCGCCTTTCCGGAGACGCCGCCGGGCGTGACCCTGCTGCCTCTCGTGCCCCGCATCCGCCGCCAGCTCGGGTTCGCCCTCCACTCCTGGGATCATCGCTCACCGGCGCTGTCGGCCTTCATCAGCGCACTGCGGGAGCTGAGCGCGGGGGCGCGGCGGCACTGACTTCGGTGTCAATGCCGCATTGCTTGCCGTCCCGCCAGCGCGGCGAGCGGGCCGCCCGGTCCCGTTCCTGGAGCGCTTTGCCGATTTCACCGTGACGCGGCGCGGGTGATCTGCCTCAATATCCGTGCGTCGGTCGCCGGCACGAGGATTCCCACATGCGCCTTCTGGTACCCGCCGCGCTGCTCGCCAGCGTCATCTCCTTCCCGTTACACGCAGAGGACGTCTCCAGCCTTCTGCATCGGCAGACACAGGCCTTTTCCGATGCCGGCCAGCAGGGCAAGGGGAGCGTCATGGCAAAGTACCTCGACGACGATGTCATCTTCTTCAACGAGACAGGAGACAGAGCGACCAAGGCGGACGTGTCGCAGAATGGCCCGCCGGCCCCGGGCATCGACCGCACGATCACGACGACGGACTGGAACTGCAAGGTCCATGGGAACGTCGCCGTGACGAGCTTCATCGATGTCGTGGCCCAGGGTCCGCCCGAGCGGCGCGAGCAATACAAATACCGCTCCGTCGAGACATGGCTGAAGGAAGAGGCTGGCTGGAAGATGATCGGCAGCGAGACCCTGACGCTACACGAGGACCCGCCGGCGGTCGCATTGGATCAAAACACGCTGCAGGGTTATGTGGGCACCTATGAGGCGTCACCGGGAGTCGACATCACCTTCACGCGCCAGGGCGACCACCTCGTCGCGGCGCTGAATGGCGGCCCCGCCGTAGCGCAGGAAGCGCAGGCCCGTGACATCCTGTTTTCGCCGGGACTGAGCGCCACCCCCAAGGTCTTCCAGCGCGACGACAACGGCAGGATCACCGGCTTCATCTACCTGCGCGGCAATCACAGCCTGACGTTCAAGCGGAAGGCGGCGTAGCGCTCCGGCACGCGCGATCGAACTCGACGATCTGCCGGGCAAGGAACTCCGGCTGCTCGTGATGGAGCATGTGACCGGCGCCGGGTACCGCGACGACTTCGAGATTGCGGACGTGCATGCGCATGTCATCGGCGGCTGCGCGCATGGTTTCGGAGCGACTGTCGCCGACGTCGCCCCTTGCCAGCAGCACCGCAGCCCCGATCCGCGCCCAGCAAGCTTCCGCTTCCTCGCGGCGATAGAGAACGGGATTGACGAGTCGATGCCGCGGATCGAAGAGCAGCTCGACATCTTCGGCGCCGCCGGTCGAGGCGGCGGGACGGGTCCAGGCGCCCGCTACGAACTCCGCCCGTTCGGGTGTCAGGCGGGGGTTCCTGGAGCGCAGCACGGCGGCAAGCTCCGCCACCGAGCGATAGCGGCCCGCGCGCAACGGCTGGCGGAGCTCATCGAGCCAGCGCGCGTATCGTTCCGGCGCATCCGCCGGGCGGGTGCGAGTCAGCCCGAATCCCTCCAGATTCACCAGCCAGCGCAGGCGATCCGGCCGCACACCGGCATAGATCATCGCCACGTTGGCTCCCATGCTGTGGCCGACGACGCGAGCCGGCGCCTCGGGCACGAGCTGATCCAACAGCGCGTCGAGATCGGCGAAATAGTCCGGGAACCAGTATCCGCCCGGGGCCGCCGCGCTGCCGCCGAACCCGCGCCAGTCGGGAGCGGCCAGCGACCAGTCCGGCGGCAGACAGTCGGCGAGGAACTGCCACGTCGCGCCGCAGTCCTGAAAGCCATGCAGCAGCACGACCGGTGTTGGTGTCGGATCGCCCCACCAGGTCACGCGGTGGCGCAATCCGCGGACCGTCAGCGTCTCGGTCCGGGGGGCGCGGAGCGGCTCATAACTCATAACGTGACGGCACCGGTTGCGATTTCGGCGGCGGAAGAGTTTACAATGTCCGGGTTCCAGGGCGGCGCGCGTTCCTGTCGTACTTTCGCGACGGCCGCCCGGCAGAGCCGCTTGTGCACCGCGGCGGAAGTGCCGCGTTCTTTCATCCACAAGCGAGCGCCGCAACATGCGGCCGTAGTCATGAGGTGAGGTTCACATGCCCAGAGTTGCTTCCAGCCTGCGTCATATCGCGGTGATCGTCGGTCTGTCATTCGCACTGGGGGGCTGCGTCGTTGCGCCGGCGAGACCCGGCTATTACGGCGGCGGATGGGTAGTCGCCGCGCCGCCGCCGCCCCGCGTCGAGTATTACGGCGCGGCGCCGTATCCGGGCTATTTCTGGATCGGCGGCTTCTGGCGCTGGGGACCGGGCGGCTATGTCTGGGCTCCGGGGCACTGGTCCGCTCCGCGCCCCGGATATCGTTGGGTGCCCCGGCACTGGGTGCATGGCAGACGCGGCTGGCACATGGCCGGAGGCCACTGGGCTCGCCGCTGACGGACGGCGGGATGGCCCGAAAGGTCGGGTGAAAGTCGTTTACGCCCACGGAGCAGCGGCGCATCCTGGCATCATCGAGCCCACCGGCAGTATTGCTGCCGGTGGGCGTCAGCCAGCCCAGGAGTCCCGATGAGTCCCGACTTTCCGGTCGTGTTCGCGCTCTACCCTGGCATCACTCAACTCGACTTCACCGGTCCCTACGAGGTGCTCACCCGCCTGCCCGGCGCCCGGTGCGCCCTGGCATCGGTCGCGGGCGGCACTCTCGAGGTGGACCCGGGCATGGCATTCGCCGGCCTGCGCAAGCTGCACGACATCGAGTCCTGCGCCCTGCTCTGCGTGCCGGGAGGCTTGGGAACCATCCAGGCGCTGGAGGACCGTCAATATCTGACGGAGCTGCGGCGCCTCGCGCACGCCGCGCGTTACGTGACTTCGGTCTGCACCGGGTCTTTGCTGCTGGCGGCGGCAGGACTGCTCACCGGCAAGCGGGCGGCATGCCACTGGGCCTGGCGCGACTCTCTGGCCGCATTCGGCGCCATTCCCGATCCCGCCCGCGTCGTTCGCGCAGGCAACATCTTCACCGGCGGCGGCGTGACCGCCGGCATCGATATGGCGCTGACCGTGATGGCTGAGATCGCCGGCGCCGACTACGCGCAGACGGTGCAGCTGGCGATCGAGTATGCGCCCATGCCGCCTTTCGACTCGGGGCGCCCGGAGCAGGCGCGTCCGGAGATCCTGGCCGCGGCGACGAAGCGATACGAGCCGGTAAAGGTCGAGCGCGCCGCCGCCGTGCGGCGGGCGGCCGCGGCATTGACCGGATGAGCCGAAGGCTCTCCGCCGCGAGCCCATGTGCGGCCGTCACGAGCGAAACCCGTCACTCACCAGCGAAGGGTGTTACGGGGTGATAGCCGTTCTCCACACCGCGCCCTCGGGGAAGCGATACTGCTCGAGCGAGTCGCCCAGCATCTCTGCTGAAAACCCCGGTCTCCAGGGCGGCAGGTACCGGCCGGCGCGCACGCGCACCGGGTCGAGGAAATGCTCGTGCAGATGGTCCACGAATTCGATGGCCCGGTCCTCCATCGAGCCGCTGATGGCGATGTAGTCCGCCATCGCCAGGTGCTGTACCAGCTCGCAGAGCCCAACGCCGCCCGCGTGCGGAAACACGCGTACGCCGAACTTCGCCGCCAGCAGCAGGATGGCCAGATTCTCGTTGACGCCGCCGACACGGGCGGCATCGATCTGAATCAGGTCCACGGCCTTCGCCTGCAAGAGTTGCTTGAAGATCACGCGGTTCTGCGTGTGCTCGCCGGTCGAGATCGGCATGGGGTCGACAGCCTGGCGGATGGCCGCGTGACCCAGGATGTCATCCGGATGGGTCGGCTCCTCGGCCCAGGCGATACCGAAATCCCCGAGCGCCTGCAGCCATGTGATCGCGGCCGGCACGTCCCAGCGCTGGTTGGCATCGATCGCCAGGCCGATCTCTGACCCGATGGCTTGTCGGGCAATCCGGCAGCGGCGGACGTCATCGGCGAGGTTGCGTCCTACCTTGATCTTGATCGTGCGGAACCCGTCCGCGACCGCCTGCTTCGCGAGGCGTGCGAGCTTCTCATCGGAGTAGCCAAGCCAGCCGGGCGAGGTCGTGTAGGCGGGATACCCCCGCGCAAGCAGCGCTTCCACGCGTGCGGCCCGGCCTGGAGCGGCTGCCTGCAGCAGCGCCAGGGCCTCGCCAGGCGTCAGGGCATCGCTGATGTACCGGAAATCGACGAGCGCGACGATCTGCTCCGGGGTCATGTCCGCGATCAGCCGCCACACAGGCTTGCCGGCGGCACGCGCGGCCATGTCCCAGGCAGCGTTGATGACCGCGCCGATCGCCATGTGAATGACGCCCTTCTCCGGGCCGAGCCAGCGCAGGTGCGAGTCGTTGGTGAGATCGCGCGCGAAGCCGCCGAGATCCCACAGTACCGAGTCGACGTCGCGGCCCACCACGAGGTGGCGAAGTGCATCGATCGCGGTGGTCTGGACGTCGTTGCCGCGGCCGATCGTGAACACGAAACCGTGCCCGCACAGCCCGCCGGGGGCGCTGGTGCGCAGCGTCACGTAGGCGGCCGAGTAGTCAGGGTCGGGATTCATCGCATCCGAGCCGGCCAGTTGGCGCGACGTCGGAAACCGGATGTCACGGGTTTCCAACTCGGTGATGACGTGCTTCACGGCGTGGGAGCACCCACAGTCAACAACCCCGCCTCCCGCAGCTTGCGCCAGAGCGAGCCGGGGATTGCGGCACGGCTGCGCGCGACCGCAAGGGCCACTTCGTCCGGCGAGCGCATGCCGGCGACGACCGATACCACCGCGGGGTGGGCGAGGGGAAACTGCAGCGCCGCAGCACCTACGTCCACGCCTTCGGCCGCGCAGATGGCATAGATCGCCTGCGCCCGCTGCACGATCGACTCCTCCGCCGGCCGGTAGTTGTATCGGGCGCCCGGCGCCTCGGGACGGGCCAGCAGCCCCGAATTGAAGGGGCCGGCGGCGAGAATGCCCACGCCGCGGCGCGCCGCCTCCGCCAGCACCGCCGCGCCGCCCTCCTGCTCGAGGAGCGTGTAACGGCCGGCGAGCATGATGCAATCGAGATCGAAGCGCGTCATGACCTCGAGACAGGCCTGCTGCTCGTTGACGCCGATGCCGATAGCGCGGCAGGCGCCCGATGCCTTCAGCTGCGCCATTGCAGGCAGTGCCTCATCCAGTACGCGCACGAGCATCTCCTCGTGTCGTGCGCCATGTGTCTCGCGACCGACGTCGTGCAGCAGAAGGATGTCGACCGATCCCCGCCGCAGCCGCCGCAGGCTCGATTCGAAGGAGCGCATGACGCCGTCCCGCGAGTAATCGAATATCGCCTGCCGGCCGCTGACGGCGTATCCGTCCTCGCTCTTCTCGTCCGGCGCTCCCGTGACTATCAGCCTGCCCACCTTCGTGGATACCACCACGTCATCGGCATGCAGGGAGTCCAGTGCATACCCCAGCCGCTGCTCACTGAGGCCATAGCCGTAATAGGGCGCGGTATCGAAAAGTCGGATGCCTGAGCGATAGGCCTCCTCGACAGCGGCGCCGGCTACTTCGTCCGGGACGGCAGTGTAGAGATTGCCGATCGCCGCGGCTCCGAAGCCGAGCGCAGGCACGGCGAGCGGCACGCGCGGCAGAGGCCGCCGGTCTGCGCGAGCAGTTGCACTCTGATCCATATGTGAAATACAGTTCTACCCATAAAAGAGCATACACGTGGTCAAGAAACCGCGCTATCGCGCCCCGGCCCTGGAGAAGGGCCTCGAGATTCTCGAGTTCCTGGCGCCGCGGACCGGCGCCATGACCTTATCGGAGATCTCCGAGGGAGTGGGGCGCTCCAAGAGCGAGATCTTTCGCATGCTGCAGGTACTGGAGGAACGTCGCTACCTCGCGCGGCCGCCGGGCAGCGAAGGATATGCGCTCACGAACCGCCTCTTCATGCTGGGCATGGAGCATCCGCCGGTGAAGGGCCTGGTCGAGGCGGCGATCCCGCTGATGCAACGCCTGGCGGCCGAGATCCTGCAGCCCTGTCATCTGGCGGTCGCCTCCGAGGACCTGATCGTCGTCATTGCGCGCGCCGAGTCGCCCGGCGATGTTGGTTTCGTGGTTCGGGTCGGCCACCGCCGCCCCATCCCGCACTCGACTTCGGGGCTGGTGCTGCTCGCTTTCCAGCCGCAGGAGACCCGCGCCCGCTGGCTGGAAACGATCGCGCGCAAGCAGATCCGGTACGAGCGCAAGCGCCTCGACGATACCGTGCGCAGCATCTCCCGGCGTGGCTTTGCATGCATTCCGAGCGTCGTGCTCACCGGGGTCACCGATCTCTCCGCGCCGATCCTGCTGCACGGCGCGGCCATTGCGGCGCTCACCGTGCCTTTCGCGCAGCGGCGCGAGGCGCGCGGCGAGTTGCGCAAGTCGATCGCGAGCCTGCGGCAAACGGCCGCGCGGATCTCACGTGAGCTGGAGGGCTGAGACGATGAACGATACCCGCGGCGCGACCGCCACCCGAGATTCCGCGCGCGCCGCCGCCGTTCGCAACGGCCTGCTGCCGCTCGCGCTGGTCGTCAGCCTTTTCTTTCTCTGGGGCGTCGCCAACAATCTCAACGACATCCTCATCCGCCAGTTCAAACGGGCGTTCGAGCTCAGCGACTTCCAGTCCGGCCTGGTGCAGTCGGCGTTCTATCTGGGCTATTTCCTGTTCGCCATTCCCGCCGGGCTCCTCATGCGCCGTCACGGCTACAAGGCGGGCATCGTGGTCGGGCTCGCGCTCTACGCGCTCGGCGCATTTCTCTTCTACCCGGCGGCGCAGGTGCGCACCTATGGCTTTTTTCTCTTCGCGCTGTTCGTGATCGCGAGCGGACTGGCGTTTCTCGAGACCTCGGCCAACCCCTTCGTCACCGTGCTGGGTGCGCCACAGGGTGCGGAGCGGCGCCTCAACTTCGCACAGGCCTTCAATCCGCTCGGGTCGATCACCGGCGTCGTCATCGGGCGCTTTTTCATCTTTTCCGGCACTGACTCTACGGCGGACCGCATCGCCGCCATGTCACCCACCGCGCGCGCGGCCTACGACGCCGCGCAGACCGGCGCAGTTCAGGCCCCTTACGTGGCCATAGGCGTCGTGGTGCTTGCGCTCGCGCTGGTCATCCTGCTGACCCGCTTTCCGACCGTGCACGAGTCGCAGGAGCCACGGGTGCACGGGCCGGCCAGATGGCGCGAGTTGCATGGCCGGCGGCGATTCTTCTTTGCGGTCGCCGCGCAGTTCTTCTATGTCGGCGCGCAGGTAGGGGTGTGGAGCTATCTCATCCGGTATGCGGAGGGAACGGTTCCCGGCACCACCGATCGGCGGGCCGCGGACTATCTCATCGTCTCGCTGGTGCTCTTCATGCTGGGCCGCTTCGCGGGGGCGGCGCTCATGCGGCGGCTGGCGCCAGTCATCCTGCTGGCGGCCTTCGCGGCCGCGAATGGGCTGCTCACGGGATTCGCGATCGCGATGCCGGGCAACGTCGGGCTCTATGCCCTCATCGCGAGCAGCTTCTTCATGTCCGTCATGTACCCCACCATCTTCGCACTCGGTGTCAGCGGTCTCGGCGAGGTGCGCAAGCTCGCGTCCTCGGTGCTCGTCATGGCGATCGTCGGCGGCGCTCTGTTGACCCCCGCGATGGGAGCGCTTTCCGGGCTCGCGGGAGTCAACTGGTCCATGGCGGTGCCGCTCGTCTGCTTCGCAGTGGTGCTCGGGTTCGCGCTCAGCGTCCGGCGCCAGGGCCCCCCGGTTGCGGAGTCGCCGGCATGAAGCGCTTCGTCTTCGCGCTCGATCTGGCGGACGATCCGCAGGCAATCGCCGAATACGAGGCCTGGCACCGCGCCGACCGCATCTGGCCGGCGGTCGTCGCGTCGCTGCGCGCCTCGGGCCTCAGCGGGTTGGAGATCTTCCGCACCGGCAACCGTCTCTGTCTCATCATGGAGGCGCCAGACGACTTCTCGCTGGCAGCCAAGTCGGCGGCGGATGCGTCAAACCCCGAGGTGCAGGCCTGGGAGCATCTGATGTGGACGTTTCAGCGCGCCTTGCCGTGGGCGTCGCCGGGACAGAAGTGGGTTCCCATGGAGCGCATCTTCTCGCTCGCGGAGGTCTGACGGCGCGCGTCAGCGCTTTCTTCTTATCGTCCAGCAGGAGGTCCGCGGCTGCATGCCGATCCTTGGATAATAGGACTCGGCTCCGGGGGCAGCGACCAGAACCAGGCTGGTGAGCTCGCCGGCGCATTTGTGAGTCTCGGCGATGAGCTGCTTGCCGATGCCCTGACGCTGGTAGACAACGTCCACTGCGAGGTCAGACAGGTAGCAGCAGTAACAGAAGTCCGTTACCGCCCGTGAGATCCCGACGAGGCGCGCGCCATCGCGAGCCGTGACGACGATGTCGGCCTGGCGCAGCATTTTGGCCAGCCTCGGCAGGTCATCCACCGGCCGGCGGTTACCCAGTGTGGAAGCGATCAGGACGGCGCGAAACTCTTCGGCGGACAGGTCGGGCTCGAGCGAGTAGGTGATCGCCATGGTGCGTCAGCGGTCGTACTCGCCGCGGCCCTGCGGATACATCTTCTCCCACTCCCTGCCGTTGGTGGGCGTGACAGTCATTTCCTCGAGGGTGCCGTCATCGAGGCAGCGGGCGTTGACGCTGAAGCCATCGGGATGCGAGCGCGGCACGTAGAAGGATTTGATGCCGCATACGGAGCAGAAGAGATGCTTTGCCGTGCCGGTGTTGAACGTGTAGGACGTGAGCACGTCCTGTCCGGAGAGCAGCTTGAAATGCTCCGCGCGCACGATCAGATGCAGGTAGCCTGTCTTGCTGCACATCGAGCAGTTGCAGTCCGAGACCTGTACCCGCGCCGGCGCCAGCACCTCGAATCTGACCCGCCCGCAGTGGCAGCCGCCGCGGTGCGTGAGCAGTGCTTGATCGGACATGTCGGTGACTCCCCGGTCGGGCCGGCTCAGGTTGGCCCGGAGCGCCCGCCGGCGAGGGCGTCCGCGACTGGCCGGTCCGTGGCGATATTATCCGTGAAGAAGTTGGGGTAGACCGGCGCGAGTGCCGTCGCCGCATCGAGCTCGGCGATCTGCGCCGCGGTGAGGCTCACCGCCGCCGCCTTGATGTTGTCCTCGAGCTGGCTCAGCTTGGTCGAGCCGATAATGACGCTGGTGACCGCCTGGCGCGCGAGCAGCCAGCCGAGGGCAACCTGCGCGACGCTGGCATCGTGCGCGGTCGCTATGGCGCGCAGCCGCTCTACCAGCCTGAAGCCCTGTTCCTTGTCGAAAGGCAGGATGTCGAAGCCGGACAGGCGGTTATCCGGATCCGACAGCGTCTGCCGCGTGTACTTGCCGCTGAGGAATCCCATGGCCAGGGGGCTCCAGACCGTCAGGCCCAGGCCGTAGCGGCGCATCATCGGAATGACGTCCCGCTCGACGTCGCGGCCCACCAGCGAGTAATACATCTGCCCGTGAGTGAATGGGGCGAAACCGTGGGCCTGCTGGATCTCGAGCGCCGCCGCGGCCTTCCAGGCCGACCAGTTGGAGAAGCCGAGGTACCGCACCTTGCCGGCGCGCACGACGGTATCGAGCGCCGCCAGTGTCTCTTCCAGAGGAGTGTGCGGATCCTCGCGATGTGCGATGTAGACGTCGATCCAGTCCGTGCCGAGGCGCTTCAGGCTCTGATCGACGGACCAGAGAATGTGCCGGCGCGAGAGGCCGGCGCGCGTCAGCGCCGGTCCAGTCCGGAAACCGACCTTGGTCGCAATGACGACACGGTCGCGGTGGGGCTTCAGCGCCGCACCCAGCAGCGTTTCGGACTCGCCGCCGGCATAGCCATCGGCGGTGTCGAAGAAGTTGATGCCGGCATCCAGGGCACGGCCGACCAGCTCGCCGGCCAGGCCCGCGCCCACCTTGTAGACCGCGCCGAGATCCTTGTTTCCCGCGGTGAAGGTCATGGCGCCGAAGGCGAGGCGGGAGACGGTCAGCCCGGTATTGCCGAGCAGGGCATATTGCATGGCGGGACTCCCGGGCGGCCCGTCCGCCCTATCCGCGGCAGACTACCGCCCCGTCCGGTTTGCGAGAATCTATCGGAATGAGGATAGGGTAAAGCGAAGCGGTCGTTCAGCCTCGGCTCAGGGAGGGTACGCCAGGCTTAGCGCATGTCCTGACGAGCTATCACGTGGAGAGTCATATATGAAACGAATGATCATGGGAGCCATGGTGCTGTCGCTGGCCGTGGGAACTCTGGCACTGGCCGATCCGCCGCAAGGCTACGACCAGCACCACGAAGAGCATCACCGGATGGACGAGCACCACCACCCGGTGGAGCACCGTGCGCCTGCGAGGTTCATGACGGGCAGGTACGTGCGACCGCACGGCTACTACGCTCACCGCTGGCGCCGTGGCGACCGTCTGCCGCCGGCTTACCGCGGCTCCGCGTACGTCGTCCCGGATCCGGCCATGTACCACCTGCGCCCGGCACCGCGCGGATACTACTGGGTACGTGTGGATAACAACGCGGTTCTCGCCGCCGTTGCCACCGGCGTCGTGGTCGACGTCGCAGTCAATCTCTTCCACTGAGATCGACCGCCGGTCCTCCCCGGGCGCTACCCGGGGGAGGCCGGCGGGCGGTGCGCTACAGCCGCTGAGCTGCCAGTTTCCAGCACAATCTTTCACCGCCTCGCCACCGTTCCGTCCGCATGAGATGCGGATTGCGGCGCCCAATGCTCCCATGTCCACCCCAGGGAGCGCGCCATGGCTCATTCGAGCAGTACCCCCCTCACCCGCGCGAGAGTCCCGCGCACCGCCCGGGGCCGCACTTGGCGGCGCCGGATCCTCCTTCTGACGAGGCCTCGGCTCATCTCAAATGTGCTGGCTCTGGTCGCGCTGATCTCGATCGGTTTCGTATAGATCGGCTACAGTGGCAGCCTTTCGCAACATGATTCGCGGAGGCTGCCGGTGCGGATGCGCGGTCTTGGATTTCTCATGGTCGGACTGTCCCTGGCGAGTCTCGCGGGCGCGCTACGGTCCGCCGCTGCCGCCGGCCCGGGCACCCTCGATCCTTCGGACTATCAAGCCCTGCATTGGCGGAACATCGGTCCCTTCCGCGGCGGGCGAGTGCTCGCGGTATCGGGTATTGCGGGTGACAACCGCCACTTCTTCTTCGGCGCCGTCGACGGCGGCGTATGGGCCACCCAGGATGCCGGCAGGACGTGGCAGCCGATCTTCGATCGCGAGCCGGTGGGATCGATCGGCGCCATCGCGATCGCCCCCTCGCGCCCGGCCACCATTTATGTCGGCACGGGCGAAGCCGACATGCGCTCGGACATCGCGCAGGGCAACGGCATGTACAAGTCCACGGATGGCGGCGCGCACTGGACGCACATCGGTCTCACCGACTCGCGCCAGATCGCGCGCGTCCTGGTCGATCCGCAGGATCCTGACCTCGTCTATGCGGCCGTCCTCGGCCATCCCTACGGCCCCAATACGCAGCGCGGCGTCTTTCGCTCGCGTGACGGCGGGCAGCACTGGAGCCGCATTCTCTACAAGAACGCCGATACCGGCGCGGTGGATCTCGCCTTCAAGCCGGGCGATCCGAAGACGGTTTACGCCACACTCTGGCAGACCCGCCGGCCGCCCTGGAGCGTCTATCCGCCCTCGAACGGACCCGGTAGCGGGATGTACGTGTCGCATGACGGCGGCGATCACTGGAGCCGCATCGAGGGCCACGGCTTCCTGACGAAGCCGGGGCGCATCGGCCTCGCGGTCTCGGCGGCAGATCCGAACCGGGTGTACGCGCTTGCCGATGGTCCGCGCGAGCAGGGGGGGCTCTACCGCTCGGACGACGGCGGCGTCAGCTGGCGCCACATCTCGACCGACTCCCGGATCTGGGGACGCGGCTGGTACTTCTGCACGCTCACGGCCGACCCCAGGGACGCCGATAGCGTGTATGTCATGAATACCATCGTCCTCCAGTCCAAGGACGGTGGTGCGCACTTCCTCGCGCTGAAGGGCGATCCGACCGGCGACGACTTCCACGTGTTGTGGATCGACCCGACGAACACGCAACAGCGGATCCTGGGAAGCGATCAGGGCGCGCAGGTCACGCTCGATGGCGGCAAGACCTGGAGCAGCTGGTACAACCAGCCCACCGCGCAGATCTATCACGTCATCACCGACAACCGCTTCCCCTACTGGCTCTACGGGGCGCAGCAGGATTCCGGCGCCGCGGCGCTGCCGAGCCGTTCCGGCAGTGGTGACGGCATCACGATGGAGCAGTTCCACGAGGTCACGGTCGGCGGCGAGAGCGGCATGATCGCGCCCGACCCCGACGATCCGGACATCGTCTATGGGGATGCCTCCGATAGCGGCGTCAGCGTGGCCACGCTGAACTCGAAGAGCGGCCAGACGCGCGACGTCAATCCGATGCTCGCGTATCCGTGGGCCACCTACCGTACCGCCTGGACGATGCCGCTCGCTTTCTCGAAGCGGGATGCGAAGACGCTGTATTTCGGCAACCAACATCTCTTCAGCACGAGCGACGGCGGGCTGCATTGGAAGATCATCAGCCCCGACCTGTCACGTCCGGACGCGGGTACTCCACGCAACCTCGACCCAACGACAGCCGCTGACGACTATCACGTGAGCAAGCGGCGTGGCGTCATCTACTCCATCGGGCCATCGCCGCTCGATGCCAATGTCATCTGGGTCGGTACCGACGACGGTCTCATATGGCGCACTGCCGACGGCGGCGCGCACTGGGTTAACGTAACGCCCCGCGGCCTCAGGCCCTGGTCGAAAGTCGGCAGCATCGATGTATCGCATTTCCGTGCCGGCGTTGCCTACGTGTCGATCGATCGGCACCGTCTGGACGATGGAACTCCTTACGTCTATGTCACGCGCGATGACGGCAAGAGCTGGAGCCGTGCGGACGCGACGCTTCCCCGCGGGAGTTTCGTCAATGTCGTGCGGGAGGATACGGTGCGTCCGGGTCTCCTCTATGCCGGCACGGAATTCGGCATCTACGTGTCGTTCGACGACGGAGCGCAGTGGCAGTCCCTGCAGCAGAACCTGCCAGTTACCTCCGTCCGCGACATAGACGTGCATGGCGACGATCTCGCAATCGCGACGCACGGCCGCGGGTTCTGGATCATGGATGACGTCAGCGCGCTGCGGCAGATGGATCAGGTTCGATCGGGAGAAGTCACGCTCTTCAAGCCGGCCGTCGCCATTCGCGTTCGTACGGCCGACTTCAGCGGCACACCGATGCCGAAGGACGAGCCCACGGCGCCCAATCCGCCGGACGGCGCGATCATCGACTATGTGCTGCCTGCCGCCGTGCAGGGCCCTGTCGTGGTGACGATCCGCGACGCCAACAGCCAGGTGGTGCGTCGGTACTCCAGTGCCGAGCACGTGTCGGTTCCCAACCCGGCGACCCTGGAATACGCTCCAGAGTGGGTGCGTCCGACTCCGGTCCCCGCGGCCGGGCCGGGCATGCAAAGGTTCGTCTGGGACCTGCGCTATCCGGTGCCGGCGCAGCCCAGCGCCACAGACCCCTCCGCTGACGGAGTGTGGGCGCCTCCAGGCCAATACACGGTCGAGCTGACAGTGGCGGGCCACGTGTATCGGCAACCGCTCACCGTCCAGCCCGATCCGCGCGTGCACGTCTCGCAAGCCGCGTTCGAGCGCGAGTTCGATCTGGCGCGCAAGGTGGAAGCCGAGAAGGTGCAGGCGTCATCGGCGCTCGATCGCGCCGAGGCGCTGCTCGACGCCCTGGACGCTCGGCTGCCGCGGGCGGGCGCGGCGCATGCCGAAGTGGCGGCTCTCCTCGCCGAGGGGACCACCCTTTCCGGAACGATCCCGCACGCCATACCCTACCCGGCCATCCCGCCGGTGCGAACCGACAGCCTGCAGGCGCTCGCTTCGGATCTCGACAATCTCGAGGCGGCGGTGGATGGCGCGGATGCCGATCCGAGCCCGGATGCGGTGTCCTCCTACGCGATGCTGTCCCGGAAGCTGACCGCGACGCTCGCGGAGTGGAAACATCTCGAGCAGGTCGACGTGCCCAAGCTCAATGAGCGGCTGCGGGCGGCGGGGCAGAAGCCTATCTGAGCACCGGATCGGGCCGCCGCTCCCGGCGGCCCGCGGCTGCGCCATGGCGCGCAGCTGCGACTCATTTCGCCGCTCAGAGATACCGTCGCGATCGCACCGATCCATCAGCCCCGCATCGCGCGGTTGACATGAACTATCTAGTTCGTATACTTGCGGGCGGCGCGACATTGTCGCGCTCACCCGAGAGAAGAATGGCTTCGAAGCGCATCGCGTTGCTCCTGGCGTTCGTATCGGTCTGCGGCTTCGCTGCGGGGCGCTCGGCCGCCTTGGCGCAGGATGCGGGCACGGCCCGCGGCACCGACTCCGCCGGCACCCATTTCTCCCCGCTGACGCAGATCACGCCGCGCAACGTCGCGCGCCTCGGCGTCGCATGGGTCTTCGATACGGGAATGCGGGACGCCGGGTTCGAAGACACTCCGCTCGTGGTCGGCGGCAGAATGTATGTGCTGTTGCCCGACGACGCCGTAGTGGCGCTCGATCCGGATTCCGGCCATCGCATCTGGAGCTACGATCCCCATGAGCAGCGCAGCCGGGTCAGCCGCGGCATCACCTACTGGCCGGGCGGGCACGGCATTGCGCCGCGGCTGGCCATTGCGACCTCGGACGGGCATCTGTTCGAGCTCGATCCGCGCTCCGGCAAGCTGGTTCCCGGCTTTGCTCATGGCGGCACCCTCGACCTGCGGGCAATCGTGGCGGCGGGTTATCCCTACGCGCCGTTCGGATTCACCTCGCCTCCCGCGGTGTACGACGATCTGCTCATCCTCGGCCCGGACACCCAGGAAGGCCCGAGCAAGGGACCGCCGGGAGTCGTCATGGCGGTCGACGCGATCACGGGCAGGATAGCATGGACGTTTCACACCATCCCGCAGCCGGGACAGCCGGGCAACGAGACGTGGGGCCCCGGAGGGTGGAAGAACCGCGCCGGCCCGGCGGCATGGGGCAACATCACGGTCGACCCGAAGCTCGGGCTCGCATTCGTGCCCACGGCGAACCCGGCTGACAGCTATTACGGCGCGGATCGTCCCGGAACCAACCTCTACGCCAACTCGGTGGTGGCGCTCGATGCGCGCACGGGCCGGCTGAAGTGGTACTACCAGTTCGAGCACCACGATCTCTGGGACACCGATACCGTCAGCACGAGCCTGGTGGACGCCTGGCGCAACGGTCATCGAGTGCCCGCGGTGGCCGCGCTCACCAAGTCGGCACTGCTCTTCATTCTCGATCGGCGCACCGGCCGGCCCATCTTCGGCGTGCGTGAGCGGCCGGTTGCCAGGAGCGACGTGCCTGGAGAGCATTCCTGGCCCACCCAACCCTATCCGATCGAGCCGCCACCGCTCGCGCGACAGAGCGCGACTTCCGCTGACGTCAGCACCGTCACGCCGGCCTCCGAGGCGTATTGCCGCGGCATGTTCGCGAAGTTCCGCAGCGAGGGTCCTTACACACCATTCCAACTCGAGCCCAGCCTGCACTACCCTTCGACGGTCGGCGGCGGCAACTGGGCCGGCACGAGCTACGACCCCGATAGCGGTTACATCTACGTCAACACGAGCGAGCTCGGCAGCATCGGTCAGATGGCGAAGGGTGGGGCGATGGCCGGCAGGAGGCCGGGCTTCAGGCCCGCCTTCAAGCCCAATCCCGCATACGCCGAGATGCTGAAGCACCTGACACCGATGCCTTATCGGAACGTGTACTTCGGTGCGCGCTTTGTCGACGCGAGCGGCTTTCCGTGTCAGCAGCCTCCCTGGGGCCTGCTGTCAGCTGTCGACACGCACACGGGGCACATCGCCTGGCAGGTGCCGCTCGGAAACTACCCCGATGTGGCGCGGCCCGGAGCAGCGCCGACCGGAACCCCGAATCTGGGGGGCAGCATGGTCACCGCCAGCGGTCTGCTCTTCATCGGGGCGACCCTGGATGGAGACTTCCGCGCGTTCGATGCGCGCAGCGGCCGGATGCTGTGGCAGGCCGGGCTGCGCGGATATGGTGAAGCAACACCGACGAGCTACTCGGGACGCGACGGCAAGCAATACGTCGCGATCGCAGTAGGCGGGGCCGGCCTCCTCATGGGCGTTCACCACTTTGCTGGCGAGACGGAAGTTCGCCTGGTCGTCTTCGCGCTCGGCGGCGCTCCATCGGCTCCGACGACGGCATCGGCCTACACCAGCGCTGGGGCGGCTGCGCGGCCGGGGGAGAGCAACGCACGCTCCGGACTGCCGCCGGGGACCGGCCAACTGATCGTGCAGGAGAACTGCACCCTCTGCCATGGGGTGGGCACCATCATGCGGTCGCGCTTCAGCCGCACCGGCTGGCAGGCCACGGTGCGCGACATGATGAACCGGGGCGCGCCGCTCACGGCTGCGCAGTATCGCACGGTGGTCGACTATCTGACGCACAACTTCGGGACCGCGAGCGCGAAATGAGCGCGCCCAAGTCCATATCACACGGAGCGGCACGATGAACCGACGGCAGCTGATCTCGCAAGCCATGGGCACCCTCGGCGCCGGCGCCGCAATGGGCCTCAGCCTGTCCGCCGCCGCGGCTGCGCAGCCATTCACCAGACAGTCGGCGGGCGGCCCGCCGGGCGGGCGCGCGGCTTTCATGAGGCGCTACATGCGCCGCCCGGGCCGCAAGAACGTCCTCGCCTGGGCGCCGGTGAAGAACGGCGTGCAGCACAACTCCATCTCGCACGCCATCAGCCTCATGGAGCAGCTCGGCTATGCGTCGGAGCTCTATGACACTTATATCCATACCGATAGTCAGCCGGTGACGCTGCACGGCCTCGTCGGCAGCTACGGTCAGAGCGTCATGGGTCGCGACCTCAACAACTATGATGCGATCCTGTGCATCGGCGTGCGCGAGGTCTACCTGACGGACCAACAGCGGGCGGACCTGCTGGAATTCGTCCGCAACGGCGGCGGATTCGTCGCCGTGCATGCGGCATCGACGATGTTCCTACCCTGGAACTTCGGCAAGTCCCGCGACGAGGAAGCGGCCTGCGGCCGCGCGTTCAAGCGCTGGCCGGAGTTCAACGAGATGCTGGGCGCGGAGTTCGTCGAGCATCCTTACGGGGTGATCGAGGCCCCCGTGGTCGTCGATGATCCGCGCTTTCCGGCGACGCGCTTCCTGCCCGCGAAGTTCAACCTGCGGGATGAGATGTACGAGTTCAAGAACTTCTCGCGGAAGAAGATGGACGTGGTGCTGCGGCTCGACACCAGCGGACTGAACATCGACCGCCGCGGCCTGAGCGATCAGACCGCCGACTGGCCGCTCGCCTGGGCCAAGACCTACGGCAAAGGCCGGGTGTTCTACTGCGCCCTCGGACATGCGCGCGCGACCTGGGACATTCCCGACATACAGCGGATCTACTTCGAGGCGCTGCGCTGGGCGCTGCGGCTGGAGGATGCGGAAGTGCCGGCGCACCCGATGCGACAGGTGTCCAGTGCGGCGGTAAATCTGCCTCCGGCGCCGCCGCCGTCGGGTCCGCAGTGGGCGCTTGCGGTCGGCCAGAGGCTGTCGTCAGCGGAGTGAGCGGGGCCGCGGTCACTCCGGCGATCGTGAGTCGTCGAGCTCGAAGATCAGCTCGACGGTGAGGCCCGCCGGATCGCGCACCCGCACCTGCGTCTGGCCCGTCGCGGCCACCTCATTCAGGATATGCTCGATTCCGAGCCGCTGCAGCTTCGCCAGCATGCGCTGCAGGCCGACGCATGCGAACGCCACGTGATCGAACGCAGGCGACTCACTGCCTCGTGCATCGCCGGCGCTCGTCTCTGCAACTTCCACCAGATGCACGATGGGCGCCCGTCCCGCGTATAGCCACAGACCCGACGAGCGCAGCGGCGGCCGCGCTCCGACCTCGAGCCCGAGGACCTCGCAGTAGAAGGTCCGCAGCGCGGCGAAGCGCTTTCCCGCAGCGCGTAAGTTGATGTGCTCTATGCCGCGTATCACCATGGCGCCGCTCCGACGCTCGCTGAACGGACGAGTGCGTACATAACCAGGAAGAAGGTACAGCAAGCGCCGCCGGCACGCCAGCGGAGGAGCACTGCGGCACTTTCATGGCAGTGCGGGCAGTGAGAAGATTCATTCGATGGCAAAGAAAGAGAAAGCGTCCCTCGATCCGAGCGCCCCCGCGGCCCGTCCGAAGCGCAAGAACGATCCCGAGGGCACTCGCCGCATGATTCTCGAGATCGCGCATCAGGAGTTCAGCAGCCATGGGCTGAGCGGCGCCCGCATCGACGAGATCGCCGAGCGCACGCGCACCTCGAAGCACATGATCTATTACTATTTCGGCAGCAAGGAGGGACTCTATCGGGCGGTGCTGGAGATGGCGTATTCGGGGATCCGCGAGCGCGAGGGACAGCTCGACCTCGAGGATCTGGAGCCGTGCGAAGCGCTGCGCCGCCTGGTGGAGGCGACGTTCGACTACGACGAGGCGCACCCCGATTTCGTCAGCCTGGTCAGCATGGAGAACCTGCACCATGCGGAGTACCTGGAGCCGTCCGACGCCATCCGCGAGATCAACGCGGTCATCATCGAGCGGCTGGCGAAGATCCTGGAGCGGGGAGTGCGGCAGGGCGTTTTCCGCGCCGACCTCGATGCGGTCGACGTGCACATGGCGATCAGCTCGCTGTGCTTCTTCCGGATTGCCAATCGCTACACCTTTAGGGCGCTGTTCAAGCGCGATCTGCTGACCCCGCGCGTGCGAGCGCACCACAAGCGAATGGTAGGCGACGCCATTCTGGGCATGCTCGCTCCGTAGGCAGCGCTTGCGGGCCGGGGCTTGCCAAGCATGCCAAAAAATGTACCATCTAGTCCGTCTATTTCAGTCGCATTCCGCCCAGAGAGGGTATGCCGGAAGACAACGTACGCCGGACGCCGACCGACCCTATCAGAGTCGGTTTGATCGGGGCTGGGATCCAGGCCTCACGCAGTCCCGCCATGCATATGGAGGAGGCGCGCGCGCTCGGCATGCGCCTGCAGTACGAGCTCTTCGATCTGGACTCGCTCGGCGGTGCCGGCGTGCTGGGGCAGTTGCTGCAGAGGCTGGAGCGCGAGGGATTCGCGGGCGTCAACATCACGCATCCGTGCAAGCAGAGCGTTCTCGGTCATCTGCACGAGCTCTCTCCCGAAGCACGCCTCATCGGCGCGGTGAACACCGTCGTGTTCGAACGGGGACGTCGAAGCGGATTCAATACGGATTGGATCGGATTCGCCGAGTCTCTGCGCCGGCGACTGGTGGGCGCATCGCTCGGCAACGTGACGCAGCTCGGAGCGGGTGGCGCCGGAAGCGCCACCGTTTACGCACTTTTGACCTGCGGCGCCGGGCGCGTGCACATTTACGACACCGATGCCGCCCGCGCTGAAGACCTGGCGGCGCGATTCGCCAGTCAATTTGGCGCGGAGCGACTCCTTCCGACGCACGATCTGCCAGGAGCGCTCGCCGGCAGCGATGGCCTGGTCAACGCAAGCCCGGTGGGAATGCGCTCCCATCCCGGAATGCCGCTGCCGCGCCATCTCCTGCGTCCCGCGCTGTGGGTGGCCGACATCGTCTACTTTCCGCTCGCGACGGAACTGCTCGAGGCCGCGCGCAGCCTGGGTTGCCGTGCTCTCGACGGCGGCACGATGGCAGTTCTGCAGGCCGCCGCGGCCTTCACGCGCTTCACCGGTGTCGAGCCGGATGCGCAGCGCATGCTGAGCCGCTTCTACCAGGCGCCGCTGGTTGGGCCTGCCGGGTGATGCCCTCGGGCAGGCGCGCGTAATGAGCCGCTGAGCCTGCATGTGCCAGCCGTGATCCGCATCAGCCTGAAGCAGCTCGAATATTTCCGCGCCGTGATGGAGGCCGGCACGGTGAGTGGTGCCGCAACTCTCCTCAACGTATCGCAGCCCAACGTGAGCAGGATGCTCAAGTACACCGAAGACCGTCTTGGAATGCGGCTCTTCGAGCGCTGCAAGGGCCGCCTGCAGCCGACGCCGGAGGCAACGGCCCTCTATCGTGAAGTCCACTCACTGCACGCGCACCTCGAATCATTGCAGGAGTCGCTGCGGCACATTGCGCGTGGCGAGCTCGGGCGGTTGACCGTCGGCGCATCCCCCAGTCTCGGCCGCTACGTGTTGCCGACTGCCCTCTCCCGTCTCCGGCGGGAAAATCCGAAGCTCGCATTGAAGCTCGACATCCTGTCCGTATCGCAGGTCATCGAGTACCTCACCCTGGGAGAGGGCGAGTGCGCCTGCACCATCTTTCCGATCTCGCATCCGCAGATCGCGACTCAGGCATACGCCGCCGGTGCGCTGGTATGCGCTGTCCCGCGCGGCCATCGGTTCGCGCAACGCGCTGTGGTCACGCCGAAGGATCTCGCGGCGGAGAGCCTCGTCGGCTTCGAACCCAACACGCCGCACGGCCGGGTGATGCACGAGTTCCTCGGTGAGAGCGGCCGTGAGGCCGTGTTCCTCGCTACCGTGCGCTTCGCGGAAACGGCGTGCGCGCTGGCGGAGCAGGGCAACGGCCTGGCGCTCGTCGACGAGTTCACGATGTCAGGCAACGCATTTCCGGATCTCGTGGCACTGCCGACCCGGTGGCGCAAGCCGTTTCGCATCTATCTGCACCACGCCGCGCATCGGCCGCTGTCGCGCCCTGCGGCGCGCCTCGGCGAGCTGCTGGCCGGCTGGGAGAGCATGCAGCCCTGATCGAGCCATAGCCAAACAACATACACGACGGACAAATCGGAAAGAGCCCTGGCGTGACCCCGCTGCTACAGTCGGTCCATGGGCTCACTGCGCTTCTCACTCGCGCATCTGACACTGCTCGAGCAATCTCCGCCCGAGCTGATCGACATCGCCGCCGCCGCGGGCTACGAGTTCGTCGGCCTGCGACTGATTCCTTTCGGTCTCGGCGGCGAGCCGCGCTACGAGTTGCAATCGGATCCGCGCCTGCTGCGCGAGACCAGGCGCGCGCTGCGCGACACCGGCGTGCGGGTGCTCGACATGGAGCTTGCGCGTATCCATTGCGGCGTGGACGTGAAGCAGTACCTGCCGGCGTTGCTGATCGGTGCGGAGCTCGGCGCGCGGCACGTGCTGACCAGCGTCTGGAGTGGGGATGCGTCGTTCGTGAGAGACCAGTTCGCGGCGCTGTGCGAGTTGGCGGCGCCGCTGCGGCTGACCGTGGACCTCGAGTATGTTCCATTCGCGCAGGTCCGCACGCTCGCCGAGGCGGCGGCGCTGGTGTCGTCC
>Ga0335075_10002850_pt1 | contig 27631 bp, 27 predicted proteins | sample Lox_Sample_24_FD_206723 | JGI IMG/M metagenome (GOLD analysis project Ga0335075, IMG submission 206723) | Soil microbial communities from Loxahatchee National Wildlife Refuge, Florida, United States - Lox_Sample_2.4 | ecosystem: Environmental > Terrestrial > Soil > Wetlands | place: USA...
TGCGCGCCGGACGCGAACTCCCCCTGCCCGACCGGAACCCGCCACCACCCGTCGGCCCGGGCCAGCCGGCTGACCGCCCCCGCGCCATGCCCCCTGGCTGGCGTCGCGACCACGATGTGGCTGCCAGGCCCAGCCGGGTCTGGCGCGCTGCGCAGCGACACCAGCACCCAGTCCTCCACGTCCGGCGGCGAGGTCCAGTCACAGCTCAGCCGGGCCTGTACCGGCATGCGGTCCGGGATCACGCTGCCCGCCCGCCGCGCGAGCAGCGGCGCGGCGAACAGTTCGAAGATCACCGCGGCGGCGAGCGGGTACCCGGGAACCCCGATCGCGGGAACGGTCGACGCCCCGTCGGGCGGTGCGTGCCCCGACCGGGCCGGCTTGACGTAGCCAAGCAGCGCCGGATGGCCGGGCCGTACCGCGACGCCGTGGACGGCGAGACCGCCGACCTGATCGAGGACCGTCGCCGTGTAGTCGCCACGGCCGCGGCTCGAGCCGGCGATGACCAGGACGAGATCGGCGGAGAGCGCGGCCTCCCTCGTGGTGGCGGCAAGGATGTCCGGGTCGTCGGGCTGCACGTCGGTGACGGCTGGCACGGCGCCGGCCTGTACCGTCCGCGCGGCCAGCATGAGGGAGTTGGTGTCGGTGAACTCGCCCGGCCCGAGCACCGTCCCGACCGGGCGGATCTCATCCCCGGTCGGGATGATGGCCACGACCGGCTGCCGCGCCACCGGCAGCGCCGCGTGGCCGCCCGCCGCGGCGACGCTGAGGTCGGCCGGCGCCAGCCGGCGACCCGCGGAGATGAGCAGCTCGCCCGCCCTGAAGTCCTCGCCACTAGCGCGCACGTGCTGGCCGCGGGTCACCCGGCCCGCCACCAGGGCGCTGCCGTCGGCCCGCAGCGCTACTCGCTCCCGTTCCACGACGGTATCCATGCGGGCCGGCAGGGGGTCGCCCGTGTCGATCCAGGAGAACGCGGCCGCCGGAAGCACGCGCTGGACGGCCTCGATCATGGCGCTGTCGAGCGAGCCCGCGGCCAGCGCGATGCCGTCCATCGCGGCGCAGGCGAACCGCGGCGACGGCCAGCGGGCACGAACCGCCGCGGCCGCCACCCGCCCGAGCCCGTCGCGGACGTGCACCTGCTCGGTCACGGGGTCGCCCTGCCATCCCGCGGCCGCGCACGCCGCGATCCACTGGCCGTAGGCGGCCCGCGGGTCCGGTCGGCTACCGGTCTCGGTCATCGGCGACATACTCGCACGCTAACCCCGCCTCCCGCCATTGTGTCGTGTCGCGAGACAACTGTCGGTGCGGCCAATTTGGTGTCTGCTCCAGTGGCGTAAATGCCCTTATTTGCTGCGATAGACCCTCCAGAAGGCCACGCGTACGATCAGGAATAGATGTCGGAGCGCCAGGGAGGTGCGTTCGATGAGCAGGCAGGTACGGCTGACGGAGCCGCTCGTCCGCGTGAACGGCGAGCTGCGGGCCGCGAGCTGGGACGAGGCGCTGGACCGGGCGGCCGCGGGGCTCGCGGTCGCACGAGAGAGAGACGCCACGAGCTCGTTCGGAATGTTCAGCTGTTCCAAAGCGACGAACGAGATGAACTACGCGGCCCAGAAGTTCGTGCGTTCCGTCATGGGCAGCAACAACATCGACAGTTGTAACCGCACTTGACACGCCCCTAGTGTCGTCGGTCTGGCGGCAGCATTCGGAGCTGGTGGCGGCACCAGCTCCTACCGGGAGGCGGAAGACGCGGACCTCATAGTCCTCTGGGGTTCGAACGCGCGGGAAGCACACCCGATCTTCTTTCACCATGTCCTGAAGGGCCTGCGCAACGGGGCCCGAATGTACGCGGTGGACCCGCGGCGGACCTCGTCCGCGCAGTGGGCGGACGCCTGGCTCGGCATCCACGTCGGGTCTGACATCTCGCTGGCGAACGCGATCGGCAACGAGATCATCGCGGCCGGACTGGTCAACGAGACCTTCATCCAGCGGGCCACCACCGGGTTCGCCGACTACGCCGAAACCGTGCGTTCGTACCCGCTGGAGCGGGCCGAGCACGACACCGGCGTGCCAGCCTCGCTGATCAGGCAGCTCGCGCACGACTACGCGCGGGCGGACCGGGCGCAGATCTGCTGGACGCTCGGCATCACCGAGCACCACAACGCCGCCGACAACGTGTTCGCGCTGATCAACCTCTCGCTGCTCACCGGGCACGTCGGCCGGTACGGCTCCGGGCTGGTCCCGCTGCGCGGCCAGAACAACGTCCAGGGCGGCGGCGACATGGGCGCCATCCCCAATAAGCTGACCGGCTTCCAGGACGTCGAAACGGACCTGGCGGCGCGCGCCAAGTTCGAGAAGGCGTACGGCATCGACCTGCCCCCGAAGAAGGGCATGCACCTGTCGCAGATGTTCGAGGCGATGGAGCGCGGCGACCTCACCGCGTCCTACATCATCGGCGAGAACCCGCTGCGCTCCGAGGCTGACACCGCACGGACCAGCCGGCTGCTCGAGGGCCTGCAGACCCTGATCGTCCAGGACATGTTCCTGACCGACACCGCGGCCGCGGCGGACGTGGTGCTGCCGGCGACGGCCACGTGGTGCGAGGCGGAAGGCACCGTCACGAGCAGCGAACGCCGCGTTCAGCGGGTCCGCAAGGCACTGGAGCCGCCGCCCGGAGTCAGGGACGACATCGAGATCATCGGCGAGCTCGCGCGCCGCCTCGGCGCCAACTGGGGTCACCCCACTCCAGAAGACCTGTGGGAGGAGCTCCGCACGCTCTCCCCCATGCACGCGGGGATGAGCTACCGGCGGCTGGAGGAACTCGGCGGCATCCAGTGGCCGTGCCCCAGCGAGGATCACCCGGGCACGCTGTTCCTGCACGCGCGGCTGTGGGAAGAGGACCCCGGCCAGCGGGGCAAGCCCGCCCCGTTCACGCCGGTCGAGCAGGAAGACCCGGTCGACGAGCTGTCGCCCGAGTTCCCGATCCGGCTGACTACCGGCCGCCGGCTGGACTCCTACAACACCGGCGTGCAGACCGGGCAGTACGCCACGCCGATCCGGCGCCCGGAAACGCTCAACCTGTCCCCCGAGGACGCGGCCAGCCTGGGTTTCGCCGAAGGCGAGGTGGCGCGGGTCTCCTCGCGGCGCGGGTCGGTGGAAGCCCCCGTGCACATCGACACCCAGCTGCGGGAAGGGCTCGCGTTCATGACGCTGCACTTCCCCGAGCAGGTGCAGACCAACGTCCTCACCGTCGACGCCTGGGACGTGAAATCCGGCACGGCGGAGTTCAAGGCCACGGCGATCCGGGTGGACAAGCCAGGAGCGAGCGCCGGGGCCACGCCGGAAAGCGAGCCTACGGAGGTGGGTGGCTAAGTGGACCTGCGGCTCGGGGCAGCGGTGCCCGCGACCGACGAGGAGCGGGCGGCCGTCGCGTCGGTGCTCGGGCCGCCGGAGACCGGCTGGGACGGCGGGCAGCGCGCGGCCGCCGACGGGCACGTCGCGTTCGGCGGGCACGCCGCCCGCGCCCGGCGCCACCTGCTGATTCCCGTCTTGCACGCGGTGCAGGAGCGGATCGGCTGGATCAGCCCCGGCGCGCTCGACCACGTCTGCGAGCGGCTCACCGTCCCGCCAGCCGAGGCATACGGCGTGGCCTCGTTCTACGCCCTGTTCCGGACCACGCCGTCGCCGGGCGCGGTCGTCCACGTCTGCGACGACCTCGCGTGCCAGGTGAACGGCGCGGAGCAGCTGTGCGAGCAGATGACGCGCCGCTTCGGCGCGGAAGGCGAGCGGGCGGCTTTCAACGGCACCGGCGTCACCTGGCAGCGCAGCCCATGCCTGGGCCAGTGCGACCGCGGCTCGGCCGCGCTGATCCAGCAGGCCGGCGCGGAGCCGGTCCGGGCGGTGCTGGCGCCCGCCGCCCCGGACCAGATATGGCAGGTCCTGTCCGCCGGGCCGCCCGCGAACGCCGACCGTCCGCTGGTGCCGCAGCTCGAAAACCCAGAATCATTCCGAACGATCGCGTTGCTTCGCCGTGTCGGCCAGGTCGATCCCGCATCGCTCGGGTCGTACCGGGCGGCCGGCGGGTATCAAATGCTCCGCCGCGCGGTCGCGCTCGGCCCCCAGGGCGTGCTCCGCGAGATCAAGGACGCCAAACTGCTCGGCCGGGGCGGCGCCGCGTTCCCGACCGCGATCAAGTGGGAAGCCGTCGCCGCCAACCCGGTCCGGCCGCACTACGTCGTCTGCAACGCCGACGAGTCCGAGCCCGGCACGTTCAAGGACCGGGTGCTCATGGAACAGGATCCGTACGCCCTGGTCGAGGCGATCACGATCATGGGCTACGCGTGCGGCGCCGAGCAGGGCTACGTCTACATCCGCGGCGAGTACCCGCTGGCCGAAGCCCGGCTGCGGCACGCGATCGGCCAGGCCCGCGCCCGCGGGTTCCTCGGCGAGAACGCGATGGGCGAGGGGTTCAGCTTCGACATCGACGTCAGGCGCGGGGCCGGAGCGTACATCGCCGGCGAAGAGACCGCGCTGATCAACTCGATCGAAGGCAAGCGCGCCGAGCCGCGGAACAAGCCGCCGTTCCCGGCCCAGTCGGGCCTGTTCGGCAAGCCGACCGCGATCAACAACGTGGAGACGCTGCTGTCGGTGCTGGAGATCCTGCGGATCGGCGGGCCGGCGTTCGCGTCCATCGGAACGGCGAATTCGACCGGGACCCGGCTGTTCTGCCTGTCCGGATGCGTGGAGCGGCCCGGTCTTTACGAGTTCGAGTTCGGAGTCACGCTGCGGCAGGTGATCGACGCGGCGGGCGGAGTCCGCGGCGGGCGGTCCATGAAGGCAGTGCTGCTCGGCGGCGCCGCCGGATCGTTCGTCGGCCCGGACACGCTGGACACTCCGCTCACATTCGAGGCGATGCGCGAGATCGGCGCGACACTAGGCTCAGGCGTCGTCCTCGTGCTCGACGACACCGTCGACGTGACGAGCCTGCTGCGGCGGATCACCCAGTTCTTCCGCGACGAATCCTGCGGGCAGTGCGTGCCCTGCCGGGTCGGGACCGTCCGGCAAGAGGAGGTGCTGGCCAGGATGGTCCGCGGCACGCCGTTCGGCTCGATCTCCCAGGAACTCGAACTGCTCGCGGACATCGGTGCGGTGGCGCGCGACGCCTCGATCTGCGGACTCGGCCAGACAGCGGTGTCCGCTGTGCAATCCGCCGCCCGCCTGGGCCTCCTAGAAAGCACGGGGAGCTGACATGACCGCGGTGTTCCTGGAAACCCCCCGGCGGCTGGTGGACATCACCGTCGACGGGCAGACGGTCCGCGTGCCCGAAGGCGCGACGCTGCTCGACGCCTGCCGTCAGCAGGGAATCGACACGCCGACGCTCTGCTACCTGGAGAACCTCACGCCGGTGAACGTATGCCGGGTGTGCGTGGTGGAGGTCGAAGGCTCGCGGACGCTCGTGCCGTCGTGCTCGCGCAAGGCCGAGCCAGGGATGACCGTGGTGACCGACTCCGACCGGGTCCGCACCAGCAGGAAGATGGTCCTCGAGTTCCTGGCCTCCTCCGCCGACCTGTCGCTGGCCTCCGCCGACGTGCGCCGCTGGATGTCCCGGTACGACGTCGACCCCGGCCGCTACGGCCCGCCCGCCCCCGAGCACGCCGCCGGGGAGCGGGACGCGACCCGCCCAGGCGAGCACCACGCCGCGGACGGGGAGACCGCCGCGACCGTCAGGCAACCCGCGAAGTACGACAACGACAGCTACGTCCGCGACTACTCGCGCTGCATCCTCTGCTACAAGTGCGTGGAGGCGTGCGGCGAGGACGCGCAGAACACGTTCGCGATCGCGGTGGCCGGCCGCGGGTTCGACGCCCGGATCTCCACTGAGTTCGACGCGACCCTGCCCGACTCGGCGTGCGTGTACTGCGGCAACTGCATCGGCGTCTGCCCCACGGGGGCCCTCATGCCCGCGAGCGAGTACACCATGCGGCGCGACGGAACCTGGGACGAGTCCCGGCAGACCGTCACGACCACCGTCTGCCCGTACTGCGGTGTCGGGTGCAACCTCGAACTGCATGTCCAGGACAACCGGATCGTGAAAGTCACGTCACCGCTCGAGCACGACGTCGGCCACGGTCACCTGTGCGTGAAAGGCCGGTTCGGCTTCGAGTTCGTTCAGCGCCGCACTCGCGAATCTTAACGAGAGCTGGCGATCGAGTCGTCCGCCAGGCGGTGCGCGCCGGTGTAGACGTTCATCGTCTGGCCGCGCAGGAAGCCGACAAGCGTCAGGCCCGCCTCCTCGGCCAGGTCGGCGGCGAGCGACGACGGCGCGGAGACGGCGGCGAGCAGCGGGATCCCGGCTAGCACGGCCTTCTGCACCAGCTCGAACGAGGCCCGGCCGCTGACGAGCAGCACGCAGCCGGACAGCGGCAGCCGGTCGTTGAGCAGCGCCCAGCCGACGATCTTGTCGACGGCGTTGTGCCTGCCCACGTCCTCGCGTATGGCGATCAGGTCGCCGGCCGCGGTGAACAGCCCGGCCGCGTGCAGCCCGCCGGTGCGGGAGAACACTCGCTGCGCGTCGCGCAGCCGCCCGGGCAGCGCGGCGAGCACTGCCGGGTCAAACAAGGTCTGGTCCGACGCGAGCGGCGCGTGCGGCAGCACGCAGATGTCTTCGACGCTCGTCTTGCCGCAGACGCCGCACGCACTGGTGGTCATGAAGTTACGGCGGGCGCCTAGCGGCACTGCGACGTCCGCGGCCAGCGTGACGTCGGCGATGTTGCCGAGATCATCGTCGCGGTGGTCACCGTGGCCGCACGAGGCACCGTCGCACAGCCTGATCTCGGCGATATCAGCGCGCGACCGGACCACAGCCTCGCTGACCAGGAACCCGGCCGCGAGCTCGATGTCGTCGCCGGGGGTGCGCATGGTCATCGCGAGCGCCTCGCCGCCGACCCGGATCCCCAGTGGCTCCTCGGTGGCGAGCAGGTCCGCCCGCGGATCGGCCCGCGGCCCCGCGTCGCCCTGCTGCCCGTCGCCTCGCAGCCCGTCCTGCTGCCCGTCGCCGGGCAGCGTCAGCCGTACCACGCGCCGCCGTGCCGTGCGCCCTGACATCCCTGCCCTTTCAGGTCTTTTCACCTTCAAGCGTACGCCGGTGATCGCTCACGCCCCATCGTGTCACCCGCTAGCCTGGCGGGCGTGGCAACCTGGATCTGCGCGGACTCCCAGCCCGGTTCGGGCCCGCGGGTGGCGGTAAAAGACCTCATCGACATGGCCGGCCTGCCGACGACCGCGGGGTCTCGCGCCATCGCCGGCCAGGCGGAGCCCGCCCTTCAAGACGCTCCGTGCCTCGCCGGGCTGCGCGAGGCGCAGCGGCTGGGCACGGCGCGGTTCGCGGGCAAGACGAACCTGCACGAGCTCGCCTACGGCATCAGCGGGATCAACGGCGCCTTCGGCACCCCGGTCAACCCGCTCGACCCGCGCCGGGTGCCCGGCGGATCCTCCAGCGGCTCGGGCGCCGCCGTGGCCGCCGGAGAGGCGGACATCGCGTACGGGACCGACACCGGCGGGTCGATCCGCATCCCCGCCGCGTGCTGCGGGATCGCCGGGCTCAAGACCACCTGGGGGCGCGTCTCGCTGGACGGTATCCGCCCGGTCGCGCCCAGCCTGGACACGGTGGGGCCGATGGCCAGGGACATCGCCGGCCTCGTCGCGGGGATGGCGCTGCTCGAGCCGGGGTTCACGGTCGCCGCCGACTCGCCGCGCACGGTCGGCCGGCTGGCGATCGACGCCGACCCGGAGATCGACGCGGCGATTGACGGCGCGCTGCGCACGGCCGGGTTCGAGGTCCAGCCGGTGCGCATCCCGGATCTCGACGCGGTCATCGCGGCGTCGATGACCGTGCTGAACGCGGCGGCGTGGGCGACGAACGCGGACCTAGTCCGGACCTCGGCGGACCTGATAGGCGCGGACGTGCGGATGAGGCTCCGCCAGTCCAGCGCGATCACCGAAGCCGACCTGGCGGCGGCCCGGGTCACGGTCGCTGGCTGGCAGGCCACGCTCGAGGACCTCTGGCGGCGGGTCGACATGCTCGCGGCGCCCAGCCTGCTCGGGTTCCCGCCGCTTCTCGAGGACGCGGCGGCCATGTTCGCGATCCGCGGGCTGACCTCGCCGGTGAACGTGGCAGGGGTCCCCGCGCTCGCCATGCCGGTCCCGGCCGGCGGCCCGCTGCCCGCGAGCGTCCAGCTGATTGGCCCGGCGGGCAGCGAGGACCGGTTGCTCGCCGCGGGCGCCGTCCTGGAAGAAGCGCTGCGCGGATAGCTCACTCCCCGCCGGCCCGCTCTGGCGACCGCCCGGACGACGTGCGAGGCTGGGCTAAGAGCACAGCTCAACGCGGAGGGAGGCCGCGCATGGAAGCGACCATCGGGGACAGGATCTGCATCCACGGCAACGCCGTCGGGCAGGCGGACCGGAACGGCGAGATCGTCGAGGTGCACGGTGACAAGGGGGAACCGCCGTACGTGGTGCGGTTCGAGGACGGGCACACCGGCCTCGTGTACCCCGGACCGGACGCGGTGATCGTCCCGGCGCCGCGCCGGCCGAAGCGGCGGTAGGTCCGCGGCCGCTGCTGTCGGCAGATCTGCCGTCGGCAGCGCGGCACACCCATCCGGCCGGTCTTCGCGCACGCTGGTGGCATGGCTCAGGATGAAAAAACACCAGTCTTTACCGAACGTACGCGGGCTTCTCTCCTACAGCGGCGCATTCTCGTCCTGGACGGGGTCCTCGACGACGACAACGGAACCCTGCTCGCGACGCAGCTGCTGACGCTCGCGGACGAGGACGCCGACGCCGACGTCGCGCTGTGGATCAATTCCCCGGGCGGGTCGGTGCCGTCGATGCTCGCGATCCGGGACATCATGCGGCTCGTCCCCTGCGACGTGGCGACGATGGCGCTCGGCATCGCCTGCAGCGCCGGACAGTTCCTGCTCTCGGCGGGCACTAAGGGCAAGCGGTTCGCGCTCCCGCACGCCCGGGTCCTCATGCACCAGGGCTCGGCCGGCATCGGCGGCTCGGCCGTGGAGGTCGAGCTCCAGGCGGCCGATCTACGGCAGACCCGCGACACGGTGCTGGGCATCATCGCGGAGGACACCGGGCAGCCGGTGGAACGGATCTTCGAAGACTCCAGGCACGACCACTGGTACACCGCCGCCGAGGCCCGCGACTACGGGTTCGTGGACGCGATCGCGGAGTCGTTCAGCCAGGTCATGCCTTCGAAGAAGCGGCCGTTCGGGCTGCGGGCGGAGAGCGCGTCATGAGTACGTACACGATTCCCAACGTGATCGGCGAGCACCCGCGCGGCGACCGGATCATGGACGTCTACTCGCATCTGCTCACCGAGCGGATCGTCTACCTCGGCACCGCGATCGACCCGGGCGTGGCGAACGCGCTCACCGCCCAGCTCATCTACCTGGAGGCGCGCAGCCCCGACCAGGAGATCAACCTGTACATCAACTGCGAGGGCGGCGACATGACCTCGATGCTCGCCGTGTACGACACGATGCAGTTCATTCAGGCCCCGGTCTACACGACGTGCGTCGGGCAGGCGATCGCCGCCGGCGCGATCCTGCTGGCCGCCGGCGAGGCCGGGCACCGGATGATGCTGCCGCACGCCCGGGTCGTCCTGCACCAGCCGGCGGCCCGCGGTCAGGGCGCGATCCCGGACCTGATCCTCCAGGCCGACGAGGTGGTGCGGCTGCGCGCGGAGATGGAGTCGGTGCTGTCGCGGCACACCGGGCAGTCGGTGGAGACGCTTCGCGCGGACACCGACAGGGACCGGGTGTTCACCGCTCAGGCGGCGCTGGACTACGGCCTGATCGACCAGGTGATCTCCGACCGGTCGGCCTGAGGTGGCGGGTCCCCGGGGTGGCGGGTCTAGGCCGCCATCGCGAGCGCGACCGGGGCGGACGTCGACTGGCTGGACGGCGCCCGGCGGAGGTCTTCGGTCACTCCGGTTGTCAGGTCGGCCAGCGTGGTGTCAAGCGCGCCCGCGAGGGCGGCGATCATCTCGCTGGACGGCTCTTTGCGCCCGCGCTCGACCTCGGAGAGGTACTGCGGCGAGAGGCCGGCCCGCTCCGCGGTCTCCGCCAGCGTTTCCCCGCGTTCGGCGCGCAGCGCCCGCAGGCGGCTGCCGAGCACCTCCCGCCATAGCGGTTCTGGCTGCTGCCTCTTCAGCGGATAGACCCGCGCGACGTCGGCCATGAGATCACTCTAGGGACACCCCGCAGGAAGCGGAATCGGCGTTCACCGTCAGCGGATACGCGATCTGGTCCTCACCTCGCGGGTCTGCGATTCTGTGGGATATGAGCGACCGGATGACAGCAGTCGAGGCGTATCGCGACGCCATCGTCAAAGGTGATGACGACAGCATTGCCGGTTACCTGACCGACGGCGTGGTGGTGGAGACCAACTTCGGGCGGGCCGAAGGCGTCCAGGCGGTGCTCGCGCTGCTGCACGAGCCGCGGACCGCCGGCTTGCTCGCGGCCGGGCCGCACTGGACGGAGCCGGCGGAAAGCGGGGACACGGTAACGGTCACCGCCCAGCTGCCGGACACGGCCCCGTTCAGCGGCGTGGAGTTCACGTTCACGTTCACCGGCGACAAGATCAGCCGGGTCGAGCAGCAGACCCTGCCTGCCACGCCGGTCCCGCCGTCCGAGCTCCGGCTCACCGGCGAGATCAAGGACGCGGTGAACGGCGCCCTCGACAACCAGACGCCGATGATGATCGCGTACGCCGATGAGGGCGGCGAGATCCACCTGTCGTACCGCGGCACGATCCAGGCGTATTCCGACGACCAGCTGGCGCTGTGGGCGCGCGACCCGGAAGGCGGCCTGCCGCGGCGCGTCGGCGCCCGGCCCAAGGTCACGCTGTTCTACCACGACCCGAAGACCAGGACCACCTATACGTTCTACGGCCGGGCCCGGATCGCGGACGACCCGGACATCAGGACGACGGTCTTCGAGAGCTCACCGGCCCGCGAGCGGCAGACGGACTTCCGCCGGCGCGGCGTCGCCATCGTCGTCGACCTGGACAGAATCGAAGGCCGCACCCCGTCGGGGCGCCTCCTCATGATCCGCGCGTAGCGCGGCGCTCGTGACTGGTCTTGTCGCTGTTCTTGTCCAGCTGCCCGATGTTCACGACCTGGACGGGCAGGTCGCCAGCCTCGCGGACCACATGGTCCGCCACCGTGGCCCCGTTCAGCAGCCGCGGCCAGCGCGACCGGCGCCGCGCCCCGACCACGAGCTGGGCATCGTCGGGCTGGCGGGCGGCCTGGAGCAGTCCGGAAGCGATGTCCCAGGCCCTCACCTCGAGCAACGTCCCGCCCACTTCCCCGAGCAACTCGCGGTCCTTCTCGAGCCGCTCCGGCGGCGTCTCGTCGAGGTTGTCCATCGACCGGACGTGCACCCCCTGGAGGCTGGCCCCGCACAGCCCGGCGAGGCGCGCGGCGTAACGGATGAGCCAGTCGTCGGCGGGCGCCCCCGCCAGCCCGACCACGATGACCGAGGCCTGAGCCGACTCGGTCACGCCGTGGGCGGCCGCGAACGCCGCGACGGGATCGGGAACTGAGTCATCGAGCCAGAGCTGTGCCAGCTCACTCAGGGCGGCGAGGTTCGCGAAGCGAAAGTAGTTCGCCAGCGCCGAATCCACTTGCTCCTCGGGGACGACCAGGCCCTGGGCCAGCCGGCGCCGCAGCGCGGCCGGCGCGAGCTCGATGAGCTTGATCTCGCCGGCTCGTACGAACGCGTCGGGCACTGGCTCGGCCCGCGGCACGCCGGTGATCCGGGACACTTTCTGGCCCAGCGACTCGATGTTGGCGACGTTGAGGGTCGTGTAGACGTCGATGCCGGCGGCGAGCAGATCCTCGACGTCCTGCCACCGTTGCGGATGGCGCTCGCCGCGAAGGTTCGCGTGGGCGAGCTCATCCACCAAGGCCAGTCCCGGATCCCGGTCGAGCACCGCGTCGACGTCAAGCTCGGCGAAGCTGGCGCCCCGGTAGGTGACTGTCCGGGGCGGAACCACTTCGAGGTCGTCAAGCTGGGCGGCGGTGGCCGGCCGCCCGTGCCGCTGCCAGTACGCCACGACCGTGTCGGTGCCCGCGCGCCGCCGGGCGCGTCCGTCCCGCAGCATCGCGTAGGTCTTCCCGACCCCGGGGGCAATCCCGAGGTAGGTGCGCATCGTGCCCCGGGTGACGCTGGTCATCGCTGGATCCATTCGGACAAGGTTGTCGCCAATTCAGACGCTATCCGCTGGAACGGCACAGACTAGAATCGGCCCGGCCCGCGTCAGGGCCGGCCCGCGTGGAGGAAGGCCGCCGAGATCACCGACACCGATACCGCCGCTGAGGTCGAGCCCACCGGTAATTTCCGCATCTACCTGGGCCCGGCCCCGGGCGTCGGCAAGACGTACGCCATGTTGTCCGAGGCCCAGCGCCGGCGCGACCGCGGCGCCGACGTCGTCGCCGCATTCGTCGAAACCTACGGGCGGCCACGCACCGAGGCCATGCTCGACGGCTTGGAGATCATCCCGCGCAAGGCGGTCGACTACCGGGGAACCCGCCAGGAAGAGATGGACCTGGACGCGGTGCTGCGCAGACGGCCCGAGGTCGCCCTGATCGACGAGCTGGCCCACACCAACGTGCCGGGATCCGGTCGGCACAGCAAGCGCTGGCAGGATGTCCTGGAAATCCTCGACGCGGGAATCCACGTCATCACCACCGTGAACGTCCAGCATCTCGAGAGCCTCGCCGATGAGGTCGGCCAGATGACGGGGACACCCGTGCACGAACGGGTACCGGACCGGGTGGTGCGCAAGGCCAACCAGGTCGAGCTGATCGACTCCTCACCACAGCAGCTGCGCCGCCGGATGCTGCACGGCAACATCTACCCCCAGGACAAGGTTCCCCAGGCCCTCACCCACTTCTTCCGCACCGACAACCTGATCGCCTTGCGGGAGCTGGCGCTGCGGTTCGTGGCCGATGAGTCAGACGAAGACCTCCTCGCACACCCCCGGCCGCACCAGCTTCATGTCCCGTGGGAGACCACCGAGCGCATCATGGCAGCCGTCACCTCAAAGCCGGGTAGCGACGTGGTGCTGCGGCGCGCGGCGCGCATCGCCCTGAGGTACAAGGCCGAACTCGATGTGGTCCACGTCGACATCGGCGACACCGGCATGTCCGGGGATAGCCAGTCGATCGACGATCTGCGGCAACTGACGGCCGATCTCGGCGCCCGCTGGCACGAGATACAAGAAGGCGATCCCGCGCCAGCGATCATCGGCTTCGCGCGGCAACATGAGATCACCCAGATCCTCATCGGCCCCGTCCACCGCGGCTGGCCGCACATCGCCGTCGCCGGGCGGATCGTACGGCGGGTTTTCGAGGAGGCCGGCGCCTTCGGCATCGACGTCCTCATCATTGCCCGCCGGGATCTGCCCCTGTCGGATGCCCTCGACTCGAGCGCTACCGACGAGTCCTGATCCTGTTCACCGCTTGTGCGGGACGATCACCACCGGGCATGCCGAGTGCTGGACCACCTCGTTGCTCACCGAGCCCATCACCATCCGGGTGAAACCGCTGACACCGCGTGCGCCCACGACTACCAGGTCCGCGTCTTGCGAAGCATCGACCAGTTCCTTGACCACAAAGCCGCTCACCGCGCGGACAGTCACCGAGGCAGGGGCGGCATCGCCTAGCCGGCTGGCTGCCTTTTGCGTCATCTCCTCAGCGGCCTGGCGCAGCTTTGCCAGCTGCGGCTCGTCCGCCGGGCCGATCACCGGGATGTGACCCCAGTAACTCTTCGGAACCTCGTGCACCGCGATGACAGTCAACGGGGCCTGCACGGCCGCCGCCTGTTTCATCGCCCAGTCAAGTGCGCGTTCAGAGTTGGGTGAGCCATCTACGCCCACAACGATTCCAGGCATTGCCTGCTCCTTTCCTAGCGGGTCGGCAGGTTCAGGGCACGACGACAGCGCGTCCCTCGACGAGGCCGTGCTGCAGACGTTCCATGACCTGGTTGATGTCGTCAAGCCGGTGGCTTTCGGTTGCCGCGGTGAGCTTGTCTTGCTGCGCCAGGGCGATCACCTCGGCCAGGTCGTTGCGGCTTCCCCAGACGCTCGTGGTGATCGTGACCTCGGATGCCTGGCCGAAGAACCCCACTGGCACGGTCCCGCCGGCCAGCCCGACGAGCACGAACAGCCCCTGCCGGGCCACCGAGGCCAGGCCCAGCCTCATGGTGGCGTCGATGCCCACGAAGTCGATCACCGCCGCCGGGCCCTCGCCGCCGCTGACCGCGTGGATCTGCTCCAGCGCGCCCGCGGCGGACCCGTCGATGGCGTGATCGGCGCCCAGGCTCAGCGCGAGCTGCCGCTTGACTGGTGAGGTCTCCACCGCGATCACGGTGGCGCTCGTCATCAGCTTGAGGTACTGGACGCCGTACTGGCCCAGCCCGCCAACTCCGATGACCAGGGCCGTGCTGCCGGCCCGCAGGTACGGCAACGCCTTCTTCACCGCCCGGTACGAACTCAGGCCCGCGTCGGTCAGGCCCGCCGCCTTGACCAGGTCCAGGCGGCCAGCCGGCAGCAGGTGGCGGGCCGCCGGGACCAGCAGGTATTCGGCGTAGCCGCCGTCCGGCCCCAGCCCCGCCCAGCGCGCGCCGTCGCACAGTTGCTCCTGGCCGCCCAGGCAGAACCGGCAATGCCCGCATCCCCACCCGCCGTAGACCACCACCGGGTCTCCCTCGGCCATTCCCCCGGCGCCCTGCCCGAGCCCGGCGACCCAGCCGGCGTTCTCATGCCCCATGATCAGCGGCAGACGATGCGGCGGCACGCTCCCGTCCTGCTGATGCAAATCGGAGTGACACACTCCCGCGGCGGCAACCTTAACCAGCACCTGCCCCGGCCCCGGACACGGAGCCGGCACCTCCTCGAGACGCAGCGGCTCCCCGATGGCATGCAACACCGCAGCCTTCATCTCGTCCTCCCTGAGCCCTGCGCAACGAGCGGCTGCTGTGAGATTAACCCGCGGCGCCCACCATGATCGCGGAAACTTTTTTCCTGGTGGAAATTCCGCACGCCATACGCATGCGGATTTTCCGTGATCATGGAACTACGGGGTTTACCGCGATAGCAGGTCCGTGAAGCCCCAGACGCCGGTGGCCTGCGGCGGGAACGACGTGCCGTTGCTGAGTGCGATCTGGGTGCCGGCGCCGACGTAGACGCCCTGCCCCGCGATCGCGGCGGCCGACGACGGGGCGCCGCCGAGCGGGAACGCCCAGATCGGAGCGCCGGTGCTCGCGTTGTAAGCGAGGATGCTGAAGGCCAGCGTCTCCGGCGCGAACACCACGCCGTTCGTGTAGGACGTGGCCGCGACCGTCGGAACCGACGCGGCCTTCCAGTCCACCTTCCCCGTCGCCGCGTCCACGGCGGTCAGCGGCAGCAGCCGGGAGGGATGCAAAGCGAGGCTAAGGTCCGGGCACACGGGCAGCAGCGGCAGCTTGTCCAGGACCGCGCCCGGGCAGGCGGTGATGTTCTTGTCGCCGCTGCCGAATATTCCGTCGTTGGTGAACGGCAGCGGCACGTCGGAGTTGAAGAACACCGTGGCCCTGCCGTTGGCGGTGCCCAGCGACGGGGCCGCGATATAACCCCCGATCGAGCCGACGGAAGCCTGGTCGAACTGCCCGGGCTCGCCGATCTGGCGCGACCACACGGTCGCGCCGGTGGCCTCGCACAGGCCGTACGCGTAGCCGTCCTTGGAGCCCTGGATCACCATGCGGGTAGTCCCGCCGCCTGAGCTGGCGCACGTCTTGTCCGAGACGTTGGCCGCGGGCAGCGGGGTGAGGATGGGGCTGCCGGCGAAGTCGTCGTCGCCGCCCTTCGGTTCGTTCGGGTTGTTGTCATAGCTGTTGTATGGCTCGACGAAGTCCCACACCCGGACGCCGGTGACCGGATCGAGCGCGACCAGGGCCTGATTGTCGAGGTAGTCGCCGTGATGCAACGCCGTGGCCGGGGTCGGGTCGGCGGCGCAGTTGGCCACGCCGAGCACCACCAGCCCATCCGGGGAGGCTTTCCCGCTGGCAGTGATCACCTTCGGGTACCAGCCCGCCGGGGCCGTCCCCGATCCCTCGAACGTGTTGCTGCCCCCCGGGTCAGTGAACGACGTGTCGAGCGCCGGCGACGACCAGGCGTCGCCGCACGCGTCGGCGTAGCTGAGCGAGTTGGGCGCCAGGTCTGGGATGTTGGCGGCGTTGCAGTAGGCGGTGTCAGGGGCCCCGTCGCCGCACGCGAGCGCGCGGGCGTCCGAGCCGCCGAACTCGCGGGGCGTCAGTGTCAGGTCGCGTTCCGGCTCGTACTTCCACAGCAGGGCGCCGGTCTTCGCGTTGAACGCCATCAGGCCGGTCACCGCGATCCCGGGGGTGCCGTTGTCGTCGTTCCCGACCACGACTTCCGGCGGATTCAGCGCCGTGTCGACCACTGGCGAGGATTCGACCTCGATCCCGCTTGTGTGGTTGCCCGGGTCGGTGTCCTGTGCCCATAGGCACTGGCCGGTGGCGGCGTTAAGCGCGAAGACGGATCCCGCCGCCCCGACGAACACCGTGGGCGTTCCCGCGACAGTTACCACGCTGGCAGAGGATGTGATTTCGCCGAAATATACGCTATGCGCGCTCGCGTACGGATTCGGCTCGTCCACAAAGCAGGAATGAGCCGCCGTGGTGTTAAACGTCCACTTTTCTTTGCCGTTCGATTGGCTGAGGGCGTAGAAGGCGCCGGTCGAGTCGCCGACGTACACGGTGCCGTTGACCACGGCGGGCGTGGCCGTCACATCACCCGGGGTGGGGAAGAACCACTTCGGAATCGTGGTAGCCACGTTAGCGGTGGTGATAGGCGAGCAAGCGTCGGCGGACCGGGCCGGGTCGCCCTGGTACATGGGCCAGGACCCCGAACTGGTGGCGCAGCCCGGCGCGGCGGAGTTGCTAGACGCGGTCGTCGTGCATCCGGCAAGAGCCCCCGCCAGCACCAGCAAAGAAATGCCCGCGACGGCGATTGTTCGCACGAAGCTCACCTTCGCCCGCCTCCCTTGAATGAATGTGGAGAAGACCTTGAATACCGGGAACCTGGCACCGTTATGCGAAGAAATGTAATACTTACAGCGAGGGGGAGGGTACGGGGTCATCATCACGGGGAGCGCCAGGGGGCGCTTGTGGAATTCGGGGTTCTCGGGCCTGTTGAGGTCCGAATAGCGGGCCGGGCGGTTGACGCTGGGCACGCACGGCAGCGTGCGGTGCTGGCCGTGCTGCTCCTCGACCTGGGCCGGGCGGTAACACCTGAGCTGCTCATCGACCGGGTGTGGGGACACGACCCGCCGATGTCGGTGCGGAACGTCCTGTACGGCTACGTGGCGAGGCTACGGGCGGTCCTCGCCGATCCCGCCGGCACCGCGGTGACGCTCGCCCGCAGCCAGGGCGGCTACCTGCTGCAGGTGAGATCCGAGCAGCTGGATCTGTGCCGCTTCCGCCGCCAGGTCGCGGCAGCGGGCGAGGTGGCTGACGACAAGCATGCCGAGGCGCTGCTGCGGGCGGCGCTCACGCTGTGGCGCGGGCCGGCGCTGGCGGGGCTGGAAAGCCCGTGGCTGCACGGGATGCGCGACACGCTCGAGGCGGAACGGTCCGCGGCGGCCATGGATCTCACCGACATCCGGCTGCGCCGGGGCGAGCACCGGGCGCTTGCCAGCGAACTGACCTGGCAGGTGGAGGCGTCCCCGACCGATGAACGGCTGATCGGCCAGCTGATGCTGGCGTTGTACCGGTCCGGCCGGCAGGCCGAGGCGCTCCGCTGGTTCGCGCGGACCAGGGAACGGCTCGCCGACGAGTTCGGCGCGGATCCCGGGCACCGCCTGCAGACGCTGCACCAGCGGATGCTCCAGGCCGACCCGGCACTGGACGCGGCCGATCCGGCCGGCGCGGGTCAGCGGACCCGGCATCACGCGACGTGCCGCCGGCCCCGCCGGGCAAGACCGTCCGCTCGCCTGGCCTGCCGTGGTCGCCGGCCGTGACGGCGAGAGATCAGGGGGATCCGGGGGCCAGGGGGGATGGGGGGCGGGTGCCCCCCATGCCGGACAACTGTCCCCCGGGGAAATAGAGCTGTAGGAGACAGCCGCGTACGTTCGGGATGATCAGTGGGTTTTTTATCCCGAACGACCGCGTTGTTACCGCGGGACCGAAACCGATGCCGCGTCAGCCGGTGCGGCCTGCTTCGCGGTCCCGTCGGCTCGCGCTTCGCGCAGCCGGCGGCGCTGCGGCTCCACCGTGTAGCGCGGGTCGCGGGCCGAGGCGCGGCCGGCCTCGAAGATGCCGAAGCGGGTCAGCGCGGAGGAAGCAACCAGCGCGAGGCCGGACAGCGCGGCGGCCGTCCGGTCGCGGCCCGCGAGCACGGCGCCGGCCAGGCCGGCCGCTGTCAGCACCTCGCCGGCCTCCAGCAGCTTCCCGGCCCTGCCCTCCTGATACGGCTTGGCGCCGTCCCCAAGCCGCCGCAGCAGCAGGCTCTTCGCGGTGAGCTCGGTCACCGCGCCGAGCACGGCGAACCTGGTCGCCGGTAGCGAGTTCCGTGACGACACGGCCAGCATGCCGAGGCCGCCGGCCGCGGTGGCCGCCGAGCCGGCGAACACGTAGGGCATCTCGCGGTGGCCGTCGTGCCAGGCGGGGACGGCGGTGTCGCAGATCAGCGCGGCGGTGTAGGTGCTGACCCCGGCGCCAAGCAAGGCCGCGCCCGCGGTCGCGGCGGCCCCTGCCTTCGGCAGCTTGCCGGTCAGCGCACTAGCGGCGGCCGCCCCCGCGAGCGGTCCGTAGCCCGTGACCAGCCAGGTGCCGACGCTCATCGGCGAGGTCACCTTGAACACCCGGAGCATGTTGAGGAACCGCCCCGGGCGGCCGAGGTCCTTGATCAGCGCCGCGGCGGACAGCCCGATGGCGCCCGTGGCCGCGGTCTTCGACAGGCGGGCCAGCTCCTGGTTGCCAGCGGCGTGCGCGAACGCCGCGAGCATCGACGAGGCGCCCGCCAGCCCGCCGAGGAAGAAGTAGCCAGGGACCTCCGGGCTGCCCCAGATCGTCTCCTTGACGACCGGCCTGCCGTAGTAGGAGTCGCTCATCAGCTTGTCCCTTTCCAGCGGAGGGTCGCGAGCAGCGCCCCGGCCGCCAGCGCGGCTCCCGCGGTGGCCACGTGCCGCCACATCCGGGGCAGGTCACGGGTGGTAACGACCGGGTCGGGCGGCAGCCCGTACACCTCGGGCTCGTCGAGCAGCAGGAAGAACGCGCCCCCGCCGCCGATGCCGTCCGCGGGGTCGTCGAGGTAGAGCCGCGCCTCGTCCTTGCCCTGGTCATGCAGCTCGCCCACCCGGGCATTCGCGCGCTCCCGCAGCTCGTCCAGGGGTCCGAACTGGATCGACTGGGTGGGACAGGCCTTCGCGCAGGCGGGCATCTGCCCGTCGGTCAGCCGGTCGTAGCACAGCGTGCACTTGTGCGCGCCGCCGTCGGTTTCCCGGCGCGCGATCACGCCGAACGGGCAGGCCGACACGCAGTACCCGCAGCCGTTGCACACGTCGTCCTGCACCACCACGGTGCCGAACTCGGTGCGGAAGAGCGCCCCGGTCGGGCAGACGTCCAGGCAGCCCGCCTCCGTGCAGTGCTTGCACACGTCACTGGACATCAGCCAGCGGTCCTGCCCCGGGGCGCTGCCGTCGGCGTGCGCGGCGTCGCCCGGGCGCCCGATCTGCTCGATGAAGGCCACGTGCCGCCACGTGGAGGCGCTCAGGCCGACGGTGTTGTCGAACGACATCCCGGTCAGCTCGATCCCGTCCTCGGGGACGGCGTTCCACTCTTTGCAGGCCACCTCGCAGGCCTTGCAGCCGATGCACACCGAGGTGTCCGTGAAGAACCCCATGCGCGGCGGGTGGGCGTCGTAACCGGCCAGTGCAGCCGGGTCGCTCCCCGTGGTTATGGTCACTGCCGTCGTGGTCAACTCACGGCTCCTTCCCGGTCTTCTCGGTGATCCCGGCGCGCTGCTGGTAACTGCGGACGAGGGCGCGCAGGTCCGGACCGCGAGGCCGCCGGCCCGGCTGGATGTCCACGGCCAGCGCCTTGACCTCCTGGATGTGCACGTTCGGGTCGAGCGACAGGTGCGCCAGCTCGTTCGCCGCGTCACCGGTGGTCAGCCCGTTCTGCCCCCAGTGGTACGGCAGGCCGATCTGGTGCAGTGTCCGGCCGCCCACCGTGAGCGGCGTCATCCGCTTCGTGACGAGCACCCGGGCCTCGATCGCGTTCCGCGCGGTGACGATCGTGGCCCAGCCGAGGTGCGCGAGGCCGCGTTCGGCGGCGAGCTCAGGAGAAACTTCGCAGAACATCGCTGGCTGGAGCTCAGCCAGGTAGGGCAGGAAGCGCGACATCCCGCCGGCCGTGTGGTGCTCGGTGAGCCGGTACGTCGTGGCCACGTAGGGATAGACCTCCGCACCGGGCTGGTCCCCGCTCGGCTGCAGCAGGTTTTCCTTACTCTTGACAATCTGCCGCACGGGGTTGTGCTGCTGGCCGTACAGCGGGTTCTGCAGCGGCGACTCCTGCGGCTCGTAGTGCGTCGGCAGCGGGCCGTCCACCAGGCCCGCCGGGGCGAACAGCCACGCCTTGCCGTCGGCTTGCATGATGAACGGGTCGATGCCCGAGATCGCCGCGACGCCGGTGGCGTCCTCGGGCGGCCGGTAGTCCGGCGGCCGGTCGGCCACGAAGTCGGGCACGTCGTGCCCGGTCCATTTCTTCTGTTCCGGGTCCCACCAGACGTAGGCCTTGCGCTCGCTCCACGGCTTGCCGTCGGGGTCGGCGGACGCCCGGTTGTAGATGATGCGGCGGTTGGCGGGCCATGCCCAGCCCCATTCGGGGGCGACCCAGCTCTGGTCCTGGCCTGGCTTGCGCCGGGCCGCCTGGTTGACGCCGCCGGCCCGGACGCCGCAGTAGATCCAGCAGCCGCAGGCGGTCGACCCGTCGGACTTGAGCTGGGTGTATGCGGACAGCGGGTTGCCGTCGGCGTCCCAGCCGTTGATCTCGGCGAGCACGGCGTCGGCGTCCGGGTCGCCCTGCTCCCCCTTGACGGGGTAGTCCCAGGTCAGGTCCAGGACTGGACGGTCCATCGCGTCCGTCGAGGCGGCCAGCTTCGCCCGGATCCGCTGGCCCAGGTAGTACGTGAACCACAGGTCGCTGCGCGCGTCGCCGGCGGGCTCGACCGCCGTGTGGTGCCATTGCAGCATGCGCTGGGTGTTGGTGAAGCTGCCGTCTTTTTCCGTGTGCGCCGCGGCGGGCAGGAAGAACACCTCGGTGCCGATGTCCTCGGTGCGCATCTCGCCGGTCTCGAGTTCCGGCCCGTTCTGCCAGAACGTGGCGCTCTCGATCAGGACGAAGTCCCGCACCACCAGCCAGTCGAGGTTCGCCAGGCCCATCCGCTGCATGCGCGCGTCGGCCGAGCCGATGGCTGGGTTCTGGCCGAACAGGAAGTAGCCCTTGCAGGTTCCCTCGATCTGCGCCCGGACGGTCTCATACGTGCTGTGGCTGCCGGTGAGCCGTGGCAGGTAGTCGTAGCAGAAGTCGTTGCCGGCGGTCGCCGCATCGCCCCACCAGGCCTTGAGCAGGCTCACCGTGTAGTCGCGGGTGTTGGCCCAGAAGCCCTTCTCGACCTTTTCCACCTGGATATAGCTGTCCAGGTCCGGTCCCGTCGTGGCGAACGGCATGGGCAGGTAACCGGGCAGCAGGTCGAACAGCGTCGGAATGTCGGTGGATCCCTGGATCGACGCGTGCCCGCGCAGCGCGAGGATCCCGCCGCCTGGCCGGCCCATGTTGCCGAGCAGGGCCTGCAGGATCGACGCCGTGCGGATGTACTGGACGCCGACCGTGTGCTGCGTCCAGCCCACGCTGTAGACGAACGCCGTGGTTCGGTCGCGCCCCGAGTTCTCGGTGATCAGCTGGCAGACCTTGAGGAAGACGTCCTCGGGCACCCCGGCTATCCGCGCCACCATCTCCGGCGTGTAGCGCGCGAAGTGCCGCTTGAGCACCTGGAAGACGCAGCGCGGGTCCTGCAGGGTCTCGTCGGTCTGCGGCTTGTGGTGCGCGGCCGCGCCGCCGGACCCGTGTGCCTCGCCCCGCGCCGCCTCCTGGACCCGGATGTCCTCGTCATTCTCTTCCATGCCGCGGGCGCCGCCGGCCGCCGCAGGCTCGAACCCCTCGTAGCGCCAGGCGAAGGGGTCGTAGACCCTCTTCTCCCTGTCCAGGCCGGAGAAGACGCCGTCCAGGTCCTCGGTGTCGGCGAAGTCCCCGGACAGGATCGCGGACGCGTTCGTGTAGTTGAGGACGTACTCGTGGAAGTACTTCTCGTGGGTCAGCACGTAGTTGACCAGCCCGCCGACGAAGGCGATGTCCGCGCCCGCCCGCACCGGCACGAACATGTCGGCCATCGCGCTGGTCCTGCTGAACCGCGGATCGATGTGGATGACCGTGGCGCCGCGAGCCTTCGCTTCCATGACCCACTGGAACCCGACCGGGTGCGCCTCGGCCATGTTCGAGCCTTCGATGACGATGCAGTCGGAGTTCTGCAGGTCCTGCTGGAAGGTGGTGGCGCCGCCGCGCCCGAAGCTAGTCCCCAGACCGGGGACGGTGGAAGAGTGTCAAATCCTCGCCTGATTCTCGATCTGTATCGCGCCCAGCGCGGTGAACAGCTTCTTCATCAGGTAGTTCTCTTCGTTGTCAAGCGTCGCGCCGCCCAGGCTCGCGAACCCCATCGTGCGCCTGGTGCGGTGACCGCCCTGTTCCCACTGCCAGCCGTCTTTGCGCGATTTGATGACCCGGTCCGCGATCATGTCCATCGCGGTGTCGAGGTCGAGGCGCTCCCAGTCCGTGCCGTGCGGACGGCGGTACAGCACCTGGTACTGGCGGGCGCTCCCGGTGGTGAGCTGCAGGCTCGCCGAGCCCTTGGGGCACAGCCGGCCGCGGCTGACCGGCGAGTCGGGGTCACCCTCGATCTGGACGACTTTCTGATCGCTGACGAACACGTTCTGACCGCAGCCGACCGCGCAGTAGGGGCAGACGGACTTGACGACCTTGTCCGCCGTCTTGGTGCGGGGCGCGATCCGGTCGGTCGTGGCGCTCTTCGCGGCGGCGCCGAGGCCGAGCCTGTCGTTGCCCGCCAGTTGCCGGTAGACAGGCCATCGCTGCACCCAGTTCCACGGCGCCATGGTTACCCCTCGCCCTATACGTCACGGCGGCAACAACGCTCTCTACATACCTTCTACTTACCTTACGGCGACGGGATAATCGAGCCTTTCCGGGGTGGGCCTAGCGCCCGGTCAAAGCGGTCGCGGTCGCGAGGAGTTCACCGACCCGGAGCGGCTTGATGAGGACGGCGTCGGCGCCCGCGGGGCCGCTCGCCGCCGCTTCGCAGGCGGTGACGAGCACGACGGGAAGCGACGGGTACGCGCGTCGCAGCGCGCCAGTCAGCTCGCGGCCGCTCATCGACGGCAGGTCCAAGTCGGTGATCACGAGATCCCACGGCCCGGCGGCCGCCATCGCGAGCGCGGCCGCCGGATCCGGGGTGTGCGTGACGTCGAACTGTCCTCGTTTCTCCAGGACATGCTTGATGAAGAGCGCGGCGTCCTCATCGTCCTCGACAACGAGAATCCGCCCTCGCGCGGCGGCCGGCGGTGTCGCCGGGGCGTGGGGGTTCGGGCACATGGCGACCAAGTGTGGGGCCCCCGCGCTGCGGGTGCGGTTGCTATCCCGGTGCGGGACGGTTGCGGTACCGGTACCCGAATCCCCGGACCGCCTCGATCCCCGAGTCCGCCGTCCCTGACAGCTTGCGGCGCAACCGCATGACCCCGTATTTGACCCGGTCCGGGCCGACGCCGAACGGGTCATTCCAGGCCAGTTCCAGGAGCTTGCCCGGCGTGAGGGTCTGCCCCCGGTTCCGGACCAGCGCGGCGAGCAGCCGGAACTCGATCGGCGTGAGCTCGACGGCCGCGCCGTCCACGGTCACCTCGTGCGAGGCGAAATTCACCCGCACCCGCCCGTCGTCGAATACCGCCTCCGGCTGGCTCGTCCTCGGCCGCCGCAGCAGCGTCGCCGCGCGGGCGGCGAGCTCGGCGTTCCCGAACGGCTTGGTGAGGTAGTCGTCGGCTCCGCCGTGCAGCCCGCGTACCTTCTCGGACTCCTGGCCGCGCGCGGTGAGGATGAGGACCGGCACGTCGCTCATGTCGCGGATGCGCTCGAGGACCGCCCAGCCATCGAGCGCGGGGAGCCCGATGTCGAGGATGACGAGGTCGGGCCGCATGCGATGGAAGGCGCGCAGGCCCTCCCGGCCGTCGCCCGCCGCGGTCACGTCGAACCCGCTCCGTGTCAGGACGATCCGGATGCCAAGGGCGATGTCCTTGTCGTCCTCGATCACGAGCACCTGGGCCTTGCCATCGGCGGGGCCGGATTTGCCCGCGGTCACGGGGCCACCGGCAGGAAAACACTGAACGTGCTGCCTTTGTCCAGGACGCTGTCCACCTCGACGCGCCCGCCGTGCATTTCGACCAGCACTTTAACGATGGACAGTCCAAGGCCGGTGCCGGGCAGGCCGGCCGTGCGGGCGTTGGACCCGCGCACGAACGGGCCGAACAACCGGGTCACGTCCTCCGGGGGGATGCCAATGCCCGTGTCGGACACGTCGACCCGCCACGTCGCGCCGTCACAGGCGGCGACCACGCGGACCTGCCCGCCGACGTGGGAGAACTTGACGGCGTTGCCGATCAGGTTGTCGAACGCCTGAAGCAGCCGCCGGGAGTCGCCTTGGACCGGCGGTCCGACGCCGGCGTCGAGCAGAACCGTGATGCCCTGCTTCGCCGCGCCGGGTGAAGCGCTGGCGACCGCCTCGGTCACGAGGCCGGAGACCGAGACGAGATCCTGGTCAAGCGGCAGCGCCCCGGCCTCGAGCCGGTCGAGCATGAGCAGGTCGCCGACGAGCCGGAGCAGGCGGTCCGCGTTGCGCTCGATGATGTCGAGGAAGTGGCGGCCCTCGGGGGTCAGCCCTTTCGCCTCTCCCCTCATCAGTTCGCTGAAGGAGACGATCGACGTCAGCGGCGTACGCAGCTCGTGCGAGACGATGGCGAGGAACTGCGCGCGCTGTTCGTCCAGCCGTTCCGTCTCGGTCAGGTCGCGGAGAATGCCCCAGAAACTCGTCGTGCCGTTGACCGTCACCTGCACGGGGATGAGCTCCACGATGCGTTCGGTGTGGTCGGCGCGCAGCAGCGGGACGCGCAGGGCGCCCGTGAACTCGCCCGCGTCACCGGTCTCGAGGAACGTCTCGACGTGCGTGTAGAACCTGGCACGCTCCCGTTCGGGGATGAGCAGGTCCGGCATCTCCTTGCCGAGCACTTCGTCGCGCCGGTACCCGGACAGCTCCTCCGCCGCCACGTTGAACTCCGTCAGGCGGGAGTCGGCGTCCATGGCAAGGATCGCGAACGGCGACTTGGCGATCAGCGCACGGGTCACCGCCTCACGTTCGGTGAGTTCGGCCAGCCGCTCGGCCATCGTGGCCGGCTGGTTCCCCTCCCGCCGCTGGCGGATGATCGCGGCCGGCCCGGCACCACGCTTCGTAACGCGCTCCGGGTCGGCCCTCGCCCGAGATGTCCCCACGATGTGGGCAGTACCCGCTGCGTTACCTGCGAAAACAGAGGCTGATGTGAGTTAAGGGGCGGTTGTAGCCATATGACCCAATTACAGCCTGCAACCTATTTGCACCCATACCGCCCTTCGGCTGCCACCCACGGCGGGTTTCCTGACGGCGCGACGACTACCCGCAGGGAACGGAAAACCGCCCGATGAGCATGCTCAACACTCACAGCCTGATGCCGGCCACGGCGTCCGCCACCGGCACTGGCACCGCGGTCAGCGTCTCGACGCAGGCGAGCGGCGTGGCGGCCGTGGCGCTGCTGGCGCTCGGGATCGCCCTGCTGGTCCTCACGTGCGTTTTCGCCATCGCCGCGATCCGCGGGCTGCTGCCCCGCCGGACCGGGCCGGCCGGAACGGTGCCCAGAAACGAGGCGGTGCCCAGCGATGAGCTACAACGAGCGCGACGCCATGCGGGACTTCACTCGTGACGTGGCCGGGGAAGACCTGGACCACATGGCCGACGAGGACATCGCCAAGCTCGCGCGCGGGTGGCGGGACCGGGCGGTGGACATCCGCACCGGGCGCGGTCTGGACGTCCCCATGACGAACATCATCATGCCGCTGGTCGTCCTGACGATCATCGTCGCGATCATCTGGGTGCTGGCATGATCGCCGCCCTGATACCCGCGCACAACGAGGCCTCCTGGATCGAGGCTGTCGTCGCCAACCTGTCGGCTCAGGCACACCAGCCGGACCGGATCATCGTGATATCGGACAACAGCACCGACGACACGATCGCCCTGGCCCGCAAGGCCGGCGCCGAGGTCTGGGAGTCGGTGGACAACCACCACAAGAAGGCCGGCGCGCTCAACCAGGCCCTGACGAGGCTGCTCGCCGAGCTCGACGACTCGGATTACGTGTTCATCCAGGACGCCGACACGATGCCGGCGCCGCGCTGGCTCGAGGTGGCGCTCGACTGGTCGGCCAGCCATCCGGGGGCGGTGATCAGCGGACGGTACGCGAGCCCGCCAACCGGCCGGTCGGTGCTGCGGATCATCCAGGAGAACGAGTTCGCCAGGGACGGCCGGGCCATCAACCGGCGCGGCAACCGGACGCGCATCGTGGTCGGAACGTCCGCCCTCTTCCCCGTCACGGTGCTGCGCGCGATCGTCCGCGCCCGGATCGACGGCGTGCTGCCCGGTCCGCGCGCCGGCCTGGTCTACAGCACCGAGTCGATCACCGAGGACTACGAGCTGACCCTCGCCCTCAAGACGCTCGGCTTCCCGACCCTGTCCCCGCCAGAATGCGACGCCGTCACGGACGTCATGCCCACGATCCCGGCACTGTGGCGGCAGCGGATCCGGTGGCAGCGCGGGGCGTTCACCGACCTGCACACGTACGGCCTCACCCGGATCACCGCGTACTACTACATCGCGCAGGCGTCCTGGGTCTTCGGAATGCTGACCGTCGTCTTGATCGGGCTGCAGATCGGTCTGGTCGTGTCGGTCACCGGGCACTTCTCGCCGGCGCCGATCTGGATAGGGACGCTCCCGCTGTTCATCGCGCACCGGATCATCTCGGTGCAGCGCACCGGCGCCAAGGGGATGCTGATGGCCGCCGCGCTCATCCCAGAAACCGTCTACGACTTCTTCCGCTACGCGGTCTACCTGACCTGCGCGTGGATGGCAATGACCGGAAGGGAAACCCAATGGTGAGGAAGAAGCAGCTCACCGAGGCGGCGATCGGGCTCGTGCTCGGCGCGATCGCGATCGCCGCGATCATCTCGTGCGTCGTGACGTTCGTGCCGCACCAGCAGACGTACCCGTACATCCCGGTGGCGGACGACATCCCCATGCCGTCCGGCAGCCACGCCCCCGGCGTCGCTGACACGCCAGGCTCGCGAATCGCGTCGATCCCGGTGCTGT
>Ga0335075_10002851_pt1 | contig 27617 bp, 24 predicted proteins | sample Lox_Sample_24_FD_206723 | JGI IMG/M metagenome (GOLD analysis project Ga0335075, IMG submission 206723) | Soil microbial communities from Loxahatchee National Wildlife Refuge, Florida, United States - Lox_Sample_2.4 | ecosystem: Environmental > Terrestrial > Soil > Wetlands | place: USA...
GGCGGTGCAAGCGCGAGTTTCACGACCGGAGGCGGACATGAAGGCAGTGCGGTTCGAGCAGTACGGCGGCATCGACGTCCTGGACGTCGTTGAGGCCCCGGATCCGGTTCCAGGCCCAGGCCAGGTGCTGGTGCGGGTCAAGGCGGCTGGCATCAACCCGGGCGAGGCGAAGGTCAGGGAGGGTCTCCTGCACGAGCGCTGGCCGGCCACCTTCCCGTCGGGGCAGGGCACCGACCTGGCCGGCGTCGTGGAATCGCTCGGCCCTGACGTGACTGGCGTCGCTGTCGGCGATGAGGTGGCTGGCTGGGTGGATACCCGCTCAAGCCAGGCTGAGTACGCCGTCGTCGAGGCGGGCAACCTGGTACCCAAGCCGGCCAGCGTCCCGTGGGAGGTGGCCGGGGCGATCCAGGTCGCCGGCTTTACCGCCTGGGCGACGGTTCGCGCGGTGAGCCTGGCGCCCGGCGACACGGTCGTCATCTCCGGGGCCGCCGGCGGCGTCGGCTCGATCGCCGTGCAGCTGGCCCACCGGACCGGGGCGAGGGTGCTCGGGCTCGCGGGGCCGTCCAACCACGCCTGGCTCAAGGGGCACGGAGCAAGCCCCGTGGCCTACGGGCGCGACGTGGCCGGCCAGATTCGCGCGGCCGCCGCCGATGGCCGGGTTGACGCGTTCATCGACCTGTACGGAGGCGACTACGTGGACATCGCGGTGAACGAGCTGGGCGTGGCGCCCGAGCGGGTGGACACGATCGTGCGGTTCGACGCCGTGGCCAAGTACGGCGTCAAGGCCGAGGGCAACGCCGTCGGCGCGAGCGCGGCGAACCTCGCCGAGCTGCTCGGCCTGGTCGCCTCGGCTGACCTGGCGGTCCCGATCGCCGCGACCTACCCGCTGGCGGACGTCCGCAAGGCCTTCGAGCACCTGGAGGCCGGCCACATCAGGGGCAAGATCGTGCTCATCCCCTAGCCTCGGGGCGCGGGCAGTCGCAGCAGGCTCGCGGCGTTCTGGCCCGCGATCTTGGCCTTGTCCGCCGGGCTGACCGGGAGGGCGTCGAGCATCTGCCGCCCGTGGGCATTCGCGGCGAACGGGTAGTCGACGCTGAAAAGCACGCGCTCGGTCCCCAGCACCGCGATGCTGCACAGGACGGGCGGCAGGGAGAACATGCCGCTCGTGGTCACCCAGATGCTGCGGTGGACGTAGGTGCTCAGCGGGTGGGGGAGGCCCGTCACCGCCGGCGGCAGCACCTGGTCGGCCCGCGCCAGCATGAACGGCAGCATCTCGCCGCAGTGCCCGATGATCAGCCTAAGTCCCGGGTGTCGCTCCAGGGTCCCCGCCGCGACCAGCCGCAGGACGTGCAGGCCAGCCTCGGCGTGCCAGCCCCAGGCGTTGGTGGCAAGCGGCTGGGCGACGGCCGGCTTCAGCCCGCTGAACAAGACGTCGGCCACGTCCCTGGGCGGTTGCGCCGGGTGCAGGTAGAGCGGAACGTCGAGCTCCTCGAACGCCGCGAGCAGGGGCTCGAATCGCTCGTCGTCGAGGAAGGCGCCGTTGGTGCCGAGGGTGCTGTGGATCATCGCGCCGACCAGCCCCAGGGTCTCGACCGCGCGCTCGAGTTCCCCCGCCGCCGCCTCAGGGTCGCCGGTCGGCAGCGTGGCGAAGCCAGCCAGGCGATCAGGATGGGCGGCGATCGCCTCAGCCAGGATGTCGTTGGCCCTGGACGCGGCATCCGCCGCCCTGGTGCCGTCAAGTCCCTGCGCGGCCGGCTGGGAGTGCGACAGGACCTGCACGTCGATCCCGGCCGCGTCCATGCCGGCGATCCGCTCCGGGCCAAGGTCCCTCAGCAGCCCGTCGAGGCGCGCCCCGCCGGGGCGCGCCAGCGGGCCGGTGCCCGGGGCCGCGGCGAGCTCGGCGGTCCAGAAGTGCTCTTCGAGGGCGATTGTGCGCATCGCCCCATTGTGCCGGGCCGGCCGCCAGCCGCGGGCGCTCGCGACTCACGGGGGATAGGCCGGCAGGCCGAGGCGCCCGAACAGCCGAGCGCCCCGGACCCAGCCACCGGCCTCCTGCGGGCCGATGATGTCGGCGGTCAGGAAGCCGGTCACGGCCGCGATCTTGTCGCCCTTCAGCGTGAGCACGTCGATCGCACCGGGCACGAAGCCGCCCTCGTCCTCGTCGTAGACGTAGCAGGCGACGGCCAGCTGCCCGCACGCCCATGCCGGGCGGTGCTTCCAGCGGTCGGTCAGCGGGTACCTGACCAGGAAGTCCACGGCCGCCTCGCGGCCCGAGAACCAGGTAGGGATCGGCGGCATGGACCAGGTCACGTCATCGGTGAGCATGGCCGTGAGCGTGGCGATGTCGCCCCGTTCCATGGCGTCCGCGTACCGGCGGACGATGTCCCTGGTGCGCTGGTCGCCCAGCATGCGCAGGGTGGACTGCTGGCTTGTCGCCGGCAGCCGCTGCGCGAGCGTGCCGCGGGCGCGCTGCAGGGCACTGGTCACCGAGGCCACCGACGTGCCGAGCGCCGTGGCCGTCTCCGCCGCCGAGAAGCCGGCCACCTCGCGCAGCAGCAAGACGGCGCGCTGCAGCGGCGGCAGGTGCTGCATGGCGGCCACGAACGCCAGCTCGATGCTCTCGCGCTGCTCGTACCGCGCCTCTGGCGAGGGCTGGGCCGCCGTCAGCCACCGGTCCGGATAGGGCTCAAGCCAGGGCAGGTCGGTAAGCGCCGGGTCGAGCGCCGCTCCCGTCCCGGCCGGCGCGCCCATGTGCACCGGGAACTCGCGCCGGGACCGGGCCCGGGCGATGTCCAGCGCGGTGTGGGTCGCGATCGCGTACAGCCATGACCGGACCGCGCCGCGTCCCTCGAAGCGGTCGATTCCCTTCCACGCCCGCACTAGGGCGTCCTGCACCGCGTCCTCGGCGTCCTGCACCGAGCCGAGCATCCGGTAGCAGTGCGCACGCAGCTCAGCGCAGTAGGTCGCGGCGAGCTCGCTGAACTCCTCGGACCGCATCAGTCGCTGAACGTGGGGTCGGCGCCGTGCAGCCGCGGCGCCCGGCCCTTGGGTTCTTCCCAGTCTTCCTGCCGTCCCAGCGCGGTCAGGTCGAGCAGCGAGTACGTGCCGCCCAGGTAGTCAGTCCCGCGTGCCCAGGTGGAGTACGTGTGGAAGACCTGCCCCTGATCGCGCAGGAAGCAGCTGACTCCGGGCACCTCGGTGGAATCGCCGTCGGAGAGCATGTCCGGCTCGTGCCGGTAGTTGTAGACGAGCAGGCCCTTGTCCCTGTCCAGGGTGGCCTGGAAGTCATAGTTGAAGTCGCTGCCCTGCGAGGAGTACCAGGGGACAGTCCAGCCCCTGGCCGCGCGGTACTTCTCCAGCTTCTCCAGGGGCGCGCGCGACACCAGCACGAAGGCCGTGTCGCGGGACTTCAGGTGCGCGAGGAGCCCGTCACTGACCTCGTCCACCCCGGCGGTGCAGCCGGGGCAGGCCGCGTCCCAGTCGGGCCCGAACATGACGTGCTGGACGATCAGCTGCCGGCTCCCGGTGAACAGCCCCTCGAGGGTCACCTGGCCGGCTGGCCCGTCAAGCAGGTACTCCTTCTCGATCCGGACCATGGGCAGCCGCCGCCGCTTCATCGTGAGCGCGTCCCGGTCGCGGGTCGCCTGCTTCTCCAGGGCCAGCAGCCGCTTGCGGGCCTCCAGCCACTCCTCGCGGGTCACGATCTCGGGGAAAGCCATGCCAGTCTCCTATCCGCTCGTCTGCCTTACACGACAAGACTGCGCTTGCGGCACGGACTAATCGGTCAGGCGGAGAAAGTTTCTTCGGGCCGGCCTAGGCGACTGGGCCGCGGCGGCCGTGATCACGGGTCGCCCGGCGACTTCCGCGGACGACCCCGATCACGTGAGCCAGCCCCGCCCGTCAGTGGGCAGGCGCGGTCTGTCGCTGTGACTGGCCAGGGACGTGGGCACCTGACCCGAGGATCTTCAGCAGCTTCTCCGCCAGGACGCTAGAGGAATGCGGATTCTGCCCGGTGATGAGGTTGCGGTCCTCGACCATGTACGGTTCCCAGATCGGGCCGCGGCTGAATTGGATGTCGAGCTTTTCCTGCAGTTCGGTCTCGAGCAGGAACACGCACTTGGGGGCCAGCCCGACGGCTTCCTCCTCGTCGTTGGTGAAGCATGTAATCCGGAAGCCGTCGAAGGGCGACTTGCCGTGGATCCTGGTGGCCAGCATGGCCGCGGGGGCGTGGCAGACGATCGCGAGCGGCCTGCCCGATGTGAGCTGGTCCGTCAGGATCCGGCCCACGTCGGGATCGAAGGCCATGTCCTGCATCGGGCCGTGGCCGCCGGGCAGGTAGATCGCGTCGTAGTCCGCGGGGCGCACGTCCGACAGCTTGAGTGGCCGTCGCATCACCTCGGCGTCCCTGATGATGGCCTCAAGTTCGAGCGCTCCGTCCTCGCCGCCCGCCATCGACGGGCGCATGCTCATCATGTCCACGTTGGGCGTGTTACCGTCGGGCGTCGCGACCACGACCTCGTGGCCCGCGTCGGTGAGGATCTTGTAGGGGCACGCGAACTCCTCGGCCCAGTAGCCGGTGGCATACCTGGTGCCGTCCTTAAGCACGAGGTAGGTGGCTCCCGAGGGCATGAAAAGTATCTTCGCCATCGCATTTCTCCTTCTCGTCTCGCCCGGCACCCGGTCCGGTCCGCGTGCTGCCCGACCGGTGCCAAGGCGCCGTTCACGGGGGCCGGCTACCCGATGACCTTCGGCTAACACGACAGGTCGCCGGCCGGGCCGGCGTGTCCCGCGATGTCCTCGCGCTGGCGGTCACGGCGGGCGCCGCCGGGCGCTAGCCGGGAAGCACCAGGATCGCGGCGGCGGTGACAGCGATGACCGCCAGGATTTGCAGGGCGACGGCACCGCCTCCTGACGAGGCGGCCGGCAGCAAGGAGGCGGCTGCTCCCAGCGCCAGCAGGCACAGGCCAAGGACAAGGACCCTCGCCTGACGGCGCAGCAGCGCGACCGCGCCCGTCCCTGACTCCGCGATGTGGACCGCCAGCAGCCAGCCGGCCAGTGCCGCGCCGAGGACCGCCGTGTGCCAGGCACGAGCCGGATGCAGGACCTCAAGCCACAGCATGGCCGCGCAGCCGGCTTCCTCCCACGGCAAGGTCCTGATGACCGACAGGAACTGGTACCAGGTCCGCTCGGCCAGCCCCATGAAGTAGGCCTCCTGCGGCTCGGGGACCTCAAGCAGCGCTAGCCGCAGTGACCCGGCGGCGACGCTGGCCACCGCGACCGCCAGCGCGAGCGGCGCCCAGCCGCTGGCCGCCAGCCCGATAGCCGCCCATGCGACAGACGCCACCCCGAGTGCCAGCGCCACGATCCGTGGTCCCGCTAGCGCCAGGACGCTCCCCCGCTCGCGCACTGGTGCCTCCTGCGCGTGCTCGCTCACCGGCGCACCACCAGGGGCCGGCGCGAGTAGGGGGCCAGCGGCAGGTCCAGCGACTCGGTCCCGTCCCAGTGGACGACTCGAACGCCGAGCTCGCGCAGCGAGAACCGGATCGCCTGCTGCTCCATCTGCCACAGCCGCCGGGCGATCTCATCTGCCCCGCCCATCGCCGTGAGCGCGCCCCTGGCCAGCCTCCCGGCCGGCCGCGGGGAGACCGGCAGTCCCAGCAGCGGGAGCCGCGGCCCTGGCGGCGACTCGTTCAGCACGTCCACCACGACCAGCGAGAACCCGCGTTCCCTCAGGTCCCGCAGCGATTCCACGAACCGCTGGTCGAGCAGCGGCGAGAAGGCCACGACGAGCGCACCTGGCGGCAGTGCCGCCCGGGGCAGCCGGGCGAACGACGAGCCCCGGCTCCAGCTCGCGTCGGCCCGCAGCATCGTGTCGATGATCTTGTACACCTGCCGCCGCCCGAGCGACGGTGCCAGCCACTGGGCGCCGCCCCACTGGTAGGTGATCACCCCTACCCGGTCTCGGCGCTCCAGGTAGGCCCGCGCCGTCGCGCTGGCCCCCCGCAGCCCGAAGTCCAGCGCCGATGTCCCCGGCTTGCCTACGTCCGACGTCGCGTCAACCAGCAGCACCACGTCCTGTGAGCGCTCGGCCGGGTGAGTGCTCACCATGAGCCGTCCCCGCCGCGTCGACGCCGGCCAGTTGATCTGCCGCTGCCGGTCGCCAGGGACGTACTCCCGAAGGCCGAAGAACTCAGCCCCCTCGCCCTGAACGCGCGCGGAGTGCTCTCCCAGCCGATTCGGCAATCGCGACAACGTGACGACCGCCTCCTGGGTCCCCGGTCGCGGGAAGACATCCAGGGATGGCAGCGTGACCACCGCCCGGCCCTCGGCCAGCCGCCACCGGTCATGCAGCATCAGCTCGGCCGTGCCCGCCTGCCGCTTGCCCCAGCGCGGCACGGTGAACTCGAAGCGCGCGGCGCCAGCGCCCTGGGCCGCCGTCACCGTCACCGCGCTCGCCGGCTCGACCCCCTTGCCCGGATGAAAGTCCCACCGCAGGTCATAGCCGCCCGCCTGGTCATCGGCCGCCAGGTCAAGCCAGCCTGGCTCGCCCTCGAACAGCCGGGTGGCTCCCGGCGAGATCCGCACCGCGACCAGGGCCGGCCGGGACTCGCCCCTGCCCAGCCCGCCCGCACTGAGCAGCAGCAGCGCGGGCGCCGCCAGCCCCACCAGCTCCGGCCGCCGGTTCAGCACCGCGAGCAGCAGCCCGGCGATCGCCAGCGTCAGCAGCCGGCGTGAGTGCCGGGACAGCCGCCACCGCACCGGGACCTGTCTGGTGACGGTGCCGGCCGCGGCTGGCCGCGTCATCAGGTACTCTCCCTGGCCGCGTGCGCGGCGCCGGCCCGGGCGGGGTTCGTCCGGGGTGTCGCGACGGTCCCCACCAGCCTGCCGACGACGTCGTCGGCGGAGACCTGGCGGACCCACAGCTCCGGCCGTAGCGTGACCCGGTGCGCCAGGGCGGGGACGGCTACCTGCTTGATGTCGTCGGGGATCACGTAATCGCGCCTGGCCAGCAGGGCCTGGGCCCGGGACAGCTGCAGCAGTGCCAGCCCCCCGCGGGGGCTGGCACCCACCTGGACCTGCGAGTCCCTGCGGGTGGCTGCGACGATCGCGACGATGTAGTCAAGCAGCTCGGGGGAGACCTCGACCCGCTCAAGGGACTCCCGCATCGCCAGCACGCCGGCCGCGTCGGTCACCGGGGTGAGCGCCACCAGTTCGGTTGCCCGGGCAACCCGGCGGCGCAGCATGTCGGTCTCCTGCTCGGCCGGCAGGTAACCCAGGCGCAGCCGGATCAGAAACCGGTCGAGCTGTGCCTCGGGCAGCTCATAGGTGCCCTCGTACTCGATCGGGTTATCGGTCGCGAGCACCACGAACGGCACCGGCAGCCGCCGTGTCTGCCCGTCGATGCTCACCTGGCCCTCGCCCATGGCCTCGAGCAGCGCGGCCTGGGTCTTGGGTGGCGTCCGGTTGATCTCGTCGGCCAGCAGCAGCTGGGTGAAGACGGGGCCGGGCCGGAACACCATCTCGCCCGTGCGCTGGTCATACAGCGGCGCGCCCACGACATCGGAGGGCAGCAGGTCCGGGGTGAACTGGACGCGCGCGAAGTCCAGGCCGAGCACGGTCGCGAACGACCGGGCGATCAGCGTCTTGCCTAGTCCCGGCAGGTCCTCGAGCAGCACGTGGCCGCCGGCCAGGATGCCGGTCAGCACCAGCTCCAGTGCCCGCCGCCGGCCGACGACCGCCTTCTCCAGCTCGTCGAGGATCGCCGCCGCAAGCCGCGCGGTGTCGTCAGGCGTCACAAGTGCTCCAATCGGTCGATGAGGCGGGCTAGGGTCCGGCGGGGGATGCCGCGGGCACCGGCCGGCACGGTCCGCGCCGGGTCGATCCAGCGCCACAGAGCCTCATCACCCGCCGTCCGGACGAACGCCCGCCGTGCGGCCTCCGGCTCACGGTAGAGGTTGACCCCGTGCCGCTCGGCCAGCCGGGCCGCGAGGAGGTGCTCAAGCAGCGGCTGCAGGTCGGCCTGATAGAACGCGCGGTTGGCGATCCCGCTGGCCACGAGGAACCGGCGCTGGGAGTACCCGGTGATCGAGCGCGCCGCGGAGTCCGACGCGCGGGCCTGGCGCGCGGCGGCGGCGGCCGGCCGCGGGGCGAGGCCGCGCAGCACCAGCAGCGCGATCACCGCCGCGACGGTGGCGACCACCGCCAGCCCCGGCCAGCCCGCGAGCGCCAGCCCGGCCGCCGCCATGGCCAGCACGAAGACCCCGGCGATGACCAGCTCAGGCCGGGCCTGCCGCCACGGGCCAGGGCCCGCCTGCTCGGTCACTGCTGGCTCCCCGTCGCGACCTCGTCCGGCTCGGCGCCGGCCAGTTCGGCCGCCAGGTCATCAAGCGCCCGGATGGCCGCCTCGCGGATGCCGGGCCCCAGGTGGTGAGTGGAGAACCGCGCCTCGTAGAACAGCGTTGTCAAGCGCTGGGCACCGGTCCCTGTGATGATCTCCTGCTCGGTCACGTGGCGCAGCAGCTCGTCTGGAGTCCCGGCCACGCCCCGCGCCGCTCCGCGCTCGGCCAGCCGCTGCTCCATCGCCTCGTAGCAGGCGATGATCGCCGCCCGGGCGTCGTCAAGTGCCGTCATCGCGGCCCGCCCGGAGGCCACCGCCTCGCGCAGTTCCTCCTCCGGCGCGGCACGGGCCGGCGCGGCGGGCGGCAGCAGGGAGCGGCTGAGCCGCCGGGCCCACCAGATGCTCAGCACCAGCGCCGCCAGCAGCACGATGATGAGCAGGGCATACAGAATCAGCCTGAGCGGGATGTCCAGCGTGCCGCCTCCGGCGCTCGGATGGGTGGCCGGCTTCAGGGTCGGCTGGCCTGAGCCGACCGGCGACGCCGCGGTTCGCTCGGGCTTGCTGAAGGCGTGCAGGTGCAAGCCGACAAGCAGGGCGACCGCGATTCCCGCCATCGCCACCGCGAGCAGCAGCCGCAGCAGGGCCCGCAGCGTCCTGGCGATGTCCAGGTCGCCCGCGTCGTCACCCGCCGCGGCGAGCGCGCGCTGCCCGCCGCGCTCGGCCGCGCGCTCCCGGTAGTACGTGAGGACGAGCAGCGTCCCGAGGATGACCTCAAGCCCGATCCCGACAATGGCGCCGTACCGGTGCAGCGGCCCGCTCAGGGGCCCGTTCCAGCCGATGCCGCCGCGCAGCCCGACGCAGGCCAGCAGCACCAGCAGCACCAGCGGGATCAGGCGCGCCAGTTGCTGCCGGGCATTCATGGGCAAACCATACCGCTGCATGATTCGCGGCCCCTGAACGGCGGGGCCTGCCGCCCGGCCCGGTCTCGCCTGTCCAGCGCCCGTCAGCTCCCCTCGCCGCCGCCCCGGCGGGCCGTTCGCCTCAGGCGTGACGGGCGGCGCTATCGGCGCGGGTCCTGTCGGCGTTGCGAGTGGGTAAGCTAATTCTGCTGGGGAGACGAGGATTGTTCCAGCGCGGGGACCCGGCGGGGACCCCGGGGCGGAGCAGGGCTAATCCTCGGTGTACACAGTGTCCCAGCCGGGATGGATGGAGCCATCATGACACCGCATATCAAGTGGGCTATCGCGGGGATCGTTGTCGGCCTGATCCTGTTCGCCATCAACCCGGTGGCGGCCTTCATCGTCATCGGCCTGGCGATCGCGATTCCGGCCGGAGCCTGGATGGCCCTCGGCCCGGTAAACCGCCGCCGTATCAAGGGCATGCGCAAGCGCGGACAGCTTCGGTAGATGGCTGTCCGCAGGCTCAACCACGCGGTCCTTTACGTCAACGGGCTGCGTCGCAGCGTGGACTTCTATACCCAGGTCCTGGGGTTCGAGGTCCGGGCCGAGATACCGGGGCGGGCGGCCTTCCTGCGCTCGCCTGACTCGGTGAACGACCATGACCTAGGCCTGTTCGAGATCGGCGCCGGGCACGCGCCCGCCCGGCCGGAGGTCGGGCTCTACCACCTGGCCTGGGAGGTCGGAACGCTGGCCGAGCTGGCCGAGATGCGGGCGCGGCTGGTCGAGGCCGGGGCGCTGGTGGGCGAGAGTGACCACCGGCTGTCCAAGTCCCTGTACGCCAAGGATCCCAGCGGCATCGAGTTCGAGGTCTTGTGGCGCGTCCCGGTCGAGGACTGGGACAGCGAGCTCGCCCGCGACGGGGCGGTGACCCTTCCGCTTGACTGGGACCGCACGCTGGCCCGCTGGCCCAGCGACAGGCTCACCGGCGCGGCGGCAGGGTCCGCCACCTAGCGCGGGCGAAGGCCCGGTAGCGCGGCGACCGCGCTACCGGGCCTTCGCGATGCCCCAGCGGGCTACGAGGTCGTGATCAGCTTCCAGGCCGTGCCGTTCCAGAAGCCGCTCAGGCCGTGCCCGGCGGCCTTGGCCGGGCCGACATCCCCGGCCGCGATGCAGCTCACCGTGCTTCCTGCCAGGCAGGTGTTGCCGTAGAAGACGCTCCCCGTCCCACCGGACGCGGCCGGCATCGTGATGTCGGTCCAGCCGGAAGACGCGCTCCAGGCGTTCGCGGCGATGTGGCCATCGTTGTACGTCGAGTACGCGCCGATCCCGCCGACCGCCAGGCAGTAGGCAGTCGAGGGGCAGGCAACCGAGTTCAGCGCGGAGTGGGAGCCGGCGGGCCACGACGCCTTCTGCATCGACCAGGCGGAGCCGTTCCAGCCCTCGGCGTAGCCGGTGGTGTAGAAGTTCTTGCCACTGGGGGCGCCCGTGCTGCCCACGGCCTCGCACCCGGTGACCGAGGCGCACGACACGCTTTGCAGCACGTTCTGGTCACCGCTGGCGGTGCCGGCGGAGGGCGCGGGCACCTGGCGCCAGTGGCCGCCGCTCAGCTCGTCCGCGAGGGAGTCGAAGTGATGGCCGACCGCGAACGTGCCGACCGCCATGCAGGTCCCCGCGACCGGGCACGAGATGCTGCCGAGCGCGCTGTACCCGGATGCCGGTGCGGCGGGTGCCCGCAGGTCGTGGTAGGTCGTGTTGGTCCACTGCTCGACCAGGCCAACGGTGTCCTTGCCGTCGATGAAGTACCCGACGCCAAGGCAGCTGGACGCGTCCTCGCAGGAGATCATGTCAAGCAGGGCGCTCGAAGCGCCGCCGGGCATCGGGGGCTGGCGGTGCAGCGTCCACTGCCGGCCAGTCCAGACCTCGACCAGGGAGGCCGGGTTGCCCGTGGTGGCGCTGGGGTAGTAGTAGCCGACGGCGACACAGCCCCCGCGTACGCACGTGACGCCGTACAGTTCACCCCCGGCCGCGCCCTTGGGCAGCGGAGGAGTGATGGCCTTCCAGCCCGTTCCATTCCACAGCGCGGTAACGGGCGCGCCGTTGCCGCCGTTCCCGCTGTTATTGCCACCGACGGCGATGCAGTCCCCGGCGTGCTTGCAGGACACGTCATTGAGGAAGTTCTGCGCCGTTACCGCCGCGGGCGCCTCCGTTCCCCGTGGCCGGATTCCGGGCCGGGCGGCTTGCGGGATTCCGGCTGGCAGGTGCAGCCCGGCCCCCACTCTGGGTGCCGCTGTGGCCGCAGTGGCATTACTTGCTACAGTTACGGACGGGATTGCTGATACTGCTTTGGCCACTGGGGCGGCAGTGCAGACCCCCGCGATGACCGCGACCGCGGCCAGTCCTGACAAGGTGATTGCTCGCACGTAGCTCCTTCACCGACCTGAACTGCTTTATGACGCTTTGGTGACGATCCCATGATCGCGCACCAGGCCCGCTGGCCGGCCATAATGAGCAGAAGCTGATCGAATTAGAACACTTGTGTTCATTTCGGTCGCCTTTTACCGCTCTTCTCGCCTGTCATATCAACAAGACGTGCCTGAGGCGCGCACTAGCATCCTGGCATCCCGGGCGTCCAGCCGCTGGCTTCCCGTCGCATCGCCCTCCCTCGGCCCCCGGTAAGACCGCTTGCCGCCATTCGCGGGCGGCCGCCAGCCTCCGCTCAAGAACAGAAATAATGGGTTAAAACCTGCCGGAAAGTGCTTCCGCGCGTGCATCGGAACGTGCAGTCTGGACGTGCACACCCTGGCCCGGCTTCGAGGGCGACCGGGCCAGGGTCGCCACGCCTGCCACGCCGGCACTACCGCAACGCCAGCACCCGACGGCCAGGGAGGGTCACATGGAGCGGACGAAGACAGCACCTCTAGCCACAGCGTCAAGTGCCAGGAGCAGGCGCGAGCCACAGATGCGCCCCGGCATGATGACCGATGCCGAGATAACCGCCGAGCTCAAGACCGCGACCGGCGAGCGCCTCCAGGCCCTTCTCGCCGAGCGCCTGGAGCGCCGCGAGTACCGTGCGAGCATGAGAGTATCTGACCCTTCCTGAGTGATCCCGTCCTTTTTCGGGCGGGGATCGTGGCCGCCGGGCACGGGCAAGCGCGTCGCTGCCGGGGACGCCGGCGTGTGCCAGACTTCTAGCCAGAAGTCAGCTTTGCCCAGTTCTGCGAGGAAGCTGCTTCGCGGGGGGAGCGCGCGGTGGACCGGCGAAGGATTCTCGGGCGATACGAGCTGAGCAAGCCCGTGCTTGGCGGGGGGATGGGGACGCTCTGGGCGGCCGAGGACCTCGCCGTGGGGCGCGAGGTCGCGGTCAAGCTGATCCGGTCATCAGCCGGCACGGACGCTGAGCGCACGGACGCTGAGCGCCGCTTCCGCCGGGAGGCCCGCATCACCGCCCGGCTGGCTCACCCCGGCGTGCCGGCGCTGTACGACTTCGGGATGGACGACGGCGAGCTGTTCATCGTCATGGAATGGGTGGACGGCGTGACGCTGGCGAACGTGATCGACCTGATCGATCCGGTGCCGGTCGGCTGGGCCGCGGCCATCATGGCCCAGGTGTGCGCGGTCCTGGTCGCCGCCCACGATCAGGGCATCATTCACCGTGACCTCACGCCCCGCAACGTCATGATCCGCCCCGACGGCCAGGTGAAGGTGCTGGACTTCGGACTTGCCGGGGCGCTGAGCACCGACGATTACTCGCAGATCACGCGAACAGGTGAGGCGCCAGGGTCGGCGTTCTACATGGCGCCGGAGGTAGCGGCCGGACAGGCGGCCACGCCCGCCAGCGACCTGTACTCCGTGGGCTGCCTGCTGTTCGAGTTGCTCACGGGAAACGTGGTGTTCGATGGCCTCGACCCAGCCAGTGAGATACAGGCCCACGCGGCCGAGCGGCCCCCGTCGGTGCAGGCGGTGCGACCCGATGTCCCCACCCGGATGGAGGCCCTGGTCACCAGCCTGCTGGCGAAGGCAGGCCCGCAGCGCCCGGCCAGTGCCCGCCAGGCCTACCAGTCCCTGCTGCCCTACGTCCGGCCGCTGTCGCCGCTTCCTGAGATCGTCGTGCAGGCCGGCCCGCCGACCCCCGGGGCGATGTACGCCATCGTCCAGGCGCGCATGTCCGCCAGCGTGAGCTGACGGGAAGAAGGCAGGCGGCCGGCCGCCGGTCAGCCGAAGCGCAGGCCATCGCCCAGGCCAAGGGCGCGCTCGCCCCAGGAGCGCAGGGCGACATCCAGGTTGTTGGCGGTGTGCTGCGCGACCGCGTGCACATCCCGCCAGCAGCGCTGGACTGGCGAGCCCTCATCGAGCGTGCTCGCCCCCGCGGCAAGGAACAGGCCCTCGACGGCCTCCACCGCCAGCCGGACAGCGAACGCGTAGTCCCGCCGTCCGCGCGCCCTGGTCTCGCCGGACACCGTCCCTGTTGCCGTCACGTCCTCGGTTACCCGCCGCGTCACCTGCTGGATGAGGGTCTCGGCGGCCTCGATGCGGGCGGCCGCCTCACCCAGATGGCGCAGTCCGATGGGGTCCCCGCTCACCGGCGCCTTGCTGTAGGGGTGCACGCGACTCTTGGTCCTGGCGATCCACGCGTCCATCGCCGCCCGCGCTATCCCCGTGGCGGGCGTGGTGAGGAACACTTGCCAGGCGCCGACGAGCGGCAGCTTGTACAGCGTCCCGCCGTTGACCTCCCGTCCGGGCGTGGTCGCGGCCAGCACGTCGGCCAGCCGCAGCACGCGATGCGACGGCACGCTGATGTCCCTGGCCAGCACGCTGCAGCTGCCCGATCCCGCCAGCCCGGCCGCCCGCCAGTCCTCGATGATCTCGACCTCGGCCCTGGGGACGAGCAGGAACCGCATGTCTGGCGGCCCGTCGTCGCTGACGATGACCGGCGCGAGCAGCGCCACCCAGCTCGCGTGGTGGATCCCGGTAGAGAACCGCCAGGTGCCCTCGCTGATGCGCCAGCCGCCTGGCACCTGGCGCGGGGGTACCCCGCCGGAGAAAGACGTGCTCATCACGGCGTCCGGGTCGGCGTCCCACACCTCGTGCTGTGCCTCGTCGGGGAACAGCGAAAGGAACCAGCCGTGCGACGTCAGCAGCGCGTAGGTCCACCCGGTGGAGCCGCAGCCCTGGGCGAGCTGGCTGACGACCCGGAACGCGTCGGTGAGCCCCAGCTCAGAACCGCCAAACCGGCTCGGCTGCGTAATGCGGAAGAGCCCGGACGCGACCAGGTCCGCGAACGTCTCGTCCGGCAGCCGCCGCAGTGCCTCCGTCTTGGCCGCCCGCTCCGCGAGCACCGGCGCCAGTCGCCGCGCTCGCTCCGCCGCCTCAGCCCCGGTAATTCCCATGCAGAACGACACCGCCCTCGGTTGCCAGCCCCACCCCGGTCAATTCTCCCCCGGTGGCCGCCGCCTGGGAAGCGGTGGCGACGCCGGCCTCTGCTACCAGGGGATCGGGCCCCGCCGGTCGAAGTAGCCGCCGGTCGGGCCGTCCGGGCCCGCCTGGGCCATCCGCACGATGATCTCGGCGCCCTCCTCGACCGTCTGGATCCCCGTGCGGCCGTTGAGGTCGGTGTTGGTGAAGCCGGGCTCGACCGCGTTGATCCGCATCCGGGGCAATGCCTTCGCGTACTGGACGGTGATCATGTTGACGGCGGTCTTCGAGGCCGGGTACTCGACGCCGGGGTAGCCGTACGCGGGGGTGCCCGGATGGGTGACGGTGGCGATCGAGCCGAGGCCGCTGCTGACGTTGACGATGACCGGCGCGGCCGAGCGCTCAAGCAAGGGCAGGAAGGCGTGGGTGACCCGGACGACGCCGAACACGTTGGTCTCGAACAGCCGCCGCATCATGTCGGCGGTGAGGTCAGCGGCCCCGATGACGCCGTTGTCGGCCGTGCGGGCCTCGATTCCGGCGTTGTTGACCAGGACGTCAAGCCCGCCGTCGGCCTCGATGGCCCTGGCGGCTGCCCCGACCGAGGCCTCATCGGTAACGTCAACCTGAACGAACCGGGCGTTGGGCGACCCGAGCGAGTCGACCGCCGCGTGCCCCCGCCCAGCGTCACGGCTGCCGAGATAGACGATGTGGCCAGCGGCGATGAGCTGGCGGGCGGTCTCGAAGCCGAGGCCCTTGTTGGCCCCTGTGATCAGTGTTGTTGTCATGCCTCCAGGCTGCCTCCTGGCCGGGGATCCAGCCAGCCGTCCCGTTTTCCTGGGAATCGCAGTACCAGGCAACCCGCGCCTGCCGCGGCGCATACTGATGGACAGGGCCAGTCGACGGGCGGTGCGGCGAGGGGAGGAACCGTGGCATCGGGGGAGTTCGGGCAGGCAGTACGCCGCTGGCGGGACAGGGTCGCGCCGGACGCCGCCGGGCTGCCCGCGGGCGGCCGCCGCCGGGCGAGCGGGCTGCGGCGAGAGGAGCTGGCGCTGCTGGCGGGGATCTCGGCCGACTACATCACCCGGCTGGAGCAGGGCCGGGCGTCCGCGCCATCGGCCCAGGTCGTTGAGGCGCTGGCCCGGGCGCTGCGACTGGCACCGCAGGAGCGGGAGCACCTGTACCGGCTGGCCGGCCTGGTCCCGCCGGGACCGGACATGGTCCCCGGGTTCATCACCCCGAGCGTGCACCGGCTGCTCGACCGGCTCGCCGGGGTGCCGGTCGCGGTCTACGACGCGGTCTGGACGCTGCTGCTGGCCAACCCGCCCTACGCGGCCCTGATGGGAAACCCGTCCGGCTGGCGCGGCAACGAGCGCAACGGCGTCTGGCGCAACTTCGTCCTGCCCCAGGCAAGCAGGGTCAGGCAGGGGCCGCGGGAACGCCGTGAGTTCGAGGCGGCGCTCGTGGCGGACCTGCGCGCGGCCGCGGCACGCTACCCGGCGGATCGCCAGCTCAGGAAGCTGATAACGGACCTGCGCGCGACGAGTCCGCGATTCGCCGAACTGTGGGAGGAAGGGATCGTCGGGCACCACGAGGCCGCGCGCAAGACGATCGTCCACCCCGCCGTCGGCGAGCTGACGCTGGATTGCGACGTGCTCAGCGTCCGCGGCAATGACCTGCACATCATGATCTACACCGCCGAGCCAGGCACCGGCGACGCCGACCGCCTGGCCCTGCTCACCGTCCTCGGCACCCAGTCGCTCACCGAGTAGCCCCGAGCTGTCCCGCCATGCTGGCCGCCCCAGCCATACTGGCTGCAGCGACTGCCGTGACGTAACTGGCCTTCAGGGACGGAGGGGCTACGCAGGCAAGCGGCATTGGCCAGGCTACAGCGCGGAGATCCACTCGTCCGTGGTGACGACCTGGGCCTGGCGGGGGAAGACCTTCTCGGTCAGCACCCGGTGCACCTCCGGGTCGGCGTCGGCGCAGGCATCGGAAAGGACCGTCAGGTGGTAGTCGAGGTCAGCGGCCTGCCGCAGGGTTGACAGCACCACGCCCGACGTCGCGATGCCCGCCAGGATCAGGGTGTCGGCGTTGTGCCCGCGCAGCAGGACATCCAGGTCGCTGCCGGCGAACGCGCTGACCCGGCGCTTGATGACGACCGGTTCAGCCTCCAGGGGCGAAAGCGCGGCGTGCACCTGGGTCGCGGGGTGATCCTGGGTGTAGGAGGCCCCGGCTTCCCTGAGTGCTCCGAAGCTGCGATTGCTGTCCGCGACCTCCGGATAGCCGGGCCGGAACGCCACCCGGACGAAGATCACCGGGACTTGCGCCGCTCGGGCGGCCTTGACCGCCCGGTCGGCCGCCTCGACGACCGGTGAGGCGCTGAAGCGCTCGACGATGCCATGCTGGAAGTCCATGACGAGCAGGACAGGACGGGTCCCTGGCATGGGACTACCTCCGGGAAGTTAGTAAGGTGACTTGAACAACTCACCTTATCAGGCCTAACTGAATATAACCGCCCAAGTCGGTGGCTGATGGGCAGCATGCGAGACAGGGCAGGCGGCAGCGTGCCGGGCACCGCAGCGGGTGGTGGCGGGAAGCGCGGGCGGGGTGGGTGGCGGCGGAGCGGCCCGCGCTACCAGCGGCGCCGGATCGGCTTGCTGTTGACCAGTGCCTTCGGGCTCAGCGGGCCGCGCAGCCTGGCCGTCGAGGCCAGCCGGGCGGCGAACGTGATGAGCACCGCGAGGGGGAGCAGTTGCGGCAGGTCCTGCGACGGGGCCAGCGTGACCGCGGCGAACGCGGCCCCCACGCCGCAGAAAGCCAGGGCCAGGGCGGTCAGCACCCGCCCACTGCGCAGCGTACGGCGCACGATGGGTCGTGCCTCTCGCGGCAGGCGCGCGACCATGACCATGAAGCTCAGCACGGTCGCGAGCACCAGCAGTCCGAAGCCGGTCACGTAGGGGAAGCGGGGAACCTGGACCAGCGTCGGCACCCAGATGAGGATGAGCGCGATCAGGACGAACAGGTAGATCATCCGGGAGATCCCGCGCAGGATGACCACGTCGATGTTCCTGCTGTAGATGTGCTCGCTCGGCGTGGTTCGCGCGGCGCTGATGAAGTGCCTGATGGCCCCGGCCGTGTCGTGCTTGCGCAGCCGGATGCGGCCGAGCTCGTTCATCGAGCCACTGTGGCCCGGGTCGATCGCCAGCGCGCGCTCCTGATGGTCGCGCGCCAGGGTCAGGTCACCCCTGGCCAGCGCCACCTTGCCCGACAGGAAGTGCACGTCCGCCTCATCGGGCGCCAGTCGCCTGGCCTCCGCCGCCGCCCCCCAGGCTAGCTGCGTCTGGCCGCCCGCCAGCGCCGCCTGGGCGACGCACACATGGGTCTGCCAGTAGGACGGGGCCAGTCGCCGGGCTTCCGCCGCCGCCCGCAGCGCCTCGCGGTGCTGGCCGAGGTGCATTAGCGCGTTGCTGGCAAGCCGGTGCGGCCACTCCTCGCCCGGCTCGATGATGACCGCCCGGTTCGCGGCATCCACGGCCGGCTGGTAGCGGCCGGCTCCGAGGTGCGCCCGGGCGAACAGGCACCAGGCGCGGGAACTGCCGGGGTCGGCGGCGACTAGCCGCGCGAGCATGCTGGCGGCTTCATCGTATCGTCCGAGGTCGAGCATCGTCGTTGCCCTGGTTATGTCGGGCACCGTCTCCGTCACCACAGACCACCTGTCATGCCACGCTCGCGGGACTGCTCAGATCAGCTTGCGCTTGCGCAGGTAGGCGGCGAGGTCGTCGTAGGCGCCACCCTCGTTAGCGAACAGTGCCACGTTGCGTGCCGTGTCGAACCAGGTGCCGAGGGAAGGCCGCACCTCGGTGGCGGCCGCCTCCAGGTCTGCCTGCCCGATCATCCGTGGCTCGCCAGTCCGCACCGAGTCGAGCAGCGCCCGCTCGGCCGCCGTCTCGCAGATGTGCGCGATGTCCGCACCGGAGTAGCCATCCGTGAGCTTGGCCAGCTTGCCCAGGTTCACGCCGGCGACGGGCCGGTCTCGCAGGTGGTAGCGGAACACGCCTTCTCGCGCGGCCCCGTCCGGCGGTAGCACGAGCAGGGTTCGATCGAACCTGCCGGGCCTGCGGAGCGCGCTGTCCACGTCCCAGGGGTGGTTCGTGGCCGCCAGCAGGAACACGCCGGTGTTATTGCTGGCGACGTCGTCCAGCTCGAGCAGCAGCTGATTGACGGCGCTTCGCATGGGCGTGTTCCGCAGCTGCGATCGCTTCTGCCCGATGGCGTCGACCTCGTCAAGGAACACCACGCACGGCGCATGCCGCCTGGCGGCCTCGAAGAGCTGGTGGATGTTCCGCTCGGACGCGCCGACGTAGCGATCGATCAGGTCGGCGAAGGAGACCGTGATGAACTGCGCCCCGAGCTCGCCCGCGACCGCGCGCGCCACGAACGTCTTGCCGCAGCCAGGCGGCCCGTAAAGCAGCAGCCCGCCGCGCAGCGACTTGTGATAGAGCTTACGCAGGTCCGGGTTCCGCATCGGGGCGAGAAAAGCTGCCTCCAGCCGCGCCTTGACCTCGGTCATCCCCGCGACGTCAGCCAGTGTCAGGCCAGCTCGCTCGGGGGAGTAGGAATCTGCCTCCTCGATCCCGGCCGACGCGGACCCGTCGCCGTCGTCGACGAACATCCGGGGCAGCACGTCGCGCAGCTCGTCTTCCGCCTGGGACCAGTCAAAGGAGCCACTGTCGACCGACGCGGGGGCCGGGGATGCCGGGACGGCGTCCGGGTCGGCGGGCTCGGGCGAGCCAGGCGCCGCGCTGTCCGCCTGCGCTTCCTCAACCGGAGTGCCGTCAGCCGGCGCACCGTCGAAGGGGGCACTGTCATATGGGGCCGCGTCGAAGGGGGCCGTCGTCGTCAGGTCGCCGCCCGGTGCTCCGCTCGCCGGGGCGGCCGACGGAGGCGAAGGGACGGAACGGTCAGTACCGGGGGTCGTGAGAAGGCCCAGCGCGACCGCGTTCCCTGGGTCGCGCTGAAGCACCGCCCCGAGGTGCCTGACGGCCTCATCGCGCTGGTCGACCTGCAGCAGGAGGGTCGCCAGGTGGATGCGGAGCGGGACGTCATCCGGCAGCGCGGCGACTGCGGCGCGCAAGCTGTCCAGTACGGAGGGTTCGGGTTCCATGCGACTCCGTCCGGTCCGGGGGGCGATCTGCGGGTGCTGCACATCCACAGTACGAGGTCATTGCGCCTGACGGGTACCTTCCGAGGGGCCTAAGCCCCCTGGCAGGCATTGTCCGCGGCGGACGATGCGGCGTTCAGGGTGGACACGGTGCTGGCCGGGACCGATCCCTTATGCACGTCCGCCTGAACTTGCGTCAGGTCGGTCAGCAGTCCCTGCAGGGCCGTCTTGACGGAGGTGCTGTGCGCCTCATTCACCGCGGCCGTGAGCTGGGTCACCGCCGTGGACAGGTCGCCGTTCAGTGTGGCCTGCGACGCCCGCGAGTTCAGGTCGCCGATCGCCCGGTTGTAGGCAGGAAGGGCATCCGACGAGTACGACGTGCACCCTGGATCGGGGGAATGGCGCAGGTACTTCGGTCCCTCTACGGCGGCGGCAACTCCAATCAAGACGACCACGGCGGCCACGCCAATCACGATCGGTGCCTTGCGGCCGCGCTTGCGCTCGGCTGGCGGGGCCAGCGGCCCGGCAGGAAGCCCACCGGGCGAGAAGGGGCCAGACCCGGCGGGCCCGCCGAGCGGGGGCCCGCCCGGCTGGCCGTAGTCATCCGCCTGTTGGCGGTAGCGGGGGATAGCACCGGTACCCGGGTCGCGGAAGGTCCACTCTCCGCCCGGCGGGACGACCAGCTGCATGCCGGTCTGGTAGACCGGCGAGATCTGGTCGGAGGCCTGGCGGGAGGCGCCCTGGAAGTCCGCCTCGTCCGTGAGCCGTGGCTGGTCGAACTGGGTGGGCGTCGGGTCGTCCCACCGCGGTGCTGCCTCGAAGGGCTGTCCGGCCTCGAACGGCTGCCCGGCCTCGAACGGCTGCCCGGCCTCGAACGGCTGCCCGGCCTCGAACGGCTGCGGCGGCTCGAAGGGCTGCGGCGGCTCGAATTGCCGTCCGGGCTCACCGCGCCGTGACCGGACCGTGGGCGCCTCGGAGTGAAAGGCCGAGGGGCGGTCCTCCTGGGCGGGACCCGCCGGGAACTCCGGCTGGCTGGGGCGCTCTCGCAGCCCGTGCCTTGGCGCGCTGCCCGCCGACTGGAAGTCACTGCGCTCAAGCGGGCCGTTGAGCGGGTCATCAGCGAAGGTGGGAGACGGCGGTGCCGCAGGCGCCGGCATCGGCACCCGGGGCTGGGAGTAGTCCTCTGGCGCCGTGTCGCGTCCGAGGCTGCGATCGCGGTCGAGCCGGTAGTCGCGGTCGATTCCCGGCTCGCGCTCACGCGGGGCAGCGGACGGGTTCTGTGCGGCGAACCAGGAACGTCCCTCTTCAGCTAGGCCCGTCGCCCCGGGCTCGGGCGCCATGGGACCGGCTGACATCGGGCCGCCCTGGTCCAGGGGGTCGGCGCCTGGGCGCTGGGGACCACGGCGATGGGGCAGCCCGGTGTCACCGGGGAAGCTGGTGTCACCGGGGAAGCCGGTGTCCTGCGGCGCGCCGCCGCGCTGCGGCAGCCCGGCGCCCTGCGGGAATCCCGCGTCCGGTGGCAGGGCGCTGGCTTGCGGTAGCCCGTTTGCCTGCGGGAGACCAGTGCCCGGCGGCAGCCCGGGGCGGTTCCGCGCCGGCAGCGCCTGGGGCTGCGACCCCATGGCAGGCGGCGCTGGCATCGGCGGTGCCATGGGCTGGGGTGCCATGGGCTGGGGTGCCATGGGCTGGGGTGCCATGGGCGGCGGCATCATGGGCTGCGGCATCATCGGCTGCGGCGGGAACTGCGGCTGCCCGCCAAACGCCGCCGGTCCCGGCACCGGGGGCATGGGCGGGACCTGCCCGACCGGCGGTGCCAGCGGCATCGGCGGCAGGACCGGGGGGACCTGCTGCATCGGGGGCAGCGGCAGCGCTCCCGGCGGGACAGCGACCGGGCTCATCGAGCCCGGCGGAACCGGGCCAGGCAGCAGGGGACCCGGGGGCACTGCTCCCGGGGGGAACTGTCCGAGAGGCAGCGCTCCCGGGGGCAGGGGCGCCTGTGGTACCGGCGGTGGCGGCCCGTTGAAGCCACCCGCGGGGACGGGGTAGGGGCCGCCCGGCTGACCGGCGCCCGGGCCCCGGTAGGCGCCGCCGCCGAAGCCGCCAGGTCCGTAACCGCCCTGCCCGCCAGGACCCTGCCCGCCAGGACCCTGCCCGGGTGCCGTGACGGGGTAAGGGGAGACGCCCGTGGGCCGGCGAAGTGCCGGGAGGTTGTCACCCGGCGTGCCTGCCTGCGGCTGCTGGCCCTCGCTGCTCGCGGGGGTGGTGTTGCCGTAGGCGCTGTCGCCAAAGACGGGCTCGCCGGCGCTGTCGCCGGTCGGCTGTGCCCCCACGGGCCGGCGCGCGGGTAGATCTGACGCTTGTGACATTACCGGTCCGTTCCATGACAAGCACGAGATGGCTGCCCCGCTTCAATCGCGGGGCGCGGGATGCGGGCGGGCGGCGCGAGGGGCGTTTCGCCAGGGTACTCGCCGCTAGCCCGCCCGCGCGGGCTAGCGGCGCTGCTCAGTGGCCGGGCAGCGCGACGAGGTGCCGCCGGGACAGCGGCACCTCGCCGGTCGATCGCCGCCAGGGTGGCGTCACATGAAGCCGTTGTAGTCGTTCCGGCTCAGGGACGCGGGGTCGGGCTCGCCCCGAGGGAGGGACACGTCGCCGGTGACGTCGGCCGCGAGCCTGATCCGGTCACCGTCAACGAGCCTGACCTCGCTGCCGGGCAGCACGCGGTCGCCGTTGACGAACGTGCCGTTGGTCGATCCCTCATCGCGGATGGAGGCACGGCCACCGTCGTCAACCATGACGGTCGCGTGCCGGCGCGACACATTGTCGTACTGGCCGAATGCCGCGGCCACCAGCGACTGGGCCGGGTCACGGCCAAGGATGACCGAGGTGCCAGCCGGAACGTCCACGTTCCCGGTCGGGAAGGCGATGCGCAGCACTACCTGGGAGATCCGGCGGCGTCCGCTCGGGCCCGGTAGTGGGTGACGGCACTGGACGCAGACAACGTCGGCCGGATCTTGTACCTGTGCGCCACAGTTAGGGCAATACGGTGCCCTGCCCTCGCCGGGCCGGAGGTACTGCTGGGACACCGTCGGCGTCGGGATGTCGTCGTCGGGGTACGGTGTGTGCGGCAGGTTAGCGCCACACCGGAAGCAGATCAGGTCCTCCGGCTGCACCTTGACGCCGCAGTCTGGGCAGGTCAGGATAGCCAACTCCTCGTCCTTCAGGCAATGAGCCGTCGTTCGTTACTTTACCGCGGGGCGGCCGGTCGGCTCCAGGGAACGCGGTGAGATGCCTCAAGCAGGGCGCTCACCGCTAGGTTTCTTAGCGGTTTCCCGCCTGGTGATCGGGGTGGTCACAGCCCAGTTTCCCACGGCGCCTTCCGCTGGGTAACAGTGCCGCTGGCTAACAGTGCCGCTGGCTAACAGTGTCGCTGGGTAACAGTGCCCGCGAGCGGCTTGGCGTCGCCGCTGGCCAGCTCAGGTACACCAGGCCTGGCCCTCGCGCTCGGGACAGGCCAGGGCATGGCAGGAGTGGCCCAGGCGCGGCGGGGCATTCGTGCCGCCGTACCGGGCTACTGGCAACGTGTTGCGCGTCACTTACGCGCCATCGCGCCACAGTGCTTATCAGCCCGGTTACTAATGCCAGATTCGTAGGTTTCACACCCCCGATCCCTGCTAGTCTCACTAACCGACCGATCGAGGAAGGTCGATACCGCGGCAGGCGTTAGGGGGCTGGCCGTTGGGCCGCCGCCTGCCTGGACCACCGACACCACTGGCATCAAGACAATGCCACCCGAGACCGATGGAGACGGGGTCGTACCGCGAGCATGGACATTCGTCGTACCGCGATCACGCGCGCCTACCTCACCAGGGCACCCGCCAGGCACACAAGAGCCGTCGTGCCTGGCCGGGCCGCTGGGAGCGCTAGCGTCGCGATGTTCGCCGCAGTTGCCAGGCCCGTTATAGCCGGGCGCGGAGGCGTTCGGCGGCGGGCAACGCCAGGGAGGGTGCGTGAATCGTTGCGAAAGTTCCCGGTGATTCCCCCCGAATGCTCGGTCGGGAGGCGCCGGTTGGTGATTATATGTCCTTACCCGTCTTGTGATGCCCTTGAAGCTGCGAGGTGTGAGCGCAGTGCGTAGACGACCGACAACCAACGGAAACGGCGCCCAGTCGCCGGCTTCCGGCCTGCCGCTGAACGGGGGCGGAGGTCCGCTGAACGGTGGTGGCCCGGGGGGCGGCGGCGGACTGGCCGCTGGCCAGGGGCCAGCCGCTCCGGGTGGTTCCTTCGGCGGATCTGGCAGCGGACTGCCCGTCCCAGTGACCCAAGCGCGCCGCGGCGGTGACCGCCCGGCCGACGATCCCGGCGTGCCTTCGTCCCCGGGATCGGTGTCAAGCGGAGCCGGCGTGCGCAAGCCCGGCCGGATGGCCCTGAGCAACTGGCGCGTGCGGTGGCGCCTTTTCGCCATCATTGCCGTCCCGACGGTCACCGCCCTGGTCCTCGGAATCATTCAGACCGTGAATGCCGAGGCTAGCTACAGCAACTACCAGCGAGTCCAGACGCTGTCCCAGCTCGGCGGCCTCGGGGCGACCGCGATCGCCAACCTTGAGGACGAGCGGGACGTGACCGCAGGCTTCATCGCCAGCGGCAAGGCCGACCCCAACGCCAGGGCACTGGTGCAGAAGTACCGCACCCAGTCGCTGATCACGCTGGAGAAGTTCGACAACGCGGCCTCGCCCGTCGTCAACAACGGCGCTTACCCCGCCCAGGTGCGACTGGACCTAGGGAACGCCACGCAGAGCACTTCCGACCTGCAGCAGATCCAGGCCGCGGTTTCCGGGACTTCCTATGGCGCGCTGCCGACGATCGCCGCCTACGACCGGATCATCTCTGACTTCGTCACGTTCACCGGCGACGTCGCGACCGGCTCGGGCGACATCACGCTGCAGAACGAGGTCACCGTCTTGACCACCGTGCTGCGGATCAGCGACGACGCGTCCGAGCAGCGGGCCTACCTGTTCGAGGCGCTGGATAAGCCGTCCCCGAGCCTGACGCCGGTCGAGCTGAGCGACCTCAACGCCGCGGTTGGCCAGGAAAGCGCCGACCAGAACGAGTTCAACTCGCAGGCCACGGTCACCGAGTCGCAGAACTTCAGCAACACCGTCAGTGGCCAGGAGGTGGACGAGGCCGAGAGCGCGCTCCAGCGCGCGACGACGGCGGCCACCACCGACCCGAACGGTGCCCTGAACATTGGCCAGTCCCAGCAGCTGAGCACCTGTACGTCGGCCAACCTCGGACTCGGCGCGAACTGCTGGAACTCCATCCAGAGCGCGCAGATCAACGACATGCGCGTCGTCATCAACGGCAACAATGGCAGCAGCGGCAGCGGGCTGGTCGGCCAGATCCAGTCCCAGGCAGGCAGCCTCGCGTCGCGGGCTCAGCAGGACTTCTACCTGATCCTGATCGCCGTGGTCATCCTGCTGGGCATCGTCTTGCTGATCACGATCGTGGTGGCGCAGTCGATGATCCGCCCGCTGCGCCGGCTGCGGTCTGACGCGCTGGACATCGCGAACACCAAGCTGCCGGAGATGGTCCGCAGGCTCAGCGAGAGCGAGGGCGGCGACGAGAGCGTCGAGATCGAGCCGGTCGGCGTCACGTCGACCGACGAGATCGGTGAAGTCGCCCGGGCGTTCGACCAGGTTCACCGGGAAGCGGTGCGGCTGGCGGCCGATGAGGCCATGCTGCGCGGCAACCTGAACGCCATGTTCGTGAACCTGTCGAGGCGCAGCCAGTCGCTGATTGAGCGCCAGCTCACCCTGATCGACAACCTCGAGCAGACCGAGCAGGACGCGGACCGGCTGAGCAGCCTGTTCCGGCTGGACCACCTGGCGACCCGCATGCGCCGCAACTCGGAGAACCTCCTCGTTCTGGCTGGTCACGAGGGTGCGTCCCGGCGCTGGACCCAGCCCGTGCCGCTGGTCGACGTGCTCCGCGCGGCGATCTCGGAAATCGAGCAGTACGAGCGGGTCGTGCTCAACGTCCAGCCTGGCATTCAGGTCATCGGCCAGGCGGTCAACGACATCGTCCACCTGGTCGCCGAGATCGTCGAGAACGCGACGACGTTCTCGCCCGAGGACACCCAGGTCTACGTGACGGGCCAGCCGCTGAACAGCGGGGGCGTGCTGCTCGACATCACCGACAGCGGCGTGGGCATCTCCGAGCAGGAGATGGCGCACGCGAACTGGCGACTGGACAACCCGCCTGTCGTCGACGTCGCGGTCTCCCGCCGAATGGGCCTGTTCGTGGTCGGCCGCCTTGCCGCCAGGCACGGCGTGCGAGTCCGGCTCAGGCATGCCCAGTCTGGTGGCCTCACGGCGCTGATCTGGCTGCCCGAGTCGGTGGCCGCGCCGGAGAACGCGTCCATCGGCCGGCTGCGCAAGTTCGAGGCGGACGACTTCGGCTCAGCGATCTCCGGGCCTTCAGGCGGCGGCTTCGGCGGCGGCCCTGGTGGTGGTCCCGGTGGCGGCTTCGGCGGTGGTCCCGGTGGCGGCTTCGGTGGCCCGGGATCTGGCGGCCCAGGCTCCGGTGGTCCCGGCTTCGGTGGCCCGGGGTCCGGTGGACCAGGCTCTAGCGGCCCTGGCTTCGGTGGTCCCGGTGGCGGCGGTATAGCCGCTAACCCGGCGGCAGCCGCGGCGTCCAGGATCCCGCGGCTCGCCCCTGGCGGCGGCGGTAACGGCGGTGGCGCGTTCGGCGGCGCCGGCAACGGCTTCGGCGGCGACGACCCGAGGTTCGGTGGCGGCGACGGCGGCGGGTTCAGTGGCGGCAGCCGTGGCGCTGACCTGCCCACCCGGGCGCCTGGTGCCGCGGCGGGTAATGGCGGCGGCCTCAACGGTGGCTTCGCCGGCCAGGACGCCGCCGGTGGCGGTGGCCTGCCCACGCGCCAGCCTGGCGGATCGATGCCCACCCGGCCCGGGATCGGCGCTGGCTCCAATGCCTTCGGTGGCGCGAGCAACAGCGCGGACGGCGGGTTCAGCGGTGATGACGACTTCAGCGTTCCCCCCGCGACAAGGACGCCGGCGGCGCGCGAGATGCCCGCTGGCGGTCCCGTTCCCAACAACGGCGGCACGGGCCCGGCTCCTACCAGTGGTGGGCCGGGCAGCACCGGGCCGTTCCCCGCGCTTGGCGGGACCAGTACCTCTGGGCCTGCGCCATCCGTGGGAGCACGAGGCGGGTCTGATGGAAGCCAGGTGACCATCCCGCCGTCCGTCAGCCCGGCACAGGATCAGCGACTGCCCATCTTCGACTCCCTGGAGTCGGACTGGTTCCGTCGCAGTGGCAAGGGCCTGAGCCAGGCTGGTGCCAGCGGGCCTAGCACTGGCGCGCCGAGTGACAGCTGGAGAGACTCTCCGGCTGATGAGGGCTGGCGAGCGGCTCAGGTGGTCGCATCGCCAGCCGTGGATGAAACCACCACAGCCGGGCTGCCCAAGCGGGTGCCGCGGGCGAACCTCGTGCCCGGATCTGTTGGTGGAGGCGAGGGCAGCAGCACCGAAGCCGCGCCGCCAGCCCGGACGGCGGACGATGTCCGCGCCCGGATGGCGAGTTTCCAGCGTGGTGTGCGCGAAGCGCGTGCAGCCGCACCCCAGAACGAGGAGCCATAAGACCGATGAGATCCACGGATAGGGAAATCAGAGCACGAGGAGGAGCCTGCATGAACGGGCGAGGAGAGGAGCGCGCGTGAGCACGCCAGGACGCCCGGTCCAGGACCTCAGCTGGCTGATCACGAACTTCGTGGAGCGGGTTCCGGACGTCGCGC